>JAANMV010000173.1_pt1 | contig 78966 bp, 63 predicted proteins | sample 7279661 | NCBI WGS metagenome assembly JAANMV01 (sample SAMN14094540, study PRJNA606508) | bioreactor metagenome | isolation source: A lab-scale SPAN reactor treating ammonium-rich wastewater day 121 | place: Ireland: Galway | collected 2017-05-16 | reverse complement strand
CTGGCCGCACGCACGTGGTGATTGAGGGTGGTCAGCGGCGTGAGCTGATTGCCCACGGGAAAGAATACCTGTCCCCGCGCACTGGGACGAAGCTGGAGTTCCGACGGCGCCTTGATCTCCTCCGGCCATTGAATGGATTCATCCAGCGCGTTGAACGTGACGCGATAAGTCGTCTTCTCACCGGGTCGAACCGTGGGCGGATCAAACGAAACCACGGCTTCGACTTTGCTGGAGACATCAATCGAAGGTTGTGTGACCTGCAGTTGTGCCAGCGGGTCAGGCCGGGGCACGGGCTGCGGCGCAGGCTGGGCAAATGTCCCAACGGCGAACATCATCATCCCACTGAGAAGCAGTCCGCCAATGGGAGTGAACCGCCCGTGCGCCGCGGACGCGACACGCAAGGCGCCAGTCTTTGGAGCAATTCTTGTTGCGCGGTTCAACATCACCAATTCGGACGGTTGCGGTCGCGCGGCTGCCCTTGTTCACCCGGCCCCATCGGCAGGCGACGGCCGCCTTCGAGTTTGAATCCCTCCAGCAACCACCCGGCTTCCTCCGGCGAAATGGAGATTTCCTGTCCGTCTTTCGAAGGGCCCTCCTCCTGGCCGGCGCGCATTTCAGGTGGCTCATTGCCTTCTTCGCCCTCATCTTCCTCCTCCTCGTCACCGGCCGCACCCGGCGGCATGAAAGGCGCGGGAATCTGCCCTCTTAACTCCTGCAACTTCTCGCCCAACTCGCCGCGCTGCGCTTCCATGGCCAGCGCCGCCTGCTGCATTTCCTGGATGCTGTCCACGAGCTTGGCGATGGCGCGCTCCACCATCTGCGCATTGTGCTGCGCGTTGGTGTCCGCGGGGTTCAACTCGGCCGCGCCGCGAAAGTCGTCCAGTGACCGCTGCCATTTGCGCAACGCTGCGCCGTGAATCTCCAAGGCGCGTCGCACCGCGGCAGTGGCGGCCTTCAACTCCCGACGTGCCCCGCGTCCCTGCAAGTAGGCGGCCACCATGGTCTGCACATCGTTTCCCGCCAGCGCATCGGAAGCGACAGCAATGGCCCGTGCGGCCCGTTCCGCCGCCGCCCGGCCGCGCTGGGCAGTGGGCTTGGCTTCCAGCGACTTCTTCAGTTCATCCGCCCCTTGCGCAAAGCGGACGTGGCCGAGGTTGTAGAGCGCCGGCGGCTGAAGTTTCGCGTCCTGCTTTGCCAGTGCGGTTTGCAGAAAGGCTTCGGCTTCGCGGAATTTGCCCGCGTGCAATCGCCGCGTGCCGGCATTGAAAAAGTCCCGCGGACTTACCGGTGTCGGCTCGGGCGTCACCACCGCCGCGTTGGTTGGCGCAACCGTGGTGTTGGTGCTGGCAATGGCATTCGTGTTGGTGACCGCCATCGCCGGCGCGGCCGATCCCAACACGACCGCGAGGCAAAGCCCGATCCGCGCCAATTTCAACTGACGTCGGCAAGGATGTTCCTTCCGCCCGACTGTCGTCGCGCCATTCTCGTTTAGTTTCTTCATCCGCTTGCTCATCACACTTTGCTCCGTCGTCGCGTGCCCACCAGGGATTCGATTACCAACAACACCAGCACCGCGGCCACCACCACATGAAACCGGTCCACGCCCAGCTTGCGCGTCGGCGCCCCGCCAGAAGCGCCATTGCCGGACTCCATGGCCAACCGCACCTTGGCCAGACCTTCACCCAGCGCCCCCAGTGGAAAATAGTTGCCCTTGGTCGCCTCGGCAATCGCGCGCAGCGTGGTTTCATCCAACCGGCTGCGCACCACTTCGCCGCGCGCATCGCGCACCAGTTCCATCTGGCCCTGTTCGTTGATGACGCGAATCTCCGCCCCCGCAGCGGTGCCGACCCCGATGGTGTACACCACCACGAGTTCTTTGGCCAAGGCCGCTGCCGTGCGCGTTCCGGCCCCTTGGAGGTCTTCGCCGTCCGTCAACAGCACCACGATTTTGCGCCGATCGCGCTTTTCCATGGCGCGAAACGCTTCATCCAGCGCGCGGCCGATGTCCGTCCCCGGCACCATGATGGTTTTCTCATCCAAAGCCCGCAACGCATCCTCGAATGCCCCGTAATCAAAGGTCAGCGGACATTGCAGAAACGCCTGGCCGGCAAACGCGATCAACCCCACGCGCCCGCGCCCGTGCCGCCGCACGAAATCCATCACTGCCAGCTTCGCGCGTTCCAGGCGATTGGGCGAAACGTCCGCGGCCAGCATGCTGCGCGAACAATCCACCGCGAACACGATATCTTCGCCCAGTTCCTGCGCGGCGAACTCCTGAACGCCCCATTGAGGTCGTGCGAGCGCCAGGCCCAAACCAGCCACCGTGAGCAAGAGCAGGAAATGCTTGAACGCGCGCCGGGCCGGACTGTGCGAGCGCGTGAGTTCGGCCAGGAACTGCGGAGACGCCAGCCGGGCCAGTTGCCGCCGCCGCGCCCACGCAGCATAGCGCTGCAACGCCAGCAGCACAATCGGCCCACAAGCGGTCAGCCAGAGCCACTGCGGTTCCGCGAAATGAGGTTGCGTGAAGTCCATCATGGGATGCGGCGCAAGCGCGTGTTGGCCAGAACCATTTCCAGGGTGAACAGTCCGAGCGCCGCCAGCAACGGCCACTGAAACAACGGCGTGTAAGTTGTCAATCGGCGCAGTTTCACCTCGGTCTTCTCCAAGCGGTCAATCTCATCGTAGATACTGTGCAATTCCCGGCGGTTCTTCGCCCGATAGGATTTTGCATTCGAGAGCGCAGACATCCGGTTCAGCACCGCGTAATTCGCCGGCTGCAGCACGAGCGTGGGGATCACGTTGCCCTGCGCGTCCAGCCGCAATTTGCCCGTCGCCGGCTCAAAAGCCGGCAACTGGCACGGCTCTTCCACGCCAATGCCAATCGTATAGACTTTCGCCCCCAACGCCGCGGCAAGCTGCGCCGCGGGCACGGGGTCAATCTCCCCGCGATTGTTGTCGCCGTCGGTGAGCAGAATGATGAGCCGACTCTTGCTGTCCTTGGCTGATTTCAGTCGTTTGGCCGCCGTGGCGGTGGCATCGCCGATGGCCGTGCCGAGTTCGCGAATCATGCCGATATGCAGGCGTTTTAAGTTCTCGATCAGCCAGTCGTGATTCAGCGTCAGCGGACTGGCCAGATAGGGTACGGCGGAAAACACCACCAGCCCGATCCGGTCGTCGGGCCGTTTGCGAATGAAATCTTCCAGCACCTCGGAGGCAATGTCGAACCGGGTGATGCGTTCGCCCGGACCGCTCATATCGAGCGCCATCATGGACCAGGACAAATCCAGGACCAACATGATGTCCACGCCGCTGGCCTGGGTTTCGGTGCGGTCATTGGCGAAGCGCGGTCCGGCCAGCGCCGTGATGCAGAGTGCCACCGTCAGCAGCCGCAGAAACAGCAACAGCCGTCCCGCTGCCGCCCGCGCCGTGGCGCCCGCCGCGCGGGCAATGTCCGCGCTGGGAAAACGCAGCGCCGAGTGTTTGCCCACGCGCCCGCGCAGGAAGGCATACACCGGCAGCAACGCCAGCAGCGCCAGCACCCACGGATACTGAAACTCGAAATTCTCGCTCATCGGGATAACGCAAGTTGAACCTTGCTGGCGCTGGCCGCCTGCCGCAGTTCCGTACGACGCACTTCACCCAGCCTCACCAGTTCCAATGCCTGGGTGGCGGCCCCCACCGCCGTTGGCGATTCCAAAGGTGCGAATTTCAGATTATCGCAGCGCCGCAAGAAATCTCCAAGCTTCGACGCCAGAGCGGAACCGATGGATTCGTGGTTGCCGACCACCTGGCAGAATTCGGCGGTGGTTAATTCCTCAGTCGGCAGCGCGAACGCTACGGTCACATAACGCCGCACGCAACGCGAAACCCGACTCAAGACTTCTCCCGTTTCGGGCTGCTGACGCAATTGCTCCAATTCCTCGCGTGCGCGCACCTCCGGCGGTACGGGCGGCACCGGTTTGGGCCGATGCCAAAGCCAGACCAGCAGCGCCACAACCGCAAGCATCGCCACCACACCCAGCACCACCCATGTTCCATGCAATTCCCACCAGGTGGGCAGCATTTCCTCGTACGGGGGCATCAGTTGCAGCAGTTCATCCTCGCTTTCCGAATTTGTCGCCCCCCACAAGGCCGGCATCGCCAACCGGACCGCAACCATGGACGCCAGGTATCGGCCAGCCGCCGTCGCGCTTCGGAGGCTCATCCGCGCCTCCTGCCGCGGCGCAGCTCAAAGAAGCGTTGCAGCGCTTGGGCGAACGGTTCCGCCGTGCTCAGGCGCAACGTGTCCACGCCGGCGTGACCCAGCGCGCGATCCAGGTCGGCCAGCCGTTGGGCATTGGTCTGAGCAAACCCTTGGCGCACGCCGGCTCGGGCCGAGTCCAGTTCCAGTAGTTCACCGGTCTCGGCATCTTCGATGGTCAACAATCCCGCCGGCGGCAGCGTGCTTTCGCGCGGATCATGCAGATGAACGCATACCAGATCGTGTCGCGCGTTTGTGAGGCCGAGGTCGTGCAGTGCGTCGCGTCGGCGCGTGGGAACGATCCGTGTACCATCCTCGCCTGCTGGCGTTTCAAAGCTGTGCAGAAAATCGGTCAGCAGAAACACAATCGCCCGGCGATGCAGCACATGATTCAGGAACGTCAACGCCGCCGGAATGTCCGTGCCGCGGCGCTTTGGCTCGAAGAACAACATTTCGCGGAGCAGACGCAGAATGTGACGCCGTCCCTTGCGCGGCGGCACGTACAGTTCCACCTGCTCGGAAAACAACAACAGCGCCACCTTGTCGCTGCTGCGCGCGGCGGAAAGCGCCAGCGTGCCGGCAATCTCCGCCGCGAACTCGCGCTTGGTGCGCTCGGTCGAACCAAATGCGGACGACGCCGAAACATCCACCGCCAGCACCATTGTCAGTTCGCGCTCCTCGCGGAAGCGTTTCACAAACGGGCGGCCCATGCGGTTGCTGACGTTCCAGTCAATGTCGCGCACATCGTCGCCGGGCATATATTCGCGCAACTCCTCGAAGTCCATGCCGCGCCCTTTGAAATGGCTGAGATACGCACCGACCATCGTGTCATTGACGAGCCGGTTGGTGCGCACCTCCACGCGGCGGACGGATTCGAGCAGTTCGGTGATGGTCATGCCGGTGAATCTTGATTCATTATTGAGGATTTCTCAACTGCTGCCTGCGTTGAATTGGCAGGTCAAGTCGTCGTGGTTTAACCGATAATCAGCCGACGCAGGTTTGTTTGCCCGCCTTCAATGCGATATAGCACCAGTGCTCCAACCTGGATGCCATAAAAGACTGTCCAGCGGGGGAAGCCTTGCACGAGCCACGAGCGAACCCCAGGGTGACGAAGATCGTGGCGCAGCCGGCCAAATTCCGGGTGTTCGCGCAGATACAAGACCGTGTTCCAAACCGCCGCCAACCATCGCTCCGCAACTGCTGCGCTGACGTGTTTGGCCAGCCAGTAATGGTGACGGTCCAGGTCCAGCCAGAAGGCCGGGCGAACCAGGAATTTCATGCGGCCTTCTTCTCAGCAGCCAGCCGCTTGCGTGTGGTTTGGCGGGTTTGGTCAAACCGGGCCTTCATCGCCGCGGCGGAATACTCGCTGGCCTCGCCGCTGGCCAGCGCCTCCTCAATGAGCCGGTTGACCGTTTCGGTGGAGGCACGGTTCTGCAGCTCGAAACTCGCTTGCACTCGCGCCAGGACTTCCTGGGCGGTGGTGCGAAAATTGGCTTCGCTCTCGCGCTTCAACTGCGCGTGCAAGTCTTCTGGTATGTCCTTCAACGTGATGCTTGCCATGCGCGAGCACGATAACGCCCGACGGCGGTTCACGCAATACGCAACGCGCGACGCGTTGAACATTGCGTCTTGCGTTGAACGAGATACCGACATGGCCGCTACAACGATATATTTCCCGCCCCGGGCGGTGAACAGCTCGTATGAGAAGAACAAAGATCGGCCTGAAGAGTGGCTCACGACCGCGACCGACTTGAAGAAAGGCAGCCGACCCTCGTGTTATTCACGAGCCGGTGGGTATGTTCCTTAACGCGGCGGTCACTTCCAACTCGCGGATTTCGCAACGCAACTCGGGTGCGCCGTAGAGTTCCAGGTAACCTTGGATGGCATCCCGGATATTTTCCAGCGCTTCAGCAACCGTCGCGCCTTGAGAGTGGCAGCCGGGGAGCTCCGGACAACTGATGGATACACCCTCAGAATGCTGCAACAGGGTGACGTGGAATTGCTTTTCATGCTGGTTTTAGGTTACGTCCCGGCCTCGGCTTCGTCAACGTGCGCCGGGTTTACGGAGTTTACGGCACCGGCACGGCATTGAACACCTTCTTGATGATCGCATCCGTCGTCACCGCCTGCGCCTCGGCTTCGTAGGTGAGGATGAGACGATGCCGCAACACGTCCGGGCCGATGCTCTTTACGTCCTCGGGCGTGACGTAGGCGCGGCCCTGCAACAACGCCCAGGCCTTTGCCGCCAGCGTGAGATAGATCGTCGCGCGCGGCGAGGCGCCGAACTGGATGAAATGTTTCAAGTCCAGTTTGTATTTCTCCGGTTGGCGCGTGGCGAAGACCACATGCACGATGTAATCACGCACTCTTTCATCCACGTGAATCTGGTCCACCAGCTTGCGCGTGTGCTGGATTTCTTCGAGCGCAATCACCGGCTTGACCGGAATGACCGGCGCGGTGAAGGCCATGCGGTCGAGAATTTTTCGTTCCTCATCAAACGCCGGATAATCCAGCAAAACCTTGAACATGAACCGGTCCACCTGCGCCTCTGGCAACGGATACGTGCCTTCCTGGTCAATGGGATTCTCCGTGGCGAGCACGAGGAACGGCGAGGGCAGCGGCATGGTTTCGCCGCCGAGCGTGACCTGGCGTTCCTGCATCGCTTCGAGCAACGCGGATTGCACCTTGGCCGGCGCACGATTGATTTCGTCGGCGAGCACAAAGTTGGCGAACACCGGCCCGCGCGTCGCGTGATACTTCCCATCCTGCGGATTGTAGATCAGCGTGCCCACGATGTCGGCGGGCAGCAGGTCCGGCGTGAATTGGATGCGGTGAAAGGTGGCTTGAATGGCCGCGGCCAGCGTGCGCGCGGACATGGTTTTGGCCAGTCCGGGCACGCCTTCCAGCAGGACGTGGCCGTTGGCTAAAAGTCCCACCAGGAGACGGTCCACCAGCGGTTCCTGTCCAACAATCACTTTCCCAATTTCGCTGCGCAAAGTTCGAATCCACGTTGCGGTGGCTTGAACCTGTTCATTCAAGGCTGTGTTCATTCGCGTGGAATCTAGGGACGGAACGCAGGCAACTCAAGTTTTCCCCCAACAATCGCTCGCGAAACTGCATGAGCCATGAAACGCGGTTGACAAGGGTGAACTGCGAGCCAACAGACATATTGTGGGTCAACAGACAATTCTTGCCAATACCGGGACCTCCAATGGGTCAAAGCAAAGGCATATCGGGATATGAAAGTGAGAAACTGGGGTTCCTGTTCGCGGGCTTTAGGATTCGTGGTCTCCTACGCATTGATAGTCATGAATCCATGCGGTCAGGGATCAGTGGTGTTTAGTGGCCGAGTAACCCTGGGGACCTGGTCATGGAGTTCCGGCTTACTCGACCGGGTATTTGGCATTCAGATTTCAAACACTAGCAAGCCTTCTATATATCCTGGAAATGCGGCCTGGCATTAACAATGGGGCTTGGACCGAGCTTACCAATTTCTCGGGCGACGGAAGTGTGATTGAAGTGACGGTGCCGACGACAAACTCCGAGGCGCGCTTCTTCCGCGTTAGGACTGAGTAGTACAACCGACAAACTCTTCTCCACGGCCAAGCACGTTGAATTCCTGATGGCGACTGAGTCATGCAAACAAATCCATCTGTGGCGGTGGGGCGAGTTGCTTGAGCTTGTCGCGTTCTTGCTGGCGGCGGGGTTGAGGGTCAGTGGTTTATCCGCCGGCCAACGTCTCCAATCGTTTCAAGGAAAAGACATCGCCGCCGCGCAGGAAGAAACGGGTGATTTGCTCACGCAACTGCCGGTAGAGTGCGGGGTCGGTCTGCGCAAGCTGTACCGGCACATCGCGACGGGCGAAGCGCACAAGCGCGGCGAGTTCGGCCCAGCGTTTTTGGTGGAAATAAACATCCACCTGGGCCGGGTCGGCCAGCAGGGCGCGGGCGGTTAATTCTTCTTCGCGGGCATTCATGGTCAGGTTTCCAGCACGTCGAGATAGACTAGGTTTTCGGTGGCGCGTTCGCGGGCCGAGGCATTGAATTCGGCGATGATGCTCCGCACTCGTTGCAGGTCCGGGCGATGGCGGCTCAACAAGAAACGGATGTCGCTCAAATCTTTTGGTTCCGCGCGAATGAGTTTGGCCGCGATGAGGTTTTCCGCGGGCGGTCGAAAGAGATGCAGCCGTCCCATGCGTTCGATCAACACGGGGTCAAATGGTCCGAGTTGGGTCAATCCGGGCTCGATGAGTTGCAGATACGGACGGTCGGGTTCGAGGGTTTGTTTGGGATCGAAGAGCAGGCCGATTGTTTCCGCTGCGGTCTTGAGTTCGAGCCGGTCGTAATCGCTTGCGGGTTTCCAGATGTCGAGGTCGGCGGAAGTGCGTCCGTCCATGCCACCGAACAGGCAAGCAGCCGAACCGATGAGACAGAGCCGGAGCGGAGAACCTTCTTTGCCGAGAGCCTGGGCGAGATCAGCCAACACCGCCGCCCACGCTTCGCCATCGAGTTGTAGTTTCAAGGACATTCAGTAAGCGGCTGCATCATATCCAAAACTCCGTGGCGAATCAAACCAACAAAGCGGCACGCACCCATTGATTCACCCAAATAGATCCATCTGCGGGGGCGGGGCGAGTTGCTTGAGTTTGTCGCGCTCTTGCTGGCGGCGGGGCTGGCGGACATTGCCTTCGGGGGTGAGTTCGGATTCTTCGAGGTTCACCAGGATCTGCTTCGCGCGTTCCAAGACTTCCTTCGGCACGCCGGCGAGGCGCGCGACCTGGATGCCGTAGCTCTTGTCCGTGCCGCCCTCGACGATCTTGCGCAGGAACACGATGGATTCGTGCCACTCGCGCACGGCGACGTTGTAGTTCTTGATGCGCGGCAGGCGTTGGGCGAGTTCGGTCAATTCGTGATAGTGCGTGGCGAACAGCGTTTTCGCGCCAACCTGATTGTGCAGGTGTTCGACGATGCTCCACGCGAGACTGAGGCCGTCGAACGTGCTCGTGCCGCGGCCGATTTCGTCGAGGATGATGAGGCTGCGCGGTGTGGCATTGTTGAGGATGTTGGCGGTTTCGCTCATCTCGACCATGAAGGTGGATTGCCCGCGCGCTAGGTCATCGCTCGCGCCGATGCGGGTGAAAATGCGGTCCACGAGGTCAATGCGCGCTTCCTTGGCGGGAATGAAGCTGCCGGTGTGCGCGAGCAGCGTGAGCAAGGCGACCTGGCGGATGTAAGTGGATTTACCCGCCATGTTCGGACCGGTGATGAGGGCAATCTGCGGAGCGCGGGCTTCAGGCCGCTTCACGCCACTCTCGTCAATGAACGCTGAAGCGGGCTGAAGCCCGCGCTCCGAAGATGCCAACGCCGCATCATTCGGCACAAAGCGTTCCTCCACCAATTGCTGCTCCAGCACCGGATGCCGGCCGTCGGTGATTTGCATCGTGCCTTCGTTGCCGACGTGCGGACGGCAGTAGTCGTGCAGGCGGGCGATCTCGGCGAAGGACGCGAGCACGTCGAGTTGGGCGAGGGCGCAAGCGCTCTGCTGAATTTTGGCGAGTTGGCCGAGGACTTCTTCGCGCAGGCGTTGGAAGAGTTCGTATTCCAACTTCACGCTGCGTTCTTCCGCGCCAAGGATTTTGCCCTCCATGTCTTTCAACTCGGGCGTGATGAAGCGCTCGCCGTTGGCGACGGTCTGCTTGCGAACGTAATGCGGCGGAACTTTGTCGAGGTTCGACTTGGTGACTTCGATGTAATAACCAAAGACCGAATTGAATCGCACTTTCAGCGAACTGATGCCAGTGCGCTCGATTTCGTCCTGCTGAAGTTTGGCGAGCCAATCCTTGCCGCCGCGTTGAGCGTTGCGGAGTTCGTCGAGATCGGGGCTGAAGCCATCTCGGATCATGCCGCCTTCCTTCACGGCGAGCGGCGGTTCGTCCACGACGGCGCGACCGATCAGTTCCACGAGGTCGGGAGATTCGGAGAGTTGGGCGGTGAGGGCGGAAAGTAGTGGGACAGGCATCTTGCCTGTCTTTCCGGTAGTGGGACAGCGCGTCACGCCTGTCCGCTCGGCGGACGATGATGCGAAGGATTCAGAAAGTTCGTGCGGCTCACTGGACAGGCGGGACGCCTGTCCCACTACCGAGAGGGTTTGCCGTAGCGCGGGAATCTGCTCCAGTGCCTGGCGCAGCACGACGAGGTCGCGGGCGTTGCCGCTGCCGGTGCTGAGGCGACCCAACGTGCGTTCGAGATCGCGGACGTTCGCGAGTTGCGCGCGGAAGGTGTCAAGGCTGGGCGTGTTTTCGATGAACACCGCGACGGTTTCCTGGCGCTGGCGGATCGGTTCGACGGCGGCGAGCGGTTGGGACAGCCAATTGCGCAGGAGCCGCGCGCCCATCGGCGTGGCGGTCTTGTTCAATGCGCCGTAGAGGCATGCGTTGCGCGGGGAATCGCGATGTTGCGGTTCGAGGATTTCCAGATGGCGCAGCGTGGTGTAATCGAGGGCGAGATAATCCGTGCGTTCGTAGAACGAGAGTCGCGTGAGATGTTTCAAGTCGCGCCGCAGGTTCTGCGCGAGATAATGCAGCGCCCCGCCTGCCGCACCGATGGCTGCGGCGCGATCCTTCAAACCGAAACCGTCCAGCGACGCGACTTTAAAATGGTCGCGCACGGTATAGAGCGCAGTTTCGGGCGCAAAAGTCCAATCGTCGTAGCCGCTGACGGTCCACGGTCGTGGCGGCGACGCCCCGTCGCCGAAGGGTGGTGGCGTCGCCTCGACGCCAGAGGGGATTCGCGACGGGGGCGTCGCGTCCACGCCGCGGAGCAAGTCGCGGAGCGCGGTGGCTTCCATCGGATGGACGATCTCGGCGGGACGCAAACGTTCAAGTTCCGTCAGCAGGGCAGTGTCAGATTCCAGTTCCGTGGTGAGAAAATCGCCCGTGGTCAAATCCACCAGCGCGAGGCCAAAGATTCTCCCATTCGGATAGACGGCGGCCAGGAAGTTGTTCCGTTCGGCGACGAGCATTCGTTCGTCGAAATGGGTGCCGGGCGAAAGGATTTGCGTGACCTCGCGTTTGACAAGTTTGCCGGGCTTCGCGTCCTCGGTCTGGTCGCAGATCGCAACCTTGCGTCCGGCACGGAGGATGCGGGCGATGTAATTGTTCGCCGCGTGAAACGGCAAACCGCACATGGGCACGCCGTTCCGGCTGGTGAGCGCGAGATTCAAGAGCTGGGAGCCGGCTTGCGCGTCCTCGAAGAACATCTCGTAAAAATCCCCAAGCCGGAACAGCAACAGCGCGTCCTTGGGCAGTTCGCCTTTGATGCGGCGATACTGCGCCATCATGGGAGTGAGTTGCGCTTCGGCGGACATGTGGCAAAACGTTAGTCAGTCGAGCGGGCTGGGTCGAAAGGAAATTTCCGCGACCCGGACGCGCGATTACCTACCAATTCACGAGACTGTCTGCGGAAGCAAGGCGCGGTTAACCAACGAAGCTGCCGCGGCCAGCGGATGGCAGCGACGAAACATCACACACGAATCAACCAGCGGCGCTGGCGGGCTCAAAAATTATTCGAAGACGGTTGCGCCGCCGGTCTTGGATTCAAGCCACGCGTCGTAGGCTTCCTGGCTTTCCACCACGACGAAGCCGGCAGACATGCTGGTATGGCCGTTGCCACAGAGTTGCGCGCAATTAATCTGATAGCGGCCTTCCTGCGTCGGCTTGAACCAGATGGGAATGCGCATGCCGGGAATCGCATCCTGGGTCACGCGGAAGGCGATGACCTTGAAGGAATGGATTACGTCCTTGGAGCTGATATAGCAAATGACCGGTTTGTTCACCGGCACATGGAGTTCGTTCATCACTTGAACATCGTCCTTGCCCTGGGGATCATCCGGGACCGCACCAAAGGAATTGTCGGAACTGACGAGCCGCATGTCCTGTTTGCCGAATACGCCGTCCCGGCCGGCATAACGGGCGTTCCAGGCAAACTGCTGGGCGACGACCTGGATGACGGTGGCTTCGCTTTCCTTGGGGAGTTTGTCCACCGCCTTGGCCCACAGCGGAACCGCGACAAAGATGAGCAACACGGCTTCGACCCCCGCCACAGCCAACTCAATGTAACTGGAGGCATGGCTGCGCACGCCGAGATGGTCGGCGCGTGGCTGGCGCGCGCGACGGAAACGCCACAACGCATAAAGGAAGTAGGCCAGCCAACCAATGAACAACGCGATCATCAGCCAGTGAATCCAGATGATGAGATTATCCACGCCCTTGCCCGTTTCGGCGGCGAGCGGCGGCAAACCGAGAAGTTTCTCCATCATGATCAAACCTGTTTGGTTTTCAGCACGTCCGATTCATCGGCGCGGACGCTCGCCGCTTTGCGGGCCAAATACACGAAGAAAGCCACCACCCCGGCGAGGACCATGCCCACCATGCCCAGAAGCACCGAAATGCCCCAGGTAAGGCCGTGTGAGAGCGGCGATTCCGGGTCCCCGTAACAGATGGTGCAAGCGGCCAGGGAACCAGGCCAGAGCAGGGCCGCCGTCAGCAGCCCCGCCGGAATGGTTTGAAGGTGGGCTCGACGGATCATAGATAACTTACGTTCCTGGTTTTCTTCAAGAAGTACCGTTCATACACCAGCAGTCCCGATCCCACGGCCAGTGACCCGACGCCGAAGAGGAGATCCTGGGTGAAGCCATCCGCGGACGAATAGGCCCGCAACGACCAGACACCAAAACCGAAAGCCAGCGCGCTGGCCGCGGTGATGAACACGATGTGGAAGGCCTTGAGCGACATAATCAGAGCGTGGTGGTGTTGGGGGGATAATCGTAGTGGGCCCCCAGAGTGAGGAACATCAGCCCGATGAAGAAGAACACGGTGAAAGCCATGATGAGGTAGATCATCCTCCGTTCCGAGATGAGGTGCATGAAATAACACGCCACCAAGGCCGCCTTAATGGTCGCCACAAAGAGGGCGATGGAAATTGTAAGGGCGATACTGTCAAAATGCAGATAATTCAACGCCACGGTGATGATCGTGCCGACCAGGAGGGCAACGAAAACCGTGATGTAGATTTTTACGTGCTTGGCGATGTCTTGATGGGAATGGTCGCTCATAAACTTAAAGGAGGTAGAGAACCGGGAACAGGAAAATCCAGACCAAGTCCACGAAGTGCCAGAACAGGCCGGAGACTTCGACGCGATTGGTGTAACGCTCCGGATCGGTCTTCCACATTTTGGCACCCGGTCCCCAGATGTAGAAGATGACCACCGCCCCGCCCAACACGTGCAACGCGTGGAGTCCCGTCAAGGTGAAGTACAACGCAAAGTACGTGCTGTGGCCCGGCACGAACGCGGACAACCGCTTCACGTCGGTGGCTTTGAACTCAAATTCCTCCGCCTTTTGGCCCGCGGCCGTCTTCCGCGCATGCGCCATTTCCTTTGGCGTCATTTTATAGTGGATGGGATCGGGCGTGAATTTGAACGACTCCACCTGCTTCTCAGCGAGGGTCTTTGTGCTCCAAAAGGCAGGATGATGCCCCTGGTACTCGATATGGCCCAACAGGCGGTCGGTTTGCACTTCCTGCCCGCCCCGCGTCACCGTGACCGGCTGATTCAACCAGACTTCATAGTGACTGAACTTCTCGCGGTACTCGAACGATTTGATGCCCAGGAAGCCCAGCGCGCAGAGAATCGTAATGGCCTGATAAAACCGGTAACGCCCGAAGTTGCCCACTTTGAGCGCGGCCCACGACAATACCACCGTCACTGAAGAGGTGATCAATACCGCGGTGTTGAAAGTGCCGATGGGGATATTCAGCAACCCATGCACCCACGTACCCGGGGTGGCGCCGACGCGCAACAATATGTACGCGGAGAACAAGCCGCCAAACAACATCACTTCCGAGGCGAGAAATAGCCAGATGCCCACCTTGGCGTTGTACAGGCCGGTGTCGGTGCGGGGTTGGGACGTGTATGGGATTTCCATGAAAGTTCAGTGCTTGCCGTGCTGGAGTGGTTCGTTTTGAGGCGTGAAGTCCCTGTCCTTGCCGGGCAGGCTATACTCGTACGGGCCGCGGTGGACGTGCGGTTCGGCGGCGAAATTGCCATGCGGCGGCGGCGTGGGCGTTTGCCACTCCAGCGTGGTGGCGTCCCAAGGATTGTCGCTTGTCACTTTCCGTCCGTTCTTGATGCTCCAAAAAACATTGATGATGAAGGGAATTTGCACCAGCCCCAACCCGATCCCGCCCCACAAGATGAGTGTGTGCAGGCTCATAATCGTATCGCTCAACCCGCCAATGGCGTCCGGCACCTTGGCCAGCGAATAATTGGCGCCGCCGTCCGCCATGCGCCGGATCATCCCAGCCATGCCTTGCGCAAACATCGGTTGGAACACAACGTTCATGAAAATCAACGAACCCCAAAAATGCACGCGGCCCCAGTATTCACTCATCATGCGCCCGGTCATTTTCGGGAACCAGTAGTAAATCCCTGCAAACAGGGCAAAGATTGTCCCCGGCGCCACCACATAATGGAAATGGGCAATGACGTAGTAGGTGTCGTGCAGATGAAGGTCCGACGCGCTAAAGCCCAGCGGCAAACCGGTCAAACCGCCGATGCCGAACATCGGCAGGAACGCCAGCGCAAAGAGCATCGGCGTGTTGAATCGAATTGAACCGCCCCACAACGATATGAAGAAGCACGTCAGAATGATCACCGACGGAATGGAAATGATCATCGTGGTGGTCTGGAAGAAGGTGGAGATCTTGGTCCCCATACCGGTGAGATACATGTGATGCGCCCACACGATGAATGACAGGAATCCGATCGCCAGGCTGGAATAGACCAGCGACTTGTAGCCCCAGATCTGCTTGCGCGTGTTGTTCGAGATCACTTCGCATACGATTCCCATCGCCGGCAGGATCAGGACGTAAACCTCGGGGTGTCCGAGAAACCAGAACAGATGCTGCCATAGCAGGGGACTGCCGCCGCCGCTCACGTCCGCCAGTTGCCCGCCCACCGCCAGACCGGTCGGCAGGAAGAAACTCGTTCCCGCCACCTTGTCCATCAACTGCATGAGGCCAGCGGCTTCCAGCGGCGGAAAAGCCAGCAGCAGGAGGAAGCCCGTGACAAACTGCGCCCACACAAAGAACGGCAGCCGCATCCAGGTCATGCCCGGTGCGCGCAACTGGATGATGGTGGCGATGAAGTTCACCGCGCCAAGCAAGGACGACGTTATTAGGAAGATCATGCCCACCAGCCAGAACGTCTGACCATCGGTGGGGATGGAGGTCGCCAGCGGCGAATACGAGGTCCATCCCGCCTGCGCTGCGCCGCCGGGGATGAAGAAGCTGACGAACATGATGATGCCACCAACGACGTAGGCCTGGTAGCTGGCCATGTTCACCCGAGGGAACGCCATGTCCGGCGCGCCGATCATCAGTGGCACGACATAATTACCAAAGGCGCCGAACGCCAGCGGCACGACCGCCAGGAACACCATGATCGTGCCGTGCATCGCCCCGAAGGAATTATAGAGATCGGCGCTCATCACGCCACCGGCGGCCACGTCGCCCAGCACCTTGGCCAGCAACGGCCCAACCAGCGGGAGCGGCTGGCCCGGATGCGCAATCTGCCAGCGCATCATCAACATCAGGCAGAAGCCGAACAGCAGAAACGTCAGCGAAGTCAGCCCGTACTGGATACCGATAATCTTGTGATCGGTGGAAAAGATGTACTTGCTCCAGAAGCCAGGTTCTTCGTGGTGGGCTTCGGCGTGGCCGGCGTGCGGTTGCGTGTGGGATGTCGCCTGCATTATATCGTTACGTTGTTCCAATCTGACCGCTGCATCATATTTTGTCTGGGTTCCAGCAATTTAAGGCGCGAAAGTAAACGTGCCCGGCCCGGTCGTGTCAATGGCCGATTCAGGCACAACTGATCTGCTGGCTCGGAGGCGGATGACGCCCAAAAAAACGTGTGCTTGTTCACCGGAGGAGTGCAAGTATCGGGAATCTGATTTCATTTCAACTTGTCAACCACCAGCAGCACCAGCAACAGCGGCAGGTACACAATCGAAGCAAAAAACAACCGCCGCGCGCTCGCGAGATCCAGCCGCCGCGCGAAATGAATGGCGCAACCCAGATACGCGATTCCCAGTAACAAGGCGCCCGTCAGGTAAACCGGCCCGGCCAGGTGAAACAGAAACGGGCACAAGCTCACTGCCAACAAGGCCAGTGTGTGACTGACTGATTGCTGGGCGGTGCGACTGCCGTCCGGGTCCACGGCTGGTAACATTTGAAAACCTGCCTTGGCGTATTCATCGCGATAAATCCAGGCAATGGCAAAAAAGTGCGGCATTTGCCAGAACGCCAGAATGGCGAACAACGCCCAGCCGCCACCATCGAGTTCACCGCGCGCTGCCGCCCAGCCCATCAACGGCGGCAAACCGCCCGGCACCGCGCCCACAGCGGTGTTCAACCAGGTTACCCGTTTGAGCGGCGTATAAAGAAACAGGTAGGTGATGAGTGTGACCGCGCCAATGACACTCGTAAGCGGGTTGGCCAGCAGCGCCAGATAGATCAGTCCCGCCACCGCGCAACCACCCCCGAACAACATGACCGTCACCGGTTGCAGCCGGCCCGACGGCAAGGGCCGGTTCTGCGTGCGGCGCATTTTGGCGTCGTGCTCGCGTTCAAGGAGTTGGTTCAACGCCGCGGCACCACTCGCCACCAGGGCGGTGCCCAGCAGCGTATGAAACATCAGCGCATAATCCATCGCCCCGCGGAAGCCGACGTAGAATCCCACCAGCGTGGTGAGCAACACCAGCAACGTGAGGCGTGCCTTGATCAGGTCGGCATAAACCGCGAACCAGCCTTTTTCCGGAATGGTCGCGGCAATCAATGTTTGTGCGCTTGCTTTCATGTCTTACTTCTGGGCTGCCACCGGTCGCGCTCCCAATTCGGGACGCGTCAAATCAAACGCCGCCGTCGCTGGAGCGGCACGCAGCGGGGCGGATTGGCGGAAAGCAATAATACAGGCCAGCGCGCCTGTCACGAGCGAAAGTGCGCCCACCAGTACATGTGCGGTGGCTACGTCGGCGGCTTTGTTGGTCCAGAGAGTGAAAGCTCCCAATGCCGCCTGCACCAGCATGGTCGCGAGCCAGAACCAGCCCAGCCGGGTCAGAGGATGCTTGCCGCCCAGCTCGCGCCGAAGCCGTTGCGCGCACCAGCCCACGCCGAGGAGAATGACCACCGCCACCAAACGGTGAGTCATCTGCAGCCCAATCTGGAACGCTGTGATGGGATGCGCCGCAGTGATCTCCTGTCGCTGTTGGTTGTAGCGCATGACCGATTCCGCGTCCATGGCTGGCCACAGTTTGCCGTAAGCCAGCGGGAAGTCGGGAATGGCCAGCCCTGCGTGTTGATGCCGCATGGTCGCGCCCAGGACCAGTTGGAGCAGAATGACCGCGGTGGCGGCCAGCAGCAGCGACCTGAGATTGCGGGAGACAAACGCGGCCGTCCCACTGCGGCTCCTCGTTTGTGAGGCAGACAGTGGAACATTCCTCCGCCACCAAGAACTGGTGAGCAACGCAATTGCGCAGATCAACGCGAAGAAAAGTTGGGCCAATGTCGCGTGAAAGATGCCGAGTTCATCCTTGTACAGCACCACCCTCATGCCGCCCAGCACACCTTGGAGGATCACGGTGGCCAGGGCCAGAACGCCGAGCCATCGCAACCCGCGCCCATTGCGCTGAAATTGGTAAATGCTAAAGCACATTCCCGCAGCCGCCACGCCGGCCAATCCCAGGAAGACCTTGTGCTCGCGCATCCCCATCAACCCGCCCATTAACAGTAACACGCCAAGGATCACGAGCGCGCCAATCTTCCGGGTGCGGCCTTTGGTTTCAACCACCCACAACCAGACCGCCAGCATTGCGGTTAACAAACCCACGAACGATGCCACCAAGCGGTGCGTGTGCTCATAAAATATCCCGCCCACCCATTTCGAGACGGGAAACAAAAACATGTTGTAGCCGTAAGTATTCGGCCAGTCAGGGACGGCCATGCCCACGCCGTGGCTGGTGACCAAGCCACCTATGCCCAACAAGCCCAGCGTAAACACCGCCGTCAGGACGGCGAAGCGATGCAGCCAGGGATGAAAAACCGTGTTGCTGGTTTGAGCCATTGAGGGCAGGTCGCGGAAAGGGCCTGGGCAAAAGCAAACCGCTGCGGTTAGTCCCAACCGCAGCGGTTACCCAGGTATCTTGACCGGCTATTTCGCTTCCAGAACGAAGTCCACTTTCGCGCCATCGGCGGTGACTTCGATTTCCTTCTCCACACCGGCGGGGGCCGGGGCGGCTTTACGGTGCATGGCCACGATGGTGTACTTGCCCGGAGGCACGTTCTTGATCGTGAAACTGCCATCCTTGCCCGTCACCGCGAACCACGGATGATCCACAATGTTGATGTAGGAAAACATCCACGGATGCACATCACACTTGAAACGAAGAAAATTCTCGGGTGCAGGAAAAGTGAAATTCAAATCCGCTCCGCCCGCCATTTGGGCCTTGTTTTCTTCCTTGTTTCCCCCCGCCTTGTTCACCGGTGTCGGATGCACATTGTGCAGAAACGGATCGGAGTTCTTCACAATGATCTTCTGCCCGGTCTGGGCGGCGCCGATGTACGGCACATACTCGCAACCTTTCTGGTCAATGATCAGCGGCGGCGCCGAAGCGCCCGTGGATTTGCCCGATATGCCCTTCAAGGTCACAAAAACATCGGCCAACTCATTCTTGTCATTCACCACGTAAAAGCGGGTGTGAACCGGCTCCGAATGTAATTTGCCGCAGTTGACATCCGAGGCGATGGCTTTGATCTCGAGTTCCGCCGGCGGTTTGCCACTGACGGTGATTTTGCCGGTAATATCGCCCGCCGTCGCGAACTGGAGGCTGGCAATCAGGCCACCGAGGGCCACAAGGATGGTTTTGGTTTTCATAAGAATTGTTCTACGAGTCGCAATAAATAGTTTGCCAATGGTATCAGACGATGTTCCTGCCGCAAGCGGTTTGGTTCGATTTCACCGTGACTCATCGCGTGTTTGACGGGCGCTAATCCCGGCTATTCACGCCGGCACGCCACTCGCCTGGGTCAAAACGGTTTCAACTCTCGCGAACTTGAAGTATCCGATCTCACGGCGCCAGCGGCGCTCTCCAAGACCAGCAAACAGGAAGCCGGCCAATCGGTCGTATAGGATTGGGCCTGCAAGCCGCCACACGGTGGCCGCTCAGTCCTTTTTCTTCCGTGTCCGAACGCTGAAGCGGACCATGGGACGTTTGGCGTTGCTGATGACGCGCGAGTTGCTGCGACGCCGGCGCCGATCCAGTCGGGCCTCGGGCGAGAAGAAATGCCGTAACGCCCAAGCGCCAGTGGCAATAACCACCACGCCCAGCAATCCCAGCAGTACGATATTCAAGAAATTCATGGATGACCATTTAGCGGTCGGCGCACGGCATTGTAAAGCGCCGGGTCGCAAACTTCGCATGTGCCTCCTAAACTTGATGTTTCGCACTCGCTGTGACGGAGCGCCGGTCTGCGACCGGCTTATCGCGGTCGGAAGAACCAAAGCTGGTCACAGACCGGGGCTCGAGACTGGCGGTCATTTTTGCGGAGTGTGCGATGTCCCGGCGATGGCAACCGCCTGACCGCGCCGAGGATTGAAGCCATGGCCAAGCCCTGGCTGCAAAACCAGGCCGGTCCGGGCGGCGCGAATTATCCGCTCACGGCAACCATTGCGCGCGATAGAAGCGGCTTTCGCCAGCGAGTGGCAGCACGATATGCAGCGAGTTGCTGCCCAGCGTGTTGGTCTGGACCTCGGTCCAATCCGCGAAATTGCTGCTCGCGAGCAAGGCATAGCGTTGGCCGGCCTGGCCGTCGAGCCAGACGGCGAACGTGTTGCTCGAAGTGATGGTCGGAGCGCGCAAACTTGGCGAAGCGGGCGCGGCGCTGGGAAGCACGAACAACGTGATGCTTTGCGCCGGCAGCGTGTTGCTGAAGGTCTGGCCGGGGAAGGCGATGTCATCGAGCCGAGTGATGGCATTCGCCGCCGTCAGCCGCCAGACCTCGGCGGTGCCGGCTGAGAAGAAATTCGTGAGCGTGAGGTTTACCGGCGCGTTGGAACTGAGCTGCTTGTTGATCGCCATGATGGTCAACGCGCCATCCGTCGAACGTTGTGCGGCGAAGGTGGCGATGTGGTCGGGATTGGGGCCGTTGACGGCAACACTGGTGTCGCCAAAGGTGGATTTGTTGCCATCGTAGTTGCGGTACATTTTCATCGCCTTGAAGGTGGGGGTGTTGGCGCCGGGCGTCGTCCAGCGGGTTGCGTAATCCAAACCCTCGCGACCGAAAATGCCGTAGATGTCCGCCTGCGCCGTGGCGCCGTTGATGTGGTCTTCCGCGCCCCAATTGTATTCGGTAATGCCGGTCTTCGTGCCGGGATAATAGGTGGCAACCCATTCCTTCATGCGCGGGATAAGTCTGATGATGCTGTTGATCCAGGTCTGATCGAGATAGTTCGTGTCCCACAGCGCGCGGGTGGAATGATTGCGGCGTAGCTGCATGGCGGTGGAGGTGTCGTCGCCGAATTCGCCGCCCTGCGGATAGATGTGGAGCGTGAACACATCGAGCAACCGCACGCCGTTGGTTTGTTCGTGGAGCCGCGCTTGATTCAATAACCACGGCCCGTAATCCATGCCGCCGTTCGTGCCGCGATCGGGAAAGTTCGCAGGATTCCAGTTGCTGTTCTTGCCGGCCCATTGCCAATCGAAGCCGGAGTAAAGGTAACCCGGCCAACCCCATTCCTCGGGCGCGAACAGCCACGCCTCCGGGTCAACCGCCTTCACCTTCGCGCCATAGTCGAACAGCCGATCACGAATCTCCCGCATCGTGGTGCCGACTGGATGCACGTCGCGATGCGTCGAGTGCCAGAGCGTGTGTTCGTTGTCCATGCAGTAGAAGCGCACGCCGCCATTCGTGGAAAGTCCCCAGCGATTCGTCAGATGCCGGATCCACGCCTGCTGAAACAGTGAGTTAGTGAGAAAGTGAGCATCGTTCGGATCGTTCCAGGTGATGGGTGTATTGTTGGTGACGCTGATGCCATTGCCCGCATCCGGAAACCACTGCCAGTCGTTATCGGTTTGCGGGCCGTACTTGGCAATGGAATAACTGGAGAGCCGCGCGCGGCCCGGTCCGAGCTTCGGCATCCAGCCAATCATGGGCACGGTCAACATGGCTTCCGCGCCACCGTTCCGACTCGCCGCCACGTGCGCGTCGGCCGCCGCGCCGGGCGTGGCTGAGGCCCCCGCGAGACTTTGGAAATACCAGTCGGCCGCGTGATTGCGCGCATTGAGTTGCCAATTGTACCGCGTCTCGGCGTTGCCGCCGGAGCGGTTCAATGGCGCGTTCAATTCCGCGAGTTGATTCGAAGTCGCGAACGCCACCCCGTAAATCATCGGGTTGATGGGGCGACGATTCAGCGCAGCGTTGACGGTAATCGTAACGGGCGCGCTCGTTCCAGGCGGTGAACTGGGAGCGGCAACCAGCGTGATGTCGTCCACGTAGAAGGTCGGCGCCAGTCCGGAGTTCTGTACCTGAATCCAGAAGCCGTCGAAGTCCATCGCGCTGGCAACGCCGAGGGACGTCAAGGAAATCGTCTCCTCCCGCCATGAGTTCACTGGCAGCGGCGTCAGCACGACGGCCGCTTGCGGCGCGCCGTTGCGGGTTGCCTGGACCTGCACGACCTGTCCCCCGCTGACGCCGCCATGAATCGAGAAGGTGAGATTTGTGAAGGCCGATCCCACTTGGGCGGCGTGATGCAGATACAGCGCCTGCCAATTCTGCGACGAAACGCTGATGGAGCTGGAACCGCTGCGGACCGGTGACGGGCTGGCCAGGTTTACGGTGGCCCAACTCCAGTTTTCCCACCCATTTTGAAGCGAGTCGGTGTACACGGTCTGGTTGGCTTGGGCCACAGCGCGCGGGGCTGTGGCCGCGAGCAGACCGCACAGGAAGAATAAGCACAGGCTGCTGCGCTGGCTTCGTGTAAAGTTCAACATGCGCCCAGCTTTCCACAAATCCGCGGCGCTGGCCATCGTCAGTTCGCCGGACACGCCCAACCGGCTGGCGCGTTAACCTCATTCCTTTATGCGCCACCGGCTGCCAGCCCCGATCCGTCACCCGAAAATCTGAACACTGGCGTTGCGCACAGCGGCGGGGCTAGACTTTGCGCGTGAAGCCAAAGAAGAAGCGAACCGCTGCCGCGCATGTCCACTCCTCTGAACGCACCTTGGCACGATCCGCTACGACGACACCGCTTTCGGCGAGTGCTCCCTCCGATGCCATTCACCGCGCACTGCCTCCCCGGCGTCTCTGGCTCTTTCGCATCACCGCCTTGCTGGTGGTGCCGACCCTCCTCCTGGGCGGATTGGAACTGGCCTTGCGCCTTGCGGGCTATGGCTATCCAACGTCGTTCTTCGTGCGAAGTCCGGTTCCCGGACAGGCAACGTTGGTGGAGAATCACCAGTTCAGCCGGCGTTACTTTGCGCCGGAATTGGTGCGCATTCCCAATCCCGTTGCTTTCAGCCCGGTCAAACCGCCGGACACCTTGCGCGTTTTTGTCTTTGGGGAATCGGCGGCGGAGGGCGATCCGGCGGCGGCGTTCGGCTTTGCGCGCCTTCTGCAAGTCTTGCTGCGCGACCAATATCCGAACCAACGGACTGAAGTCATCAATACCGCGGTCACGGCCATCAATTCGCACGTCATCCGGCCCATTGCCCGCGAAGCCGCCGCGCTCACTGGCGACGTGTGGATCGTTTACATGGGCAACAACGAAGTCGTCGGTCCGTTCGGCTCGGGCACGGTGTTCGGCGCGCAAACCCCGCCGCTGCCGATCATCCGCGCGACGCTGGCGCTCAAGACCACGCGGACGGGGCAACTCATGGACGATTTGCTGCTGCGGGCCGGCCGTCGCGCGGGGCCACGAGAATGGGACGGCATGGAAATGTTCCTGCAACAACAGATTCGCCAGACCGATCCCCGCATGGCGAGGGTCTATGACAACTTTGAGCGAAACCTCGCGGACATCGTGGCCTACGGCGTCCGCGGCGGCGCGCAGGTTGTCCTCAGCACCGTGGGCAGCAATTTGCGCGACTGCCCGCCGCTGGCATCGCTGCATCGGGTGGACCTTCCGGCCGACAAACTCGCCGAGTGGGAAGCCGCCTATGCAGCGGGTGTGGCGCTGGATCAGAACGGAGAACATGCCGAAGCCGTCGCCCAATACCAACGGGCTGCGGCGGTGGACGGACAATTCGCCGACCTGCATTTTCGCCTGGGCCGCTGCGAAGCTGCGTTGGGACGTACCGATGCGGCCCACAAGCATTTCGTCCAGGCCCGCGATCACGACACCCTGCGTTTTCGCGTGGACAGCCGCCTCAACGAAATCATCCGCGAAGTGGCGGCGGAATGGCAGCCGCGCGGCGTGCGATTGGCGGACGCGGACGCGGTGCTGGCGCGGGCCAGCGCCGACGGCGTTCCCGGCGGGGAATGGTTTCACGAGCACGTTCATCTGACGTTTGAGGGAAATTACCGAGTGGCGCGAGCGATGACGGAACAGATTGTCCAGGCGCTCGACCAGGATCCGCCAGCGGCAGCGGGTCAGACTGAAAAGCCAATGCTCTCGCTCGACGAATGTGCGCGGCGGCTGGGTTTGACGGACTGCGAACGGTTGCGCATGGCGCAGGAAGTCACGCGGCGCACCAGCCGGCCCCCCTTCACATTGCAATTGGACCACGCGACCGATGCCGCGCGCCGCGCTGCCCTGCTCGCCGAAATGCAGGAGCGCGATCGGACCAACTTCACCGCTTCGGTGGCGATCTATCGGCAGGCATTGGCGGAGGCCGACGACGACTGGCAGATTCACGACAATTTCGCTGGCGCACTGGTATTGCACGGCGACGGGTCGAACGCGGTCGTCCATCTGCGGCGCGTGGCGCAACTGATGCCACACATTGTCCAGACCTACACGCTGCTGGGCAGCATCCTGATGGAACAAGGTCGGCTGGGCGAAGCCGAAGCTGCTTACGAACAGGCCCAGCGACTCAGACGCGATGATTTGGAAAGCCGGATCGGACTGGGCCGGGTGCGGCTGGCTCAGAATCGGGGCGCCGAAGCGATTGACCACTTCCGCCGCGCGGTGAAACTGCAGCCGCAAGCCGGGCGCACCCACAATCACCTTGGCGTGGCGCTGCTGCAATTGAAGCGCGCCGCCGAAGCGGAGGCCGCCTTTCGGGCCGCGCTACGAGTCGAGCCGGATTTTCTTGCCGCGCGCTTGAACCTGGGCAGCGCGCTCGTCGCGTTGGGCAGAGGGGACGAAGCGATCGCCGGCTATCAGGAACTGCTCCGCACCAACCCGGCCAACACCACTGTCCGGATCAAACTGGGCAAGACCCATGCCCAACAGGGCCGCGTGGAAGAGGCGCTCGCCGAATACACCGAAGCCGTGCGCCAGCAACCCGAAGACTACGATGCCCGATCCGCCTTGGGTGAAGCTCTGATCCGCGCTCAACGTTACGCGGCGGCGGTCGAGCAATTCGCCATTGCGGTCAAACTCAAGCCGGATTCCTTTGAGGCACGCCTCAACTACGGTTCACTGCTGGCCCGACAGGGAAAAGCCGCGGAAGCCCGCAATCAATTCGAAGAAGCGCTCCGGCTCAAACCCGGCGTTGCCACGGTTCATCTCAATCTCGGTCTGGCGCTGATGGAACAAGCCCTGTTGCCGGAAGCGGTGGCTCACTTGCGCGAAGCCGTCCGGCTCGAACCCGGAAACGCGCGCGCCCAGCAGGTCCTCCGGACGGCGTTGGAGCGCCTGAAGACGGAGCGGTAGCGCCGGTTTTCCAACCGGCGCACGCCGACTGGAAAGTCGGCGTTACCCGGGCAGGTTCGTGGGGAGCTTCGACTGCCAACAATGAACCCGCATCGGGTAGGGCGCGTCAGTCCTCTGCGCGCCACTGTTGGAAATCCGCGAGATGGCGCGCACGGAGTGACGCGCCCTACCAGAAGGTGACCCCCCGAATGTTTGGCAAGTCCTCGGAAACCAATCGAACCACTTTCCTCCAAAGTGGTAGCCCGAAGGGCGGTTCATGGGCGGGAGGTTCAGCCCGGGCAGGAAACCAACATTCTGATCACATCCCGCCGTGGAAGGGTTGGCCCCGTCGTCACGCTCGAGGACGCGGTTCAGTCGCGCGCCAAATCCTCGAGCAAAATGTCCTTGATGCCCGCGAAGATGTTTTCGGCCAGTTTCTGGCGACCGGGTTGCGTGAAGTGTCCGAGATCAATGAACATCTCATGTCGGCCATCCAGCCCTTCCCGTGTATCCACCCAGAGGACGTCCGGATGTTCCGCGGCCAATTCTTTGACGAGCTGCGAATGAACGGAGTTGGCCCGGACCACCCAATGGATTGCCGGGGCCGCGGTCCGGTAGAACTCGGCCACGTGCAAATCACTTTGGGGATTGACCGCCATGGAGTAATTGGCCAGCGCCAGCCGGATGCCGTGGGACCGCGTAACCTCAATCAACTCGCGGTAAGCCTCCGCGTATTCGGTCGCCTGCGGATTGGCGAAATCCGGCGGCTGGAGAACGAGCGCGGCCACCTGGCGAGTCCGGTAACGCATCATCTTCAGCCGATGTTCCGCATCCGCCAGCAGCCGCAGCGGGCGGGGGCGGAAGCGGGGCGGCGGCGGGCCGGAGGTGCGCGGCAAGGCTTTGTCCAACAGGAAGAATCCGTTGATGCCGTGGTAGGAAATAATCAGGTCGGGCTGGAGCGGGAGGATTTCTCCAGGCAGCCGCTTGAGGTTGTGCCGCAGGTTGTAGGCGGGCACCCCGGCGTTGATGACTTCCACCGGACGCGACAACTGCAGGCGCTCGCGGATCAAGCCCTCAAGTATTTCCGGCCAGGGTTGATCCGCTTCATGCAGCGTGCAGCCAAAGGTGGTGGACTCTCCCAATGCCACGATGCGGTACCCATTGCCTTTCTGCCCGGCAATCTCCGCTCCCCGAAAGCCCCGCCGGTTGATGATGATGCGGCTGTCGAAAAGCCGGCCCGTGCTTCCGGGACGCAGCCGAAAGGGCAGGAGGCCGCTGGGATCCGGCTCAAAGATGTCCCGCCCCATCGCGTCCCACTCGTCCAGGTAGGCTTTCCACCAATGGGCAAAGGCCGTTGGGTCCTGCCGCGCCGCGTCATACGAATAATACTTTCTGGCCAGCCCGCTGCTCGCGTCGGTTCGGTAAGTTGGGCGCAGGAGGAGGTCCGCTACCGGCAAACCCACGATCAGCAGCAGCAGGGTGTTCACCGCCTGCACGGCTACGGCCGGCAGGGCGAATTGTCGCTTGCTCAGAACGAGCAACCCCAGCGTCACCACCAGCCCCCCATAAAACGGGGCGGCGGAATTGTCCCGGTAAGCCACCGCCACCAGGATGAACGCTCCCAGAAAGCTCCACGCCAGACCCGAGACGCTCCCGCAGGAATCCAAACGCGATTTGAAGCCGCTCCGCCAGGCGAGCCAGCAGCCGGCCCCGTTCAACCACGCCAGAATCACATGGTAGTTGTCCAAGACGAAGAAATCGCGATCCAGCACAATGCTAACAGGCACGAACAGCGTGCAACCGACAACGGCCAGCAACGCTGCTTGACGAGCCTTCGCCGCTGATAGATGCACGAGCAGCAGCAGACTGGTGTGCAGGCCCGCCAACCCGGCCAACCCCGGCCAGGAAATTTGCGCCCACACCGCCAGAGTAATTGCCCACGCCGCCACTGCGATTTGCGCCATCGTGAGGAGTAGGGGCTTTACAGTCATTCCAGCAGAGACTGGCGCCACACTATGCGGTTGCCCACTGGCCGGCAAGACTGGGCGAATCTTCCGGCTTCAAGCAGCCTTGAACTTGAGCGTGTTGACGGCGGAGGTTTCAACCGTAACCACTGCTCTGGCTGGGTTCCGGAACCACGGCACCGAATCCGCCGGCACTGTTCCGGCGCAGGCCGGCGACGACCAACGCGCGATACCAGAGCGCGCGGAAATTGCCGGGTCGCGAGACTCGAATCGTCGTCGGCGGCTGGTTGCCTTGCACGTCGCAGGCGAGGATTTCCAGCCCGGCCTCCTGCCAGCGCAACAATACATGTGCCAGATCGCGCTGCGGCGCATTGGTATGACGTTGTGCGAGCACCACCGCGCGCAAACCGTGGGCCAGGAGAAAAGTGGCCGAAGGGAAATCCTGCGGAAACACCGACCAGCGATTGTCGAATCGTCCGGGACTGACCACGGCGCCACCGCCAAGCCGGTTTGCATCCAGCAGGAACACCGGCGGCGAATCCGTCGTGAGAGGCATTTCCACCAAGTCCTGGGCCAGGTCATGCAACGCCCCGACAATGCGGCCAACATTCACGACGGCGGACACACCGGGCGCGCCATTGTAAAGTGGCACCGGGCGGAATCCCCGGCTTGCCAAAGCCAAACCCCAACACACAGCTTCGTCCTCCGGCAAGTCGAGAATCACCGCGGATCGAGAGTCCATTGATGGCGCCCACGCCACATTCAGTAAGCGCCACTGCGTCTGTTCGTAGGCCGATACCGCCAGCGGGGTCTGGGCAAAAAGCACCGGTTTGACCCACTTGGACCAAAGTGCGCCCTCAGGCGCCCACAGGTTGTAGAGTTCGGTTGGATTCATGTGAATTCAGTTCAAGACCGGGCCGCGGGGAGATGTTCGGCGCAATCAACACCGCCGCATCCTGCGCCAGATGGTCAATCAGTGGTTGGCGTGCCACGCGCCCATAGGCGCCGATGACGCGCTCATTGAGCGTGTAAACGCCGATACATGGGAAGAGTTCACCGGTGGGGCCGACCAGCGGCACCGCTTCAAAGCGTTGTTGGGCGACCCATTCCCGCGGGCATCGCCGCGCCGCCCGCTCGATGCGCCGCGCCTCCTTCGGCCGCGTCACTCCGTCCAGGTTGATCATGTCGCCCACGCGACCCAGCGCCGGTTTTAACACCCGGCCTTTCCCGGCCAGCCGGGACTCGGCGCGGCGCGGGTCGCAGGTCAGCGGCAACAGCGATCTCCAGGCGGGCAACGCCGCGGCCAATTGATCCCAAACGAGTGGGAAGCGCTTGGTCTGTGTGAGGACGGTCGAACCGGGATTGCACAGCGGCGTCTCTGAAGCGCCCAGCAAATGCCACCAGGCACAACGCCGCGGCAGGGCGGGCAACCATTCAGTGGGGAAGAAGCGAAAGACAAAATCCACCTGCCCACGAAAGCCATCCATGTCCAGGTACGCCTGTCTCCCTTCCCAGCGCAAATGATCCGGTCCGGCCAACACGGGATTCAGCCCGAGCCCGGCCAACTGTCGCGCCAGATACTCCATCACTTGCCGGTCGTCGGTGAACGCCGTCGCGTGAACCAGCGCCACCGTCCCCCCGTCACCTGCGGCTTCGCGGATTGCGGTTGCCAGGGCGACCGTTGGGTCCCCGGGCACGGCCAGCGGAACGTAGTGTTGCGCCATCAGCCGGGTGAAGCCGGAGGCTTCGTTGAATCCGCCGGGCACATCCGAATTCGCTTCGGAAATCCGCCACCCTTCGGTGGTGAAATGGAAATCGAACCGGACCAATCGCAGATGCCGCAGTGGCTCGGTTGCCAGCGCGAATTTGCGCAACCGCCGCCGAAACCACCATGGCACGCCCAGTTCACGCCAACACCGTGGGCGGTGCAGGATTTCCTTTTCCGCCTGCATGGTTTCACGGGCGAGTTGCTCCGCCCAACCCCGCAACTCCGCCCAGGCTTCCGGCGCCAACACCAGCGGCAGGGGAGACAACGTGCCAACATCTTCCACCTGCGGGTCGTACTTGCAGCACTCGAAGATCGCGGTTCGCCGGAGTTCCGCGAACTGCCGGGAGTCGAGCGGCTCGACGATGCGCCAGGGCAGTCTCATCTCCATGTCCCTTGCCGGAGGACCACCACCACACTCGCCGCGAGATAGAGCAGCCCAGGAAGCAGGCCGCAGAGAATCCGGTTCGGTGCCGGCTTTTCCGGCGTGGGTCGCATCAGGACATCCAGTCCGACCGCAATGGCCCAAAGGACCAGCGCCCACCAGCCTTTGGCGATGAAATCCACCACCGTCTGCCCGCCGGAATGCCAGTCGCCCGCAACCGCGCGGCCCACGATGAGGCCCGTCCCGACAAAGAATCCCCACGTCCGCCAGCCGGCCGCCACGTCGCGGTCAATCGTAATGGCATCCGCCACGCGACTGAGGAAATTACCGGCGATCCATAACCCCAGCATGGTGGCGCTGGCCATTCCGGCAGAAAAGATCACCACCCACCATCCGGGTCCATCGCCGATGTTGCCGCCAGCGAACGCCACGGTCAGCCCGATCATGGCCCCGCTGACCGCCAGGCCGGCCGCCGGATTGCCGCGCTCCAGCACGTCATCCCGGCAACTCAATCCCACGATTCCCAGCAGGAAATTCATCGCCCCGGTCCAGCCGAACCACATGGCCAGGTAGAAGCCGGTGTAAACCCCGCTGCTCCGCACGTCGTGCGCGGCCCACTGCCGCAGTACGAAGAACACGACCGCAGCGGACAGTAACGGGGTGACCGTTGCCAGTAGCCGGGTGGAAGATCGGCGGAACTCCGGCTTGAGCGTCAAAAGCCCCTCGATCCAGAGCTTCCAGCCAAATCCTCCGAGCGCCAAGCTGACCAGTAGCGCAAAGAGTTCGTCGCCTGACATGCGCGCAGATTAGGGGCCCGCCCAAAGGTTGGCGACTACAGATTCGGGGTGGATTTATACAATCTTGGGAAATCCGCTCCCCGGGAAACTCCGGCCTGCGCCCCCCTGCTTCCCGCTGCCGCCGAGCGAACTTGCGGCGTCCGCGGGAATCGTTACTGTCTCCAAAGCATGAACGCGAACCTTCCCCCTGCCGCGCCACCCGCCGCCAGCCCGGTGGGCACGCCCCCTTCCAAGCGCCGCACCTGGCTGTGGGTCTGCGGGCTGTTGCTTGGCTTCCTGGTGGTGATTCTGGCCACAGTCGCCATCACCATTTGGTATATCCAACGCCCGATCAAGCCGGTGGTCTTGTCGGCGGCCGAGAAAGCCGTCGTGGAGGAAAAACTCCAGCGCGTCGGCGCGGCCCCCACGGATGGCGCCCGCCCGCTGCTCCCGGAGGGAGGGCTGAACCTTGCGCCAACCGAGCCAGACCGCCCTTATGAACCGGGGTCGAAGGTCCTGCGCCTCACGGAACGGGAATTGAACGGCTTGTTGAACGCCAACACCGACCTGGGCCAGACCGTGCGGCTGGAGTTCGGACGAAACGCCATCAACGCCTACGTGGCGGCGCCCATCCCACAAGACGTTCCCCTGGTGGGCGGAATGATGTTCCGGGCGCGCGGCCGGTTCCGGGTGTCGCTCACCGAGGGCGAGACGCCGTATGCCATTCTGGAGGATGTGACGGTCTTTGGACTGAGCCTGCCCAAAGCGTGGATGGGCGGACTGAAAGGAGAAAACCTGCTGGCCGACATGCTGGGCCAGCGGCGCGACGGGCCGGTGCTGCAAGGAATCAAGAGCCTGCGGGTCGAACCGGGCGCGTTGGTGTTGGAAGTGGCGGATTGAGCCGGATATTTCCCGCCCGCCCACGCGGAGCGCCGGCATGATGCCGGCTTCGCGCAATCGAAAGGGCAATGCCGACAACCTGTCGGCGTTCCAGCCGGTCGGAAATTCGTGCGGAGTGCGAAATGTCCGTGTTGAGCCTCGCGATGCCCTTTCGCGAACCAACAAGTCAGCCTCATCCGACGTTCACCGGCATGAGCGTCATCGTGTCGTTGCCGAAAATGTCAATGACCTTGACAGCGACGACGTAGCGCCCGGGTTTCTCGTAGGTGTGCGGCGCGGTGATCAACTCCAGTTCGCGATTCTGCCGGGTGCGGAAGCTCTGCCATTCGTTCTCGAAGATGTACGCGCCGGTCCAGCGCTCCTCGAAATCCACGAACTCGCCCGCGTCCGCCTGCACCGCGCCGGGCAATTCGCCTTCCACACCCATGCGTTTGGGCACTTTGATGATTTCCTTGCGGCTCTCGTAATTGAAATCCACCGCCCAGTAATCCACCCAGTCCGTCCATTGCTTGGTGAGCACGTCGCGGGTGATGACGCCGTGCTTGTCCTTGCTGATCTTGATGAGTTTGCCAGCCTCGCACACCACCTCGCTCTTGCCGGCTTTCAGGTCGGGGGTGATGGCGTCCACCACGCCTTGCGAGTAATAGACGGAGAAGTCGGTCAACTCCACGGCAACGGTGAAACTGTCGTCGGTAGGGCGCGTCACTCCGTGCGCGCCGTCGTGTACCAACCCGGAAGCGGCGCGCACGGAGTGACGCGCCCTACCAAATCGCGGCGTGACTTCGATGTAGGCCACGTCGTGGAAGCGCACCTGGCCTTTCTCGACAGCGCGTTTGTCGAAGACTTCCGGCGGGATGGTCTTGGGCGCGAGATCAATGCCCTTGTGCTTCGCCTCGTCCAGCACGGCGGGGAAGAGGCCCATCTCGAACTCGAACGCCAGCACGTCCACGCGCGACGCGCCGCGCTTGCGACATTCCGCGATGACTTCCTCCACGAACAGCCGCCCCACGGGCAGGTTGATCGGGCCGACCACCACGAGCCGGTTGCCCGCCTTGCCGTGGAAGAATTCATCTCCTGTAGCAGCCGACGTGAGTCGGCTCTGACCTTTCTCGGGGGAAGAAGTTTGAGCGGACTCACGTCCGCTGCTACCAACGCAAGAACCGCCGCCCAGCGGCTCGGCGCGGTAGGCTTTCAGGATCAGGTCGCGGAATTCCTGTTCCTTGCGGGCGATTGCCCAGTCCTTCTTTTTGCCGGTGAGCCGCCCGGCGACGTTGAGATAGGCCTGGCGCTCGTAGCGGCCGAGGTTGAGCACCTCGAAGGCGCGGAAGGGTTGGCCGCCGGCCTTCAACTCGCGCTGCACCTGGATGAGCCGCTTGCGCGTGGTGTGGATGCCGAACTTGCCGAGGTCGGTGGCGATCCATTTGCGCCCGAGCTTTTCGGCCACGACGGCGGTCATACATCAATACCGAGAATTAAAACAGGAACATCAATGTCTGCTGTGCCTCGCTTCTGCAAATCCCACACGAACTGTTCAAAGTAGGAAACGCCAGTGGACATCTGTTCGGCCAAGCTTTTCACCGGAACGATTTCAATGCCCGCCTTGATGTGGCCCAGATTCCGAAAAATGGTCATCTTCGCACAGACGCTGTAAACCATGAACGCATACTTGCCGAACTGGACTTCGACACCGAGGTCGTTTTTCACGAAATCCATGTCCCGATATGCTCCCTTTGTTGCCCGGCCCATTGAGTAATTCGGATCCTAGAACTCTTGAGAATACTCGCAGAGAACTTTGCAATTGATCCAGCCATCGGGCAGGAACTCTTTCTTGAATGCCTTGCTCAGTGCGCGTGGGCTGAAAAGCTGCCGTCCGGGCATGGTCTTTTCCCGGCTCAGTTTGGTTTTGCACTCACTTGCATCCACGCTCTTGATGATTTGTTCGACCTCACGAAGCAGTCCGCCGTAACGATTTCGGATGACCTTGTCACCATCGGCAAAAGAAAACCGGCCTGCGATAATCATATCAGTTGTTCCGTGGGTTGCTGCCATGAGGCGGGAACTTGCGACACTTTTTCACGGCCTGTCGGCTGATAAACCGGCTTTCCAATCGGACGGGTTTTCAACTCGCCAGATTCCAGAAGGCGAATTCTGCGCTCCGCCAACTCGACATATTCGGGTGAGTAATCCACGCCTGCGCCCTTCCGGCCGTTCTTCAACGCTGCAACAATGGTAGATCCCGAACCCAAGAACGGATCATAGACCCAATCGCCCGGCTTGGTCATGGACAGTACGCACCGCTCAACCAACTCCACGGGAAACTGGCAGGGATGGTTCATTTTCTCGGGGTGGTTGGCTTTCACATTTGGAAAGTCCCAGATGCCGGAACTCCACTCGTTCTCCATCAGAGTCCAAAAGTCGGAGGGATTTTTTCCGAGTGGATTGCCGCTAGGAAGCCCTTTTTTGTCACCTTTGAAGTGAGTCTTTCCAGGATATTTTGCTGGCACGCGGACCGAATCCAGATTGAAAAGGTAGTCGTCCGTCTTGGTGAACCAGAGCAATGTTTCATATCGCCCGGAAAACCGGTGCGTGGCGTGTAAGCCGTGGTCGAAATGCCAGACTATTCGATTTCGCAGCTGCAGGCCAAGCTTCTTGAACTGGTGATAGAAAAACACGTCGAGCGGGAAAATCTCTCCGTCGTCCACATGATTGCCCACTTGCCAGCAGAAACTACCGTTCGAGGCCAAGAGGCGGGTCAGTTCTTCAAGCAGTGGCTCAATTTGCTTGAGGTAGTCTCCGATGGGGACTTGTTTCTCGTAAGCTTTGCCGATGTTGTATGGCGGCGAACTGATAATGAGGCGGCAGAAATTGCTGGGAAGAGTTTTTGCAAATTCCAAACTGTCGCCATTCGCCACAACCGCATCCGCATTTCCATCGAACGCACGGGCGACCGTGTAATGTTTTTGAAAGAGTGACATACATTTTCAGGAGTTGAAATTAGCGCACGATGTTTGGTTTAGGAAGTTCACAATCAAATCGCGCATGAGGATGAGGCGTTCGTAAATCATGGCGATGAAGGAATCCGCGCCGTGCCCCCAGGTGTCGCGGTAGGCGATTTGCTCGAGGAGGTTCGGCTCTTTGTGGAAGGTCTCGCCGCCAATCTCGATGTCCATGCTGAAGTCCGCGCCCACGTCGAAGGGCGGGTCAATGTAGATGAGCTTGAGGCCGCCGGCGTCCTCGATCTGGCGGCGGAGCGCGCCGGCCTTGAGGGAGGCGAGGATGAGCTTGTTGTCGCCCCAGATGAGTTTGTTGGTCCAGCCTTTGACCTGGCGGCCGCCACCGTCGAGCCCAAGTTCGTCGTCCTTCGACTCCTTCCGCGGCTCGTCAATGTGTTCGAGGGTCTGGAAGGGGAGGATGGCGGTGCAGACTTCGCGGGTCTTGCCGTTCCAGACGAGTTCGACCTCGCGTTTGTCGGCAAAGAGGAGGAAGCGGTATTTCTCGGGCAGCGGTTTGCCCTGCTCGATGAGCTTGATGAGGTCGCGCTTCTCGGCGTCGGAGAGGTCGTAGGCGGAATCGTGGGAGCGGGACATGGTTAGATTTCAGTTCAGTTGAGAGTTAATACACTCATTCCTACACGCTTTTAGGTGAACTTCACCTTCTTGCGCCAGACTGCGCCCGGCCCGCGATTGAGACATTCGAGCAGGCCGGCTCTCTGCTTTTGCCAGAGCAGCCGGCGAATGAGATCGCGACTGACGCCGGGACAAGCGCGTTCGAGGTCAGCAAGAGTGAAATCGCCGAGAAAAGCTTCCAAAGCGGCTTCGATGAGCGCGGATTTCGCGCCGCGTTTCGATTTTACGTCGCCGGCTCGTTTCTCGAACTCGGCATAGCCGCGCCGGATGATGGCGAGGAAATGATTGAGCCACGGAAGAAATTCATGTTTGCCGTCGTGCCAGCGTTGGGAGCTTTGTTGCAGGACGTGGTAGTAATCTTCCTTCGACTCTTCAATGAGCCGTTCCAAGCTGATGTAGCGTCCGACTTCGTAACCCTGCTGGTAGATGGCCAGCAACGTGAGGAGACGCGAGACGCGGCCATTGCCGTCGCGGAACGGATGGATGCAGTGAAAATCCAGCACCAGTGCGCCGATGGCAACGAGCGGCGGGATGTGGTCTTGATCAATGGCGTGGCGATAGACGAGGCAAAGTTCGTCCACGGCGGCGGGCGTGGCTTTGGCGGAGACACATTTGAAACGGACGATGGGCGCCGCGCCGGGCCGAAGTTCGATGACTTCGTTATCAATGCGCTTGAATTCCCCGGCGTCGCCGCTGCCTTCCTGACAAAGCCGGTGAAGACGGCGCAACAAGTCGGGGGTGATTTGCAGCTTTTCGGATTCGGTGTGGATGAGATTCAACGCGCTGCGGTAGCCGGCGATTTCCTGTTCGGAACGGTCTTTCGGCCGGGCATGACCAAGAACGAGCGGGCGCAGTCGGTCGGGCGCGACGGTGACGCCTTCGATGCGGTTGGAGGACTCAACGCTCTGCACGAGCGCCATTTCGCGGAGGGCTTTAAGAATCTGCGGCGATTGACGGGTGTAAAGTTCCTGCTTGCCCTTGGCCTCGGCGAGGTCGTTGAGCAACCAGTTGGTGCTCATCGGCACGGAGAAGTCGCGGAGGCGATGGTTGCGGAAGGTCATCATGGCCGGGTTTTATATTCGGTGAAACTGGCGACGAGCGCGGTAAACGATTTGGGATGGTGTTTCTCAAACCCGTTTTGGTCCACGAACACGAAGTCGTATTGCTGGCCGTTCTCCTCGGCGGCAGTGGCGTCCATGCACCATTGCTTGAGCCGGGCCATCTTTTGCGGCAGGTCCAACTCGGCGCGACCCTTGGTTTCCACGAGCCAGATCGTTCCCTTTGAACTGTAGCAGCCGACGTGAGCCGGCTCTGACTTTTTGCCGACTTCAGATGGAGCGGACTCCCGTCCGCTGCCACGAGCGCCAAGGGTTCGCACGATGAAGTCGGGCGTGTAGTTGGCCAGATCGCCATTCGCCCGGACGTAATCCAGCTTGAAGCCCACGGCCAGGTAGTTCTTGGCGAAGGCTTGCACGTCGGGCGCTTCCTCCAGGAACGCGGCGAAGCGGAGTTCAAAACCGCCGGAGTGGGGTTCGCCCACGACCTTGTTGAAGATGCTTTTCGTGGCGGACAGGTGCGCCCGATAGTCGGTGCGGAAGGGGCGCATTTCCTTCAATCGAATGCGGTCCTCGATGCGCGTCGTGCCGGATTCCTGCACAGTGAGCGCGTTGATGGCGGACTTGAAGAAGTCGTAAAGGATTTTGCCCGCGTCCGGCTCGGAGAGGTTGCGGAGGACGACGGGATCTTTGAGGTCAACGGGTGACGAGCTGAACAGGTGTTCGCGCATGAAGTCGCGCACCTTGGGATACAGCACGTCATAGCCGCCCACCAGCCGCAGGTCTTTGAGCAACTGCCGGGCGAAGAACGCGGCCACGGAGCGGTAACCCTTGTTGCGCCAGGCGAAGACGTCGTTGCGGATTTTGGCGACGAGCGGTGGCAGCAGCTTTTCATAAGCCGTCGCCCGCATCGTTTCGTCGGCGGGAAACCAGCGCTGTTCGGGAATCAGCGGCGCGTCAGGGGATGCCGGAAGATCTGGGTGCAGTGCCAGGACGAATTCGTTGGCATCTTAGTCAAATCGCCACATTGGGCAACGGGAAAGGGCAAGATACGCGAAAGACGAGAAGCAGCGGCAAGTTGCTGGGAACGCTTGTGTTGATACTCCGGTTTGTTAGTTTGGGACCGCTGTATGCCGAAGAAACCGTCAGGCTTCCTCCAGTCGCTGCTTGAGCGGGCGGAAGCGTTCATTGATGATCGCAAGCTCGCCCTGGCCGGGGAGGCGCGACTCTCGCGGCTGCAAAAGTTCGTGCATTTCTGGATCCTGGTGGGACGCAGTTTTGTGCGCAATCGTTGTCCGGTGCGCGCTTCGGCCCTGGCGTACACCACCTTGCTGGCGTTGATTCCCATGCTCGCCGTCGGCCTGGGTGTTTCGACCGGTCTGCTCAAGAGCAGCGAACAGCAGACCGCGGAATTGATCCGCAATCTCGTGAGCCAGGTGGCGCCGCAGCTTGATTTGCTCCCGGTCGGCGGCGAAGAGAAGGCGGATGCCACGCGGGCCGTGGTGGAGATTCTGCCGCTCATTCTCCAGAGCGACGGCACCGAGCAAGCACGTTACATTGGCGAACTGGTGGACCGCATCGTTCCGGCCGCAGGAGCTGACGACGCTGAGAACCGGCTTCGCCAGGAGGCGCGCGAACGGGTGTCACAGCAGATTCGCGCCAGCGTGGAGGGCCTGCTCGAGGCCACCGAAAGCCGCCGCGCCGAACTCATGACCGCCATGGTGGATGATCTGTTGCTGCTGCGGTCCAACGATCGCGTGGTCAGCCAGATTCAATCGTTCATCGGCAACATCCACAGCGGCGCGCTGGGGCTTACGGGGACCGTTTTCTTGATTTTCATCGCCATCGGTTTGTTGAGCAACATCGAGGTGACTTTCAACGACATCTGGGGCGTGCCCCGTGGCCGGGCCTGGTTGGCGCGCGTGGTGCAGTACTGGGCCACCATCACGCTGGGACCAATGCTGATGCTGCTGGCCATTGGTCTGACGATCGGCGGCAAACTGGACGCGGCGCAGGCCTGGATGCACCGCTGGGCGCCGTTCATCGGCAGCACCCTGATTGGCGCGTCCTCCTATCTCGCGCCGTTGCTCATTCTGACGGCGACCTTCATGTTGATTTACATGCTCATGCCCAACACGCGCGTGGACTGGCGGGCCGCGCTGGTGGGCGGGTTGGTGGGCAGTTTGCTTTGGAATTTGAACAGCCAGTTCAACGTGCTCTTTGCCTCCAAAGTCGTCACGGCGGGCAAAATCTATGGCCCGTTGAGCGCGGTGCCGGTGTTCCTCCTCGGTCTGTATTTCTCGTGGTTGATCCTGTTATTCGGCGCGCAAGTCAGCTACACGTTCCAGAACCGGCGCGCTTATCTCCAGGATAAACAGGCCGAAACCGTGAACCAACGCGGGCGGGAATTCGTGGCGTTGCGGCTCATCACCTGCGTTGGCCAATGGTTTCAACGCGGGCAGGGCGCGCCGACGCTGGGAGAGATCACCGAGGAGTTGGGCTTGCCCATGCGGCTGGCCCAGCAGGTTATGAAAACACTGGTGGCCGCAAAACTGGTTGTCGAAGTGACCGGATCGGAGACGGCTTACGCCCCGGCGCGTCCGTTGGAAACGATCAATTGCCACGAAGTCCTGATGGCCATGCGCGCCACCAGCGGGCAGGAACCAACTCCAAGCGATGAACCGGCGCGCGACGAAGTGTTTGGCGAGTTCGCGCGCATTCAGGCCGCCGAGAAGCAGGCGGCGGCGGCGGTTTCCGTGCTTGCGCTGGTGAGTCGCGCGCAAGCACGCCTCGCCCTTGCCGCGCCCGAGCGGCGGGAAACGGAGGTTGAATCCACCTCGGCGGGAGACCAGCCGGACGAAAGACCGGAAACCTCCACGACTTCCGCAGTGGAGCGCGATTCGATCACAACTTCTCAGGCAACGCCAGCGCCGTTGCGCCACGTTGCGGATTCACCGGCTGGCGCCGAAAGTGAATCCGGTCCCGTCACCGCCCAGGCTTCCACCGACGACAAACAAAGCTTCCCCTTATGATCATCGGCGTTCCCAAGGAGATAAAGAGTCAGGAATATCGCGTGGCGTTGCTGCCCTCCGCGGCGTATCAACTCCAGAAACGCGGCCACCAAGTGGTGGTGGAACGCGGTGCCGGTATGGGCGCCGGTTATGCGGACGCCGAATACGAACACGCGGGAGCAAAACTGGTGGAGGCGCACGAGGCCGTCTTCGAGCAGGCCGAATTGATCGTGAAAGTGAAGGAGCCGCTGCCCGCCGAATACGACTTGTTGCGGCCCGGTCAACTGCTGTTCACCTATCTGCATCTGGCCGCCAGCAAACCGCTCACGGAAGCTTTGATGAAATCCGGGGTGACCGGCATCGCTTACGAAACCATCGAGGTCAACCGCCGGTTGCCGTTGCTCGAACCGATGAGCGAAATCGCCGGGCGCATGTCGGTGCTCGTGGGCGGATATTTTCTGGCCAAACATTTTGGCGGGAGCGGCGTTTTGCTCGGTGGCGTGCCGGGCGTGCTGCCGGGAAAAGTCGTTGTCCTCGGGGGCGGCGCTTCCGGCATCAACGCCGCGCGCATGGCGCAGGGACTGGGGGCGGATGTCACCATTTTGGAGGTGGACCTGGAGCGGATGCGATTTCTCGACATCACCTTGCACACGGCGCACACGCTTTATTCCAGCGAGGCGCACTTGATGGATTTGTTGCCGGAAGTGGACTTGCTGATTGGCGCCGTGCTGGTGCCGGGGGCGAAAGCGCCCAAGTTGATCAACCGTGAGATGTTGCGGCGCATGCGACCGGGCAGCGTGTTGGTGGACATCGCCATTGATCAGGGCGGTTGCGCGGAAACCTCACGTCCGACCACGCACGACCAGCCGGTGTTCGTGGAGGAAGGCGTCACGCACTATTGCGTGGCAAACATGCCCGGCGCTTACGCGCGCACCGCCACGCAGGCCCTGACGAATGTCACTTATCGCTATGTGGAAACGCTGGCGGATCACGGATTGGCCGAGGCGTGTCATCGGCATCCCGCACTGCTGGGCGGCATCAATGTAATGGCCGGCCAACTCACCCACCAAGCCGTGGCCGAGGCGCATGGGATGGCGTGGGACGCCGCGCGGATGTAATGGCGAGGGATGAAATCCCACGGCCACACCCGCGCCCTTTGAGTGCTGGAAGCGACCGGGTTCAAATCGTTCAAATCGAAATCGAAGTCTGAACTTTACTTCCCGCGCTGATCCCGCAAAGCTCCCGCCCGGTTATGGACAAATTCTGGAGTATTTTTACGATGCCCATCGGTCTCGCGCTGTGTTTCGGTCCGGCGATGTTGGTTTGGTGGCTGACGCGAGACAAGAAAGCTGCCGATAATGACGAGCCGAAGCACTAAGGCCCTCGGGTTCGCGATTAGCGAACACCGCCGGACTGGAGCACGGCCGAGAATCTGTACGGTTTAACCATTTACCGGGCAATACTATGTCAAAGCCAAACATCGCCCAGCGGTCACCTTTTGTGTTGCAGGTGAAGCCTGGCGCTTACTGGTGGTGCGCCTGCGGCCAATCCAAGACCCAACCATTTTGTGATGGTTCCCACAAAGGCACGGCTCTCACGCCAACGAAAGTCGAGGTTGCAGAAGCGAAATCCGTGGCTTGGTGCGGCTGCAAACATTCGAAGAATGGCGCGTTTTGTGATGGCAGTCACTCCAAACTGAAGTGACGCCATCGCTTGGGCTGACGGCGACTCAACTTGCGCACGCCCGTCACCCCTTGCGTTTGAAGACACTGCTGGTGTCGGCGAGATTCAGAATGGAAAGGTCCAGGCCGGCTTCGGGATCGCGCTCCTGGGCGACTTTGAGTTGGGCGGCCAACTGCTGGCGAGCGGAGTTGGCGAAATACTTGACCACGCCGACGCCAATCTGCGCCCTGAAAATCACCACCAGCAGGGTTTGTTCATCCACATTCGTGACAAACATGCTGACGGTTTCACCCTGCTGATAAACGCTCTCGAAACTTTCCTCGTTGACGAGACCGGCGATGGTCTGGTTGGCCAGGAAGGCGCCGGAGGCCAGGGCGCCAATGGTGGTGAGGTCGAACTGGCGGGAATCGCCCTGATGCGTGATGAGGAAGCCGCCTTTGTCAATGAGCAGGACGGTCAGGGCATCGCTGTGCCGCAGGAACTCGCGCAGCACATCGTCGAGCAAGCGGATGTCTTCCTCGAGGAGTTGGGGCAGAGTGGCCATGTCATGCGTACTGCGGCACGCTTTGATTGATGAATTTGTTGAGCAGCAGGCGGGTGATCATGTTCAGGGATTCAAACACGCCTTCGCACTTGTGCGCCACCGAACTGAAGGAGGGCACCTGGATTTCGCGGTTATTGAGAAGGAATTCCAGATACTCCACCGGGGCCACGTTGGGCAGGTCGCGCTTGTTGTATTGCAGCACGTACGGAATTTCTTCGAGATTGAGCTTCAGACTCTTGAGGTTATCCATGAGGTTCTGGAAGCTCTCGACGTTTTCCTGCATCTTCTCGTATTGCGAATCCGCCACGAACACGATGCCATCCACCCCGCGGAGCACGAGTTGGCGTGTGGTATTGTAGATCACCTGCCCGGGCACGGTGTAGAGTTGGAACTTGGTTTTGAAGCCCTTGATGGACATGGCCTCGATGGGCAGGAAATCGAAAAACAGGGTGCGATCCGAACTGGTGGCTAGGGAAACCAGCTTGCCCTTGTTGCCGGCGGCGGTTTGCACGTGGTCATGCACCTGCACGAGGTTCGTGGTCTTACCGCCCATGGCCGGGCCGTAATAGACGATTTTGACCTGCAGTTCCTTGGTGGCTTGATTGATGATGGCCATAGAATCCTTATTTGTTCTTTCGATCGAGTTCGGACGCGAGCGCCGCCAACTGCGCCGTGGGCAACGCCTCGGCGGCACGCCCGAAGGCAGCAAAGAAAATGGCGTTCACGCGGAAGATCTTCCAAGGCACGTTGCCCACCGTGAAATTCAGGTTGTTCAGTTCTCCCATGCGCAGTTCCTTCGTGCATTGGCTTACCTTGGCAAAAATCTGGGGCAGGAACGCCGCCAGGGTGTCCCCGTTCAGCTCCGGGGGAATGCGGTTGGCAACCATCAGGCCGTCAGGCAGCGCGATCAATGCGCCTGCTACGCCGTCCAGCGCCGCCGCCCGGGACACGATTTCGTTCGGCGTGGCGTAACGGGCTACGAAATCAGTGCCCGAAGGCACCTTGCGTTTGTACTCCGTGTCGTCGCACCGGGTCAGTTCCGCATTGTCATCCCAAACGTAGTAGTTCGTATCCACCGGCTTGTTGACCGGTCCGACCGCGGCACCCGGTGTAGAAGTGATGGCCGGCAGCGGCGCTTCCGGCTTGGGAAAGCCAAAAAACAGATTCGGGATGCCGTCGTCGAGTGTGACCTTCTGATGGGGTTTAGCCCAGGATTTTTGCCGCGCGAGGAACAGCGGAGCGATGACTTTCAGGGGCAGTTCCAATTCAGTGTCGTCCTGCATGGAGGCCGAGGGCAGCGGTGGAGGAGTGATCCAGGAACGCAGGGTTTTCCATGTAAAGGCGGCGCGGCCACGTTTGAGTGCAGTCTCAATCAAGTCACACGGAACCGCCAGTTGCGCATCCACCAGATTCGATTGCACAATTTCCTGTCGCAGAGAATCCGGCCAACTCTCAGCCAGGCTTTTGAGCGGGACCGTCAATGAACCGGCATCGGCTGGCGGCGGTGGCGAAGGTCGGGGAGCCGTCGTCGCGGCGGCCGGTTGGGCGGGTATGCGGATTGGCGCGGCTGGAGCCACGGGTGACACCGGAGTGGTCGGTGGGGGCACCGGCCGATTGATTCTGGGCATCTGGATCGGTGCGGACGCGGTGGGAGGCGTCGGCGTGGGCACGGAAGAAATTGAGCCACGCGCCGGGGTTGCCGGCGCGGGCGCAGCTTGGCGCGGTGCAGCGGGTGTCACCGGCTTTGCGTTCCCCACCGAGAATACTAATCCCTCTCCCTTCGCGTCAAACGGACTGACAATATCCGCGGGCACCTCGACTTGCTTCTGCGCGGTACGACGCACCAGCAAAGCGGGATTGATCTGGGACAGAATTTCGCCGAGCGGCAAAGCCACAGGAATGCGGTCGCCATCGGTGCTCCCATCAAACACATGGGGGACGGCCATGCGGATCTCCAGGTAGGGAATTTTGACGCTGCCTTGTGAGAGTTGGGAAAGAATCTTGTCGAGCGGCACCGGGATGGTCAGATCCCCCACCTCGGATTCTTTAACCTTGGCGCGCAATTCCAAGGGCAGACCGGCAAGGACGGCTGATAGCGATACAGGTATCGTAGCCACGTTGCGCCGCGGGACATTCGCGCCGCCCCCCTGCCCATTGCTGGCACGAAGGCCGTTGCCGTTGGTTGAACCGGTTGTACGAACGGCGGTCGAGGCCAGTGGCGCGGGCATAGCGGGCGGCCTCCCACTGGCGGGGGGGTCGGTGGGCAGTTCGTCCGCCTCCGACTTGCGGAAGATTCCTCTCAAGAAGCCGAAAAACTTGGATTTGCCTCCGTCGGTCGTAGCACTCATGGTCGGTACATCATTCAGGGCCTGCCCCGGAGTTTGAGGCGGGCGATACGGCGACCAATGCGCGAGGGAAGCGCTTTCCCGGGGAAGCACTCGCGCGGCGCGATGGTCGGAACTTGGTTCATTGATTGGCCTTTAGCTGCTTTGAACTTCGAGCGCGGTTCTTGCAGATACCGTGCCACTGAGGGAAATGACGGTTGCTGCGGACGCTGCGGGCCGGGCAGGCGTGAAGTCCGGATTGTTCGCGTGTTGGTGTGACTTGAGTGGGTTGTCCCATCGGTGGACTGGTTGTCCATATTGCTGCTCGACGGGTGCGTGGTTTTGCGGAAGAATGACGTTGATCAGCAGAGTTGTCTGATCCGGCAAGCACGCGGAACTGAGCCGGAAAAAACTCCAGCGAGTCGTCCGTGGGAATACCAATTGCTTTAAGCGTGCCGAAAGCCCTTCGCTTTCGAGCTTGAGTTTAGTGGACACGCGGATTAGCCGTTGAGGCATCAGAAATGGACACACGCCACAAAATCCTGCTGCTGGATGATGATCCGGACTTGCTGGATGTTTACCGTGAGATACTCGGCCAGTTGCCGAGCCGGCCGGAGATTCGCACCGCCTCGTCTGGGGCGCGGGCGATCGCCATGCTGGAGAGTGAACCCTTCAGCTTGCTGATTACGGACTTGAAGATGCCGAAAATGGACGGCTTGCAGGTGTTGTCCATCGTCCGCCGCAAACACCCCGAACTGCGCACCGTGGTGCTCACCTCGGTGGCGGAGGAGCAATTCCGTTCGCGCGTGTATGCGCTGGGCGTGGATTTGTTCTGGCAGAAGCCCGGATCGGAGGAGGAAACCAAACTGTTCCTTGAATGTCTCGAATCGTTGTTGGGACGCGAACTGGAGGCGGGATTCCGCGGCGTTCAAAGCAAGAGCCTGGTGGACATCGTTCAACTGGAATGTATCTCGCAAAGCTCCTCCGTGCTGCGCATTACCAACGGCCCTCTCTCCGGTCGAATATGGATCAACGAGGGCGAGGTCACTGACGCCGAGACCGACGGCGCGCGCGGGGAGGAAGCGTTCCAAAAGATTCTGGCTTGGAAAGCCGGTAATTTTGAATCCCTGCCGGCGGAACCGAGCCGTCCCCAGACGATTTTCAAATCTTACAATGCGTTGTTGCTGGAAACCGCCCAAGCCTTAGACGAATCCCGGCACAGCGCCACCGCATCGCCCCCCGCCGAAGGCGGGACCCCGGATGCTCCCGTCACCGGTTTGGGCGCGTTGATCCAGGAAAGCGGCGTTGAATTTGTCCTTGCAGTCAAGACCGCCGAGCCCACCAAGTTTGAGGCGCGCGGCTTGGAAAATCCCCAGCGGCTCGCGGACTGGTCGCACGCGACGCTGGACCGGTTTCGCACTCTCGGCGATCAGTTGCAGGCCGGCCCTGTCAAACAAATCCACGGCTTGGGTTTGCAGCGGCACGTGTCGCTCGCCGAACAGGGTGACGCTCAATTGTGTGTGGGCTGGGTGCAGTCGCTTTCGGCGGAGACGCTTCAAGAGCGCATGAGAAAGATCCTCGCGTTATGGGGTTCCTGAATCTCTTCTCCAAGCCCGCGCCGGAGTTATTACGCCTGACCTCGGGCAGCTTCACGCTGGACCGTAGCGGGCGGTTGGTGGTAACCACCCTACCCTCCACGTTCCCTGCCGAGTTGGTCGCCGAGATTGGCCGCCATGTTCTGAGCACGTTCCGCGAGGCGCAAACCGCCCAGATCCCCTTGATGGAGTTGATCGTGTGTTATCCGGCCCTGAAGATCACCGCGCGCGAGTTGCGCGGCGGTGCCATCGTCTATCTGGCATTGCAGACCCTCAGCGGTCCCGTCAAACAACCCTGACTCTTCCGAACTTATGAGCAACAAGAAATTGGACCCTCTCATCCAGCAGATGGAGAATTACCTCGAGTGCTGGAAACAATTCAACAACTTCGTCAATCAGGCGCGCGCCAAGAAATTTGGTCCCGAGGACGAGAACCAGTTTCTGGAAATCAAGAGCATCCTGGTCCAGGAACTCGAACTGATTCTGGCCGCCATCGAAATCGCCTCCCCCACCAAGGAGGAGGTCCACGCACTGATCGGCAACTCGCCCTCGCTACGCTATCTCAGCGAAATGAGCGACGGCGCGCTGCGCAACGTCGAGAACCAGTGGCACAAAATCTACATCGGCTGGCACTCCATTCTCGGTCAACTCAAGGTCCGGCAGCACGAGGAAGTCTCCAAATCGCCGCTCGAATCATTTTTCGGAAAGAAGAACAAATAGCCCTGACCTTGCGCCACCATTCGATGCCCGGAGGGAACCAAGCGACTTCCCGTGCAGGTCATCACCAGCGTTATTGCACCTGACTCATTCATGCCTGACTGGATTGCCGTCATTCTACTGGGGATCATCGAAGGAATCACCGAGTTCATTCCCGTGTCCTCCACCGGCCATCTGCTGCTGGCCCAGCAGGGACTCGGCCTGCATCAGAGCGATCTGTTCAATATCGTTATCCAATGCGGCGCCGTTCTTGCCGTATTGCCCCTCTTTCCCGAGCGCCTAAAGCAATTCGTTTTTAAGTGGCGTGAGGCGGATACGCGCAGCTACCTGCTGAAAATCCTGGTCGCGTTTGCCCTGACTGGCGTAGGCGGCTTGATGCTCGATAAAATGAATTTCAAGCTGCCCGAAGACCCGCTGCCCGTGGCCGTGGCGTTGTTCGTGGGCGGACTGTTGTTCGTTGGCGTGGAACGCTGGCTGCGTGGCAAACCGTTGCGCGACGACATCGGCTGGCATGTGGTGTTCGCCGTCGGACTGGCCCAATTACTGGCCGCAATCTTTCCGGGCACTTCGCGTTCGGGTTCGACCATTTTGCTGGCGTTGATGCTCGGCTTGAGTCGGCCCGCGGCCACGGAATTCTCCTTCCTGGTCGGCATCCCCACCATGCTCGCCGCGGGAGGATGGAAGATTGTTAAGGAACTGCGCCGGACGAGCGAGGGCCCGGGTGAAGATTGGGGACTCCTGCTGCTGGGATCGGTCGTTGCCGCTGTTGTATCCTTCATCGCCGTCAAATGGCTGCTGCGTTATGTACAAACCCACACCTTTGAAGCGTTCGGGTGGTATCGAATCGGACTTGGGTTGGTCATTCTGCTGGTGCTACGGGCTTGACTCCCTCCACTCCGCCAACGGTGACAACGTCACCGCGCCGGGAGGCGAACCCGGTTGCAGCAGGACAGCGAGGCGAACCGCGCCTTGCTGTTCCGGCAGGCGCACCAGCAGTTTGCCCATCCCGCGCGCCGGGCGTTGGGGACTCGCCAATTGGACTTCCTCGAAACTGAATCGTCCGTCCACCGGCGAGAGAATCCGCGCGTGCAGGGTTTGGCCGCCCTTTCGCAACGTGGCGCGCGCGCCCTCGAGGGTGACTGTCGCCTGAGTATGCATCGTCCAGACCACGTCCGCCGGTTTGGCCAATTCAAGCTCGTCCTGCACCAGCACCCGACTACGCTCCTCGCGCAATGCCACGCCCCGCCAGACGCGAGTCGCCCCGGCGGATTCGTAGGCTTTGGTCAAATCCGCAACTGCCAGCGCCTTGGCCGGTGAGGAGGCAAATTTGATAATCGGAGCGGTAGCTCGCGTATTCTGGTTCGCGCCATTCAAGGTGAGCGTGTTTTGTCCTTCGGTCTTCAGGCGATAATATGTCCAACGCTGCCCGCCAAAGTAACCGGGCATGTTGTAGTCATCCGCTCCCAGTTCGGCCGCCCAACGTTCGCCCAAGGCGTCGAGCACAAAGGTGCCGAGATCGAGATGCGCGTGACCGGCTTGGTTGTCGCCGCCCTTGAATCCCACGTAAATGGCTTCCGGATTCTGCCACGCCGAACGCATGACGGCGACGTGGATGTTCTTGAAATGCGCGTCCAACGGCAGTTGCCGGATGTCATTCAGCGAGCCGCGCGGGTCATACCACATCAAGTCGCGGGTGGCGCCGCGTTCACCGATGAATTGCCGTTGGGCAGCGGCCAGCACCGGCTGGTTGTATCGCCGCGCGAGCCAGAACAAAACGGGATCATCATTCGCGGATTCGCCGCAATCCGCAAAATTGAAAAACAGGCCGGTCGGTCCCGTGATGTGAAGACGATGCGTGCCGGCGTCCGACAAACCCGGTGACGCACCGAGGCCGAACTCCGTGCCCAAGGCGCTCTCCAGCGCCGCCAGGAGATAAACAGTGTAGCGGGTGGCATACCCCCAATAACCCGGTCCTTCCCGCCACGCACCGTCGGGCGCGTACGAAACCAGCGCCCTGGGGACTGAATCGCGCATCCGGCTCACCAGCCAGTCTGCCAGTTCCGGTTCGCGATCCGCCACGGCCAGCGCGCCCACGGTGATGCCGCCGTTGCAGACGTTGTTCCAGTTGTCGGGTGACCTGGCCCAGCCCACGTTGCGCTCGTGCGCTTTCCTGGCTTCGCGCAAACCTTTATCCACGATGGCTGCTTCAATGGTCCTCCGCTGTTCCGGTGTCAACGCGTCGTACAGCCAGTCGTAGCCGATTGCCATGCCGTGGGTCATTTCCGCCACATCCAAAAAGTGCGAAGGATTCCAGTCGTTGAACCCGGCCACGGCCAGCATTTCGTTGATGGCGCGGTCGCGCCACATTGTTTCCCCGTCCAACCGATGCAGAAGTCCAAGCGTATAAAGGCGGTCCACAACGGTGCGGCTCTTATCCAGCAGCCGCGGGCCGATGAGGATGCGCTCGACCGGGGGTTGGCGCAGGATGGCCTCGCCGTGGGCGATCACCCGTTGATGATACTGGCGCGCCGTAGCGTCGGATTCGATGAATTGCCGGATGCGCGCAAGGTCGGCGGCGAGCACGATCAATCGCGGATGACCTGGTCGGAGTGTAGCGAGATTAGTCGTTGCGGCCATTGCGCGGGTGAATGGCAACACGGCCATTGCCATTCCCGCGAGGACCAATCCCAACCTCAGATAGACTTGTGATTTCATACCCCAAACTCCCTCCGTCCGGAATCTTCGACAATTCAGTTCTCGACGCTTCCTTCATTTATCCGGCGCCGGGATAAAGATCTTCTGTCCTACCGACATTCGTTCCGGCACCAAACCCGGATTCGCATCCAGAATTTGTTTCAACGTCACCTTGACGCCCTGGTCGCGGTAGGCCTGCATAATGGCGGACAGTGTGTCGCCCTGGACAACGGTGTACTCAAAAAACTTCCCCTCGCCCCCGGCAGTGGCTGGAGGCGTGGCCGGGGTGGCAGGTTTACGGTTGTCTGGAGACCTGGCCACCAGTTTCACGAGCTTCTCAAATTCTTTGAGAATGAGTTCCTTGTCGGCCTCACGCTTCCGGTCCACTTCCTGGAGCTTCTCCGCCAGCTTGCGCAAATCCTCCTGACTGGCAAAGTTGCCGACCGGGCGGGTCAGTTGTTCGCGCAGCGTTTGAACCTCACGGGTTAGACTTTCAATCTGCCGCTTCTGAATGGCCTTGTCCTCGAGGAGGTCCTGCACCAGACCATTGAGCCGGTTCAACCGTTCCTCCGTCGCCGCGTCCTGAGCGCAGGTATCGAATCCACCCCAAAGAAGGAGCACCGCAAAGAAAAAGGAAAATCGTTTCATACCCCGACAATAGGAATGCAAATGGCAATATCGCAACCTGAAACTTGCCGGGATTGCCAGTGGTGCGCGACCGCCCTGCAACGGTGCGGTGGATAATGGATTGCCAGCCACGGCGCGCAACTGGCAGAGTGAACCTCGTTGAAACCAGCGTATGACCAGCCAATTACCGAGGCTTGCAGCACATAGTGGGACAGGCGTTCCGTCTGTCGCTCGCGGGCAGCTGGCCCGCGACGGCATGGCAACACTGACGCCCCGGATTCACTCGTGTCGTCGGCGACTGACGGGCGCTGTCTGCATGCGTGGCAGACTTCGGCACCGCCGCAGCCTGTGATGCGCAAGCTTGTTCGTCTCGTTCTGCGATCGCTGTGCCTCGCCGCCAAACTGGTATGCGCGGGTGGGGATTATGCGTGGCTCGCGTGGCGTCACGGCGGGGCGCCGCCGCTGGGGGAGCGGGCGTTGTGGCTGCATCGTTCCTCCCAAAGTGTCTTACGATTGCTGATCCCCAGGATTGAAACCGAAGGTCCCGGCCCGCGGTCCGGCTTATTGGTCAGCAATCATCTGAGTTACCTCGACATTCTGGTTTTTGCCGCAATCGCCCCGGCGGTGTTCGTATCCAAGAGTGAGATCAAGCACTGGCCCGTGTTTGGCTGGTTCGCCCGGATGGCTGGGACCATCTTTGTCCAGCGTGCGCGGCGTACCGAGGTGGGGCACATTGGAGATGAGATTCGCGACGTGTTACGCCAGAAGCAATTGGTGGTTCTGTTCCCCGAAGGCACTACTTCCAACGGACAGCAGATACTGCCGTTCCGATCCTCCTTGCTCCAACCCGTGTGTGACTCGGCCTGCCGGTTGACTGCGGCCTACCTTGAGTATTCGGTCGCAGACGGCACAGCGGCGGACGACGTGTGTTATTGGGACGACATGACGTTTTTTCCACACTTGCTCCGACTCATGACCAGGCAGCAGGTTGGTGTCCGGGTCCGGTTTGCGCAGGTGGTGCGCAACTCCGGCAACCGCAAGGACCTCGCACGCCAACTCCACTACGAAGTCGTCCGGCTGAAGACCTCTCCTGCCGGGTGAATACGCGGGCGCATAATCGCGTCTGCAAAATTGATTTTGAACGCGCTGGGGTGTTCCGTTAACGTAACGTCAGCGAAACAAAGCTAACTATGAAAAACATGCTGAAATTGAAATCGAGCCTCGCGACGGCCCTGATTGCGGCCGTGGTCCTGAACGCCGTGCCATTCTCCCAATCCGCCCTGGGCAATGACGCCAAAGAAGTCCTGCGGTTGAGTCTCCCCGCTCCCACGCTCAAGGGTACGCCGGAGGACCTGCCCCTCGGACCCAACATTGATCCCCTTTCCGACAAACCCCGGCCGCCGTTCATGGTCACCAAAGGTGTGCAGAACGTTGCCTTGGGCAAGCCGGTGACCAGCAGCGTCAAACCGTTCAGCGGCGAACTCAGCCAGATTACCGACGGTAAGAAGGAGGCGTTCGATTACGACGCCGTGGAAATGCGCCGGGGAACGCAATGGATTCAGGTGGACTTGGGCGAAGTTTATGAGATTCACGCCATCGTCATGTGGCATGACCACCGATACATCCAGGTGATGCACGATGTCATCCTGCAAGTCTCCAACGATCCGGAGTTTCAAAAGGACGTCATCACCGTTTTCAACAATGACGTGGACAACTCCTCCGGCTTGGGGGTGGGCACCGACCGCGAATACTTTGAAACCCACGAAGGCAAAATCGTGGAAGTGAAAGGCGTCAAGGGGCGCTACGTCCGTGGTTACACACGAGGCGGCACGTTGAGCGCGTTGAATTGCTGGCAGGAGATTGAGATTTACGCTCTGCCGGCCAAATGAACCGTTGGGGCGCACTGGCGGTGCTGCTGGCAGTCGCCGGTGCGCTGGCGTTGCGCCTCCCCCGGCTTGACGCCCGCCCGCTGCACAACGACGAAGGCATCAATGCCTACAAGCTGGTCGAGTTGTGGGAAAAAGGCGTTTATGCCTATGACCCCGACGAGTTCCACGGGCCGACCCTCTACTATTTCTCCCTGCCTTCCCTTTGGTTAAGCTCCGCGCGCGACGCGACGGAGCTGACCGAAACCACACTGCGCCTGGTGCCGGTGGTCTTCGGCACGGGCTTGATTCTGCTGTTGCTGCCCCTGGCCGGCGGGTTGGGGCGCGGCGCCACAATCGGTGCGGCGGTCTTCCTCGCCGTTTCGCCCGCCATGGTTTTCTACAGCCGTTATTTCATCCACGAAATGCTGTTGGTGTTCTTCTCCTTGTTTACTCTGGCGGCCGGCTGGCGATATGTGGAAACACGCCGGTCACTGTGGGCCGCGCTTGCGGGACTCGGCGGCGGGTTGATGTATGCCACCAAGGAAACCTTTGTACTGTCCGCGGCCGCGATGGGTCTGGCCATGTTGGCCACGGTTTGGTGGAACGCGTGGCGACGGCGCAGGTCCGCTGTGCTTCCCGGCGGAACCGCGTCGCCACAAACTTCCTTATTCACCCTGCGTCCATTTCTGGCATTTTGGAACGGGCGACATGGGGCCCTGGCCGTGCTGGTGGCTGTGGGCGTGTCACTCGTGCTGTTCACTTCCTTCTTTACCAACGCCCGCGGGCCGCTGGATTCGGTGCTCACCTATCTGCCGTGGCTGGATCGCGCCGGAGGTCAATCGCCGCACATTCATCCGTGGACATTTTACTTCGAGCGGCTGTTCTGGTTTCAAGCACCCAAAGGTCCGCTTTGGAGCGAAGGATTGATCTTGGTGCTGGCATTGGTCGGCATGGCAGTGGCGTTCTGTAGCAATCGGACGATCATTGGCAGCGCCACGCTTGCCCGTTTTCTCAGCTTTTACACGATCATCCTCACGGCGATTTACACCGTCATCTCCTACAAGACTCCGTGGTGCCTGTTGAACTTTCAACTCGGCATGATCCTGCTGGCGGGCATTGGCGCGGCGGCGTTGTGGCAATTGTGCCGGCGCAAACTGGCGGTCAGCATCGTTGCCGCCGCATTGCTCGCCGGCACCGGGCATCTGACCTGGCAGGCCTGGCGTGCCAGTCAGCCGTATGCTGCTGATCGGAAGAACCCCTACGTCTATGCCCACACCTCGGTGAACCTGCTCAAGCTTGTGGAGCGCGTTGACGCCATCGCCCGCACGTCGCCCGACGGATACGACACCGTGATCAAGGTGTTTTCGCCGGACAGCTATCTACCCCTGCCCTGGTACTTGCGGCGTTTCGCGCATGTGGGCTGGTGGGATGGTGTTCCGCCCGATCCCTACGCGCCCATCATCATCGCCTCGCCCAAGCTTCAGGCGCGTCTCGATGACAAATCCGACAAGGCGTATCTCATGACCGGCCTGTACGAATTGCGTCCCGGAAGTTTCCTCGAACTCTACGTCGAGATCGAGTTGTGGAAGAAATTCGTGGCGACCCTTCCCCGCGAAGCGGAATGAGCCCCGGCTCAGGATGGCGCCGGTTGCATCATGCATGCAGAGAGTCTTGCGTCTTGTGCGACGTGACAACTGGCTGGATGCTGACGACAGCGTATGCCCCATGATTGACTGCGGCAACTGTGGAATCCAGAACGCGCCCAGCGCCACGCGCTGCTGCCGGTGCGGGACCGCATTGCAGCCCCCTCCCCTTCCGGACGCGGTTCAGAAAACACCGCCGGACCTGCCCACGCCGGAATTCATCCAGCCGGCCGCTCTGGCCGACGCATTCATTTTCGCCGAGGGCTTTCATCGTGCCGATTGGAATCATGTTCGTGCGTGGATCGAAACGAACGTCAGCGTATCCGACCAGGAAGTGGCGTGGAACGAGGCGGCGTTGCTGTGGGTAACAAAGCTGCGCGAGGATCTCGGCGGCGATTATTTTGTGCTGCAATCGCGCCAGACGATTCTGCTGTGCGATCAACCCCGCGAAACCGCCCGCTGGCTGCTCGACTATGCCAGCCGCGCCGCCGCCACGATCGAGGAGCAATTGCGAGAAACGGCCTGGCGCGGCACCTTCGGCAAGGACGTGGTTCTGGTCTTCTCCGACCAGGACGACTATTACCAATACCTCGCGCATCATTCGCCCGATGGCGAACAGGCCGCGAGCGGCGGCGTTTGCATCCATTCGGGCTACCCGCACATTGCCCTGCCCTGGCACGACGAATTCGAGGCGGCCAACACCATCGTCCACGAGTTGACTCACGATTGCCTCGCTCATCTCCCGCTCCCCCTGTGGTTGAATGAAGGCGTCGCGGTGACGCTGCAAAAAGCCATCGCGCCGCCCTCGCGCGCTCTGGCACAGAGCGATCAAAGCGCGCTCTTCGCCGCCGCGATCAACTGGCAGTCCCCGATCATGTGGGACGAACTCGCGGAGCGGCACTTCGCCTTCTGGACCGAGGAGAACATTCAGTCATTCTGGGCCGGCACGTCCTTCTTTGAACCCGGCGATCCAAATGAACTCAGTTACAGTCTGGCCGAAGTGTTCGTAAAGCTGCTGACGGAGCGGAGCGATGGCCGGACCTTCCGTGCATTTCTCGAAACCGCGCACCAAGACGATGCCGGGCAGGCGGCCGCAATGGACATCCTTGGCGTTGATCTTGGTGACATTGCCGGAACCTTTCTCGGTGGAGGACAATGGCGTCCGCAACGTCGCGCAATGGTCGCCGGTTGGGCAGCGGCGGGGTGGAAGCAAAGTGGCAACACGGAAGGCGGTTCCGCAGCCGAGGGCTGAAGTAATGAGGGCAAGGCTCAAGTGAAGCCGAGCTCCGAGTGCCGGGGCAGGTTTGCGGTTTCCAGGGTGTTGTAATGGGTGACGACCCCGCAGAGCTTCATCGTTTTGATGATCCAGTTAGGCAGGTCCACTTGCCACCAGGTCAAGCCACTGCGGGCCAGGCGCGGATACTGGTGATGATTCTCGTGCCACTCGCCGGCAATGATGCCGTAAATGAATTGATTCACCGGCATGCCGTGCTGATCCGTAATACTGTTTCCGCCAGTCCCCGGGAATGCGCTTCAGTGGCGCTACGCAAATCCACATTTGGATCCGCGACCGGGAGCGCCAACGGCCCCAATTGAATCGCGGCGGATGATTCCGCCGCCCGCGTGATCGCCAGGTTTTCGCCGCGAAACCACACGGTAGTGCCGAGCCGCCACTCACGGGGTGCGGTCGGAAGAGTGGCGGGACGGCAGCGAGCTTGTGCGATCCAGCATTGATGGCGGGCGGCGAATTGTTGCGCTTCGCGAAGCGAACCGCCCCGCGGAATCGTCACTCGTGCCATGCCATCCGACTGTAATCGCAGAATGTACCGCCGCGCCCGGACATTGCGGACGAACTTCAGTGCCAGCGGCGGCGGAGCTGGTTCAGGTGCAACAGGCGGGTTGCGGCTGATCAAATTGCGAAACAACTCAAATGGCATTCGAAAACCAAGGTGTGGGAAACCTGGGGCGCAGGCGAGTTTGGAAATCGCCTGCGCCTGATGACTCGCTGCACCTCAAGGCCGACATGGATCGGCCTGGAAGTTCACCGGGTGCGATCAGGTTGGGAGCACGTCACGGTGAGACGAGCCGATAATACCGGGCGGGCGGGGAACCCGGTTCGCCATCCTCAAACTCAAATTCGCCACCCGTCGCCGGTTGCGGCACGCCGGTACTCTGCCAATCAAGCAGGTTGGTGGAGGACTGGAGGTGGGCCACAAACGGGAATGTCCCGACCATGCGCAGACGCACCCGACCGTTGGGTTGGAGTTCCACGTGGGTGAAACGGCTGACCGGAGGGGCCGAAAGGCATTTGCCTTCGCCGCGGGACCGCATCACTGCCCTGATTTCGGCAGCGGAAAGTGCCCGCGCATAAAGGCTGATTTCATCCATCGCACCGGTGTATTTTGCGCCCCCACCGGCGTACGCGCCCACGGGGCGGTAACCAAGGAAGAAGTCGCCGGTGGTTCGCGGGACAAACGAGCCGAGGTTGGTTTGCGCCACCTTGATCCCGCTGCGATACAAAGCCGCAATCCCGGAAGCGCGGTCGTAAGTGAGCGCCAAGTGCTGCCACGTGCCGTTGGTCAGGATTTGCTGCGGCGAGTTGATTACATGCGCGAAGCCGTTCGTATCGATCAGGTTCGCCTGAAGCGCCCGCGTCGAGGCGGTGGCCAGCGTCACGCCCTGAGTGCCAGCGCCGCTATTCCACTCCACGAGCGGCTGGAACCCGGGGCCGGCGGTCTTGAACCAGCCTTCCACGGTGAGGCCGCTGTGCAGCCCCACGTTGAGATTGCTGTTGGCCCCAACCCGGATCACGCCTGTGCTGAATTGAAAAGCGCTTCCCACCATGCCGTTGGTGAAGCTGATGGTTTGCGTGATCACGCCGTGATTGCCGTTCACTTGATCCAGCGCATTGGACTCGCCGCGCCACCAGGCGACGAGATTGAAAGTGGGCGGCGCGCAAGCCGGTGGAGGCAGGCACTTGCCACCGTCATCGGCAGTCACAATGGCCTGAATTTCCGACGCAGAAAGTGCGCGATCATAGAGAGCGAATTCATCCATCCCGCCGCGGAAGTACGTGCCCATAAAACTGCCCGCCCGGCGGTAGCCGAGGTAAACCGGAGTGCCGGTGAGGGGACGAAAAGCACCAAGGTTTGTCTGGGTCAAGGGAACGCCGCCAGCGTAAATGGTCGCCATCCCGGTTGCCTTGTCAAACGTCAGGGCGACGTGCTGCCAGATATTGCTGACGATTCCCGCATTGGCGGCAGAGACTCGCACTGTGCGCGCGGGAATGGAGTTGGTGTCCGCAAACCAAGCCTCCAACGCGCCGGCGCCGTACGCCGGGTTGATCATCAAACCAGCCCCAATCCGGCTGACGCCATCATTCCATTCCAGCAGTGGTTGGGCCGACGAGATGGAGTCTGGATTGATCCAGCCTTCGATGGTCAGACCAGGACCGGCCCCGAGGTCGAGCTCCTCGGAGAAGGCGGTGGCGAGGTAACTATTATTGGTCAGTCGGAATCCAAGTCCCGACTTGCCCGCGAGGAACGTATTGCTGGAAAGAGTTTGGTTGTTCAGCGACAATTCGTTGACGCTGGCACTATCGAGCAGGTTGCTCTCACCGGGCCACCAAGCAACTGCACCCTCGGGCACGGCGGCGCAGGGCAGAACCGTGAGCAATGCATTTGAACTGGAGATGTGGCCGGCCTCATTTGTGGCAGTAACGCGGTACGTTCCCGCGTCGGAGGACCGCACACTAAGAAGGGTGAAGTTGCGAGCGGTGGCGCCAGGCAGCGGGGAGTCGTTGAAGTACCACTGGAAGGCCGGCCACGGATAGCCAGCAACTTCGACCGCCCAATTCACCGTGGCCCCCTGCCGCACGGTCAAATTGGCTGGCTCGCTCTGAAACGATGGCGCAATCGCGGGGCTTAAATTGCGACCCGTGTGCCGGATGTCATGTTGGAACATTGGCCACGGAGTGTCGGCTAAGGGGGCGGCGCCAAACACCGAAACAACTTCGCCTTCGGCTGTGCTCACGTAGATTGTTCCGTCGGGCGCAATAGTGGGTGAGCTGGACCACAACGAACCCACCGGCGCCTGCCAGACATTGCTGCCCGCGAGTGTCAGCGTCAGTAACTGGCCCGCCGGTCCGGGAGCATAAATCAGATTTGGCGAGGCGAAAGCCGCCGCCCCGCGGTTCACCGCTGAGGTTTGATAGCGCCAGACATTGGTGCCATCACGCACCAGATGAATCCACCCTTCCTGCGAACTCACCAAAACGCTGCCATCCGGCGCGAGGGTGGGCGATGAGTAAAATGTTCCGTTGATGGTTTGCCACCGCAGGCGACCATCCGGGAGAAAGGCACGCAAGGCGCCGCCGCTCACGAAGATCGTGCCATCAGCCCCAATGGCGGGAGAGGGTCGCAGCGTGTCTCCGGCGGGCGCCGTCCCGGCGGCAACATTCCAGAGTTCAACCCCATTTGAACTGACGGCAGACAGTCGTCCATCCCGGGTGAATACGTAAAGGGTGCCGTCCCGGGCGATAGCGACGGAAGCATCCGTTACCTGGCTGAGCGGGAGCGACCAAAGCAACTGCCCCGCTGCGGACAGCGCATACAATACGCCCGGCTGATTGGCGCTAATGCTGTCCGTGGTGAAGTAGATGTTGCCATCGGCTCCGATTGCGGGGGTACCGCGGATGTTGTTGCTGGCGGTAAAACGCCAGAGTTCGCTACCGTCCGGACTTAAGGCCAGCAAGGGAGAGGGCGATGGCACCTGATTCAACGTCGCCTGGACCCCGACATAAATCGTCCCGTCAGGACCGAGGGCCGGAGAACTCAAGACCGGCCAGGTGACGGGATGCTCCCATTCCACGGTGCCGTTCGGGTTGAGAGCGACGATTTTCCTTCCGCCCGTGGCGTAAATCGTTCCACCTGCCCCGATGGCTGGACTTCCATTTATTGGCGTGCCGAGGGGCCAACGATACAGGATTTCACCCGGCACGGCCTGTCGTCGCACGCCCGCCACCGGCGCACTGAATGGGCTGCTGCCGGCAAGGTTGTTCGCCTTCACCCAATAAAAATAATCAGTCTCCGGTACAGCCGCTTTGTCATCGTAGAAAAGCTGCCCGGTAACGGACGCCAGCAGCACCGCGTCGGTTGCCTCGGTGGTGTCCGAGCGATAGACTTCGTAACTGGATGCGGCCAGAACAGAGTTCCAACTTACCCGCACGTCGGTGATGCGGGTGCGCATCGTCGCATCTGCCACCGGGGTCGCCGGAAGCGGAGGCACCTGAGTTGAACGGGATGTATGCTGTGGGTCATGTAGGGGATGCGGCCAGGCCGAAGTCCCCAACCCAGCACCGGTTCGCAGTGCGTGGAGCCCATCGGCCGCTGGCACCAGCAGCAGATTATTTGAGCCCAAGGTTGGATTTCCGAAACCGCCGCGAAAGATGCTGTATTCCCATTGCTTCACGCCAGCGGCGGACATCGCATAAATCTTTGCCGTCAGGGCATCGGAAAAAATCCCATTGTAAACCGACACATAGACGATCGCGTTCGCATCGGCAACGACGCGAGTCTGCGAGTTGTCCGGTGCCGCCGGCAGAGTAAACTTATGTACATTTGAACCGTTGGTGCTGAATCGAAAGTATGTGTAGTCACCTTGCGCATAGACCACCCCCTGCGTAGTCAGAAGACTTGGACCGGAATCCGAGCCGGCCGCTAGCGCGTAAGACCATAACTTTTGACCGTCGGGATTGAAGGCGTGAAAACTTGCGCCAGCGGTGAACAGAACGCCGTTATCGCCAATCACTGGTGTTCGCAGATAGCCATCACCGCTGCTGCCTTCCCACAACAGAACGCCATTGGGGGCCACCGCGACGAGGTGGCCGTCGGTCGTCCCGCAGTAGATTGTCCCGTCCGCCCCAATCGCGGGCGTTCGGAAAAAGCTGCGCTCATTGGCAAATGTCCAAAGATTGCTGCCGGCTGGAGAAAGGGCGAGCAGGCGCGTGGCCAAGGCAAAGTAAAGCGTGCCATCCGCACCGATGGCCGGGCTGTTGATTGAACTTTCTGGAACTTCAATGCGCCAAAGCAATTGCCCGCTGGCATCCACGGCGAACAACGCGTTGGTGCTCGGGGTGGGATAAAGCGTGGTGGCGGCCGCGAAATAAACCGTCCCATCCACCCCGACGGCGGGTGCCGTGCAGGACGCGCCACCAAACGTGAAGCTCCATAGCAACTGACCGGCAAGATCCACGGCATAGAGTCTTCCGTCGCTGGCGACAAAGTACGTCGTGCCGTCCGGACCCATTGCCGCGGCACTCGCGACCGCCCCGCCGGTCGGAAAGATCCAGGCCGCCTCTCCGATGTCGGCAACGCGCCGCTGGCCGACGACCGGCCCGACGACAGGACTCATCCCCGCCGCGTTGGCAGCCAGCACGAAGTAGTAATTCGTTTCACCGGGAATGCAACTGCGGTCTGCATAACTGGCCCCGCCACTCAGGGCGTTGGTGATGACCAGGGCGTCCGCGAGGTTGGGGGTGGCACTGCGCAAGACCTGATAGTGCGTCGCGGGCGGGGTGGAATTCCAACTCACCAGGACTTTGTCGGTAAGATTGCTGGCTGCCAACCCGGTCGGCGCGGGCGGGATGGTTTGGCTTTCGGCCAGGCTGGCGCTATGACGGGCATCGCGACGCCCCATGGGCCAGAGCGAGGCGGCCAAACCAGCGCCAGTTCCCTCGACGGCGAAGAGGACATTGGTCTCTCCGTTGGCGCCAAAATAGACCGTTCCATCCGGGCCGATCAAGGGGGCGCCCAATTCCGAGCAACCCGCATCAAAGCGCCAAAGCAACTGGCCGCTCGCGTTCAAAGCATAGAGCCATTGTTCACTCGTGACATAAAGCGTCCCGTCCGCGGCCAACGCTGGCGCATGTACAATTGGATAAGTGTTAGTAAGGTCTTCAGTCTGGTATTCCCAGCGAACAGAACCATTCGTTTCGAGGGCCACGACCCGCCCGGAGTCGAACACTGCATACGCGGCGGCGTCCGGACCAATTGCCGGGGTGCTACTCGCAGGCGATCCGCCTTCAAGGCGCCAGAGATTCGAACCGGTGGCTGTGAGCGCTTGAATGGCCCCTTCCAGAATGGACGACCCAGCCACGGGGACCAGCACGTTGCCGCCCGCGACAGGAGTTCCGGAACGAAACGCCGAGTTGCCAACCTTGGTTGTCCAGCGGACCACCCCATCTGGATTCACTGCTGAAAAGTAACCATAGTCTTCAGATAAAAAGAGGGTGCCATCCTCCCCCAGAACGACGGGGCCGCTAAAACGCCGCTGCAAAATCCAACGCAACGTCCGATCCGGCTCGAGCACAAACAACTTTTGTTGGCCGTCCCCCGCGAGCCGGGTCACATAGATCGCCCCGTCCGGACCAAGCACCGGCGCCCCCATGTAGTATATGTAGCCGCCGGACCATTCGACGTACTCAAACTCCCACCGTTTCGTTCCATCCGGGTTCAGCGCATAGAGCTTGTCAGAGCCAAAATAGATTGTCCCGTCCGCACCCACCATCGGCACCCCGACGACCGATTGCGGCGTTGAGAAACTCCACCGCATGGCGCCATCAGGAGTAACCGCGTGCAGTGTGCCATCGCACGTCCCAACGAGAACATCTCCATTGGTCGCCAAGGTTGGAGGGCCGAAAGTACAGCCACCCGGAATGGCGAGTGACCACTTCAACTCTCCCGGGCCACCGGCCGCGGTCAACAAACTCAGGGCGAGCAACCAGAGCGGGCCGCACCGACCGCCACGGCTTGCCGGAAGCGCTGGGGAACGGAGGAACTTGCGCCCACTTGGCGACGGATGGGTTTTCCAGTTCTGAGAGGACATGTTATCCAAGTTTAGATGACCCGGAGTGGTCTGCTTGACAGTCCCCGGGTATGCGTTGGGTGTCAATACAAAGTTCAGAGAGCAGAGATTCCGCAAAGTGGAGTGGCCTGGGGCCTTGGCGCTCAGGAAAATGATTTCGCTTGGCGCGCCGCCCGGATCGGAAGCCTTGGGCGTCCCGTCCGCGTGCCGCTGATTGCGCCCCCCAGCAGCAGGGAAAGTTGACCGGTCTTCCGGAGTACGAAACTGAAAGAAGAATTCTCCGGGGGGAACTGCGGGAAAGGGCGGAATCTGAGGACGGATTTTCCAAATGCGACTGGAGTGTAGAACCGTCCGTTGCCGACGCCGTTGGGACTAGCGCACCATGCGTTCATGTATTTGCGCCGTCATCGTCGCCCGGTCAACGGAGCTGCCTACGAATCTGGACGCGGGTCAAGTCGCGCCGCACCGTCAACGGCCTGCGGCAACACACCGTTGCCACGCTGGGAAAACTGCCCGGCCTGGAGGAACAAGTTCACGCCGGCTGGGAGTCCCTTGACGTGCTGCTCGAAGGCCGCACGCCCGTAAACAGCTTGCGTTGTCAGGCCGGCCTCCGCCGCCCACGCCGCCGTTGTGGCGCCAGGTGGACGTGCGCGGCGTGCGGGTCGCCTGTCTGCTCACGGTGGCCTGGTTCTGCGCGCAACCCAGCGAACTGGGCGTGGCCAAACTCTGGCACTGGTATCTGCAATTGCAGCAGGCCGAAGCGGCGTTTCGCTGCGCCAAGAGCGACTTGAGCCTGCGCTCGTCATATTCGAGAATCGCTGCCGACCTTGCGGCCTTGTTGACTCCGAACTTTGCGTCTGGTCTTCTCCGGGGAAGATTCGTATTCCGTCCGCCACTGAATTTGGTAATGGAGTGAACGGAGGGAGTCTGCCGAAGCAAAGTCGCAGGCAAACTTGCCGTGAGAAACTCCTGCAAGTAAATCGCGGCGACGTGACTGTGCCATCGCAGGCCGGGGCGGTTGCGATTCGCGGGTTGCGAGCGAAACCGTTGCGGTCCACCGCCTTGTTTGCGCTCAATTCGACCCAACGCGGTTAGACCAGTTGAAGCCGAAGCGCAATTGACTAATCCAATCGTCTGAGGAAAACTGCCGCACTTGAAACCAAGTGCGATTAGCTTGCTTGCGCGTTTCCTGCTATCCGGTCAGGAAACCATTCACAAAGGGACTCCGTGCTTACGGTCGGAACTGTTATCCGAAGCCTGACGAATGAAGATGACCTATAACCTACTCCTGGCAACGCTGGCGATCACCGCTTGGGCGGGTTGCCGCACGACCGAGCCGGCGCCCGCCCAGTCCAGCATCAAACCCGGTGTCAACGCGGAGTTTCTCAAGCCGGAATTGCCCGTCACGCAATGGGTCGAGCGGTTCGAACGGGAAGGCCGGGAGATTTACGACCAGCGCGCCGCCATTGCGAAGGCGGTTGGCCTGCGTCCGGGTATGAGCGTGGCGGACATTGGCGCGGGCACCGGCCTGTTTACCCCGCTGTTTGCCGAAGCGGTGGGTGCGAAAGGAACGGTTTACGCGGTGGACATCGCCCCGGATTTCGTGAAACACATTGAGCAACGATCCCGGGCCGCCGGGCTGAAGAACGTGCGCGCGGTGGTTTGCACCGAACGGAGCGTGGCGTTGCCGCCGAATTCGGTGGATGTCGCGTTTATTTGCGACACCTACCATCATTTCGAGTTTCCGCAGAGCACCATGACCTCTTTGCACCGCGCCCTGCGCCGCGGCGGCGAAGTGGTGTTGGTGGATTTCAAACGCATTCCCGGCATCAGTTCGGAATGGACGATGAATCACGTCCGCGCGGGTCAGGAGGTGTTTGAACGCGAGATTGAAGCCGTGGGATTCCGCAAGGTCGGCGAGGTGGACCTGCTCCGGCAGAATTACATGGTACGCTTCCAAAAGCTGGGTCGTTGAGCGCAACAGCTGGAGCATCGGTGGATTGGATGCGGCGGCGGATGAATCCGAGTGAATCCACGCAGAGCATGGTTGCGCCAGGCGCGGCTTGTGGTTAATACTCGGGCCATGAAAAATTCGCCTGCCACGCTGTCTTCTGGCGCGAGCTTCAATATCAGCCGCCGCCGTTTTCTTCAGGGCCTGTCCGCCACCCTCGCGTTGTCCGCGCTGGGCGCCCGTGGACTTGATCTCATCAATGGCAAGACCCGGCGCGTCGGGTTGATCGGCGCCGGATGGTATGGCAAGAGCGATCTCTGGCGGTTGGTGCAGGTTGCGCCGGTCGAGATCGTGGGCATTTGCGATCCAGATAAGAACATGCTCGCCGAAGCGGTGGAGATCGCCAGCCAGCGCCAGAAATCGAAAAAACGTCCACCGACTTACAACGATTACCGCGAGTTGCTCAAGCAACAGCAGTGCGACATTGTCGTGATCGGTTCGCCGGACCACTGGCACGCCTTGCAGGCCATCGCTGCGGTCGAGGCTGGCGCGGACGTTTATTGCCAGAAGCCCATCAGTGTGGACGTTCGCGAAGGCGAGGCGATGTTGGACGCGGCGCGCAAACACAAGCGCGTGGTGCAAATTGGCACGCAACGCAAGAGTACGCCGCATCTAATCGAAGCGAAGAAGCAAATTATCGAGGCCGGTCTGCTGGGGAAGATTGGCCACGTCGAGATGTGCTGTTATTATCACATGCGCGCCAACGGCAATCCGCCGCTGGAACCCGTGCCCGATTTCTTGGATTACGAGATGTGGACCGGCCCCGCTCCGTTGCGGCCTTACGATGGCCTCCCGCACCGGCGCTGGTGGCGCACCTTCATGGAATACGGCAATGGCATCATGGGCGACATGTGCGTGCATACGCTCGATACGGTGCGCTGGATGCTCGGCTTGGGCTGGCCCAAGCGCATCACGTCCGCGGGCGGCATTTACGTGCAAAAGGATGGCAAGTCCAACATCGCGGACACGCAGGCGGCGACTTTCGAGTTCGACAATCTCAACGCCGTGTGGCAGCACCGTACCTGGGGCACATCACCTGATCCGGATTACCCGTGGGCGTGGTTCATTTACGGCGAGAAAGGCACGCTCAAGGCCAGCACCATGCGCGCGGATTTCATCCCGCACGACCGCAACGCGAAGCCCATTCGTTTCGAGTGTCTTTTTGAACGCGAGCAGTATCCGGAAGACGTGACAGAAAGGGACAATGAACTGAACGCCGCGCCAGCCACGCGCCGGCACATGCTGGATTTTCTCGACGCCGTCGAAAAGCGCGGCCGCCCGGTGGCGGATATCGAAGAGGGCCACATCTCCACGGCCAGTTGCATTCTTGCGAATATCGCCATGCAAACGGGCCGGCCCGTGGTTTACGATCCCCAGAAGCGCGTGGTGGTGGGTGACCGCGAAGCCACGAAGTTGTTGCGCCGGCCGTACCGCGCCCCGTGGCGTCATCCGGGCGCGTGACCTCGCGTTGAATGGCCGCAAGAGGACCCGTCGTTGTGCCAACGAACAAACTGTATCGAAAGGATTACATCCATGAAAACTGAACGGTTCAACTCTCGTCGCTGCTGGCTTGCGTGGGTCGGTGCGTTTGGCATGGCGCTCCATCTCCTGGCGGCCGATCAGCCCTCGCTTGATCCGCACTTGGAGCCGCTGCGGCCCTGGCTGGGGAAAACCTGGAAGGGAGAATTCCAGAATTCCACGCCCGACAAGCCCATCGTGGATGTTTCGCGCTGGGAGCGCGCCTTGAATGGAAAGGCGGTTCGCGTTCTACATTCGGTCAACGACGGGGCTTATGGCGGCGAATCCATCGTGATGTGGGACGAGGAGAAGAAGACCGTGGCCTACCACTATTTCACCACGGCGGGGTTTCGGACCACCGGGACGATGACGTTTAAGGACGGCAAAGTCCTTTCGCATGAAACCGTCACCGGGAACGCCGGCGGCATCACTGAAGTTCGCAGCACTGCGGAAGTGCGCCCCGACGGAACGCTCTACGCCAAGACCGAGTACTTCAAGAACGGCGAATGGACGCCCGGACGCGAAGTCACCTACCGCGAAGATTCGACAGCGAGTGTCGTCTTCAAATGACGTTTGGGTCAGTTGGCTGCGTGGGCTTCAGGAGTTGAGTTCAGACCTGGCTTGGCGGCCTGCCACCCGCGGGCGCGAGCCATCCCGGAACTTGCGTGGCGATCATCCCGCGGACGACTGATCCCAAACCCGTCTTGCTTCCAAGGACATTTCCCGCGTTTTTGATCTGGCGTTTACTCGCCAAACCGAGCAATCAAGACGGATTCAGGGTTCCTCTCTTGCCACTTGATAGTCAACGGCGAGTCACAGCGAGCTTTTCTTCGGTGACGGTAAGGGAATTGCGCCACCAAGTCCGTCGGTTTCACGGCACGACGTGGACGCGGTAGTACCGGTCGCCGACGGTGACCGTGTCCGTGGCAGTAGCCGTCTCGTTCAGCGCGGTGACATCGTCGCTCAAATTGCTCCACTGAGGTTGCGCCAGACTCGAAGCGTGCAGTACGCGGTAATTCACGCCGGGTATGGCAGTCCACGTCAGCGTGACGTTGGTGCCATCAATCAGGGGAGCAAAGAGCAGCGGACGCGCGACAACAGTCACACTGAAGCTTTGGGTATCGCTCAAACTGGGGATGCCGTCGTCTGCGACACGCACCTGGACCGTGTTGGTGCCAATTTGCGCGTCCGCTGGATTCCAAGTGATGGCGCCGTCGTTGCCGACGTTCAAGCCTTCCGGCCCCGAGAGCAGCGAGAAGGTCAAAACGTTGGCCGGCCAGTCCGCGTCAATTGCGGTTGCGGTCAGGGCGAGCGGTGTGGTCGCGTGAAGCATCTGGTCTGGTGGCAGGTGGAGCGCCGGCGGTTCGTTCACTTCGCTCACCGTGACGGTGAAACTCTGCGTCACGCTCAGGCTGGGAATGCCGTTGTCGGAAACCTGGACCTCAATGATGTGCTCTCCCGGGCCTTGCGTCTCGCCGGGCGTCCAGGAGATCGCGCCGGTGACCGGATCGAGGCTCAGGCCCTCGGGCGCGGAAACCAGGGCGAACGTGAGTACATTCGGCGGAAGATCAGGGTCCGTTGCCATGGCGGCAGCATTCCAGGCGATCAATTCGTCGAGCGCCTGATTTGCCGGCACCGTCAGCACAGGCGGCAAGTTCACTTCGTTGACGGTGATGCTGAAACTGTTGGTCGCGCTCAGTTGCGTTTCGTTGGCGGCGTCAGGGTTGTCATCCGTGACGCGCACCGTCACGAGGTAGTTGTCGGGGCCTTGCGCCACGGTGGGCGTCCAGGTGATCGCGCCGTCGGGGGCGACGCTCAGGCCCGTCGGACCGGAGACCAGTTCAAAGGTCAAGTCGTTCCCGGGAATGTCGGAGTCGGTCGCGGAGACAGTGAGGCTGAACAGACTTTCCTCGTCCACCACCTGCGGCGGCGGGAGCGTGAGTTCGGGCGGCGTGTTGATCTCGCGCACGGCGACTTGAAACGCTCGCGCGACGCTCAGGTTCGGCGTGCCGTTGTCGGTCACCCGCACGGTGATCTGCGCAGTCATCGGCCCTTGCTCTTCGCTCGGAGTCCATGTGATCAGGCCGTTGGCATCAACCGTTGCGCCGTCGGGCGGACTGAGCAGAACGTAAGTCAACGTCTGCGCCGGAACGTCATCGTCGGTGGCGGCGGCGTTCGCACTGAGCAGCGTCAACTCGTCAACCGTCTGGTTCGCCAGCAGCGGCAGCACGGGACGCGCGTTGATGACTTCAATCGTAGCAGTGTCGGCCGCGTAGGTGATCTCCATCCCCACGTCGTCCGCGGGAAAGTTGAACGTGTCGAACGTTCCGGCACGCGTGCCTGCCGTCAGAAACGTGAAGGCGGCGTTGGCGGCGGGATAAAAATCATCCGTGAGGAATGTGTTCACCGTGCCCGCGAGATTTGCGGTGCCGCCGACCACCAGCCGGTCAAACTCCGTTCCCGGAGCCCCACCGGCCAGTTCGATGTTCAGCGCGCCGTCCGCAGTTTGCGTGTAATGGCCGGCGATGTTCAGCGAGCCGGACGACGTTCCCGGCGCGACCACTCCGCTGCTCGTCACATTGCCGCTGACAATGCCGTTGCCGGCCAGCGTGCCGCCTTGAATTTGGAGCGGCTGGCTGTTGTTGATGTCGCCGCCGTTCAAAAGCGTCAGCCCGCCAGTTTGCTGGTAAACGCCGCTGAAAGCCAGGGTGCCGGATTGCACTTCCACCGTGCCGGAGTTGAAGAAGCTCTCGCGCAATGAGGCGGTGCCGTCGCCCTCGGTCTTGCGCCACAGCCCGGCGTTGTAAATGGCCTCGCTGCCGCCCACCGCGCCGAGGCTGCCGTCGAAGGCCGCCTCGAACGTGGCGCCCGGCGCGTTACTGAGGACCGCCCCGCTGGTCATGCTGACTGTTCCCGCGTTCCAAGCGGCCTGGCCCGCGTTGACCAGCATCCGCCCGGAAAGCGTTCGGTTGCCGCCGTCGAGGGTCAACGTGGCGCCGGACGCGATGGTGGTGACGCCCGCTCCGCTCATCGTGCCGCCGGTCCAGGTCAGCGCATCGGTTACCGTCACCTCGTTGGTTCCGCTCAAGGTCCCGCTGGACACGGTCAATTCGGTCAACGCCACCCCGGTCGGCGCGTCGAAGTTCACAGTCGCCCCGCTGATGGTGTTGCTGCCTGACGGCGTGAATTCACCCAACACATGGACCGTGCCGGAGTTGAAGACGACATCGCCGGGACCAGTCACGACGGAGTCGGTTTCCAGTTGGTGAACGCCGCCGGCAAAATCCAGCGTCGTGCCGGAGGCCAGATTGATCGTGCCTGAATTCATCCCGCCGGATTGCAGGCTCAACCGTCCGCTCTGCACCTCCACCGTGCCCGAGTTGAAGAAGCTCTCGCGCAAGGAGGCCGTGCCTTCGCCACCGGTCTTGCGCCACAGCCCGGCGTTGTGAATGGCCTCGCTGCCGCCCACCGCGCCGAGGCTGCCGTCGAAGGCCGCCTCGAACGTGGCGCCCGGCGCGTTGCTGAGGACCGCCCCGCTGGTCATGCTGACTGTCCCCGCGTTCCAGGTCGCCTGGCCCGCGTTGACCAGCGTCCGCGCGGTAAGTGTTCGGTTGCCGCCGTCGAGGGTCAACGTGGCCCCGGACGCGATGGTGGTCACCCCCGCCCCGCTCATCGTGCCGCCGGTCCAGTTGAACGCGCCACCGGCCGTCAGGTCGCCCGCGCCCGTGAGCGTCCCGCCGCTGAGGGTGTAAACCGAGTTCGAGTTGAGCATGCCGGGGCCGGAGAGCGTGAGTGTCCCGCTGGTTTGATTGAAAAAGATGCTCCCGCTATCCCCGCCGACGGTCAGCCCGGCCACTGTGGCACTGGCGTTGAACGTCACGGCGTAGGTCCCGTTGTTGGTGATGAACGCGCGGTCGTCCGCGCCGGGCACCTGATTGGGACTCCAGTTGGCGGCGACGTTGAAATTGCCGCCCGCCGTGTTGGTCCAGACGATGTCGGCGGCATGGGTGTCAAAAGCGGCGAGCCACCAGACGGGAGCAAGCAGGGAGCAGAGTTTGAAGAATGTTTTCATGGGCATGTCGGTTTCGATGTTTGCTTTCTGTGGCTGTCGTCCGGCTTTGGAATTGTTCATTCACGAGCGTCACTTCGTCGGAGCGCGGCTATCCCCAGCCGCAGCACTACCTTTCGGAGCGCGGCTGTCCTCAGCCGCCGCGGGTGGGATTGGAAAGGCGCTTCCAAACTCCCACCGCATCGCGTTTCAGGAAGGCGCTTGGGAAAGTTTCGGCGTCAGCCTGCTTCCCGGCGTGCTGCGGCTGGGGACAGCCGCGCTCCGGAAAGGCCAGGCTGCGGCCGACGACAGCCGCGCTGCATTGACACCAACTTCCTCGCGTTATGTTGTGCTCCGGGTTCAACGAACTCATGTTTTCAAGGGCTTTCAGGAGCGGCGCGAATCTGGTAAAAGGGTTCACGGGGCCTCCAGGCGCAAACGGAAGAATTGTTGGTTTGCCGTCGTCGTTTCGACCTGAAAGGGGCTGGCGGCGTTGGGCAGGGCGGTCCACGGGCCGAGCAGATCGGTGGCGTTCTCCAGCACGCCGTCGCTCGTCCAGGTCAGCCACACTTCATTGACGTGCCGGATGGTTTTCAGTTCGTCGGTCTTTCGGAACAAGTCGGTGGAACTGGACTGAACGGTGGCCCGGCCGGTTTCGCAGTCAAACACGCCACTGTAGCTGCCTTGGACGGGAATGCCCTCCGGAAACAGATCATTGAAGATGGTGGCCGGAGCCGCGAGCGTGTAGCTGCCGCTGCTCAACTCGAGCAGGCCGTAGCTCTGTTCCGACGGACCGAAGACCAATGCATTCGGACCTGTGTGAATCCCCGACGGCAGCGCAAAGGATGGAGCGGTAAAACTTCCAGCGTCAATGGTCAGAAAACAGCGATTGCTATCGTTCGGGATGGGATGCGCGGTGACGGTAACGCTGCCGGTGAAATTGCTGATGACTACGGCACCCCCTCCGAGGAAGATGGGAATTTCGCTGTTAAGAGTCCGCACCGCATTGGTGTCAACGTCAACGATGACTGTTCCGATGCCCTCGCACAGTTTGGGTGTACCATTGCCTTGTGCTCCCACCTCCGGGGCGCCACGCTCTGGTTCAGGAGTAATCAGCCGGACGAACATCAGCAGAAACGTTTCTTCGAGAGTTAAGCCAAACCATATAGTTTCCTCGCGAGGCAACACGGAGACAGTTGCCTCGCTCCTGAATCCAAGCGCTGACACGGAAAAAGAGCCGGCGGTCAGGGATCCAGGAACATTGACGGGAATGGAGGCTATGAAGTGGAGTTCCGACGAATTATTAGCTCTGGGTGTTACCACGATGAAAGAAGAGTGTTCCAAGTCGAACTCAAATGAGCTGAGAACTGGAAGCCTGGATCCATCTGAGTACACGCTCTTCAAATAGACGTACGCCGTGGTGTCAGGATAGCGTAGCGAAGTAAATTCCGGGGCGAGGATGACATTGGTTAGAATCGGGAATTCCACTGTCTTGGTCAACGAGTCTTCATTTCCAGCCCCATCCCTGAGCGTGAGCCTGATCTGACGTGGCGGCAGAACGCGAATTGGGTGGATTGTCCATTCCTCGTAGGAATCAGCGTCAAGGTTGCGGTATCTAAATTCTCGGATTGTTGCGCGGACGGATGCGGTCGTCGCCTGGGCATTCAATGCGATCTCAATTGCGGTTAAGGGCGGCAGATTGTTTCCGTCGTAGATTAGACGATCGGTCAGGCCTTCGTTTTGGATGATTTCCAATCGGATCGTGCCGCCGGCCCATTCGATGTTCTCGCCCGTGAGCAGTTCCAGCGCTGGGAATAGGCGGATAGGAGGTTCGAGAGGCGCCGGATAGTTGGGTCCGAGTGGCATCGGATAGCCAGCTACGGGAGTTGGATCGTAAAGTTCAACCGGCTGGTTGCCCGACGTTCTCATGGCAAAATCAATCGCCCGGGCCAGCAGCGCCTTGCCATTCTCGCTGTAGTCTTCAAACACGAATTCCCGCGGCGGAATCCGTGTCGTGTCCGTTTCGTGGTAACGCAGGCCCGCGAAGAAGACGCGGCGACCGCCCGCAACCTGTCCCGAGCCGGGATGGAATTCCATGCCCGCCTGCCACGTTACGATTGTGAAATCGCCATCCGAGTCCGTGGCCACGATGGTGGCGTTGGCCTGGTTGCGAATGCCCAACCGTCCCAGCGATGCGCCGGGCGGGTCATAAATGTCCGTGTTCAGGCCGGAGACAATGGGATGGTCGGGCAGACTGAAATTCAGGTCAGTGACGTAGCCTTGGTCAATGACAGCAGTGGGAAACCAATTCCAGTGGTTGCTGCGCGCAAGGAATGGATTCAAGAGCAGCAGTGGGGTCGTGAGAGAGTTCCAGCCGGAGGCTTCCGCCAGGTAGCCAAAGCTGGCGCAGGCTCGCGATACAATGATGAGATCGGCCCCAACCGCGGCGGCTCCGGCCACGCCCTGCCGCTGTGGAAACTCTGGTTCGGGCTGCCGGAACTGTGCCGTGTCGCCGCTGCCCGTGGCACGAATCACGACATAGCCGAGATTTTCCAAAAAGGTTTGGAATTCAGCCTCTGGATCACCCACTCGGGGTTGCCCTGGGCCGGAGGCGAAGAGGTTGTCGCTGACCAAAAGAATCGTGCGAGCACCCGACGGACGAAACTGTGAAAGAATCACCGCGTTTGTGCCCCCGCCGTAATGGACCAGGAACGAGCCCCTGCCGTCCACCGTCTCAAGCCGCTCGCCGCCTGCAACATTGCGGAAGGCCCCGTTCAACTCAGTCGCCTCGACGACGGTGAAGGAGTCCTGAGGCTGAAATGGTTCGGCCAGGCGCAATTCCAGATCACCGTCGAGCGTGATTCCGTCCGCCTGAATCACGTCGAATGGCCGGAAGAGTTCATCCGTCCAGCCCACCTGGATTTTCGCCACCGCATTCGGTCCCAGCGTCACCACTCCGCCCATCACCAGTTCCCCGCCCTCCTCGCCGCCGGGCGAGATGACGCCGTTGATGGTGGCGCCACAGCCCGCCCCGCCCGTGCCGGAGAGGAGGCCGCCTTCCAGCGACCAACCCGCCCGAAAAAACGGCGCATTCAGACCGGCAACCAGCCGCGTTTCACCCGCACTCTGCGTGAAACAGACCAGCGTCGGCGGCGTGAAACAGGGATTGGGACTCTCGCATGCAAAATAGACCGCGGAATCAATGATTTCGAGGAGGCCCGCGTTGTGAAGTCGTGGCACGAAGAGAATGCCGGATGCTTCGCTGCGAATGCGGAGGGTTCCCTGGTTATCAACGTGAGCGGCGACCGGCCTGCCGGATTCCAGGGATGAGTCCACCATTTCCAGCAACGCACCCGGCAAGTTCGTGACGGCGGCGGTGCCGAGCAACAAAACCGGGCTTTGGTTGATGAGTGTGTGGCCGTGAAGCACCAGGCGGGTGTCGGTGAAGTGGGCCGTGCCCAATTGCGCGTTTCCACGAAGTTCAATGGTCGCCGGGCCGGTGAATCGCGGCCTGAACAACGAGCCAGCCAGCCCCCACCAGGCTTCGCCTTCAACGGTCATTCGAACGTCTTCCGTGAGCGCCAGGGTCTTGGCGTTGTTAAAGGTGAAACCACGGATCGTGATCGGCTCCTCGACCGTAATCGGACCGGAAGCGGCGCCCTCCAAAACCACATCATACACGTCATCGCCCGCGTTGTTCGGGAAGTTTTCCGTGTCCCAATTGGCCGCGTTGGTCCACGAGCCGTTGTTCGGACCGATCCACCGGGCGGTGTATTCGGCGGCAAGCGCGGGCCAGGCAAGTAACAGAAACGGCAGTGACCACCATTTAGCGCCCAGGGCCGCGCACCGATTCCGTGGCCTGATGGAACGCGAAAGGGACTTGAAACTGTTGAGCCAATTCAGGGTCATACCTGCTTCCACAGGAAAATCGGCCGGAGGTCACAAGAATTTCTGCCGGAGCGCGGCGGTCCCGGAGCGCGGCGGTCCCCAGCCGCAGCGGGTGGGAACGGAAAGACACTCCCGAACTCCCACCGCATCGCACTTCAGGAGGGCGGTTGGAAATCTTCGGCGTCCTTTTGTTTCCCGGTGTGCTGCGACTGAGGACAGCCGCGCTCCTGCCGCGCGCCGGAACCTTCAGCGCCTTTCTTCGACCGCGAAGAACATGGTGCCGGGCCGGAGAGGAACGGTGTGCGTCATCCGCCCGTTGGCCCCGGCAGTAATCTGGCCGCGCTGCGAAAAAGCGCCGGCTAGCGTCGGGCTGGCATAGAGATCGTAAATCCCGTCCTTTTGCGCCTCCCAGCCCAAGCTGACCCTGCCGGCATCGGTCTGGATGCCGGTGACACTGAAGACGGCCGGGATTTCCGAACGGTCGCCCGTGCCCGTGACATAATTCCAAAACGCGGTGTGGGGCTGCGCGGGCAGGCGGCTGCGCGAATGCGGCGTGGTGTGCGTCCAGGCAACGCGCTCGAAGCCCAGGCAAACGGTTTCCAGCGGCTTGATCGCGGGTTCGCGAGCGTGGCCGGATTGCCGGGCGGAATGGACACGCACACCGGTGAGGGAGATTTCAAAGAACCGAACCTGGCTGGGCTGAAGCGAGATCAATTCGAGCCGGGCGGAGGGAATCACCGTTCGGTTGGCGCAGAGGAGCGACAGTTGCGGAGAGGATTTGTCCACCAACTTGGTCAGGCACAAGGTCCCGAAGTCCGGGTCATTTTCGAGTGTGAGGACCTGAATCCAATTCGAGTGCCCGGGCGTGATCGCTTCTCCTTCAATGCCCTCAATTCCCAAGAAGGCCAGGAGCGCCGAAGGCCGGGGAGTGACGATGAATTCCGCGCTGGCTCTCAACGGGCCGTCGGTTGCCGTCAATCTTGTCACGAGATTGCTCTGGGACGAGGTGCGTTTCTGGCAGACCACGATCTGTTGGTTGAAGGCAACGGCCTCGATGGCTTGGGCAGTGTCTAGGGTAAGCCCGAACTGCGTCCAAGGAACCGGAGCGCCAAAGGACGGGACAGCCACCACTTCGAAGTACGGGACGAAGTTTTCGCAGGGATCCGAGGGATCGGTCTCCGGCAGAACGATGACGTAGGGTGGCCTAATTTCCAGCCGGGCGATGGTGGCGAGTGTCGTGGCAAGTGAGCCTGCGCGCGTGTTGCCCGCGCCGTCCTGGAGTGTGAAGACAATTCCCGGATTGGCGGGCGGTGGCACCGCGGGTTGAGCACGAGCCGGATCGGGCGCAAACGCGATGCGCTGTAGCAGGGCCGTGATGGCCGGGCCGGTGGCGTCGGCGGCGAAAGTGAACGTCAAGGCAACCGTCGCGCCACCTTGGGCGGAAGTGTTCAGCGTGGCAAATTCCGTGCCCGCATATCGGACCTGCCATTGATCCGGGCCGATGGGCGCGAGGTTGATTTGCCCCGGCCCGTCGCCGGTGGTTTCGATGACGGGTGAATCTCCCAACGCCACGCCATTCGTCAGCCGCACTTCGAGCCGTCCGCCCGACCAGGAAACCGCACCGATGGACTCGATCCGCGCGTTGGGGAAGAGCAGAAGCGGTTCCGCGTTTTGAATCTGAGGGAGGCTTAACGTCAACGGGTCGGCGCTGAGGACGAGATTCCAGGAAGCCGGCGGCGGCGGGCGGTCCAGGGCGTAGGCAATGGCGCGAGCCAGCAACGCCTTGCCGTTCTCGCTGTAATCCTCGAACACGAATTCGCGCGGCGGAACCCGCGTGGTGTCGGTTTCATGGTACCGCAAGCCGGCGAGGAAAACGCGACGAGCACCCGCGAACTGTCCAGAGTTGGGATAGAATTCCGTGCCCGCCGGCCACGTCACAATCGCGAAGTCGCCGTCCGAGTCCGTGGCGACGACCGTGGCGTTGGGCTGGTTGCGGATGCCCAGCCGGCCCAGGGACGCGCCGGGCGGATCGTAAATGTCCGTGTTCAAACCGCTCACGATGGAATGATCGGGCAGGCTGAAGGTCAGGTCGGTGACGTAACCTTGGTCTATGACGTCGCTGTTTAGCCAGTCCCAATCGGGGTAACGGGCCAGGAATGGATTCAAGAGCAACACAGGCAAGGGCAAAGCGTTCCAGTCGCTGGCCTCAGCGCGATATTGAAAGCTGTTCAACGCCCGCGAAACGATGATGAGGTCGGCGCCGGCGGCGGCGGCTCCGGCCACGCCTTGCCGTTGGGGAAACGACGGGTCCGGTTGTTGAAACTGCGCGGTGTTGCCGCTGCCGGTGGCGCGGACGACCGTGTAACCCAGACTTTCCAGGAAGGCCTGAAAATCGGCCTCCGGGTCGCCTGAGCGCGTGTTGCCCGTGCCGGAATAGACGTTGTCGCTGACCAGCAGGATCCTGCCCGGCCCGGTGTCCAATTCGTGAAAACTCCAGGTGACGGACGTGGACGCGAGATGGACTGTTTCCAACGGGGCGTATGCATCCGCCGCGCCGCCGGTCAGCTCGGCCATCGTCACGGACACGTTTGCCAGCACAATGCGATAATACCCCGCCTGTTTGCCGACGGGCTGGATCAGGTCAATCACGGCCTCGGGAAACACCTCGCGACGGGCGGCGGCCAGATGCAGGCGGGGCGTGGCGCGATCCAACGTTTTGATCACTCGGACTGCCGCGGGGGCCGGCGCGGGCGAATTGGAACTCAGCCGCAAGGTGTGGGTGATCCCGCGCAGTTGGATCCAATTGAGGTGCCTCGGGTCGAGCGATTCGCCGTTCACGCCGCTGATCCGCAAATAGCCCTCGAATTCGCCCCGGCAAGTCAGCGCTCCGGCGATGACCCAAAGCAGCGAGATGGAAACACGCAGTCTCACGGTCGTCTGGTTGTTGGCGACGGCTTCAGCTGCCCGTTCCGGTTTGGTTGTCCCAGTAACGGGTGACTGGCGTGCCGGCCCCGCCGCCCGGAAGGATGGGCGTGTAGGTCCAGGTAATCCGGTCGAAGGTGAACGTCAGCCGCTCGGCGGCTTCGCGTCCGGCCCGGACGCTTCCCCGGTCAACGTGACACTCGTGATTCTGGCCTGAGTCAGCTCGATGGTGAGGAACTCGACCTGGTTCCCGCCGACCTGCCGCAGCGTGAGCGTGACGCCTTCGATCACTTCCGCACTGGCTGCCCAGAGATTCAGCGTCGGTGAAGCTGTGTCGAGGGGTTTGACCACACTGAACGTAAGTGTCGGCAGCCCGCCGCTCGCGGCAGCCGTTGTCGTTTGCTGAAAGGAAAGGACAATGTTCTTGCCCGGGTGGCCGGCATCCTGCGATTCGCCGGGGGCGCCTTCGATCTTTAGAAACGCATCGAACTCCGCTGCGGCGTCGCGGGCGCCGAGGATGCACAACGCTCCCGCAGCCAGCAGGGACAGAAACGAATTGGATATTTTCATAACTCTCAATTCCGGCGATTGGATTCGCGAGCGCGCCAGGGGCCGGCACCTGCACACGACTCGGGCCGCAAAACCGTTTAGGGCCACATCCCGTTTCCACAGGAAAACCGCCGGAAGGTCACAGGGAAATTTCGCGAATCGGAGCGCGGCTGTCCTCAGCCGCAGCGGGTGGGAATTGCAGGGGCGCTCCCGAACTTTTCAAATGCCTCGTATTTCAGCGCGGCGCTTTGGAAAGTTTCGGCGTCAGCTTGTTTCCCGGGGTGCTGCGGCTGGGGACAGCCGCGCTCCGGCACGGCGCAGTAGCGATGGCTGGAGTCAATGCGCCGTTGATTGCCCGAATTGAATGCCATCAACCCGGACGATTCCTGCGAGTCGTTTCGGTTCATCATTAGCGCGAAAAGTGTCATCCGGCTTACGGATCAAATTCCCCCGCCTCCACCCGCGCGATCACGTCGTGGATGAAGTCGAGCGTTTCCGGAATGTCGGTGCGGAAATTGAGGCCTAGCGCAACACCCTTGGCATCGCCGTTGGAAACGAGGGCGACGATGGATTCCTCGCTTGTAACCGGATCCACCCAGAAGGTTGGGCCGCCCGAATCAGCGTCGAGTGAGCCGCCGTTGCCGTGCCTCTGATTCTGGTCCAGGAACAACCATTGGTCGTACAGCAGCATGTACTCGGAGACTGCGGCTCGCCGTTGGCCGTCCGGTGGGATAACCCGGTTGGGCGCTTTGCCGTGGTAACCATAGCCGACGACCGTGAAGGGCGCGCCCTGGCTCTTGTTCCGCAACAAGCCCGCCGCCTTGAGATCGTCCAGGAAACCCGGCGGGGGCGAGGGTTGCCGGGATGATGTCGGTAACCGGTTCTTTCAAGATGATTGCCGCCACATCAATCCGCGGCACCGCGCCCCAGCCGGGATAAAACTTTTCGTCGTAGTCGGGGTGAATGATCACGTGAGTCATGGCCCGATACGTTTCCGGGTGCTGTTTGGGAAACGGGCTGAAGCTGACGAATATCTCTTCCATCGTGTAATAACCGAAGTCGAAATCATCGAGCACAATTTGAAACACGTGCGCGGCTCCGATCACGACCCGCGGATGAACCAGTGTGAGATTGCCGCCCGAGGCCGGTACGTCCGGGATGCCGTCCTGATTGGGATCCCAATCCGCCACGCCGTCGCCGCTTTCGTCAATGCCTTCCGGCCAGGCGAAGCAACCGACGTTGGCATACTTGTTGTCGCTATCAAGCTGCCCGCCGGTGATGGCCAGAGCCGAAGACGGGTTCAGTGCGTTTACGAACAGGGCTGCGGACCCCGCGATGGGGCCTGCCCACTTGCTCAACCGGTTTATCTTCATGTTTCTACCTTTCTGGTTTGCAGTGCCCTGCGTTGAAGGCATTAGGTTTTGGTTTCTAAAGCGTCGCGGTCCCGCCCGGTGCGGAGAGTCGAGACACTGGTTCTGGGTCACGTATCTTTCCACAGGAAAACCGCCGCCAGGTCACAGACTTTTTCGGAGCGCGGCTGTCCCCCAGCCGCAGCGGGTGGGAGTGTGAAAAGTCGCCCATACTTCACCTGGCCACCGCGTTTCAGGCGGGTGCTTGGGAGATCCACGGCGTCCGCTTGCTTCCCTGGGTGCTGCGGCTGAGGACAGCCGCGCTCCGGACTTTGCGCTCGTTGCCTTTTGTCGCAGCCATGTGCGCGCGGGACGCTTCATGAGTGACCAGTGGGCTTCGGTCTTTAATCAAACTCTCCGGCTTCGACTCTGTCGATCACGTCATGGATGAAGTCCAGGGCCTCGGGAATGTCCACGCGATACTTGAGGCCAAGAGCAACGCCCACGGCATCGCCACGCGAGGTGAGCCCTACGAGAATCTCCTCGCCGGTGATGGGGTCTCGCACGAACGCCGGCCCGCCTGAGTCGTAGTTCATCGTGCCCGAGTTGGCGTGGGCAGTGTTCGCATCTACAAAGAGCCAGCGGTCCACATGGAGCTTGTAGCGTGACTCTGCAACCCGGCGCTTTCCATCGGGCGGCAAATGTTGGTTGGGCGCGACGCCGTGATCGCCGTAGCCCACGGAGGTAATCACGGTTGTTTCCCTGGGATTGCCCGGCTTGAGATACCCCGCCGCCGCGAGCGAATCCAGATAACCCAGCGGCGGCAACGTGGCCGGGGTGATGCCCTCCACCGGTTCTTTCAGGACGATCACGCCGATGTCGGCCACCGGGCTGGCGCCGTAGGCGGTGTTGACCTTGGGATTGTAATCGGGATGGGTAATGATGGCCGAGATGCCCCAGAGCTTCCCATGATCCGACGCCAGATCAGGACTGAAGGCGACGAATGCCTCATTAATCGTGTAGTAGCCGGCGGCAAAATCCTCGAAGAATAACTCGGTGACGTGGCCGACGAGCACCACCACCCGGGGATGAATCAACGACTGGTTGCCGGTGACCGCCGACACGTCGGGCAGACCGTCCTCATCGAGGTCCCAATCCGGTTCGCCGTCGAAGTCGAGGTCAAACCCCTTGGGCCAAACAAAGCCCCCGACGTTGGGATGGCCGTCGCCGTCGAGCTGCCCGCTGACGATGGCCTGTGCGCGATGTGGACACGCCGCGACCACGCAAATCGCGACCGAGAGAGCGAAAGGTTTCGCCCAGTGGATGCTGTGATTTTTCATAATTCGTTGATCTTTCTTGTTGCTGCTCCCCGTCCACCAAACGGAACACTGGCGAACGAATTGCGGGTTCATTCCTTTCCACAGGAAAACAGGCGGGAGGTCACAGACTTTTTCGGAGCGCGGCTGTCCTCAGCCGCAGCGGGTGGGAATTGCAGAGGCGCTCCGAATTTTTTAAAATCCATCGCCGTTCAGCAAGGCGCTCTGGAGATCTTCGGGGTCAGATTGCTTCCGACGTGCTGCGGCTGAGGACAGGCCGCGCTCCGAATGTGGCGGCGTGCTGCGGCTGGGGACAGGCCGCGCTCCGAGCTGCCGCGCTCCGGGCTTGCGACGTGGCTGTCACTCCCGCTTAAATCGGCACATGAGCCAGCCGATCCAACCGCGCCGCACCGGGCCACCCCGCAACCCCGGCGTCCGTGAGTTGGTGTCGAACAAGCGGCGCTATTCTTCTCCACCCAAACGCGAGGACGCGATGAAAGGCTTCCGCGGCTGGCACGAACGCGGCTACCTGCCGCACCGCGATGAGCCGGGCCTCACCCAGTTCGTGACCTTCAGGCTGCAAGACAGTTTTCCGGAATCTCTCCGCTCCGAATGGGAGCACCTGCTACGAATCGAGGACGACCGCGAACGACGGACCGAATTGGAAGCGTATCTGGACCGAGGCCGGGGCGAATGTCAATTACGGCAACCGAGGATAGCGCAACTGGTGGAAGACGCGCTGCGGTTTTATCACGGCCAGCGTTATGAACTGCGGGCGTGGGTAGTTATGCCCAATCACGTTCACGCGCTTTTCAAAGTTGGCGCGACGCCGATGTCGCGCGTTGTGGAAGACTGGAAGAAATTCACGGCCAAGGAAGCGAACAAAGTGCTTGGGCGACGCGGCACGTTTTGGCAGGCCGATTATTGGGACACTTTCATGCGCAACGAGGAACACGAAATGAAAAGCCGGCATTACATCGAGAACAACCCGGCGAAAGCACTTCTGGTCCGAGACCCAAAAGACTGGCCGTGGAGCAGCGCAAGATTACGCGATGAATTCGGTGTCCTGCGCCTGTAACGATCGGGTCGGATGCCGGGGATTGCGCCCCGGCACCCTCCCACACCACCGAACGTGCGGTTTTCCGCATTCGGCGGTTGGACGGTCAGGAGTTCTTCCA
>JAANMV010000171.1_pt1 | contig 79455 bp, 72 predicted proteins | sample 7279661 | NCBI WGS metagenome assembly JAANMV01 (sample SAMN14094540, study PRJNA606508) | bioreactor metagenome | isolation source: A lab-scale SPAN reactor treating ammonium-rich wastewater day 121 | place: Ireland: Galway | collected 2017-05-16 | reverse complement strand
TCCATCGACACGAACCGGCTGCCACTGGCCGACAATCTGACACCGGGCGACCCACGCAGTGGTCTGCGCTGGTTCCCTCGTCCGGGCGACCAGTGGAACATCGATGCCGCAAATCCAGGATTTTCAGGAAGGAGCTTCACACACGGAAGTGGGCCTGTCATGCGGATGGTGTTTTCGTTGAAACCGGGTGAAGTCAGCGGCTTCAACATCATCCCCGGAGGGCAGTCGGGAATCACAGATTCTCCATTCTTTGACGATCAGTTGAAGCAATGGCTCGCCAATGAAGCCTTTCCCATTCGCTTCAGTGTAGAGGATGTCGTGGCCGGATCTACCGGACGAGAGGTCTACCGCCCAACTTCACTCGACTGAGATCACGGTGGGGTGCACGGAAAGTCCTTGTCTGGCTTTCCGTGCACTGGTACGAAAATCCATGATGAAGGTGACGCAACTGACCGATCGGCAGGTTTATGATTTGTTCGTCCTGAACATCGCACTGCAGATTTTCGACGGTGTTGCCACCTACCAGGGGTTGACCGCTGGTTGGCGCGAAGCGAACCCGGTCATTGCTGGTGTATTCGAACAACTGGGCATTGGTCCGACCTTGCTCCTGTTCAAAGCCATGGCGGGTGGCCTTTTGGTTCTGTTGAACCAACACCGGTATAATTTTCTCGTTGCACCAGGGCTCAGTGCTCTGGCTGGTACCTACTTCGTCTTTTCCCTGGTCCCCTGGTCCATAAAACTCGTTCAGGCCTACACCTAAAAAAAAGAGCGGATACCCGATGAGGATCCGCTCTTCTCTCCACGCCAGATTGCCCTGACGTAACGAATCAGATTTCAGGCTGCAGCCGATGGCGGTTTCCTTCCCGCCTTGTTTCTGCGCCGCGGCACGAACGGTAGAATCTTGTGCCGGCGCGCCGCGCGGAGTCTCACACGACCCACTTTGCCCCGTTCTTCCAACGGTTGCGCCAGAAGTTGTTCCTTCCAACGCTGCAGACTCGTCCGAAAATACTCGGGGTTGATATTGAGGACAGTGCAGATGGAATCGAAAGAGAATACCCAGGCGTTGTTCTCGTCCATGAACCACTCCTCGGCTTCCTGAAAAAGCCGGCGTGATCTGGGACGAGTGGCACCAGCATATTTCTGGAAGCAAGAGACAGCATCTTCCAGAATTGCAAGCATGAGCCTCCGTTCACCCTCGAGGATACTCAGGCCGCGGTTGCGATTATAAAACTGTGACGGCAAAAGGATCTCCGGCTCCACCAGACGCGGCAGAATCCCGTCAAAACTGGTTCCGTCGTACTCTTTGGACCACCGAAGCGCGGTCGCTTCCATCCTCTTCTCCCTTCCGTACGGACCAAAATTTGCCCTGACTCCTCTGCAGAATCAGTGCCATCCACGAGAACAACCAAATCTAATTGAAATCGGGAGATCAATTCAGTTTTTGGGATTTTACGGGTCAAAGTTCGAGTTCCGTCTACTCGTTCTGCGACAGGGCTGATGTCACAGAATACCCCATCTTCTCAGGACTGGCAGTTGGTGGATTTTGACACCATCACCAGCGACCTGGCTTCCTTCGGCGTAACGCAGGACGGGTAGCACCTGCCGCTCTCGGCATACAGAATCAGTGCTGGCAGCCGGAAAGGTGGCGGCCAAATCGCCACGAACTGGCGGGAATCGGGGGCGAAGTTGTTATTTCCATCCACATCCAATCTTCCTGCGCCTCCGATCCAGCGCTGGGCACGTTCCAGGGATCAGATCAGCTCATAGGATCTGAGGATCGCGGCCGAGCCGAATGCCACCGGGAGGCAACGATCCACCATCCACCGATCAACAACCACAGCCAGATGGTGCGACTCGAGTCCCGATCTACGGAAGTCGTGCCAATGGCGCAGCCTTTCCCACTCACACAGACTGCGCTGTTGAAGCACCGGGGGGTTGGGGTCATGGTGATCTCGGGTGTCGCAGTCGGTGTGCGGGTACGTGTGTTGGTCGGAGTGGAGGTGGCTGTCGGCGTTTCGGTTGGCGTAAATGTCGGTGAGGGAGTGAAGCTGGGCGAGGCGGTGGCTGTAACCGTCGCGGTAGGAGTGGGCGTGTAGGTTGGCGTTCGCGCCGGATTGCTGCTCAGCAACACCGAAATGCTCTTCCCTTCGCCGTTGGCGACGATGACATCATCGCGCCCGTCGCCATCGACATCAGCAAGAACGACGCTACGCGGCCCGGTTCCGACCAGACAGCGGTCCGTCTGTACAACGAGCATCGTGCACGGGCCAGCCACTTCGGCCAGAGTGCCATCATCCGACCCCAGGAAGAAGGACACGGTCGACTCCGATTGATTGGTGACCACGATGTCACCGAAGAAATCGTCGTTCAGATTACCGGCTGCCAGTCCACTTGGTCTCCCAAGAGATCGCATTGTGGCGACTCTCGCCGCCACGAATGAGGCACTTCCCTGGAAGGGAAGTTCGTTCATGAAGACGTCCAGGACACCGGAGTTGCCGCCGCTCGTAATTGCCAAATCGGGGTATGCATCCGCATCGACGTCAACTGGGACCATGGCGGAAGGTGCCAGACCCACATGAATCGGACTCAATCCGGAAAACTCCGGCCGTGGCTGGCTCGGATGCTGTAGGTAGGCGAAAAGAAAACCCGTCCCATTGCTGAGCGCCACAATATCCCGCAAAGAGTCCTGATTGAGATCGACCGCCACAAGACTCGTGACTGCTCCATCAACGGCAAGATCGACGGGAGCTTCGAACCCTGTCGCCAAACCGTAGAGGATGGTCACCTTGTTGGAGTTCCCATTCCCCACGAGGATGTCGACCCGTCCGTCTCCGTCCAGATCACTCAGCAGCACGACACGCGGATCTATGCCAGCATAGAGTACCGCCGCGTCCGCCGTAAACGCGCCCTTGCCGTCATTGCGCAGGATGAGAACACCAGTTGGCAATGCGACAACGAGATCGATCGTGCCATTTCCGTCTATATCCGCCGCAGCCAGACTCACTGCCTTTTGTGGGATCGGAACCGGGGTGTGCCCTACGGCACCCAGGCAATCGCCCGAAGCAAAACTGGCGCGATCCATGAGCAGAAGAAGGACCTGACTCGATTCGCTATCGGCGAGCGCCAGGTCTGGCGTGCCGTCAGCATTGAAATCCGCACTGACCATCTGACCGGGCGCGGCCGGTATGACGATTTCTGGACAGGTCACGAAGGTGGGAAGTACAGGCTGTGCGGCCATGGAGGCGGGCACGAGACCCCCCAGGCATAGGATTGCGACCGGAGTCACAGCGGCAAGCCAGCGTGGGAAGAATGACTTCATTTTCGTCGACCTCTCTTCCAACGCAGGGCGACGGCCGCCATAGGCAGGAGAAGCAAGGCCATTCCACCCTCTGGATTCGTGTCACCTATGGCGCAGGAACTGAGGCTGAGCGTGCCGGGCTTGAGCGTCTTTGTCGGGACGGCTGATGGAACGGCAGTCTGGGTGGGTGTTCGCGAGGGAGTGAGAGTGACCGATGCGGTTGGTGTCTCCGTCGGTGTAACCGACGGCGTATCCGTTGGTGAGGCTGTCGGTGTGCCTGACAACGTCGGGGTCGAAGTCGCCAGCGGCGTCGGAGTATTCGGCGGACGGCTGCTGACCAGAATACTGATTCCGCCGGCGTCCGGGCCGCGTCCGGCATTGGCCACGACGATGTCCGGAATTCCGTCCCGATCCACATCGGAGAGAAGCAATTGCGCCGGTCCCGCACCCCCAAGAGGCGCCGGGATCAGACTCGGACCAAACGAGCCACCCGCCTGACCGAGGAACGCAACGACGGTGTCATTCGCCTCATCGGTGACGACGAGATCGGGTTTTCCGTCGCGATTAAGATCCGCACTGGCAATGGAAGAAGGAAGCGACGGCAACCGATCGGCGATGTGGGGAATCACCAGGTTGGCGGACAGTTCATAGGCGACGATCCCCCCCGAACCAGGCGCCCCACGGATCACCGCGAGCCGGCCATCAGTGCCAGGAGCAGTACTGCGCAGGGCGATTCCCAGGTCAGGGACACTGTCCCCCGGTTCCAGGACTGCCGCCACCATGGCCCGTGGTTCGCCGGACAGCTCAAAAGCTGGAAGGTCACGAAATCCGTTCGTACCAGCCGGGCAAGTGGTCGCACTGGGCGTAGCTCCGGCTCCGAGTTGCTCGAAGACAGAGAAAGTGGAAGTCTGGCGGGTGGCGATCGCAAAATCGACGAGACCGTCTCGATTGAGATCCTGCACGATCAGCGCATCGGACGGACGACCGACGGGGATTCTGCACGCTGGGCGGTATGCCCGCCGGTTGCTCGTGTCATTGACGAGCACGATCACTTCGTTGGCCGAGGAACCCGGTGTCGCGATGAACAGATCGGGAGCGCCATCACGATTCACATCAGCAACCGACAAGGCAGCGCCGTTGCTGCCAATCGGGATTGGATTCTCCGGACCAGCCTGAAAGTTCCCGCGCCCGTCTCCATAAAAGACGCTCAGACCCGATGATCCTACGACCGCAAGATCCGCTCGTCCATCGCCGTCCAGATCGGCTGCAACCAGGGAGGTCGGATTCAGGATATTGTCGATCTGGGCCTTGACCTCCAGGCCGAGGATCTCGCAGGCGGAATGACCGGCCTTCAAATTGGTATGGAGGATCACAATCCGATTCGCGGCCGCATCGGCGCCGGCGATCTCGATGGCACCATCACGATCAAAATCCGCCGTTGCCACAGAAACGAAGCGGCCACTCAGCAATCCGCTCTGGTTCGTGCTGCACACGGTATAGGGCAGTGTCGGAATGAGCGTTGGTGTCGCCGTTGGGCGGGGCGTGTAAGTGAGCGTGATTGTTGGTGTGGGAGTCGGTGTAACGAACACCGTCGGTACGCTTGTGCTTGATTCCAACGTCGCAGTTGGTGTCGGAGAACCGGGTCGTGAGGCTCCGGTGTTGAGAATCACCCGAATGAGATCGCCCTCCGCGGATGCGGTGAGGATGTCAGCACGCCTGTCATTGTTGATATCCCCGGCGACGACGCTCGTGGCCGCACCACCCGGAGGCTGCTGAAATTGCAGTTGGAAACCATTGTCATCCGGGAGGATCGCTGGAACGAGACCGTTGACTCCGGGCTCATAACAGAGATCACCGGCACTCGGCTGCCGGCAAAGGATTTCGGCACCAAGGCCGCCTCCTGTGTTCGTGACCACCAGATCCATCTTGCCGTCACCGTCAAAATCGCCGCCCGCCATACCAATGGCAGACTCACTGATCGAAGCGATCGTTTCGGATCCTGTGCTTTCGAGATCGAATCCGCCCGAACCGTCACTGATCAGCAGGGTGACTTGCGCTTCGAGCCGGTCGGGGTCTGCTGTGACCACGGCCACGTCGTCGTAAGCCGGGTTTCCACCGAAATCACCGACTACCAGGTTCCCCGGTGGCAGACTCACGGCGATGGGCCGTGCCGCCTGAAAGGTTCCGTCCCCGTTGCCAAGCAGGACGGACACACGGCTGCCCCCACGGCTGCTCACAACGAGGTCGGTGGAAGAGTCGCCGTTGAAGTTACCCGCAGCAATCGCATAGTTGCCACGCGTGCCGGAGCCGGTCGAGATGCTTGCGGTCGGAAACGGATTGAAGGTTCCATTACCGACGCCTTTGAGCAGATAGATGGAGGAATCTCCCAGCACCGCCAGGTCGACTCGCCCGTCATTGTCCAGGTTGACCGGGACGAGACCGACCGGAGACATATCGACGCTGAAATTCTGGGGATCATCGAAAGCTCCGTCGACATTCTGGATTGCCACGGTGATCGAATTGCTTCCCCGGTTGGCGCTGATCAGGTCGACGCGTCGATCACGATTGACGTCGATGGCGACCACGGCGACGGGTTCACTTTCCGTATCCGCGCTCTCATCCTCTTCGAAATTCCCCTTGCCATCATTGAGGAAGACCAGGATCGTGTCATATCCCGTTTCTGCCACCACCAGATCGAGAGTCTGGTCATCATTCATATCGACCAGAGCCATAACCTGGGGACCGGGCTCGGGGTTCAACTCCACAGCAATCTCGTCCAGGCCGGTAAAAAAAATCTTCGCGGAGGCAGGCGAAACTAAAGCCACGGCCAGAACCACGGTGAGAAAGTACGCAGGAAGTCTCTGCATGATGAGGCCGTTTCTTTTGACGAGTGGAGGTTCGTTTGTCAATCTGGACAATTGCCAACGGACTGGGTGGACGGCAGCGTTCCCATAGATGCACAAAGGCCCGCTCTGGAAGCGAGCGGGCCTTTGCCGTTGGTACGGGATTGGTGCAAGGGACGGCGAACTTACATCATGTCGCCCATGCCGCCTCCCGGCATGGGGGGCATCGCCTTCTTATCCTCGGGCTTCTCTGCGATCATGGCCTCGGTGGTCAGGAGAAGGCCGGCGACGGAAGCCGCATTCTGAAGCGCGGTGCGTACCACCTTCGTCGGATCGACGATTCCGGCCTTCATCAGGTCTTCGAACTGCTCGTTCGCCGCGTTGAACCCGAATGCGCCTTTATTGTTCTTCACGCGATCGAGGACGATTGAGCCTTCCCATCCGGCATTATTGGCGATCCAGCGGAGAGGATCCTCCATCGCACGACGTACGATGTTGACACCCACCTTTTCTTCGGCGGGCACCTCGAGGTCTCCAATACTGGCCGCCGCGCGGATCAGGGCTACGCCACCGCCTGGAACAATGCCTTCCTCGACGGCTGCACGCGTGGCGTGCAGGGCATCCTCGACTCGCGCCTTCTTCTCTTTCATTTCGATTTCGGTTGCCGCGCCGACACGAATGACAGCTACGCCACCGACCAGCTTGGCAAGGCGCTCCTGGAGCTTTTCACGATCATAATCGGAGGTGGTCTCCTCGATCTGAGCGCGGATCTGCTTGATGCGTCCTTCGATGTCGGCCTTCTTGCCGGCGCCATCGACGATCGTCGTGTTGTCCTTGTCCACGACGACCCGCTTGGCACGCCCCAGGTCGTTGAGAGTCACGTTTTCGAGCTTGATGCCCAGTTCTTCCGCGATCACGCGGCCGCCCGTGAGGATGGCGATGTCCTCGAGCATCGCCTTGCGACGATCTCCGAAGCCCGGCGCCTTCACCGCCACACACTGCAAGGTGCCGCGGATCTTGTTGACAACCAGGGTCGCCAGCGCCTCGCCTTCGATGTCTTCGGCAATGATGATGAACGGCTTTCCGGTGCGAGCGATCGCCTCGAGCACCGGCAACAGATCCTTCATCGAGCTGATCTTCTTCTCGTGGATGAGCAGATAAGCGTCTTCGACGCGGCACTCCATCTTGTCCGGATCCGTCACGAAGTACGGGGAGAGATAGCCGCGGTCGAACTGCATTCCTTCGACCACTTCGAGGGTCGTCTCGAGGCCCTTTGCCTCCTCGACCGTGATCACACCCTCTTTGCCGACTTTTTCCATGGCCTCGGCGATGATTTCACCGATGGTGGGATCATTGTTTGCGGAAATCGTTCCCACCTGGGCGATCTCCTTCTGTTCTTTGGTCGCTTTGGAGAGCTTGCGCAGCTCTCCGATGGAGGCTGCCACGGCCTTGTCGATCCCACGCTTGATGCTCATCGGATCGTGGCCGGCCGCCACCATCTTGGCGCCTTCCGTAAAAATCGCTCGCGCCAGCACAGTCGCCGTCGTGGTCCCATCGCCCGCCACGTCCGACGTCTTGCTGGCGACTTCCTTGACCATCTGGGCGCCCATATTCTCGAACTTGTCTTCGAGCTGGACTTCCTTGGCAACGGTCACACCGTCCTTGGTGATATTGGGCGCACCAAACGACTTTTCGAGTACGACGTTGCGACCTTTCGGCCCGAGTGTCACGGTGACGGCGTCAGCAAGGACTTTAACACCGGCGAGCACCTTGTTCCGTGCCTCTTCACTGAATTTTACAACCTTGGCAGCCATGGGGATCTCCTTAGCCTTCCAGAATGCCGAGGATGTCGTCCTCGCGCATGATCAGATACTCGTTGCCGTCGAGCTTGATTTCCGTTCCAGAATACTTGCCGAACAGAATCCGATCACCGGCCTTCACGCTGAGTGGAGTGACTTTGCCATCCTCGCTCACTCGGCCATTCCCAACCGCGATGACCTTGCCTTCCTGCGGCTTCTCCTTGGCTGCGTCGGGAATAATGATTCCGCCCTTGGTTTTCTGCTCTTCCTCAACCCGCGCCACCAGGACGCGGTCTTGAAGCGGCCGAATTTTCATGCCTGCTCCTCCTCAGAATATGGGTGATTTTGGACCGAAAGTCCGGGGCGCAACCTAACCACCGACCCTCCGCTGTCAAGGCGGCGCCAGAAATTCTGTGTAAGTTTTTTTAGTGCACCGGCGGTGCGTCGAGTAGACTCAGCAATTCATCGAGGGTGCGCTGCAGGGAAACATCCTTGCGTTTGCGCTCTTCTACGACACGGACCGAGTAGAGAACGCTGGTATGGTCCCGTCCACCAAACTGTTCTGCGATCGAGGCAAGCGAAGCATGGGCGACGAGCCGACACAGGAACATGGCGATCTGGCGTGCCTGTGAGAGCGCCCGCGCGCGGCGATGTGACCGCAGGTCCTCGGCGCGCAGGCCGTAGTGGGCAGCGACACATTCGATGACCGACTCGACGCTCACGAGTTTGCGGGCAGGGACGGCACCGCTCAGGATACGCTCGACCGATACGTCGGTGAGATCCCTCTTTTCGAGACTCCTGATGGCCAGCACACGAGTCAGCGCACCTTCCAGTTCGCGCACACTGGGTCCACAGCAACGCGCGATGGCGGAAGCAATCTCATGGGAGATCGGGGTGCCGTTCAGTTGCGCTTTGCGGCAAGCGATTTCGACTCGCATTTCGAATGTGGGTGGGCGGACATCGGCGATCATGCCGCCTTCGAAGCGACTCCTCAGCCGATGCTCCAGTTCGTTGATCGCATGGGGCGGCTTGTCCGACGTCAGGACAATCTGCCGTCCCGCGGTATAGAGGGCCTCGAAGGTGTGAAAAAACTCTTCCTGTGTCCGTTCCTTACCGGCAAGAAACTGGACATCATCGAGGATGAGCACGTCCAGTTCACGGAAACGATCACGAAAGGCATTCATCTGGTCCTGCCGGAGCGCGCCGATCAGAAGATTCATGAAGGCTTCCGCCGACAAACAACCGACCCGCCCACGCCGTTCCCCATGGAGCACCGAGTGCCCGATCGCATTCACCAGATGCGTCTTCCCCAGGCCGACCCCTCCCCACAAAAACAAGGGATTGAGTCTCTTGCCGAGTGTTTCGACGACCTGGCAAGCGGCCTGACTGGCAACCTGATTCGATGGACCGACAACAAAATTGTCAAACACATAGTGAGGAACGAGGCGGCCGACCTGCAAAGTCCGTTTTCGCAAACTGGCTGCCGTCGATTCCCGTTTCACGGGTTTCACCGTTGTCCCCGGAGTAGGGGATGGAGTCTCCTCCGCCGGCTCCGTAACGACGATACGGACCTCCGGCGCCGACTCAGGCGGGCCCAACGCATCACAGATCGACTGCAGATAATTTCGAGTGACCCACTCCTGGTAGAACCGGTTCGGAACCTCCAGGCGCAGCCCTCGTGTCTCTCGCACACAACGGATCGGCTCGATCCACACGGAGAAGTTGCGTTCCCCGATCGCATCTCGAAGCCGTGGCAAAGCGGCTTGCCACTCAGCGTCCATAGATCACCGCTCCCTCCGATATCCTTTCCCAAGATCTCATTCGGCTGTCGTGCCGGTTATCCACACCTGGGGACAACTCGGCAACTTGCTGATTCGCCGCTACTTCTCAGCCCTCTCCACCGCACTGTGCACACACACCGCAACCCCCGCACCGCTGCCCCTTTTTGCCTCAGGGAACCAACGTGCACAGCCGAACGAGCTCTTCATTTTCAACGATTCAGATCAAACTTCGATGAAGCTGTGAGAGGCGCCTGAGTAGTGGCGCACACCCGGCGAGTCAAGAAATTTTTCGCATCTGCCGCAGGCTGGCGACTTCACGACGTTATCTCCGCACCCATCATATCGCGACACGATACGGCAGCCAGCCCTGGATTTTGCCCGCCTCTCTATCCTCCCGGAAGTACAGGGGTTTTGCGATTTCTGGCGATTTTCCAGACAAACTGCCGCCCCGAAGACGCGGCGTTGGAAGCGAGCCCGTACCCCCTCACGGGGTGCGCGGAATTACCCCCTGGACGTATCCCGCACCGTCCAGTCACTCAGGACACGCACATACTCCCATCTGTCCGCCATTCGAATGACGGCAATCAGTTCGCCGGCTGGTCCGATCAGTTTCGCCTGCTCCCCGGTATCGCCGGGCGGCAATCTCTCCAGAAGAGGTGCGAAGCCCTGCCGCACCCGCCGGACTTCCTCGGCCCTCAGGATGAACTCTCGCGCCTCAAGGACCTCGCGCATCGTCAAAATCGGAATCTTCTCTGCCTCCAGCGCGCCGAGAGGGATTGCGCGAGCAATGTCCAGTGAACCGAACGAGGTCCGCCGTAGTGACTCGAGATGGCCGACGGTGCCTAGCGCCGTGGCGATCTCCTCGGCCAGAACGCGGACGTAGGTGCCCTTCGAACACTTCACGCAGAGATTCAAAGTGTCCGGCCCTGCAACCGTCAGGCGAAGCATGTGAATCCGGATCTGGCGGGGTTCCCTTTCGACTTCGAGTCCCTGGCGCGCCAGTTTGTAGAGCGGTACGCCAGCACGCTTGACGGCGGAATACATGGGAGGGGTTTGCTGGCGATCCCCAGCGAACGCAGCGCTGAGACGATCCAACGCCTCGCCCGATAAGGCAGGGACTGGCGCTTCCGCCACCACGTTTCCCGTCCTGTCACCGGTATCCGTGGCTGTTCCGAGGCGAATCGTGCCTTCGTAACTCTTGTCGGCGAGATTGAGGAACTGCGCGAGCTTGGTTGCTTCACCCAGGCAAAGCGGCAAAATTCCGGTAGCGAACGGATCGAGTGTCCCCAGATGCCCGGTCTTCGTTCGAAGGCGACGTTTGACGGCCCGTACGACATCCGCCGAGGTAATCCCGGCGGGTTTGTCGATCAGAAGAAACCCGTCCATGTTTCAGTCGTCTTGCTCTGCTTCATCCGAAAGGACTTCTTGTCGCAAAATCCGCCCCATCCGGTCGGAATCCTGCAAACTCGAATCATAGACGAAGACCAGTTCTGGCGCGAAGCGTAGCTTCAACCGTCGCGTCATCTGGGACTTGATGAAACCAGCGGCGCTACGCAATCCAGCAAGAGATTTCTCTCTCTGCGCGGCATCTCCCAGGCAACTGAACAGCACCCGGGCGTGCCGCAGATCGTCTGTGAGTAGAACACGGGTGATGGTCACGAAGCCGACTCGAGGATCTTTCACGTCGCGCGCCAACAACTCCGCGATCGTGTCACGCATGGATTCACCCACTCGTTCCGCTCGTCTGCCGCTCATCTCCCGTTGCTCCGTGTCTGCTGCGCACTGCCATCTAACAATGCATGATCTCGATGGACTCCTCGCCTACTTCGCATATCTGCATATCGTCGATGAATCGTATCACCTGACGCAGCGCCGAATCGACTTCTGACGCATCGGTGCCCGCACGGCAAACACCCAGGACCGAGCGTTGCCAGAGATCATGTGCATCCGCTTCGATCACCGACACGTTGAACGTGTTCGAAACGCGCGACTTGATCTTTTTGATAACGGCCCGCTTGCCCTTGAGAGAATGATTCTCGGCCAGGAACAGCGTCAGTTTGAGGATTCCGACAACCACGGCCGATTCACTCCAAGCCGAGGGATCGACGACAACGCCTCGGGCCGTCCGTCAGATGTTCAGGCGCGCCGTTCGGCGCCGGCTGATCGACTCGTCGCCGGGCTGAGCCGGCGAGCGACCTGTTCGAGTTCGAAGGCTTCGATGACATCACCCGACTTGATGTCGTTGTAGTTCTCGATGCCGATACCGCACTCGTAACCCGAAAGCACTTCCCGGGCATCCTCCTTGAACCGGCGCAAACTGCTGATCTTGCCGGTGTGCACCACCACATGGTCGCGGACCAACCGGACGGACGCATTGCGTGTCATCTTGCCATCTTGCACGAACGAGCCAGCGATGGTCCCGATGCTGGGGATCGAGAAGACCTGGCGCACTTCGGCTTTTCCCACGGTCTTCTCACGCACCGTCGGTTCGAGCAGGCCTTCCATGGCGTCACGGACATCGTTCACGGCGTCATAGATGATCGTGTAGAGCCGTACGTCGACGCCCTCGCGTTCGATTGCCTCGCTCGCCTTCGCCTCGGGACGAACATTGAACCCGAGCACCACGGCGTTCGAAGCCGATGCCAGCAAAACATCGCTCTCGGTGATACCACCGACCGAAGCGTGCAGAATGTTCAGCCGGACCTCTTCCGTCGACAAGCGGCTCAGTGCCTCGCTGATGGCTTCGACGCTACCCTGAACGTCGGCCTTGATGACGACACGGAGTTCCTTCACGTCTCCAGCCTGAATCTGGTTGTACAGATCTTCCAGAGACACCTTCGCCGTCTTGACGAGATCCGCTTCACGCTGTTTGCCACGCCGGTGTTCCGCGACTTGCCGTGCGGTGGCTTCATCGGTCACGGCGACGAACTGGCTTCCCGCGTCCGGCACTCCTTGCAAGCCGAGGATCTCTACCGGCGTGGACGGGGTGGCCTCCTGGACCTTGCGCCCCTTGTCATCGATCATTGCCCGGACACGCCCGTAGTTCCCACCGCAGACGAAGGGGTCACCGATCTTCAGTGTACCTTCCTGAACGAGAACGGTCGCCACCGGTCCGCGCCCGCGATCGAGTTTGGCTTCGACAATGGTTCCACGCGCCAGCTTGTCCGGGTTGGCCTTGAGTTCAAGAACGTCTGCTTGCAGGAGAAGCATTTCGAGCAGATTCGGAATGCCCTCCTTGGTTTTTGCCGAGACGGGAACGCAGATCGTATCCCCTCCCCAGTCCTCTGCCACCAGACCGTAATCCGCCAATCCCTGTTTGAGGCGTTCGAGATTCGCCGCGGGTTTGTCGATCTTGTTGATGGCCACGATGATGGGGACCTCGGCAGCACGTGCATGATTGATGGCCTCGACGGTCTGTGGCATGACGCCGTCGTCCGCAGCCACCACGAGTACCACGATATCGGTGACCCGTGCACCGCGTGAGCGCATGGCCGTGAAGGCTTCGTGACCCGGGGTGTCCAGAAAAGTAACCTTACGTCCGTGTACGTCGACGCTGTAGGCACCGATGTGCTGTGTGATTCCACCCGCTTCCTGTTGCGTCACATTGGTCAGCCGAATGGAATCGAGGAGTGAGGTCTTACCGTGATCGACGTGCCCCATGATCGTCACAACGGGTGGGCGCGGCTCGATCGCATCGTCCACACTGATCGCTTCCCGATCCACTTCGAGAGCCGACTCGGCATCGAAAGCCACGTTCTCGACCGTGTATTCGAAATCCGAGGCGATCACGGCTGTCGTATCATAGTCCAGTACCTGGTTGATGGAGGCCATCATGCCGGCATCCATCAATTTCTTGATGACCTCGCCGGCCTTGACTCCCATAGCCTTGGCCAGTTCACCGACCGTGATGACCTCGGAGATTCGCACGACGCGTTTGCTGGCGCGCGGCGTGGTGATCTCCGTCTTTCGCTGCTCTTTCCCCGGGAGGGCTCTCTTCTTTCGCGGCAATCTGCCCCGGCGGCGATCGAGTTCGGTCATCTCCGGGGCTTCCGGCTTGCTGATGACCCGTCTCTTCTTTTTCCGTGGGCGGTCGTCTGCGGCACCCGGTGCGGGCGCTGTTTCAGGAACATCACGTGCTCCGGCCGGCGCAACGGCCCTGTCGCGAGCTGTTCGCGCCGCCGACGGCGCCGGGGGTTGCTGTACGGTTTTCAGGTCGATGCGACCCAGCACGCGCGGACCGCGTACCGTTTCCGGCACACCTACTGGCGCCACATGGGATATTTTTCGGGATGGCGTACCGGCAGGAGGCTTCGGCGAGGGTGGAGGTGGAGGTGGAGGTGGGGCCACAGCCGGAGCCGACGATCGTGCCGGCTCGATCGCCGTTGGCGACTCCTCGATTGGTGCCGGCTCGGCCGGAGGGATCCCCTCCAGTGCGACAACCGGTTCCGGCTCCAACATCGGCACCGGCAGCGGTGTGTCGGCAAAAACGTCTGTCATTGTAAACGATTCAAGCCCTTCCGCACCACCCGGCAACGGAGCAATCAGGTCCGGACCGGCCGTCACTGGTTCGCTCACTTCCGTTTCGCTTCGGGCACTGCGGCGTCGAATGACGTTCGTGCCGACGCGCCGTTCGATGAGTGTCTGCCCTTCGCTCCCAGTCACCAGACGTTCATTACCGATCGAAACGGTCGGACGCTCGACGAGTCCAAAATCGACGCGAAGTTTCTCCACTTCTTCGTCGTTCAGCATACTCTGCGCCTTCTTGTTCCGGATGCCGAGCTTCTCGAGCCGGGTGATCACGTCTGCGGCGTTGACGCCCCAATCTTTTGCAACTTCATGGACTCGTTTACGCGTCATGCCAGATTCACCTCGGGAACAGAGTCCCAGCTACACTCGACCATCCGGGCCAGGAAAGCCTCGCGCTCCCCTCGATCCACGGTTCGTTTCAGCGAACGTAAAGTCCCCTTGCCATTCGCGAACTTACGAAGACAAATATCATCCCGATGCAGGTAGGCGCTGCGCCCGGGCAGGCCTCCCGCACGGACAACCATCAGATGCATCCCGGAATCGATCCGTATTCGGAGCAATTCCGATTGCGGCGCGCGCCGGCCACAGGCCACGCATGTCCGCTCGGGAATGTGTTTCCCACGCCTCACGAAGTCCGCCCCTCCTCCGGCACCGGAGACAAGGCTTCCTCGCCGTCCTCAGTCGAAGATACCGCGGCCTCCGCCTCATGGCGCACCTGTTCCATGTGGGCTTGAATGAGGCGCACGATCGACGCCGCCTTTTCGGGTGTCAGACCGTCGATTTCGGCAATCTGCGCTTCGTCGGCTTGTGCCACTTCTTCTGGCGATCGGAAGCCATGCTGATAGAGCAATTCCGCATTGAGATCGCCCAGACCCTTCACCGCCAGGAGTGAACTACGGGCTTTGCGCGCCTCATCTTCGGCTTCGGCCTCGCTACGGACATCCAGCTTGAATCCTGTGAGCCGCGAAGCCAATCTCACGTTTTGCCCCTTACGGCCGATTGCCAGCGACAGTTGGTCGTCCGGAACAATGACCTCCATGCTCCTGTCGTCTTCGTCCATGATGATCTTGGACACCTTTGCCGGGGCCAGGGCCCGGCATACGAACTCCGCCGGATCGGGCGTCCAGTGCACGATGTCGATCTTTTCCCCTCGCAGTTCCTGGACAACGGACTGCACGCGCGTCCCCTTCATGCCGACGCACGCACCGACCGGATCGACATCCGGGTCGTTCGAGATCACCGCGATCTTTGCGCGGCCGCCCGGTTCCCGTGCCGCCGCCTTGATTTCGACGATTCCCTCATAGATTTCCGGCACTTCTTGCTCGAACAGTTTGACGAGAAAACCGGGATGCGTACGGGATAGTACGACCTGCGGCCCCTTACTGTTCAGTTCGACTTCGTGGATATAGGCACGAATCCGATCACCCTGGCGGTAACGTTCCCGTGGAATCTGCTCCTTCTCGGGAAGAATCGCATCCGTTCGGCCCAGATTGACGATGATGTTCTTTTTTTCGAACCGTTGCACGGTCCCCGAGTGGGTGAGCTCACCTTTTCGATCCTTGAATTCGTTATAGATGATGTCGCGCTCCGCATCGCGCAGCCGCTGGATCAGGTTTTGTTTGGCAGCTTGTGCGGCAATGCGACCATAGCGCTGATCGAGCTTTTCCAGCAGTTCGTCACCCAGTTGGGCCTCCGGATCGAGCTTGGCATGCGCATCTTCGATGGCAATCTCCACCTCCGGATCAGACACCTTGTTCACCACGGTGAGGATTTTGAAGAGTTCCACTTCACCGATTTCGGGGTTATACTTGGCCTCTAGTTGGATCGTCGGAGCCATCGCCTTGCGCGCCGCCGAGAGGATCGCCTGTTCGACTGCCGTGACGACAATGGCACGGTCGATGCCCTTCTCTTTGCTGACTTGCTCGATTACACGGCTGAGTTCGGCATGCATCGTCGGTTACCTCTCGAATTCTAGAGTTCCGCCTGGTAATTGGCCTGGGCAATATCAGCGAATGGAATGAAATGCTCACCTTCACCATCGCTTACCCGCACCCCGTCGGCGCCAACGTCCTGAAGAATCCCGGTAAAGGTACGACGCCCGATGATCGGCGTCACACATCGGACCTTCACTTTTTTGCCAATGAAACGTCGAAAATGCTCCGGAAGGCGCAGCCGGCGGTTGATCCCTGGCGATGAGACTTCCAGAGTGTACGCCCCCGGCACGATCTCGTGAACGTCCAACAGGTCTCCCAGTTGCCGGCTGACCCGTGAAAGCTCCTCGAGACCGACCGGTGCGTCATCCTGACCGCCGAGGAACAGCCGCAGGATCATGCCTCCGCTTTCGCGACGATAGTCGATGTCTACGATTTCCATACGTTCACTTGCCGCCAGCGGCTCGGCGATCCGCCAAACTCGCGATCGGACACTCTCGTTCATCTTTCCTCAAAAAAAAGGTGGGCTGAGCAGCCCACCTCTCCTGTATTTTCGGCCTGGGGTTGCCCTAGGCCTCTAGCATACGGTCTATTGCTGTCGCAAGGAATGCGACGCAGGATCCGAGTGTTACCTGCGTTCGTGGATCGTTACCAGTTCCATGATCTGGTAATACCGCTTGCCACGCGGCGTCTGCACCTCGACCTCATCGCCCACACAGCGGTTCATGAGAGCTCGCCCGATCGGCGAGCTGATCGAAATCAGGCCTGCGGCCGCATTGACTTCTTCAGGAAAGACGATTTCATACGCCTGACTGTCGCCTTCATCGAGATCACTCACGGTCACACGGCTACCGTACGCAACGACTCCGTGGGGTATCGACTGGAGGTTATATAAAGAAAGATCGCGAATGCGCGATTGGATCTGACCGATGCGGGCCCGCACGAATTCCTGGCGGTGTTTTGCGGCATCATATTCCGCATTTTCGCTCAAATCGCCGTGACTGGCGGCTTCCTGAAGATCCTTGGGAATCTTGTGGGTCAGTTCGTGCTGCAGCTCCGCGAGTTCTTTTTTGAGTTTCTGCACAACCGGCAGTTCTGCTGCCATCAAATCACCCCGCTTTCCCGCAATTCCTTCAACTCCTCCGGTGTGAGTTGGAGAAGTGTTCCGTATACTTGCTCATTGTGTTCGCCGAGTTCAGGTCCGAGCGCCTCGATCCGGCCCGGGGAAGCAGACAATTTGACCGGAATGCCGGTGACTGGCACCGGCCCGAGCGTTGGATGCTCCATCTCGACGATCATTTCCCGCGCCCGTACATGTGGATCGTGCAACAACGCATCGATCGTCATGACGGGAGCGCATGGAATGTTGGCGCCACTCGGCCCAAGGATCGCCATCGCCTCCTCAACCGTATGTTCACGCACCCAGTCACCGACCATACGGTTGACCTCGTCATGGCGCTCCAGCCTTGCCGGCGGCGATTTGAAACGTACATCGCGTCCGAGATCTTCCTTCCCGATCGCTGTCATGAGTGACCGAAAGAGCTGGCTGTTCCCGATTCCGATGACGAGCCACCCGTCTTTGGCGCGAAAACAGTCGTAAGGCACCGTAAAAGGATGCCGGTTGCCCATTCTCTCGGGCAAGCGTCCGGTCATGCCTGTCACCGTCAACCAGTTGTCGGTCATACTCAGCATCGCATCCATGTTGGAGATATCGACGAACTGCCCTTGCCCCGTACGATTGCGGTACTGCAAGGCGCAGCAGACCCCGTACGCGGCAAAAAGCCCCCCGATGAAATCTCCCAATGCACCGCCACCCCGAATCGGCGGACCATCCGGGAACCCGGTAAGAGACATGAGACCGCCCATGGCCTGGGCAATGATATCGTAGGAAGTACGCTCGGCGTATGGGCCCGAATGGCCGAAACCCGAAAGCGCCGCATAGATCAGCCGCGGATTGATCGATGCCAGATCCTCATAACCAAGGCCCCAGCGTTGCATCGTTCCGGCAGAGAAATTCTCGATCAACACGTCTGCCCGGGCGATAAGCTTTTTCAGAAGGTTCTTCCCTTCCGGTTTCCGAATGTCGAGCGTGATCCCTTTTTTGTTGCGATTCAGCGCGGCGAAGGCCAGCGGCACACCCTCGATGCTCGGATAGCCGTAACGGCCATCATCCCCACGGCCGGGGAGCTCGATTTTGATGATCTCGGCGCCCATGTCGCCGAGAAGCATCGTGGCGTAGGGCCCCGCCACGACCCGGGTGAGATCGATCACCCGGACCCCTTCCAGCGCCGCCGGCATCTCCTTACTTCTCGCCGAGGGCCTGCCGTGCCGCGTCGTGTTCCTTGTCGCCCCGGTAATCCGTTACTGCCCCCGACATCCACGTTACCGTATCCGACTTGCCCAGTTCGGTGTTGTGCAGATACCAGTACATCAGCCCGACTCCCAGCAGGAACCCCAGAACGAAGCGCTTCAAGGAATTCATCGCGCTCAATGATAGGCCGCCGGCCAGCGCCAGTCAAAGCACCAAAGAGCGTATCTCTCTGCCTGATCCACTGGACAAAGGGGGCGCCGTTCGAGAAATCTCGCCGATTGATTCGCCGGCCGAGGCTGCGTACCATTCGATCCCGTGGTCTCCCTCTGGTCCACCTTTCTCGATCTTCTGTATCCGCCCTCATGCTGGGTCTGCGGCAGAGCCGGCAAGTTGACCGAATCGCTGTGTTCCGGTTGCTGGCAACGCATCGAACGGCTCTCGCCACCATGGTGCTGGCGATGTGGGATTCCGTTCGAATCCCGGTCGTCCCCCGAACACCTGTGCGGCCGATGTTTGCGCCAGCCTCCGGCCTTTTTGCGCGCCCGCTCGTGCGTTGCCTATAAAACGACCGACACGGACAACCCGCTGGCCGTCGCGCTACAGCGCTTCAAGTATGGACGCGACGTGACCCTGGCTGCCACCCTGACGGGAGTTCTCCTCGCCAACCTTCCTTCTCTATTGTCGCCAGAGGTGATCGTGCCGGTCCCACTGCACCGGGACAGACTTCGCTGGCGAGGTTTTAATCAGTCGCTTCTCCTGGCCAAAAGACTCGCCTGGCGGTTGCGCCTGCGTGTCGAACCGCATGCCCTGCGGCGCATCCGGCACACGGCACCGCAGGTCGAGCTGAGCGACTCGGCACGGCAGCGGAATGTACGGGGCGCTTTCTCGGTACGTGACCCGAAGCACATCCGGGATCGCAGGATCCTCCTCGTGGATGACGTGATGACCACCGGAGCCACCGTGGATGTCTGTAGCCGTGAATTGCTGGACTCGGGCGCATCGAGCGTAGAAGTGCTCACCCTGGCACGCGCTCTCCTGAACTGAATCATGAACGAGGCGCGCGACCGCTGGGAGCAACGCTATCGAACGGGCACTCCCCCAGAGGAGGCATCGCGTTTCATCGTGGAAAACGCCCACAGGATCGGCGGACGTGTCCTCGATATCGCGGGAGGCGCAGGACGAAACGCCTTGTTCCTGGCCCGCGCCGGGGCCTCCGTTCACGTCATCGACATTTCGTTCGCCGCTCTGCGACACACCATGATTCAGGCCAACGAACAACGGCTTGCAGTAGAAGCCATCCAGGCGGATCTCGAATCCTACTGGCTCCCCGCCTGCGCCTATGATGCCATCATCGTCGTCCGGTATCTCCAGAGATCCCTGCTGGGACAGATTCGCCGCGCTCTGCGCCCGGGAGGGACCCTCCTGTACGAAACGTTTCTGTTGCGGCAACAGGAGATCGGACGGACACGGCATCCGGAGTTTCTTCTCGAAGACGGTGAATTGCGCGCGGCATTTGCCGATTTCGACATCCAAACCTACCGGGAGGGGTTGCTCGACACCGATCCACCTGCCTATCTTGCGCAGCTTGCAGCTCGTAAACCGCTCAACGGAGATTGAGTTTTCGAATGGCCTATGAGAAGTGCCCGCCAATCATGCGACCCGGATTTCTGCTCGCCCTGGCACTGGCTTTGAGTTGTGGCTGCAGCTCGGGCGGTGGAGGGTCTTCCAAGCCCATACCACGGTCTCCCTGGCCGCGTTTCCGTGCCGACACGACAAACTCCGGCACAGGGGTGGCCGGCGTCGAGACGGCACGGCAGACGCCCGCCGCAATCGCCGTAGACTCGATGTCCCCCTTGAGTCCCGTGACTTCCTCCCCTTCGATCGATACCGACGGCTCCGTCTACGTTGGCAGTGAGGCAGGAACCCTGCTCGCCGTGCGAAATGACGGGACACGCAAATGGTCGGCCACATCATGTGCCGTCTGCCCGGAGATACCGCCCTCGGGCAAAGTCGAAATCGCCCTGGGCGCCCTCGTCTCCTCACCTGCCGTCCACACGGTGAACGAGCAGACGAGCATTTTCATCGGTTCATCCTCTGGCCGTGTGTACGGCTTTTCGGACGCAACTACGGTAACGGACTCCTCCGCCGTCTGTACGGCCTGTTTCGATCCGCGCGCCTCCGATCCCGATATCACGAGCGCCAGCTTCGTTTCCTCTCCGGCGCTGGTCTGGCACTCGGTGACAGGCAATATTCTGAGCGTTTACATTGCCGCCACCATCACCCGCAAAAACGCTCCGGGTCAGATCTTCGGCAAGCTTTATGCCCTTGCGCCCAACGGCACGATGCAGTGGGAATACCCGCCGGGCGCTGGGTGGCCTTCTGGCTTTTCCGCATCGGTGGCGTTGGGTCCGGGGCGCTCCGTCCTGATCACCGGCGATGATGGCTCGCTTCATTCCGTCAATGAAAATGGAATTCCTCTCTGGCGTCGAACCTTCAGTCCCTTCCGCGACAGCGAAGTGGCGCTGGCCCAGTCCCCGGTGTTCACCGCCGGGGCAATTTACGTCAATTCGGCGGACGGACAGGTCGTTGCCGTCAGTACCGACGGAAAGATCCTGCTGTGGGACACTGTGGCAACCGACCAGGGATTTGCAGGCTCGCTCGCTTTGTCGATGCAACCGCCGAATCCACAATCGGACGCCACAGCCACCCCGACGCCCGCGGCATCGGCGGCTCCGCCGGAGGATCCCCTCGAGACTCCCACGGCGACACCGACTCCGACAACTGCACGACGCGCATTGTTTGCGCTCAGTAAAGCCGGAGATCTGGTGATCGTGAATTCGCATACCGGCGAGCTCATCCCGCCCTCCTCCGACTTCCCAGAACCAGTCGAAGGCAACGTCTTGTCCTCCCCCGCGGTTTCGAGTGACGGCTATGTGGTGTTCGGCTCGACCGCGGGGAAGCTCTACGCCCTTCATGGAAAGACGGGAACCAGTGCCTGGGCACCGATCACGCTGTGCCCGGCACCGCCCTGCGCCAGCGGTAGCCCGATTCATTCCTCCGTGGCGATTGACGCCAACGGAACGATCTGGGTGGGTTCCGACGATGGCAACCTTTATCGGGTGGCAGAAGAATGAACCGTTTGTCGATCCTCGTTGCGCTCTCTCTGTTGCTCGGTCTGGCCGCCTGCAAGTCCGGCGGAAGCGGTCCAAAGTGTGAATTCAAGGACGGAGCCGTACTGTCGACATCGAGTTGGCCGAAATTCCGCCACGACACGCAAAACACAGGAACCATCCAGGGGGTTACGCTGGCCGCAGAACCCACCGTTCACGGCACCTTCGTAGCTCCTGCCCCGATCGGAAATTCTCCCGTTCTGGGAAATGGCACGGTCCCCGGCGAAATCGATCGGCGTGTCTATCTCGGCCTGATGGACGGCCAGCTTCTCGCCATCGAGTCAGATCCCGACACGGGCGGGAATCTCGAGCCGATCGCCGAGTTTGCCTTCAGTGCAGACGCACCGGTCCGCAGCACGCCTCTCGTAACGACGCGGGCTGGAGCCGAAAACCTCTTTTTCGGGGCCGATGACGGCACCCTCCACGCCGTCAACGCGCAAGGTGATTCCCAACCGGATTACTGGCCCTTCTCCATCGGTTCGATCGTGACCGCCTCGCCGGCACTGAACGGTATCGACGGGACCATCTTCAGCGGATCTTTCGATCGGAAGTTCGTGGCGGTTTGCCCCAATGGTTTCCAGCGGTTCGCCATCACGACGGACGGTTCGATCGAATCCTCGCCAGCTTTCACGGCTAAGGACATCAACCTGGCCATCTTCGGCGGGGGCGACAGATATCTCCACGCTTTGCGAAGCGATGCCTATGTGATGTTCACTGTCAGCACGGCCGCCCCCGTAAGGAATGCTCCGGTGGTGGAGATCGACTCACACGGCACCTCGCCGGCAACAGTGGCCATCTACACGGTCGATGAATCGGGACGCCTGTTGAAGACCAGCCCCAACGGCAGACCTGTTTATTCGATCCAACTCTGGGAAGCGCCCACCACGACACCCGATGATCTGCCCGTGCCCTCGCCGGCGCTGGCTGGGAATCATCTCTACGTCTCCGATCCCGACAACGACCTCTTGCGCGTCATCGACACGGCGAACGGATCTCTCGTCTGGAGTCTGCCCGTCGCCATGCCGGGTCCCCCGGTAGTCGCGCAGCAAGGCACCACACGCACGGTCGTCGTGCCGGCCGATGGATTCTTGCTGTTCGTGCAGGACCTGGGTGACGGTCCGGGAGAATCCTTTGCCGCCGGCACCGGCGCACAGGTCCTCGGAACCCCGGCAATTCGTCGCTACGCGGATGGCAGCGGTGGCGTCTATGCCGCTACCGCCGATCAACAGCTCCTCCTTCTCCGGTAACCGCGTGGCTCCCCTATCCCATGTTGTTGGCGGAATCGTCGGTGGTGTGGGGAATACTCCACTTCTGAGACTGAACCGCGCAAGCGACCGCACCGGTTGCGAGATCCTCGGTAAAGCCGAGTTCCTGAACCCCGGCGGCTCGGTGAAGGACCGCACGGCTCTCTATCTCATCCTGGATGCCGAGGAACGGGGAGTGCTCTGCCCCGGAGGCACCATCGTGGAGGGAACGGCGGGAAACACGGGAATCGGTCTCGCACTGATCGCCAACGCGCGTGGTTACAAGACCGTGATCGTCATCCCCGAGACACAGTCCCAGGAAAAACTGGATCTCCTGCGCGTCATCGGTGCGGAGTTGCGGCCCGTACCGGCCGTTCCTTACCGCGACCCGAACAACTACGTCCGCGTCTCCGGCCGGCTAGCTGAAGAACTGGGAGGATTCTGGGCAAATCAGTTCGACAACACGGCCAACCGCCAGGCCCATTACAAGACCACGGGTCCGGAAATCTGGGAACAGACGGACGGAAGGATCGATGCCTTCGTGGCAGCAACGGGCACGGGCGGAACGCTGGCGGGAGTATCCTTCGCCCTGAAGGAACGCAACGGCAAGGTCCGCACGATTCTGGCCGATCCGATGGGCAGCGGTCTCTACAGCTTTATCAAGACCGGAGAAATCAAAGCCGAGGGGAACTCTGTCACGGAAGGAATCGGCAACGGCCGTGTCACGGAAAACCTGCGTGGCGCACCGATCGATGATGCCGTCCGGGTGGATGATGCGACGGCGCTACAGACCCTTTACGGCCTTCTGCACGAAGAGGGTCTCTATCTGGGCGGATCGAGTGGAATCAACGTGGCGGCAGCGGAAACGATCGCACGCCAACTCGGCCCGGGTCACACGATCGTCACCATCCTGTGCGATGGCGGCGACCGTTACCGGTCGCGCCTCTACAACGCGGCCTGGCTCCGCTCACGGAGCCTGCCTGTGCCTGCCTGGCTCGACGCCTGAACGGCGCCAGTAACACACGGGCTGAGGCGCCAGAACCGCGCCCCATCCCGTGCCAGCCACCGGACGATCCGTCACGCGGCAAGCAGGCCGCGTGCAATGACTTTCAGCTCGAGGATCGGCTTCACTCCCTCGAAGATGGGCAACACCGTGGCATCGACGACGTAACGTGAGATGGGGAACTCTTCGGCATAGCCCCACCCACCGTGCACGAGTTGTCCTTCCTGACTCACCCAGACGGCAACGTCCGAGGCGAACAATTTGGACATGGCGGGTTCGAGTGAAATGGACTCGTCGGCATCCATTTTCAACGCTGAGGCATACGTCAGCATACGCCCGGCCATGATGTGCGTCGCCATGCGCCCGACCTTGTGTTGCGTGAGCTGGAAATTGCCGATCGGCTGGCCGAACTGTTTTCGATCTGCGGCGTATTCCGCGGTACGTTCGAGAGAGGCCTGGGAAAGGCCCGTGGCGCGCCCTCCCGTCTGCAACCGGCCCGCCGCAAAGCCAGCCATCTGCAGATAAAATCCCTTGTTCTTATTCGCTTCCTCGCCGACCAGGTTTTCGGCCGGAACGAAATAGTTGTCGAAATTCAACGTGAAGGAGTGCATTCCCCGGTATCCCGGCGTCGCATCCGCCTTGCCGGTCAACACGCCACCCGTTGCCTGCTTCATCTCGAAACTGTGGCCCGGGAACGAATCCTTCTCGACGATGAACAGAGACAGCCCGCGTGCGCCCTTTTTTGGATCCGGATCGGTGCGGGCCAGCACCGCCAGCACATTGGCGCGACCCGCAAAAGTGCACCACGCCTTGGCGCCATTGAGAACATACCCTTTACGTCCGCCGACTTCGGCCGATTCGGCCCGGCACTTCACAGACGCCACATCGGAGCCCGTGTCTGGCTCCGTGACGGAAATCCCGACCATGATCTGCCCCGCTGCGATGGGTGCCAGCCATTTCTTTTTCTGTTCTTCCGTCCCGCCTTTGTGAATGGCTTTGGTGAGAATTTCGGGTCGTGTGATGAGGCTGCCTGCCCCAGCCAGGGAACAGCGGGAAAGCTCTTCGGTTGTGATGATCATGGGTAGGTTCCCCATGCCGCCACCGCCAAATTCCTCTGGCACCGACATGCCGAAAAAGCCCAGCTCCGCCATTTTGGAAATGAGGGACTCGGGGATGAGATCGTCATGGCGGTGCAGATGCTCTGCCAGCGGGGCCACTTCGGCCTCCGCAAACTGGCGCACCGAATCGCGTGTCATGACCGCCATTTCGTTGTCCAACCAGCAGTGGTTCACACCGCGCTGCTGGATGACATGCCGGCCGATAGCCCGGACCCGGGCGTCCTGCAGGGCCTCACGAATCAACGCCTTCGACTTCGCCGAACCGAGAGTGGCATTCAGACGGTCGTCACTCAGGCCAAATTCCTGATGATGCGCATCAACGTTTCCGCTGAGCCGGTGCGCAACTTCACCACTGAAAACAGCCGCCATGTCAGCAAGCGTCGGATCTGTCTGCCCGGCAGCGGCGGAGGCACGGGCGTAGTCCAACAGATCCTTTGCCGCCTGTAGTTCCGTGGCGGCGTATGCCAGCCTCTCGCAGTGGACCTGCTCCTCATCGATCAGCTTTCCGCCGTCCGTTCTGCGGGCCGCAACGGCAAGCGATTCGCGCACCACACTATCGGTGGTGGCGATCAGATCTCCGGCATCCTCCAGATCGATGGGCTTCGGGGCACTTTCCGCCATATAACGACTACCTCCTCCTCTCCGGTTCGCACTCGGGTGCGCCGTTCGGTCGGCCTTTTTACCACCCACATTCCATGCGGCAACAGGCCTGGTGACGAAGAGAGGCGAGACACGCCGGGGAAGCGCCTCCTCGGAATCCCCGGCGATACGGGACCGTGGATTTCATTTTGCCGCAGTCGAACGCCGGACGGCTTCATTAAAGCGGATTCCGCCAGACCACAGATCGGCTTATTTGACCTTTTTCCGCGAACACGTTACGCGCCCCCAACTCTCATTTTTTCCAGGTGAAGGAGCTCACGGATGCGCTTCTATGAATTCGAATCGAAGCGTCTGTTCGGCAAGTACGGCATCCCGCTGCCGAGCGGATCAAAAGTGGCCAAAACTGCCAGCGCGGCGAAGAAAATTGCCGCCGAAATCGGCGGTCCGGTCGTTCTCAAATCACAGGTTCTCAGCGGCGGTCGTATGAAGGCGGGCGGCGTTCTGTTCGCCGGCAATCCGGAGGACGCTGCTGCCGCCGCCAAGAAAATCCTTGCATTGACCATCAACGGACACAAACCGCGCGGCGTCCTTGTCGAAGGTCGAGCCCCCATCGCCCAGGAATACTACCTCGGTGTGACCTGGGATGGCGTGGCGCGGCTGCCCGTCATGATCTTCAGCGACATGGGTGGGATCGACGTCGAGGAAGTGGCGGAGAAGCATCCCGAGCACATCTCGAAGAGACATTTTTCCACGCTCTACCCGTTCTCCGATTACATGGCCAAGGAACTGATCGCCAAACTCGTGTCCGGACCGAACCTGGGCCGTTTGACCCAGATCGCCTCGGCCCTGGCGCGGATCTTCCAGTCACACGGACTCACTCTGGCCGAGATCAATCCGCTGGCACGACTCGAAGATGGAAAGTTCATCTGCCTCGACGGACACGTCGACATGGAAGACGATGCGCGTGATTCGCAGAAGGCGATTCTGAAGGAACTCGGCATCAGCCCCGAGGAAAAGCGGCAGGCGCGCCCACCGACAGAGTTCGAAATCAAAGGCGCAGCCGTCGATGCGGCCGATCCGCGCGGCGTCGCTGGCAACGTCGTCGAGTTCGACGGCGATCTGGGTTGTGTGATCGGCGCCGGTGGCGGTTCCCTGACACTCTTCGACGCCATCCGGAAACATGGTGGCAAACCAGCCAATTACTGCGAGATCGGTGGCAATCCGAGCGTTTCGAAAACATGCGAGCTGACCAAGCTCATCCTGTCCAAACCCGGTGTGAAAAAGATTGCCGTCATGATGAACGTCGTCTCGAACACACGTGTCGACATCGTGGCACGCGGCGTCGTCAAGGGCGTGATCGAAAGTGGTTTCAAGCCATCTGAAAAAATTGCCATCTTCCGCATCCCCGGCTCGTGGGAAACGGAAGGGTTCAAGATTCTGCAGGACCATGGTGTCGAATACTGCGATCGCACCGTGTCGATGTACGAGGCAGCCGGGCGCGCCGTCGCCAAAATGCAGGGAGCGTGAGCCATGTCGATTCTGATCACCAAAGACACCACCTTCATCGTACAGGGCATCACCGGGCGTGAAGCGGTGAACATGAGCCGCGAGTGCCTCGACTATGGTTCGAAAATCGTCGGGGGCGTCACTCCCGGCCGCGCTGGACGAGACGTCTACGGCATTCCCGTCTATGACACGGTCCGCCAGGTCACCGAAAAGACCCACGTCGATGGCTCTGTCGTCGCTGTGCCGCCTGCTTTCACACGCGATGCCGTCATGGAAGCGCTCGAAGCCGGCGTGAAGCTGATCGTCATCGTCACCGAGCGCATCCCGCGCTTCCAGGTGGCCCAGATGGTCGAAATGGCAAAATTGAAGGGGGCACGGATCATCGGCCCCAACTGTCTCGGCATCCTGTCGCCGAATGAAGCCAAGATGGGTGGCCTCGGCGGCCGCGCCGTGGATGCGAAAAAGGCATTCTCCAAGGGCTTTGTCGGTGTGATGTCCCGTTCGGGCGGAATGACCACCGAGATGTGCAACACACTGACCGCGGCAGGTCTTGGACAGTCGACAGCCGTGTCGATTGGCGGCGACGCCATCATCGGGTCGACCTACGCCGACCTCATGCCTCTGTTCGACGCGGACCCCGAAACGAGGGCCATCGTCATCTACTGCGAACCCGGTGGGCGCATGGAGGCGGAGTTGGCGCGCTATGTCGTGGAGAAGAAATCACGCCTGCCCATCGTTGCCTTCATGGCCGGGCGTTTCATGGATGAAATGCCCGGCATGCGGTTCGGCCACGCCGGAACGATCGTCGAGGGGAAGGCAGATACCACGGCCGAGAAAATCGCCCGGCTCGAAGCAGCCGGTATCTCCATCGCCGAACGCATCGAAGATATCCCGGGCCTGGTCAAGAAACGGCTGGGAATGTGACCGGCAGTTCGTCCGATCGCAGGAATGTCTCCCAACGAAGCGAGGAACCCATGGCTCTGTTCATAGAAGTCGAAGTTGCAATGGCGACCGCCCAGAACACCGAAATGGTCAAGAAACTGACGGAGGTCTGCCCCGTCAATATCTTTGCCCCGGACGAATCCGGCCATCTCCGTATCGTCGAAGAAAATCTCGATGAGTGTACTCTGTGCGAACTGTGTCTCGATGCCGCTCCCCCGGGAGAGGTGAAGGTGAAAAAGCTCTACGGCGAACGCGAAATTCTGGTTCGCTCCTGAGCGGCACGCCGATTCCCTTTGCAGAAGCGGGAGGTTTCTTCGGCGAATCCATCCCCTCCCCCTCTTCTAACCTGAAACGGAGCGCTGGCACCGCAGCGGAATCACGTACGGGCGCGAGAGTCTCGTCCTGTTCCGACCGCCCTGGCATCCCGGCGGAAACGAGGACGATTGGACAGACGCCGCACGGGAGAGTACGACCCTCTCTTTCGCGTCGATTGAACGGGCAAGGGGAATTGATAGAAGTTCGCCGTTTCCGTGCGACACCTTGCAGGATCGTCACGTCATTCGAACAAAGGAGCCGATACGATGGCGCACAACGATAGAGCCGATCTCGATCTGTGGCGGCAGCTCGCGACAAAGGAGCGAAAAGGCGCAGCCGTCGACGATCTCGTCTGGTATACGCCGGAAGGACTCGAGGTCAAACCGCTCTATACACAGGCCGATGTCGCGAATCTCGATTGGTTCGATACCATCCCGGGCGCCTTTCCCTACCTGCGCGGGCCACGCGCCACGATGTATGCCGAAAAGCCGTGGACGATCCGCCAGTACGCCGGCTTTTCCACGGCAGAGGAATCCAATGCCTTCTACCGCGCCAATCTGGCCGCCGGGCAGATGGGTCTATCCGTTGCCTTCGATCTGGCGACACATCGCGGTTACGACAGCGATCACGAGCGCGTCGTTGGCGATGTCGGTAAGGCAGGTGTCGCCATCGACTCCGTGGAGGACATGAAGATCCTCTTCGACGGTGTGCCACTCGACAAGATGTCGGTCTCCATGACGATGAATGGTGCGGTTCTCCCCGTCCTCGCCAACTTCATCGTCGCCGGCGAGGAGCAGGGTGTGCCGCGCTCCAAACTCACCGGCACCATTCAAAACGACATCCTGAAAGAGTTCATGGTCCGCAACACCTACATCTACCCACCCAAACCCTCCATGCGGATCGTCGCCGATATCATCGAGTACACCAGCAAGGAGATGCCGAGGTTCAACTCGATTTCCATCTCGGGCTACCACATGCAGGAAGCAGGCGCGACGTGCGATCTCGAGCTGGCTTTCACCATCGCGGATGGTCTCGAATACGTACGGGCCGCTCTCTCAAAGGGGCTCGACATCGACACGTTTGCCGGCCGCCTCTCTTTCTTCTGGGCGATCGGAATGAACTTCTACATGGAAATCGCCAAGATGCGCGCCGCACGCCTGCTCTGGGCGACCCTGATGAAGAAACACTTCAACCCCCGGCAGCCCACATCCCTCATGCTGCGGACACACTGCCAGACCTCCGGCGCCAGTCTCACCGAACAGGACCCTTTCAACAACATCATCCGGACGACCGTCGAGGCCATGGCGGCCGTGTTCGGCGGCACACAGAGCCTGCATACGAATTCCTTCGATGAGGCCATCGCTCTGCCGACCGACGCCTCGGCCCGCGTCGCCCGCAACACGCAGTTGATCCTGCAGTTGGAAACGGGAATTCCCAAAGTCGTCGATCCGTGGGCCGGCTCTTTCTTCATGGAATCCCTCACACATGCTCTGGCACGCAAGGCTCTGGGGATCATCGAGGAAGTCGAAGCCATGGGCGGAATGACCCGCGCCATCGAGGCGGGTATGCCCAAGCTGCGTATCGAGGAAACGGCAGCACGGCGCCAGGCCCGCATCGATCGCCGGGAAGACATCATCGTCGGTGTCAACAAGTTCGAACTGGCGGAAGAGCCTGAGATCGATGTCCGTGAGATCGACAACACCGCCGTGCGTGAGGCACAGATCGCCCGGTTGAAGAAGATACGCGCCCGCCGTGATGCGGCGGCCGTCGAGAGGGCGCTCGGGGCCCTGACTCGGGCCGCCGAGTCAGAACAGGGAAATCTCCTGGAACTGGCCATCGAAGCCGCACGCGCCCGCGCCACGGTAGGGGAAATCTCCTCCTCACTCGAAAAGACGTGGGGGCGCTACCACGCAGAGGTTCGCAGCATCTCGGGTATCTACGGCGGTCAGTACGGTGAGGACGACGCGGAGTGGAACGCTCTGCGCGCCGAAGTCGAACGTTTCGCCACGGAACAAGGCCGACGCCCCCGCATGCTCGTCGCCAAGGTAGGGCAAGACGGCCACGACCGGGGCGCCAAGGTGATCGCCACGGCTTTCGCCGACCTGGGCTTCGATGTCGATATCGGTACCCTCTTCCAGACACCGGAGGAAGTGGCGCGGCAGGCCATCGAGAACGACGTTCATGTCATTGGTGTGTCCACTCAATCGGGCGGCCACAAGACTCTCGTGCCACAACTCATCGTGGAACTGGAACGTCAGGGCGCTGGCGATATTCTGGTGACAGCAGGCGGAATCATTCCGGCACGCGATTATCCGTTCCTGAAAAAGGCCGGTGTCAAGGCGATCTTCGGTCCCGGCACCAAGATCCCCAAAGCCGCGCATACGGTGATGAGCCTGATCCGTAGCACGGTTCAGACGGCCTCCTGAGGAACCGGTTCGGTCCTACGGATACGAGAAGATCTGCAGGGATGGCGCTGTCTTCACGCGAATCGCTGGTAACCGGAGTGCAGGCCGGAAACCGCCGCGCACTGGCCAAGGCGATCACACTCGTGGAAAGCACACGGGGCGATCACCAGCAGCAGGCGCAATGGCTTCTCGAACAAATCCTGCCCTACACCGGCAAGGCGTACCGGGTCGGCATCAGCGGCGTTCCGGGGGTGGGAAAAAGCACCTTCATCGAAGCCTTCGGCCTGCATCTGATCGGGCTGGGGAAACGGGTTGCTGTCCTTGCTGTCGATCCATCCTCCGCCATCTCCGGTGGCAGTATCCTCGGCGATAAAACACGGATGATTCACCTCTCCACGCACCCGTCGGCGTTTGTGCGACCCAGTCCGTCGGCAGGGTCGCTGGGCGGTGTTGCCCGGCGGACACGCGAGGCCATGCTCGTCTGCGAAGCGGCCGGATACGATGTCATCCTCATCGAAACCGTGGGTGTCGGCCAGTCGGAATTCACCGTGGCTTCCATGGTCGATTTCTTCCTCGTCCTGATGCTGGCCGGCGCTGGAGATGAACTCCAGGGGATCAAGAAGGGAATTCTCGAACTCGTCGACGCTCTCGCCATCAACAAAGCCGACGGCGACAACCTGCGGCGTGCCGAGCGGGCTGCCGCCGAATATCGTGGCGCCCTACGTCTTTTCCGTCAGACCAGTCCGGTCTGGAGTCCTCCGGTGGTTACGATCAGCAGTCTCGAACACACCGGGATGGACAAGATCTGGCAGATCATCTGCGATCATCGCGATCGCCTGGAAGCGTCCGGCGAACTGGCCGAAAAACGCCGCGTCCAGTTACAACGCTGGTTCTGGAGCATGCTCCAGGACGGTCTGCAGGAACATTTTCTGCAACGCCGGGATGTGCGGCAGATGCTACCGGAGATGCAGTCCGCCGTGGCTGAGGCGCGTCTGACACCGACCGAAGCGTCACGCCGCCTCCTGGCACTGCTCGACGATCCAGTCGAACCGGGCTCCCGCTGAGAGTTCCCGCCGCTGCGCCGCTGGCCACCACGGGGAGCTGCCTTCAAGTCCCCGAACTCGAACACCCGCCGCAGACAGATGGTTCCGCCTTCCGGCCCGCCCCGCACTACGCGAAGCGTCGCTCCCGCACTACTCCTTCTTTTCGACGATGATCAGGATATCGTCGGTGCCGGACCGGTCCCCTGTATCTTCCACACGCAACGTCACTTTGTAATCGCCGGGCTTCTTGAACGTATGGACGGGAGATTTTTCTTTCGAAGATTCTCCATCACCAAAGTTCCAGAGGAATACCGGCTTCGTCATATCGTCATCGTAGAGTTCGACGTCGAACCGCACCTTGAGCGGTGCCGTTCCATCTTCCGGTTCAGCGCTGATCGAAAAGATCAGCTTTTTGAGAAGTGAACCACCCTCTGCCGAAGTGTCGTCAGCAGCGGCGCTCACCGCACCCACCACCAACATACACAGCGCTATCGTGACGATTCGCCGGACTTTCAGCATGACTCCTCCCCTCCCGTGCCGATGGAAGCATCTGGTCCGAATTTACGGCACACGTCCACCGGACACCATTCTTTACGCACCTGATAGACAAAGGTCTTCCGCCAACGAAGGGGTTCCGTAGACAGGCGCACGGACTCTATTCCACTCATGGTTTCGAAGAATCGTTTCCACCGGGGACGACCGCGCCTGAAACGGCAGGCGGCGCCTGGCCGCTCCTGAGAAGATACGACAGCAGAGCCATGTTCACCTGCTGCGTTGTCGCCGTCTCTTCCACCAGAAAGATTCCACTGGCCGCCGTGTAACTGACGTGGGTCTTCGGCTTCGTCCACTCGCGCACAGGATCGCGCACGACCGTGGGCGGCCCAAAGCTGTCGCTCAGGTACTTCTCGATCGCGGCTTTTTCGGCCGGACAATTCACCTCGTAGCGGTAGAAGATCTTATTGAAGAAAAGCAGGTGAACCGTGCAATTTTTGAAGGCGCCGACTTTTTCCCCCTGCAATTCATACCTGTGCATTGTGAACGGAGGTGCAGGCGTCCCCGGATCTCCCGGATCGACGAATGCGACTGAGGGGAATGAGTCTTTCACCTGATCCTCCCGCATTCCCCAGTGGAAACGGCCGTATCCCTCGGGTTCCACCGCAGTGGCGGCGCGGGCTTCTCCACACAGAAGGCTTGTGGCAACCAACGATACGAAGACGACGAGCTTCACACTCTTCCGCCACATCCCGATGACCTCCTCACGAGAATCGCTGTGTTGTTAGCAGCGGGATTCGCCGCCGGACAAGATGGAACGTATCCTTATGCAGTGACCTTTAAGTGCCGGTCCCCTCTCGATCTTACGCCCGAGGGGCAACTGCAGGTCGAACGACCGGGGCGGATACCTTCAGGCGGCACCGTCTCAGGCTCAAAAACGAGAGAGGGTGGCGGAATGCCCGCCACCCTCTCTCTGTTCGGGAGCAACAGGAAGCCGGGTTACTGGCAGATGAACTTGAAGGTAGTCACCAGATCTCCCAGACTCTGGCTGGCATCGAGCGCCGGGAATCCTCCGACGAGTGTCATCCCTGACAGATTCCCACTTGCCAGCGCTGCGCAGCTCGGAGCTGGCGCGCCGACATCCGGCCCAACGGCGATATCCGTGATATCCTGCTGGCCATCGCAGGTATCTAACGGTTGCTCGGCAGTATGACAGTTGAGGTCTTCAATGCACTTGTTGTTGGTTTGGATCGTACAATTGCCCGCTCCCGCCACGGTATCCTTGATCTGTGCGGAGGCGCTACCCGTCGTGAACGGCACCGTCGACGGGGTGCTGGGTGGGGTCAGATCATCCGCCGTGCACGGCTCACAGTCCGGTCCAAACGACGCCGGATTGTTGCTCGGACCGCCCCCGTCACAATCCCCACCGGCCGGCAGGACCGTGAACTGCGTAGTACCCATCGACACACAATCGCCCGCGGCCGTGTTACCCGAGTTTGTGACCTTCACGGCGGTGTGTTCCGTCCCCGGATGGCAGGGTGCGCCACTGGCGCTCAGTCCGCACCAGAGAGGCGCGGTACAGCTCGCGAGGCCCGGACCACAGGGAGTAGTTGTTGGATTCTGCCCCGCGGCACAGAAACATGATTCGGTCACATTGGGTCCGAGCGCTGTTCCCCCAATACAATCGTCACCATCCGACAGGATGTGGTCCGAACAGAAGGCCGTATTCTTGGGACGACCCAGGAAACCACCACTACACGCACAGTATCCCTGCATGCGGAGCATGTTCACACACACCGTGTTGCCGAAAATATTCGGTGGATTGATCGTCAGGCTGGGGCTGCCCGTGACCAGGAGGCCTTCTCCACCGTCGCCCAGGCCATAACCCAGACCCTTCATGTTGCACACAGACATGACGGCACGGCCGGTCAGCGCGCCAGGCGCATTGAGATTACCCCCAAGAGCGATTGTATTGGTCTGGCTGCCGGCAGCCAACGTGCAGGCATGTTCGCGACATTGTACTTTGAGCTTGCAAAGATCTGGCCGGCAACCGGGGACCGTTTTTGGATTACAGGTTTCAGGTTGGCTACAATCTGTCTCTGCAGTCGCCACACTCGTTCCAGGCGGCTTTGCCGGCGCATCGATTGCCGCGGCAAGCTGAGTAATGAAGTCGGCCTGGCGCGCAATCTGGTCATTGAGTGCACTCCGGACAGAATCGACGGCCAACCAGGTCTTCACGAAATCCTGGATGTTTGTACCCGGCGCCAGGTTACCCGTACCCCCCGCCATATGTCCCAGGGTAGTCAGGTCCTGCAGACCATTGCACTTCGGACTCGTTCCCGCAAATGCGTTATCGATGGCCGCATAGAACTTGCTGCGTTCGTCTTTGCCCGCAGCGGTCTTTGACATATCGAAAATCTTACCCAATTCGATCTGGCAGGTCTTCGCGCCGTTGACCAGAAATCCTTTTCCCGGGGTGACGTTGTTCTTCTGGACTTCCTTGCGAATCGAGTCGGAGCATTTCGTCAGGGCCTTTTCGACCTTCGAGCGAAACACCGAAGTCCGCTTTTCGATCTCCATCTGGCACTTGTCGATCACCGCCAGGGATACCGAGGCGCTCGTCAGCACGGCGCCGGCAGTGGCTGCGGTGATCACCCATCGCATCATCCTTGCCTGCATAATCTCCCCTCCTTCTGGTCTTCCCAGATTCGGCATCGTTCTCTCCGCTGCCGGCTCGGGAATGTGTCCAGTGCCGCTCCGGTCTCATTCCCGCCTATCGCCAACAGCGCTGATCTCATTTCGTAGGGCGCCACGCTCCTCTGTGAATACCCGGCTCGAATCAACTTCCCTTAATGAAGCTATTACCCATCTACTTGCTGCCAAGGAGCCTTGTCAATCCGTTTTTGTGATTGGATCCACCTGGTGCTTTTTCGGTTCCGGCCATCCCTCACAACATCTCTTTTACAGCCAGGGCCTTCTCACGCCGGCTCTACGCTTCTCTCTTCTGGTCACCACACGGGAATCCGATACTGCCGTGTGGAGCCCGGCAGACGATCTCACGTTTTGATACCGCTTCGAGACGAGGGACTGAGCCACGTGAGTCACGCCGGGGTGGCTCTATTGGGAAGATCCGGGCGATCGCCCGGATCTTCCCACGGATCTCAGGGCTTGGGGGTGGGAGTCGGACCGCCGACAAAAATATTGGTTACGACCATGTCACCCAACGTTGGCTGATTGACCGACGTAAAACCGGTTGCCAGCGCAACACCGACAACCGACGGCACGGGGGCTTCCAGAGCGGCGCAGTTGAACGGGACGCCATCCATCGAATCCGGACCGATCGTCACAAACTTTACGCCATCCCAGCCGTTCGAAACCGTTCCTGTGACACGGCCGGTCACGAGTGGCAACGTATTCGGGTTGCCGCGCACCGAGAGCGGATCATCGTCCGTGCAGAACAGCAGATCTTCTCCATAGGCAGCTTTCGCCGCCGCGAGGTCCCCTGCCGCCACAAGTCTTGCATCACAAACATTGGCCAGACCCGGCGGTGGTGCTGTCTGGCCGATCTGCGAGGTATTGAACAACTGTGCCGAACCCGGACCACCCGAGCCGCTGAGTGTGATGATGGAAGGACCCGAATCGGACGGTGGTGTGGGCGGGACCGGCCGTGGGATCTCCGTGCCAGCCTCTTGTGTGATCGTCGCATCGACACGGCTCAATCCGTCACATCCGATGACTCCCGACGCAGAGTTACCCGGACCATGGATGAAGGCACATGGCTTCTTGCCCAGGGCGGCGCAGTCATCCGTAATCGTGCAATCGGGCGAAAGGGTGGTACCCGACTCGTAAATGGCGCCACCGCAACGCTTGGCCGCGATGCCACGCACACAGGCGCAGGCCAGTGTGGAGACTGGAATCGCAGGAAGGCTCACATCCTCGGCTTTCACGACGACGGGAATGATGCCGTCACGCCGTTTGCCGATCTGGAGATTTTGCGAACCTTTGAGGCGCAGATTCAGTTGCAGGCCGGCCGTATGGAGAAATGCCCGGCTGCCAGTCGCCGTCTTCCCGGGTTCGAGGGCATACGGAATTTCCCGTTCATTCGTGCAGTTGGCGGCACAGCCGTCACCGCCGAAGGGCCGGCAGCTCACGCAAGTGCCTCCCGGGCAGTCGCTGTCCTCCTGGCAGAGTGTCTCGCCGTTCGTGCCACCCACGCACACGCCACCGCCGGGACACTGAGCGTCGCCCGTGCACGACGTACCGGCATTGTCACTGCCGACGCAAATGCCCCCGTCGTCACATTCCTCACCCGCCTCCACGACGCCGTTGCCGCAACCCGGAACGACCTGGATCGTTGCCGTGGCCGTGGCCGTAGCGGTCGGCGGCGGGGAGGTCTGTGTTGCCGTGGGGACTGGAACCGTATCGGTTGGCACGGGCGTATCCGTAGGAGGCGCCGGCGTATCGGTGGCCGTCGGTTCGGGCGTGTCGCTGGGCGGCGGTGAAGTCTCGGTGGCCGTCGGTTCCGGCGTTTCGGTCGGGGTGGGAGTCGGCGGCGGTGGCGGGCAACCGTCGGCATAGGTCAGAATCTGACCGATCACGATCATCAGGTCGTTGATCTCGATCAGGCCATTGCCGTCAGCGTCACCGGCCACGCAACCACCCGGCACAGCCTCGCAGCCCTGTGGATTGCCATTGCAGAGCAGAATGATGGCCACCATCCTGGTCAGTTCCGCGGCTGTCACCCGCTGATCGCCGTTGCAGCTTCCGGCACACGTTTGCGCGTTCGCGCTGCCCATCGCGGCAAATGCGAGCCACACGGTGAGAATGGCGGCTAGAATCGACTGAACCCCAATCCTTCGCATGGGTCCTCTCCCCTCTTGTTAGCTGTCGATCGCTACCGTTTGCGTCAGATCAAACGGCCGATCGGCAAATGTCGTATCGGCAACTTCACCGTGTGCCCGAATCGTGACCGGAGTTCGGTTCTTGCCGATCACGGCAAACACGCACGCGGCGACTTCACTGTTGGCGGGCAGTGGCGTCAGCGAGCCGGCCAGAACGAGGCGAAGTGTACCCGGCGCCGCTTCCCTGACATGCAGGTCCTTGCCGGCGCTCTGGCCGTCGCTGGCACAGTCCTGCCACTGCAGGCGAGTTGGATCGTAATTGATCTCACCGATGACGGTCACGATGGGACCCGCCGTCGTGAGTGAATGCAGTGTCACGCGGACCTGGCCTGGCGCAGGGTTCTGAGTGATCAGGCCGAGATCCTTTCCTGGTGAATCGCCCGGATGCCGGAACCTGTAGAGGAACACAACCCCTACAAGAACGATCGATCCCGCAACGATGACCAGAATCCGCCGCATGTTCTCATCACTCGATTGTCACAACACCGCTGCTGCCCAGAGCCTCGTATTCGCCGAAGGATCCATCCGCCATTTCGGCCAGACTGAAGGACAGTACCGACTGTCCACTGGCGCCGTCCCGAATTCGCGCCGTGCACTGGACGATGGGCCCGTCGTTCAAAATCTCCAGATCGCCGGCCAGAACCAGACGCAACAATCCGCTTTCCGGAATGCCATACTCGAACAGTTTGTTCTCGCTCACAGCAGGGTTTTTCGTGCAACCCGTGATATCGAGAACGTTGGGGTCGAATGTCAGTGCGAGCCGGCCGATGGTGACAATGGGTTTCCCCGCACCGACGAATCCGATGTCAAAGGTCACGTCGCTGCCGGCCGTGCCGCTGGCGCTACCGATCTGGATACTGGGGACATCCTCGAAGGTGAGGATGCCGTTGCCTCCGGCAAAAGTGAAATCCCGGTACGCCGTGTCGGCCAAACCGGCTTCTTGAATGCTCAGACTCGTTGTTCCGCCGGCCGCAGGTGAAACATCGAATGTGCAGACAAACACCGGCGCGTCATCCAGGACGACCAGATCGCCCGTCATGACGGCGCGCAGGATGCCCGGTTGGATGACACTCGAACGAACGATTTTCCCCTGACTCACACCCGAGGCGGTACGGCAACCGACAGCAGTCAGCAGTTCCGGATCGAACTGGAGGTCGAGCGGAGAGATGGTGACGATATCGAAGCCGTTTTTCTGCAAAGTCACGGGCACGTCGACGCGGCCGCCAATGGGGGCCGTGGTATCGACGACCTTCAGTTGCGGGCCTTCCGGCGCCGAGATTGTGATCGTGGCCGTGGCACCGGATGAATAGAAGTCGTTGAACGAGGTGTCGGCGAGGTTGCCGTTTCGAATGGTGACGGCGGTCGGCCCCGCCGGCGCCGAGGGCGCGATCTCGAACGTGCATTCCACGACCGGCCCGTCCTGCAAGGCGATCAGGTTCCCCGTCAGAACGCTACGCAGGACGTCGGCTTCGATGAGACTCCATTGGAAGATTCGCTCGGGGCTCGTCTCCTGCACCATTCCACAGCCGACCGGATTGAGCAGGCTTCGATCGAACTGCAGATCGAGAGCGGAAATGGTCACGACTTCGATGCCGTTGCTTTGCAGGGAAACCGGGAGGGTGACACGTGAACCCGCCGCGCCTGCGGCATCCGACAGGCTGAGTTCAGGTCCCACGACAGGCGTCTCCGTCTCCGTGGCCGTGGGCGTGGCTTCGGGCGTTGGTTCTTCTGTCTGCGTCGGCACGGGCGTCTCGGTCGCCGTCACCGTCGGAGCCGGGGAGGCCGTATCGGTCGCTTCCGGAGCCGGAGTGTTCGTCGGCAGCGCAATGGTTGCGGTGCGCGTCTGCGTCGGTGTCGAGGTTGGCAATCGCGTGAACGTATACGTCGGAGTGCCGGTGATGGTTGGAGTCGCAGTGTTGGATGGAGTACCGGTGTGCGTCGGCACCTGCGTGAGGGTCGAGGTCGGCGTCCGAGTCGGCGTCTCTGCCAAAAGCGGATATTCCACGGCCGCACGCACGTTCGGATCCAGGCTCGCCTTGCCAGTGGCATCTGCGCTGGCATCCGACGCGCCGATGCCGGCAACACTTCCAGGGGCTCGCGCCACGGCGTCGAGAACCTTCACGAGGTCCCCGGTCGTGTAGTCGCACAGGCGTCCCCCGGCGTTCGCCAGAACCAGGCGCACCGCCGCCTCGGACAACGGCGTGATATCGATCGTCGACTCCGAGGAAGTCACGAAGGCGCGCATCGGCCCGCAGGCAACGAGATAGCGGCAGGTGTCGGCACTGGTACCGGCGGGCAGAGGAAGTTGGTACTGCCCCTGATCATTCGTGGACGTCGACGCGATCAGCCTCTCCGTGCCGTCGGCGTCCCGTAGGATCAACCTGACGATATTCTGGCGCCCCACTGGTACGAAACGCCCGCTCAGTGCGTATGCGGCACGCACGAATTCGTTGCCCAGACGCTCGAACAGAGACGGGTTTGCGGAGGCCAGATTGCCGTTTGGAGCCTTGATCGTTCCCGTGACGTACCCCGGCCTGGGGACCGGCTCCGGGTAGATGTAGTTGGCATCGGTGTCGCCGCCGCAACCGGCCAACCACAGCAGACACATCGCAGCCAGGGTGATTTGAACAGATCCTCTGTGCAACCTTTGCGCCATCCTGTCCCTCAAACTCTCACTTCCTTTGGATCTTCTTCCGTCCCAGTCTGCCCCTGCATCCGGGAAGCGCGGTCCGGTCCCTTCTCATTCATCTCGATCAGTAAGAAAACCTGACTCGCCCGGCCTCCCGGTGCGGGAGGCCGGACTTCCAAGAAGCCTTCGCTGGCTACCATCCCGAAAAGGGGTTCGTCAACACGAATCGGGCGATCTGTAGTAGTTCAGAGATTTTGTCCGGGATTAACAGTTCAGCGATTGTGTCCTCCCCTGGGGCCACATGGTTAGTATTCTTGCATCGGCTGGGGAAACGGAAGGAGCCCGTAGGGCGACTGGAGTTTTCCCAGCCGATGCCGCGCTCGGTGGACGCCGGCGACGCCGCTGGAGCCCTCGGATCTCGCCGCTGCGCTTCAAAGTTTGTGAATTTTTGACAATATTCGCATCGGGTGGTACCTTGGCTCGTATGAAATCCCGCACCAACAAGACGCAACAAGCATTCGTCAACGTCTCGATGCCCGCGCCCTTGCGTGATCGTCTCACGAAGAAAGTGCAGCGGCTCGGTTCATATGGGTCCACGAGCGATTACATCCGCGACCTGATCCGCCGTGACCTCGACCGGGATGCCGCGATGGCCAAACTCGACGAACTCATCACCGAAGGCGTGAACTCACCCGGCCAGCTCGTGACCGAGCAATGGTGGAAGGATCGCTACACCGAACTGGAACGCCACCGTGAAGAGCGATCCAGGACGCAAGGCAAGGCTACGGCGAGGAGAACGCCACAACGCAAACGTGCGTGAGCATCGATCTGATTATCCACCGGCCTGCTCAGGACGACATCGACGAGCAGGCAGCATTTCTCGACGACCACGACACTGGAAGCGGTGAGCGGTTTCTTGCTGAGGTGCACCGCGTCTACGAGCGGCTCGTCACCTTTCCCGGGTTCGGCCACCCATTCCCAACGCCATTGCGCCCGAACCTCCGCTGCGTGGTACTTCCAACGTTTCCCCTCTCGGTGTTCTACGAGCCGTCGCCAACAGCCATCGATGTCTACCGGGTCCTACACCACGCCCGCGAGCTTGCCGGAATTCTCGACAAGCTATAGTCGTGCGCGCTGACCTTCATCGGACGGAACAGATGCAATGAAAAGACGAGATGGATCCCGGTCAGGCCGTTCACCGGAAACCTCATTTCCCGGGAGTCGCTCCAGACATACGGGACCCCGCCAACTCCTTTTGAGCATCCCTACCCAGTTCCTTGTCGGCCAAAGCAAACCAACCACGCGCTGACTGGCTGATCAGCGTTCGTCCGGGCCAGATCCAGACAGATTCATTTTCACTGGTGGCTGGCGGACCGTACTCACGCTGGAGGTAGACGTCCACGTCACCTTGCGGGTTTTTCCCGGTATAAAAAAGAATCGTCCAGAGCCTGTCCTTCCAGAATCGCAACTCGAGATCGACCGGCTCGTTCAGCCCCGGCAGGCGTCTGGCGTAAAGGACCTGCCGCTGCAGACCCGGATGCATCAGGTACCCGGCTGCAACGACTGGCGCCGGCTGCAAATCGGGGTATGCCGCTTTCACCTGTTTGACGCTCTCGCCGAAGTGGGCCTTCTGAAATCCCGCTGGCGGCGTTGGCCGTGGGGTGGGTTCCTGCGCGCCCGCCGCTACCGCGACGAAAAGAACGAGACTCATGGTCAGAATACATTGCCTGCGCATCCGCATAGAAGAACCAGAAGCGCTGCATTCTGTCGAGTGAGAAGTATGGCGGGACGCGCCACAACCTCATGGAGGATCTCCACGGGCCGCTTCGATCAGGAGATCCAGGTAGGAGCGGAGTTGCAGGCCGATCAGGAGAATCGGTGCCTCCCCGTCGATCCGTCCATACACCGCAACACCCGCCGGATTCGGGGCACCCAGGTACACCCGGAACGGCGGCTTGCCAGTCCGATCGGCGGACACTGTCATGAGGGGCGGATCGAGTGCGTACTGTTCGGGATGTTCGCCTGAGACGGAGACGACCTGCGCATCTCCAACCGTTGCCAGACTTTCGGCAATCGCGCTCAGCAGATCGCCCGGCACCTGCGTGATGGGTCCCACCAGGTGCCACCGCTCGCCGCTTCGTGTGGCGGAAATGTGGATCTCTCCGGACTCGACGGTCAAACCTGTAAATTCCGCCGGATCCACGGCCGAGGCTTTCGCTCCTGTGGCAGGCGTTCGGGCGGAGAACTGGATCAGGGCATGGCGCAATCCGAAAATGCCCAGTGCGACAAGCCAGTACAGAACGGCACGACGCCAGGTCATCACCGGCTCTCCTGGTCCTTCCACCGGCGCCACGCCCGCACAGCGCTACCCAACAAGAGAAGAACAACCGGTGGCAGGAGCGTTCCGTAGTAGAAAATGCGGCGCGCCTCTTCGGCAGAGAGAAACACCTGATTGACACCGCGGGTCCGTGTGGCGGGACGGCTGAGCAGAAGAGCCTCCTCGCCGGCCAGCCAGTTCACGGCATTGACCAGCAGATCCTTGCAACCGAGTGTATCCAGAAAGAAATTACGGGCGAAATCCCGGTCGCCGATCACCACCAGACGTCCGGGTGTCTGCGCTGGATTTTCCCCAGTTCGCCGCACGACCGAAACAGCCAGGGGCAACGCGCCACGTCGTTCACCGGCATCCGGAGGGCGTGCTCCCCCTACCCGTGCTTCATCGGCGTTTCTGGTCTCCCAGCTTCCCGCACCACTGTGAAGGAGTTCGATCCCACGCCACGGACCGTCCTCTGGCAGGTTCAGACGCACCACGGCGGCCCCGGAAACAACGGGCCAGGCGTCGAGACCCGCCGTCAGGGGATGATCGAGGGCACGCTGCTTCACACTGAAGGTCAGAGGATCTCCCGCCACCAGACAATTGTCGGGATCAACGACGATGCCGCGCCCAACCTCGATGCCGAACTGCGCCAACCAGACTCGCAACGCATCCGGCACGGGAGGCTCGGCAAGAACCAGGAGCCTGCCGCCCGCGCGCAGGTAATCCGATAGTGCCGCCAGTTCGACCGGCAACAGGTCGTGGCTCGGCCCCGCCAGGAGAACGACATCGGCATCGGCCGGGACTCGCCCGGCCTGGGCCAGCGGCAGGAAACGCACTTCGAACAGTTCTTCTTCGAGCGCATGGCGAGCACCGGAAAAACCATCTCGTCCCGGCGCTTGCAGATCTGCCTCCCCATGTCCTTCCAGCGTGTAAACGACGAGACGCCTCGGACGGGTCACCTGCAGGAGTGCAGCCACGAAAAGGGATTCGGTGGGGTTGGCAAAGACACGCCGGCGGCCACCGCTGTCGACGGCAATCGAGGCGTAGCTGCTCACGCCATACTCGTGAGCGATGGCAGGCGCCCGATTCAGATCGAGAAGACGCACGTGGATCCGAGGGGAAGCCCGTTGAATCTGGTCCAGCAGATCTTCGATTTCCGCATTACGGAGATCTCCGGAGCGCAGGAAGGCCGTGACCTGCACGTCGGCGTGCAGTCCGGACAGGACACGCCTGCCGTGTGGTGACAGGGTATGCTGTCGATCGGGCGTGAGGTCCAGTCGCCAGCCCGTTCCGGCGAGCAGAACGTTGATGCTCCAGAGGAACAGAGCAAAGCCGGCCGTCGAAAAAACGGCCAACAGCCAGTCTCGCCATCTCCGCACGTTCAGCGCCTCCCGCGCCAACCACGGGATTCGAGGACCCGGAACGTGCAGAAAGCGAAGAAGGCGACAAGACTCGCGAAGTACGCCACATCCCGCACATCGATCATGCCACGCGCAAAAGATTCGAAGTGGTCGAACATGGAGATTTCGGACAAAATCCACAGAAAATCCGTCCGGCTCGCCGATTCATTCCACGTCAAGACCCAGCAGGCGAGAAGGAGGCCAAGAGTTCCAACGGCCGCGACGACCTGACTGTCCGTCAGGCTGGATACGAAAAGACCGCAGGCGATGAAGCTGAGACCCAGGAGATACAAACCGAGGTAGCCGGCAGCCATCGCCTTCCAGGGCAATGGCGTCATCCCTCCGAGCAGCCAGGCGTAGGGCAACGTGGCAAGGAGCAGGAGGCCACAGACGATGGCGCAGGAGAGGAATTTTGCCAGCCAGAGTTCCCCGTCCCGGATCGGATAGGTGAGCAGCAGTTCGAGCGTCCCAAGCCTGCGCTCTTCCGCGAACAGACGCATGGTGAGGAGCGGCAGGACGAGCAGGAGCAGCATCGACATCGAGTACGGCGCGCCCGCCAGGAAGGCGACCCAGAAGTTGCCGAGGATGTTCTCGCCCAGGCCATACTCCACGAAAAACACAAGCCGCGTGTAGAAGAAAAATCCGGCAAGCCCGAGAAAGACGGCCCCCAGGACGTAGAACAGCGGCGACACGGCGTAGCCATGGAGCTCTCTACGGAGCAGTGTGAGGACCGTCATGACGAAGTCAGCCGAACGTAGAGGTCTTCGAGGCTGAGGGGAACGGCGCGGAGTTCGAGCAAGGCCCATCCGCGTTCGACCATCGTGGCAGCGATGGCAGCCCGTGTGATTTCCCGGTCGCGCACCGCAACGAGGAAAGCAGCCTGGCCGCCCGCTGTGTCCACACGCTCCAGTCCATCCACACCGGGGATGCTGCGCAAAACGTCCTCGACGGCATCGAACGGGGCGGTCACACGAACCAGACAGCGATCCTCCCCGCCGGCCCGTTGCGCCAGATCCGCCGCAGGATCATCTGCCACCAGCCGGCCCCGATGCATCACCAGAACGCGGTCACACAACAGGCCGACTTCCTGCAGGATGTGGGTGCTGAGGATCACGGTGGACCGGCCACGCAGGCCCTGCAACAGGGAGCGGAACGAACGCAACTGATGAGGGTCGAGTCCGGCAGTCGGCTCGTCCAGAAGGAGCACGGATGGCTCATGGAGAAGGGCCTGCGCGATGCCCACCCGCTGGCGGTACCCTTTGGAGAGATTCCCCATGAGGCGGTTGGCCACGCCGTCGAGACCGCAATCGGCAAGGACCGTCTCGACGCGCGAGGCTACGCGTGCGGCAGGCACCCGATGCAGCCGGGCACACCACGCGAGAAACGGCCGTACCCGCATTTCCGGGTAGACGGTGAAGTTCTCCGGCAGGTACCCGATGCGGGAGCGTCGTGCCAGGGAACTGCTGCCACCGCTCCAACCCGCAACACGGATCTCACCCCGGGTTGGCGGGAAATATCCCGCCAACAGGCGCAGCAAGGTGGTCTTGCCGGAACCATTGGCGCCGAGCAGCCCGATGCATTCTCCGTGAAGAATAGAAGCACTCAGACGATCGACCGCCACGACCATCCCAAAGTGTTTCGAAACCTCGTCGATGGCGATCGCGGGGCCAGGGCTCATGGTTGCAGGCCTCCATGGTCCGACTCAGACCAGACCGGCGAGGCGCAGCAGACTTGCCGCCAGAGCGCCGAGTCCGGCACCCCACAGGAAATCCTTCTGGGTGTCGAACTCCTCGCCACGCGACGATTCCGTCGCCGCAGCGCGTGCGAGGAAAAGCACCCCGAGGACGCCGAAGGCAGCCGCCAGTCCTGGTACCGGAGCCTGGCCACGCGCCCGCGCGAGACTCTGAGACAGGGAGAAAAGGAGAGGCAACACGGCGCCGACCGCAAGGATACGGCAAGTGCGGACGGCGCGTTTGCGCGGCGAGCGGCGCAGCCGGCCTGGGCGGTTGGAATCGTCGGGGCCGGCAGCGGCGTTCATTCCTCGCTTACTTCCACCGAACGGGCGATCCGCAGGAGTTCCGCCGCCTCACTGTCACCCTCGGCTGCCAACCGTTCCCATTTTTTCTCGCGCCACGGTTTGACGACGTATTCATCCAGCACGATCACGAGGACGCTGAAGCCCAGAACGATTGCCACCGAATTCCAGAGGGTCAAATGCATGGCATGAACCTTCCTGTGTCCACCGGCCGGCGCCATTTCCACGGCACTCCTGCCGGGCCAACTGCCTGTCCACAAAGCAAATCCATCGTCCCCGTATCTCGATCCGGCAAGATCATTGTTTCACCAACGCTGGTTTGCGGTTTGCTTCCCGCATGATGAACCTCGGCTTGAGAAGAACGATCAGCACCGGGGTGAGTGTCTGCGAACCGACGTAACTGATCAACATCCAGATCGCCAGGAGGAGTCCCATCTCTGCATTGAAGCGGATGTGGGAGGTCATCCAGAAGACGGTGCTGAGCACCATGGTCACAGCGGTAAACGTCACCGCCTTGCCCGAGGTCTCCAACGCCTCGCGAACGGAATCGACGAGATCACCGCGGACACGGATCTCCTCGATCGTGCGACTGACGATATAGAGACCATAATCGATGCCGAAACCCAGACCGACGGTCACCAGCGGCAAAGTGTGAATGTTGATACCGATGTTTTGAAATCCCATATACCCGTTCACCATGATGTTGGAGAGGAACAGGGGCGCCAGAAGGTAAAACCCGGCGGCAAAGGAACGATAGGTGAACAGCATGATCATCCACATCGTGAAAAAGCCGAGGAAGTTCATCAGGGCATCGTTGTGCAGAAGCTCCTCGTTGGCGGCCGCCAGAGTGCCGATGAGGCCGCCTGCCAACTTGAACACAGCCTTCCACGGAGCACCGACCGTCTCCGCGGCCACGCCGCCACCGCGCTGCAGTTGGAAGTCGATCAGAGCGGCACTGGCGGTCTCCCGGGTGAGGGCTGCATGAAAGCTGTCCATATCGGTCACATCGCTGCGGCCAAGCTTCGTGATACGGTCACCCGGCCGGAAGGGCCCCTCACTCGCGGCGACATTCTCCGACACGACCCAGGAAGGGCCTGCCCTCTCCCAACGCGGTGATTCTGCGACTTCCTTGATGACGACCGCCCCGTTTTCCTCGGCAACGGTGATTCCGAGGTCCTGCAGTTGTTCGCCCCAGATGAAATCCTTGCAACGTTGCACGATGCGGCGGATGTTCTCGCCCTTGTGATCCTTGCAGAACAACGTGACGTGCGCCGTCGTATAACTGGCATCGACGTACTTGGCCGTTTCGGTTGGTGGAGAGCCGGAAAAATAGATGAAGAAGAGACCGCCCACATCGACCCAGTTGTTGGGGATGACGCCCCACTTCGGTTCGAGTTCGTGGAAGACGGCGTTGACGGCGCGGATGATGTCGGCCAGTGAGAAGCTGTACCCGACGCCCGGGTCCCGCTCCATCAGCCGTTGGAAGCGCTCCATCCGGCGCAGGGTCACCGGGTCCTTCATGGCGTCGCGGTCCAATCCTTCCGCGACCACGATGAGTGGCTCGACGCCACCGAATTTACCCTGAATCTGCTGGTGTGCCACGTTGTAGGGAGAATCCGCCCACAACAACGGAGAGGCCGAAGTGGGATCACCGATGGTCAGTCCACGCATGAAATGGAGTCCCACACCGGCCACGAGCAGCCATAGGACCACTGTGACGAGCTTGCCGGTCGGACTGAGCAACCGCTTCACGAACCAGTTCACGCCCTGGCGGAAAGTGCCCCGTTCTCGCAGCATCACCAGTTCGGGCTCGGGCGCCTTCAGGTAGTAGTACACGATCGGATTCAGCAGCATCTCCGAAATGGTGATGGCCAGAATCCACCAGGATGCCGTGATGGCCAGTTTCTGCAGCATGACGACGGGGACCAGCAGAATCACGAGAACGGCGAAGGCATCCGCCGTGATTCCCGAGAGAGTCGGCACGAAGAGTTCGGCGAAGGAGGCAACGATGGCTCGCCGCTTGTGCCAACCGCAGTTCTCGAACTCCTCGTAATATCTGTCGTGCATCTGAATGGCGTGACTCACGGCCCGGGCGGTGATCAGGAAGGGCATCACCAGCATGAGCGGATCGAGCGCCAGGCCAATCAGATGGATGAAGCCGAGGCCCCAGAAGGCCGCGATCAGGCCGGTGATCGTCGGTCGCAAGGCACCGCGCCAATCGTGGAAATACATCCAACGCAACACCCACTCGATGCAATACGTCACCACGAGAATGAAGAAGACGTCGCCCGCGTAGTTGTAGACCCATCCGTACAGCCGCGGCTCTCCGGCCACGTACACCTCGGTGTTGGCATCGCGGAAGGGTTCCACGACATGCTCGTTCACCTCATCGAACATACGGCGGTAGTCCAGACGGCCCTCGATGAAGTTGGCCCGGATGAGCGCCGCCTTGTCGTCGAGCGAGACGAGCAATCCGTAGATGTTTTCCGCGTTGTGCACGACGCGCCGGATCTGGGCGGCTTCCTCGTCTGTTTTCACCTCGCCCAGCATCACGGGTGTGGCCCGCATGGTGCCACCGGCTGCCACCTTCAGGTAGCGCACCGTGCGATGTGCGATGGAGTCGATCTGATTGTGATTGACGCCGTAGACCTGATCGAGGCCCCGCGTCATGCCCCAGATCTTGTTCAACGTCTCCGGTGTGAAGATGCTGCCTTCCTTCACCTCCAGCATCACCATGATGTTGTTGGCGCCGCCGAACGTACCAGAGAAGCGATTGTGGATCTTGATGTAGGGGTGGTTCTGCGGCAGCAGATCGCCAAAACTCGTCACGAGTTGGAGCTGGAATGCCCAGTAGATGAAAACGCCGGTGACGAGAATCACCAGAACCGACACGGGGTGGCGATAGTCGATCAACTTGTCGCCCAGCCAATAGAGGAGCCGCTTGTCCTGCGGCACATCGTAGTCGAGTGCCATCCGTACCTCCCTACCTCACATGCTCGTCCGACCCGCCCACGTCTCGCCGCGCCTGCTGCTCGACCACAAGACGCGGATTGCGTTGCGATACCCCGAATGGCGAGAGCGTTATGCCAATGACGGAATCCACGTCTTGCCTCCGTCCTTGGTGTGCAACACGAGTCCGTATCCGCCAACGATCCAGCCGTTGTCCTGATCCACCCAGGACATGCCGCGCAGCCAGGTCGCGATTTCCATGCCGAGCTTGACCCGATACCATGGGCTGTCCGCAGAATCCCGACGCAGGACTTCACCGGCTGCGCCGATGGCCCAACCGCTGCCGTCTGCAAAGAGACGCGGCTGAAAGAGTGGATCGGCAATCGGATAATCGAGCTTTTCCGGTTCGAACTTCCACGTCGTTCCGTCGCGGGTGCGAGCGATCTTTCCTTCCAGCCCCACGGCGACGCCATCCCGGGGGCCGGTGAAGTCGATCCCGAAAAAGGTGGGGATATCGAGCACGTCGATGAGGTCCTCGCCCAGCAGGCTCTCTTCCTGCCCGGTCCAGGTCTGACCCCCGTCCGAAGTATGGAACAGCTTCCCGAATTCGCCACTGATCCAGGCGGTTTTTGAGTCGATCAGACGAACGTCGTAGAGGATCGGGTCCTGGGATGCGAGCATTTGATCCGCATTCTCCTGCACGGTTCCATCGGAGACCGGAACGATCTTGCGCAGGTTCCAGGTTTCACCTCCATCGGAGGTTTCCACGGCTATCGACTTATCCCCCACGGCCCAGCCGTACTGTTCATCCAGGAAATCGATCGAAAACAGATAGACGTTGGTGCCGCTGTGTTGCTTGCGCCATGTTTTGCCCCCGTCGGCCGTGTGCAGGATGATCCCATCCTGTCCACTCACCCAGCCTTTCATCCCATTGACGAAATGTACGCTGTAGAGAGCACCGTCGGTGCCGGAGGGGGATTGTGTCCAGGTGAACCCACCATCCGACGTAAGGAGGATTTTTCCGCCGTAACCGACCACGATCGCGTGTTCGGCGTCGAGGGCCTGCACGGCGAAGAATTTGTCCGCGATACTGATCAGGCGCGACGGCAACGGCGGCAAATCGACCTTCTCAGAATGGCAACCATTCACAGCAAGCAGGCCGCTCAAGGCGGCCACGGTAATGAGGAATCGGCTCATTCGCATAGGTACTCCGTCCATCCGGCCATGCTGGATTGTTCCGGGAAAAGCAGCCGGCCGCACCGGCTGCCGGTATTCCACTACCGCCATTGCCAATTCGATCAGCCCCGACCTCTCAACCCGAGCCATCCCAGCACCAATTGCAGGACGACGATTATCGCCGCAATGATGCCAAAACTGAAACGGAAATTTCCCACATCCTGCTGGAGTCCCTCGAGTTGATCACCGAGTTGCGCGATATCCCCTTTCAACCGGCTCGTCTCGACATACAGCCCACGGACTTCCTCGCGCATCTCCTTGTTGTGCTCATAGGCGGCGTCGTCGGCCTCCTTCAGCCGGCGTGCTTCCGATTCGATTCCCGCCAGCCCGCGCTGCAACGCCGCGATATCGTCCCGGATCTGGGCCAGGGCAGGAGGAATGGCCCGTTGCGCCTCGACGAGCGGTGTGAGACGTTCTTCGAGTTCGGCACAGACGGCGCGTTTCGGATCGGCTTTCGGCTGCGCCGCGGACGCCGCCGCAATCAAAAATAGAATGAAGACGCTGCTCAAGATTGCACAGCACACACGACGCCCCAGTCGCTCCGCCACCGTTTCCAATCTCAGACCTTTCCTGCCGCTCGAGTCGAATTCGAATCTACTATGGGACGACCTGGACGGGCGCAAGAGGAGGATTCGGACTTCCCGGCGGTTTTCAGTGATACATTTCCATCAGATCGACCATGCCCAGATTGCGCATGAACTCGAACACGTGGCCTTTCACTTCCTTGACCGTAGGAAGCTGCAGGACCTCTTCGGCCATGCTCTGGGCGCTCGACAGAGGCACCGTGCGGACCATCCGCTTCACCAGTGGAATGAAGAAGGCGCTCATGCTCAGTTCGCGCAGCCCCAGTCCGATCAATAAAAGCGCGCACATCGGGTCAGCAGCCATTTCGCCACAGATGGAAACACGTTTGCCGGCGTTTCGGGCGGCGCGGATGACGTTGGCCACGGATTGCAGGACGGCCGGATGCAGCGGCTCGTAGAGCGCGCCCACTTTGCGGTTGTTCCGATCGACGGCCAGCACGTACTGGATGAGGTCATTCGTGCCGATACTGACGAAGTCGACCTCCTGCGCCAGATAGGGCGCGAGGTAAACCGCAGAGGGCACCTCGACCATGATGCCGATCGGCATCTGCGGATCGAACGGATGCCCAGCCGCGGCCAGTTCGGCTTGCGCCTCGGCCAGCAGATCCTTGGCCCGGCGGATCTCTTCCAGACTGGAAATCATCGGAAACATGATCCTCACCGGACCAAGCACGCTGGCCCGCAGGATTGCCCGCATCTGTTCCTTGAAGATTTCCGGCATCTCGAGCGAGATGCGAATCGACCGCCAGCCCAGGAACGGATTGTCCTCGTGTGGCACCTTCAGGTAGCGTGGGTACTTGTCGGCGCCGAGATCGAGTGTACGGATCGTAACGGGCCGGCCCTCCATCCCCGTTGTGATTCGCCGGTAGAGTTCGAGTTGTTCCTCCTCGGAGAGGAAATCGCGGTGCGAGAGAAATGCCACCTCCGTGCGGTAGAGTCCGATGCCTTCCGCCCCATGGAGTCGTGCCCAATGAAGATCGCCGAGCAATCCGACATTGGCCCAGAGCTGGATGAGGTGGCCGTCGGGCGTTTGGGCTGGCAGGTCGCGCAGGGTTTCGAGGTCTCTGCTGAAGGCACGATACTCCCGCCCCAGGCGTTCGTACTCGCGCACCACCTCGGTGCTCGGGTTGAGGAACACCACACCCGCGTTTCCATCCACAATCAGGTGGTCCCCCTCGCGCAGAAGTTCTTCGGCGCCTTCGATGCCCACCACAGTCGGAATCTCGAGGGAGCGCGCCAGGATGGCAGCATGGGAGGTGACACCGCCACCGGCCAGAACCAGCCCCTTCAGGCCCTCCTGCTCCACGATGGTCAGATCCGACAAGGCGACGTCCGAGGCGACCAGGACGACAGAACTGGCGAATTGCCGCGTCCGCTCCCCGGCGCCCAGGAGGTTGCGCAGCACCCTTTGCCCGATGTCTTTGATATCGGCGGCGCGGTCCTTGAAATACGGATCGTCCAATTCGGCGAAATGGCGCGCCAGCCCTTCCACCGCCTCTTCGAGACCCGCCTCGGCGCTGAATCCGTCGCGCACCGCGGCCTCGATACGCGCCTCGAAACTCGGATCCTGCAACATCAACCGTTGCGCATCGAAGATGGACGCGTCGATCTCGGGGACACTCCGTTTGACGCGTTCCCGGGTACGTTCCAGTTCTTCGGCAGCGCTGGCCAGTGCGGTCTTCAAGCGGGCAAGTTCCCGGCGCAAGGGTAATTGCCGTTCCCTGGGAAGACCCGCGAAACTGACGTCGGGTTTGAGCAGGTGCGCCCGCCCGATGCCGTATCCGGGCGAGGCGCCCATACCCATCAGGCGTGCTGGACCGCCGGGCCGTTGCAGCGTGCGGCTGCCCGGCTGCGCTTCATAGTCCTGCAGCCGGTTGATCACGTCGTCCATGCGCATCTGGATGACGCGCCGCTCCTCCTCCTTCGTCGCCAGGCTCGCCTGCAACTGGATCTGCGCCAGGATGCCGCCGACCGACACCGCAATGGCTTTCAGGAGCCGGACCTCCGGCATGGTGAAACGGCGCCGTCGCGACGTCTGCACGACGAGGACACCGACGGGCTGCCCGCGTTCGACGACCGGCACTCCGAGAAACGAGTGGTATCGCTCCTCACCGGTTTCGGGGAAATACTTGTAACGGGGATGGACCAGTGCATCGATGGCCATGACCGGCTCGAGTTTCTGCACCACGATTCCGGTCAGACCTTCGTCGATCCCCATCCTCACCATGCCGACAGAACTCGGATCGAGACCGGTGGTTGCCAGCAGGCGCAGCAGCCGTTGTCCGGGATCGATCACGTAGATGGAGCAGACCTCCATGGCGAGATGTTCGGCAATGGTCTGCACGACACCCTGCCCCATGGCACGTAAATCCTGCGACTGGGTGATGATCGTCCCGATCTCCTCCAGCAAACGCAGATTGTGCCGATCCGTACGGGCTCGGCGAACGCGCTTTTTCTCCTGTGCGGCTTGAGCCATCTGGGCGGTCCGCTCGATCGTATATCGCAGCCCGGAGCCGCTGTCAGCCATCCGCCGGGAATCGGATGCTCGCGTAACTGACGCTGTGCTCGAAATCGTCTGTCATGTCGAGCGAGGTGTAATAGCTCACGAGTTCGCCACGCATACGGCCAGCGTTCATGAGGAGGAACACCTCGATCGGCAACTGGCCGCAGATCGTCGCACCGGTTTGCCGGAGATAGGCGCGGAAGGCGCCCGCCTCGCCGCCACACACAGCCTCGATGGCACCACCATCCAGGAGGCTCAGGGCCGTTCGCACCTCATCTGCATTCGCCGGCGGAAATGGCAGATAACCGAAGCGGCGGCCGTAGTGTGTGAAATCGGAGCTGACCACGAACAGAACCCTCGGTTGCGCCAGAGGTTTCAGCGCTTCAGCCAGTTGTCCGGCATCTCCCTCGTCGAGTTGTCCGACAAGGAGGGGAACGACCGGCACTCCCGGCTGGATGATCTGCAAGAAGGGAAGCTGAATCTCCAGAGAGTGCTCCTGCGCAAACGGCCGTTCGGCAATCCGGCAGAGAGAATGATCCGCCAGGCGTGCCACAGTCGCCTGATCGATGCGCACTTCACCCAGAGGTGTGTGGAATCCTTCCCAATCGAGCAGTGCGGCACCACGAAAGTATTCGAAGTGGCTCGGCGCCAGGAGGACCACCCGGTCGTAGGTTGCTCCGGCAGTGAGGGCATAGGCGGCACCGGCAGCGCGTCCCGAGTAAACGTATGCCGCATGGGGAACGATCAGGGCCGCGGGCGGCGGAGTGCCGTCGCCTGCCTCAGACGCCAGAAAGCTTCGCAGTGATTCCTCCAGGCGAAGCGGGTCCCGCTCATACCAACGTCCGGCAAGTTGGGCATCGTGCAATCGTTTCATTCCGTATCCGTTTCCTCCGCTCGTTCCGGCCGGAACAGGCGATCGCGCTCCCGTCGAACTGCTTCTTTTGCGTAGCAGTCGGAACAGGTGAAATAATCCATGGGATGTACGAGGCGCAGAATCATCGTCTCCACGCCGTCTTCCGGGTCGATGATGACGGCAGGCTCCGTGCCGCCACCGTGGATGGCGTAATGATCGACATGGTAGGAGGTGCGAGTGTGAGTCGTGCCGCAGACCGGCCGGCCGCAATGATGGCATCGGCGTCCGTGCGGGACTATCTCGCCTGGGTGCATTGCAGTTCGATACACTTTCTCCGGCGGCGTCGCTACGGCCAAAAGACCCAGCGCGAGACGAGGGCACGGGACAACCCCGGGCCTTGTCCATCCGGCCTTTCGGGGCGCCTACCGCCGGTACACTGCCCTCATGGAACCAGGCGAACACCCGCTCCGACTTCCCACTTCACAGTTGATTCTCCGGCAAGCATCTCCTTTACTTCGCGTATATGGTGGCGGAAGACGATCGCCGTCGGCAACGGCGGTCATTGGTGCGGACGCTGAAGGTCTTTATCCTGACGGCCGGCACGCTTGCCATTCTGGCCGTGGGTCTTACCGGAGCGCTGCTCTACGGGGATCTCTCCACGGGTCTGCCTCCTGTTGAGCAACTGGCCGATTATCAACCGCCGATGAGCACCCAGATTCTCGCCGCGGATGGCAGTGTCATCGGAGAGTTTTTCCTCGAAAAGCGCTACGTCGTCCCCATCGACCGTATTCCGCGAATCGTCCGCGACGCGTTCATCGCGGCGGAGGATGACCAGTTTTATGAGCACAAAGGGATCGACCCGACGGGAATCGCGCGCGCCTTCTTCAACAATCTGGCCGCGGGTGGAAAGGTGCAAGGCGGTAGCACGATTACGCAGCAGGTCGTCAAACAACTCCTGCTCTCTCCCAGGAAAAGCTACGAACGCAAACTGAAGGAACTCATCCTGGCATTGCGGCTGGAACACCAGCTCCCGAAGGATAAGATCCTCTATCTCTACCTGAACCACATCTATCTCGGCAGCGGCGCCTACGGGGTTGCCGCGGCCGCGTACGAGTATTTCGGCAAGCCGGTCGACCAGCTCTCCCTGGCCGAGGCGGCTCTGCTGGCCGGACTGACGCAGGCGCCGAGCAAATACTCGCCGTTCCGGCACTGGCCCCGGGCCAAAGCGCGCCAGGGCTATGTGCTCGAGCGTATGGCCGCCGTCGGCTTCATCACCGGCGCAGAGGCGGTGCTGGCGGCACGCGAACCGCTGTCTCTGGCGCCGCGTCGCGGCAGCTTTGTCGCAGCCCCCTATTATGTGGAGCATGTGCGCCGCATCCTCGAACAGCGGTACGGAGAGTCTGCTCTCTACCAGCTTGGGCTACGTGTCTACACGCCCGTCGACCTCAAGCTCCAGGAGTACGCCGAAAAGGCCCTGTACGATGGTTTGCGCGAGTTGGAACAACGCCAGCACTACGGGGTGGTCTACAAGCAACTGCCGCCGTCAGGTGTGGCGCCTTTTCTTGCTGCCCAGGAGAAAGCGCTGGGGGGCCGGCCCCTGCAGCCGAAACGCACCTACGAGGCGGTGGTCACAAGGGCCGGCAAGAGCCAGGTCACAGTGCGAATCGGCAGCGCCAGCGCGAGTTTGAGTCCGATCCCACGTGGGACGATCCGCCCGGGCGATGTGTTGCGGGTCCGACTGAAAGGCGAGCCCGAGGTCGATGAGAGTAGCGACAATCCCGTCTATGAGGTGGAGATCGACACGGACCTCATGGTGCAGGGTGCGGCAGTCGTCATGGATCCCCACACGGGCGATGTCCGCGCCATGGTTGGCGGCACGAATTTCAACGGCAGTCAGTTCAACCGCGCCACGCAGGCGCTGCGCCAGCCTGGCTCCTCCTTCAAGCCATTGGTCTACGCCGCAGCGCTCGACGAGAAATTCACCCCAGCCACGATCATCGTCGACGCGCCGATCTCGTTCCCCGACAACAGGCGGGTCTGGTCGCCACAGAACTACGAGAATCGATTCTACGGGCCAACCACCATCCGCGATGCACTCACCTTCTCGCGCAACGTGCCGACGGTGAAAGTGGCACAACGCATCGGTGTGCGGAATCTCGTCACATTTCTCAAGAGCCTGGGCATTCGCAGCCCGCTGGCACCCAACCTATCCCTCGCGCTCGGAGCGGCAGAAGTCACACCGCTCGAATTGGTGTCGGCCTACACCGCGTTTGCCAATGACGGCATCCGTGCCGAACCGCGTTTCATCCTGAAGATCACCGACAGCCAGGGGAATCCCATCGATGAGATGGCACCCACGCAGGCCCCGGTTCTCTCGCCCGAGACCGCGTACATCGTCACCAGCATTCTGCAAGACGTGATCACACGGGGCACGGGACGCCGTGCCAGCAACATCGGCAGGCCGGCCGCAGGCAAGACCGGAACCACCAACGATATGAATGATGCCTGGTTTGTCGGTTACACGCCGCAACTCCTCGCTGGCTTCTGGGCCGGGTTCGATGAGAAGAAGACGCTCGGCAAAGGTGAAACGGGAGGGCGTGCGGTAGCGCCCATCTGGCTCGAATTCATGCGCCACGCGCTCGAGAACGAACCGATCCTGGATTTTGCCGTCCCTTCCGGGATCAGTTTCGTTCCGATCGATCCCCACTCGGGTCATCGGACCAGCCCAGGGGCACCGGGCGCCATCCTCGAATGTTTCCGCCGCGGCACCGAACCGGCGGCGATCGAAGCGACAAATCTGACGGGCGACACCGAGGACACCGCAGACACCCGGGTCGTGCCCGTCGAGGTCTCTCACGACGGCATGCCCGCAGATGCGCCGAGTGAACCGCGCGAGAACAACGCCGACGCCGGTTTTTGAATCGCCATCGGTGGGAACGGCTCGCCGAATCGTTCGTCAGATCCGCCAGAAACGTTGTTGGTGACGCACGAAACGTTCGATCAGGACATCGGCGCGGCTCGCGGCAGAGATCGGCTCGGCACAAGAAGAAGACCCTCGAAATTCATCGAGGACGGCGAGCGCCGAGTCGCAAATCGCCTTCAGGTCGTATCCGCCCTCGAGAATCGCGGCGCAGCGCCCTCCGGAATGTTCCCCGGCAAGATCGAGCAGACTGCGTGCCATCACCCGAAATCCGTTCTCCGTGACACGCATCGATGCCAGAGGATCACGGTGGTGCGCATCAAAACCGGCAGAAATCAGGATGAAATCGGGTTCATACGCACGACTGATGGGTTCGATGACACGCCGGAACACATCGGCGTACTCGGCATCGCCACAGCCCGGTGGCAGCGGGATGTTCACGGTAAATCCCTCCCCATCTCCTGCACCGCTTTCTTCGATCGCACCGGTTCCGGGGTAAAAGGGAGATTGATGGATGGATGCGTAGAGCACACCGGGGTCCGCTTCGAAGATGTGCTGCGTGCCGTTTCCATGGTGCACATCCCAGTCCATGATCAGCACCCGCTCGACGCCGTAGCGCCGCCGCAGGTATTGTGCCCCGACAGCGATATTATTGAACAGGCAGAACCCCATGGCTCTGTCGTACTCGGCATGGTGCCCGGGTGGACGGACAAAGGCGAATCCGTTGTCGATTCCTCCCGTGCAGATCTGGTCGAGAAGTGACAGGAACCCTCCCACCGCCAGACGCGCCGTATCGTAGGATCGCGGCGAAGTCGGCGTGTCGGGATCGAATGCGAAACGGTGACGTTCCGCTGTTGCCGCCACTTCGGCGATGTATCCAGGATCGTGGGCCAGGCTGATTTCATCGCCGCTCGCCTCACGCGCCGGCACGAAGATGTAGTTCCCCGCGCATTCCTCCAGGGATGCCAACAAGACCTCGATCCGCGCCGGCCGCTCTGGGTGCCCGACCCCCGTATCGTGGTCCCTGTATCGCGAATCGATGACGACACCGGTCCGAACCATGCCTCTACTATCCCTTCCCTGCTCCGCACTGACAAGCGATTGATGAGTCGAAACTGCATCGCCCGCTATCGTCGTTTGACTCACTCGTGTTATTTCTTTAGCGTCCGCGCAACGACGCTTTCCCTATGTTCGGCATCGGAACCCCAGAACTCCTCGTCATCCTGGTCGTCGCACTGATCGTGCTGGGACCGAAGCGACTTCCCGAGGTGGCACGCGCCCTTGGCAAGGGCATGGCCGAACTGCGCAAGGCGACGAGCGGCCTTACCGAAGAATTGGCGAACGCGCAGACCCGACTCGAACAGGAGATCCGTACCACACAGAAGGCGCAACCAGAGAACAAGCCCCAACCCCAGACCGTGGTGCGCACAACACCCGCCGCCCCTGCCCCGCACTCATCCGAAGCGGAGGAGACGCCAGCCACTCCTACGGCACCGCCACCGCCGGCAGACGACGAACCGGATCGGCCGGCCTAAGGCGAACGCGACCTCTCCATGGCCACCGAAACAACGATGCCACTCACGGCGCACCTCGAGGAGCTGCGCTGGCGTCTGATCAAAGCCCTGGCGGCCGTGCTTGTCGGGTTCGCCGCCGGTTATCAGTTTTCCGACCTCATCTTCAATTTTCTCACGGAACCTCTGCTCGGCCTCAACCCAGGCAATGCGGAAGAGAGCGTGCATCTCATCGGAACGGGCGTGGTCGAGGCCTTTTTCACGAAACTGAAAGTCTCCTTCATCGCCGGAATTTTCGTGGCCAGCCCGGTCATCTTCTACCAGCTCTGGAAATTCGTGGCACCCGGCCTCTACGAACACGAAAAACGTTACGCCCTTCCGTTCGTCATCTTCGGAACATTCTTTTTCGTTGCCGGCGCAGCATTCTGTTACGCACTGGTCCTTCCGGTGGGCTATCGCTTTTTCATTGAACAGTACCAGACCATCCGGGTCAGTCCGGAAATCCGCATCAGCGAATATCTGTCGTTCACGGCACGTATGTTGTTGGCCTTCGGTGCGACCTTCGAACTGCCTGTGATCACCTTCTTTCTGGCACGGGCCGGTGTGGTGACCCACACGATGATGATCAGTTATCTGCGCTATGCGATTCTCGTGATCTTCATTGTCGCAGCCGTCCTCACTCCTGGCCCCGACATCGCCTCACAGTTGTTGATGGCTGCACCGCTGTTGGTTCTCTATGGTCTGAGCATTCTGGTCGCCTACGTGTTTGCCGTTCCGAAAACATCCGAGGAGCCGGACGCGGAACCCGGGCCACCGGCGGCACCGCCTGCAGCCTGAGACCTCAGATTTCACGCATCAACCAGTCATCCCGTTCCTCACTCGGCCGCGGGATTTCCACACAGTCCAATTCGGCCGTGATTTCAGCGATCAGCGCACGCGCATCCGCCAGAAAGTCGCGCATGGTCAGGAGGACGATCACCGCTACCTGCCGGTCGACCGTGCGAACGATCCCCACCTCTTCGTAGGATTCAAAGAGTGACTTGATGTGCGCAATGTCGGCTGGGACCACACGCAGATAGATGGGTATTACCTCCGATCGCGGCGCCATATTCGTCTCCTCCCTACCTCTGGCAAGTTCGCCTCACCGTGCATTCTTTCAGACCGGTCTCCGTTGGACACTACAGGCGCCAGCGGTCCAGCAACAGGAAGGCAATCAATTTTTCATATTCGATGATCACACGACGCACGAATCCCCGGTGGTGCCACCAGGTGCCGGCTGCAAAGGGATCATGGCGGGATGGACAGATCGTTACCCGGGGATCTCCTCGGGCAACCGATTCGAAAATCAGTCGCGCCCGTCGCGCATGGGCATTCGATGTGACGAGAAGGATGTGTCCGATCCGGTATGCCCGCAATTCCGAAACCACGGCCTGTGCCTCAGCAAGTGTACTCGACGTGCGTGGTTCAAGAACCGTAATGGCCGAAGCCGGCACACCCAGTTCCGTGGCAATCGCCCGGTTTTGTTCATGATGTTCCGGAAGCGCTACACCACGGGCACGTAACGTCTCGAATCCGGGTAGTAGCGGTTCACGCGTCAGGAAAATCCGGGGTGCATAGCCTGCATGATACAAATCGACGGCTTCGAGAATTCGATCAGGAAGCGAGCCGGACAACACGACAATGGCATCGGCTGCTACGGGTACGTCACGTACGATGAGGAACGAACCCACTTCTGTCAGGAATGGTCGCCAGGCCACTATGGCGATCGAAGCCATCGCCACCAGGGCCAGCAGATATCGGCGGTATCTGCGCATCGTCGTTCACACCATCCCAATCGGCCAATCAAAGAAACAGTCGTTGCAGGTGTCCCGCATCGTATAGGAGGTGATAGGTCGCTCCCTTCCCTTTCCCCAGTTCGGGGAACTCCACACGCAGAGTCCCATCTCTGTAGACAGTACGGATGGCATCCTCGAGACCGAAGACAAACACCTGTCCGTGTACCCGCAACTCACCCACACGATAAAATGCGAACGTGGCATCCTTTTGCGGATCGGGCACCAGTCGCTGGACCTCCGCCAGAAAACGCCGGGTCAGATCGCTTCGTTCCTTGAACGGCTCGAGCGCTGATCTCGACAGGAAGGCAGCCCAGCACATCCAGGCCAGAACAACCGCGGTCACAGCCCAACGCTCCATCCGACGTCCTGAGGCCAGGCCAGGGCCCCGGAATCCCGCCATGACATCTCCCACGAGAATTCCCAAACCCACCAGGGGAAGAGGGAAATATCGTGGAAACGGACCGAACAGGAAAGTGAGATACGGAGCAAGCGCCACCAACATCCAGATTGCTCCCCAGATCGCCGCCGGATGACCTCGCTTCCATCTCCAGAGCGCCGCACAGGCCAATCCGGCGAGGATGAGCAAACCGGTGCCGGCCCCGGTGGTACACATCATCCCCGCCGAATCTCGCAGTTTTCCGGCCATCGCCACAAGCCGCGGAACCAGGGCTGTGACACCTCCCAGGGGAACCAGGACGCCCGCGGGGCTACGTGCAGCACGGCTCGCGGCCGCAAGAAAGACGACGAGCAGGAGGCCCGCGTAGAGACTCACCCCTTCCCGCCGTGAGCGCTGAGACCTGCCCCAGACAAAATCCGCTGCTCCGAGGATCGGAATCATCATCACTGCGGTTTCCTGCGTGCCAAGTGCACAGACGAACGGTACAAGGACACCAACCCCGGAAATACGCCTCTGGCGCCATGCGAGATGTGCAAGGACGGTTGCACAACAAAACGTCACGGCCATCGGACCTCCACGAGCGCAGGTCCATGCCAGAGATTCCACCTGTAACGGGTGGACCGCAAACAGAGCAGCGGCCACGATTCCAGCCAACAGCCCCGAAACCTGCCGTCCGATGAGAAGGATTTCCGCCGTTGCAACGAGGTGCCAGACGAGGGTCTCGAGGCGATAGGAGGTAGGATCCAGGCCACTCAACCACTCGTTGAGCGCCATCGAGAACTGCACCAGGGGACGCCACGAATAAATGCCCGACATGACATCGCGCGTCAGAACATCCCACCACGACAGCCCCGACCTGATTCGGCAACGCCAGAGCCAGGTGAAATCCTCGTTCAGAAAATAGACCTGAAAGACCGGGGCGTAGGTCCACACGGCCACACCTGCGATACCGAGCCAGGCGAGGATCACCCTTCTGTCGGGAGGTCGGATCATCGCGGGAACGGCCATCGACGGAACGCTATCGCCTCCCAGCCGGTGGTGCAAATTCCCCACAGGAGTGAATGCAGGCTTGACGACGCCATCCGACTTGTTGCAAATGTTGCAGTCGAGTCCTGCAAATGAGACAAACGTACTCGCACAAGCCGGAGTCCGCGATCAGGGTATCTGCGGATCTCCTAATGATTGCCGGCCGGAATCGGCCTGGCGCAACCTATCCAGGAAGAAGGAGAGACGCGATGAGGAAAACGGGACAATGGAAGTGGCAGCACGGTGCCGCAGTGGCGGCATTCGTTGCACTCGTCGGGATGAACCCGGTCGGTGCACAAGCAGCTTGCGTCGGTGACTGCGACGGGGGCGGAGAGGTAACGGTCGATGAAATCATCCGGATGGTGAACATTTCTCTCGAAGTGGCCCCACTTTCGGAGTGCAGGGCTGGTGATGCGAACGGCGATGGTTCCATCACGGTGGACGAAATCATCCAGGCCGTGAACAATGCTCTGAACGGTTGCCCCGTGGTGACCGAGGGAGTGTGTGGCGACGGCAAGGTCGATGCAGGGGAAGATTGCGATGACGGCGGCCTCTGCGTGGGCGGTAGCAATGCCGGCGCGGCGTGCACGTCGCAGTCGGACTGCATTGGGAATGGCGTCTGTACCGACGGCGACAAGATCGGTACCAGTTGTGCAAGTGACGCCGACTGTCCGGGGGCTGAATGCATTCGTTGTCGCCCGAATGGCGGTGACGGTTGTGCCGCCAACTGCACGAGCGAAACCAACGTGCCTTTCGACCTCATCCCTGGCGTTGTCCAGGGGCTGGGCATCAGACCGGGCACCAGCGGTGCAGTGGTCAATGGCGATCCTCTCACCATTCCCCTGCCGATGACAGGCACACAGACGCTCGTGATCGGAAAACAGAAGGATGGCGTCATTCCGTTCGTGATTCCGGCTGCATCCGTGGTCTTTCCGCAAATTCCTGTGAGCACGCTGGCCTGCGCCTGTGTGCGCGGTGTGCCCATCAAGACCTGCGGCGGGACCGTTTTCGACGCAGACGGTTCGATCACGGATTCCTGCACTGAAGGTTTCAGTGGCGCAAAAGCATGCCCTGCTGACAAGCCGTGTGCCTACGTCCATTCGCCGGGCATTTCCGCTTCCGGAAAAATCGGCTGCAACGGCATCTCCGGTATCAACGTGTCGCTCGTGCAGAATGCCCAGGGAGAGCCTGGCGTTCCTGCCAGCCCCGTGGAGTACACCATCGAGGGCGAAGGTCCTGCGGGCTCCATCCGCTTCTTGAACAGCGTTTCGATCGGCACATCTGTGGGCAAGTGCACCCCGGAATTCTGTTCGGATGCCGATCCTGCGGATAAACGGGGAACACCGCAAACCCTGCCGTTTACCACCGGCACGGCCTGCGCCTCGATCCTTGAAGCGAACGACGATCCGGATTTCGATATCGGCCCGGTGTGCGCCACTGGCGCCCCGGCAAGCTGCGAGAAGCTCTCTGCCACTCCGCCGAACGTGAGTGGTCTGTCCGTGGTGGGTTCTTTCCCTGCGGCGGATCAGGAGACCACGGGCGATATCGCCATTGTCGTGCAGTTCTTCGGACAATAATCGTCCCGAGAACGCAGCCAGGACGAGGAGAGGCGGCACGCGATCGCGTGCCGCCTCTTTTTTTGCCTCTGGACTATGCTCGTGTCCACTTTCCCTTGCCCCGGTTTACAGCACGGGGTATCCGACTCGCCGCACACGATACGAAGGAGCCGACATGGATCTCAACTACAGCGCCGAGTACGAGGCGTTCCGAACCGAAGTGAGAGAGTTTCTCACGGAGCACTGGACGGATGCTGATCGCAGCAGTGGTCCGCCCCCAACCCTTCTCTCGATGGGCCTGGGCTCCGTCATCCGGACGGACGAACGCGCCACGCACCTCCGTCTCAAAGCCATCGAACGAGGCTATCTCTACCGCTCGGTGCCCAAGCGCTACGGCGGCAGCGAGCAGCCGTTCGACCCGCTGAAGTCCGTGATCGTCTCGGAGGAGTTTCGCAAGGCGCAGGCCCCCGGAGAACTTCTCGGTCAGGGTCCCAGCATGCTGGTGCCGACACTGGTCGAACATGGCACGGAGGAACAGCGCGAGAAATTCATCCGTGCCACACTTCTGGGTGAAATCACATGGTGTCAGGGTTACAGCGAACCGGGTTCGGGTAGCGATCTGGCGTCTCTGCGGACCCGGGCCGTGCTCGACGGCGACTTCTGGGTAGTCAATGGACACAAGATCTGGACATCCAGCGCTGAGACGGCTGATTGGATGTTCACGCTTGTCCGGACGGAACCCGATGCGCCCAAACATGATGGTATTTCGTATCTGCTGATCAACATGAAAAGCCCCGGGATCACCGTGCGGCCATTGCGACAGATGACCGGAGATGCGGATTTCAACGAAGTTTTTCTGGATCAGGTACGCGTGCCGGTCGGCAACATCGTCGGCAAGCGGGGTAACGGCTGGGTCGTCAGCCGATCGACACTGAAACACGAGCGCGCCCTTCTCGGCAGTTCCTTTCTGAGTGAACGCACGATCGAAGCGGTGGTGCTGCTGGCGCGGGCGACCAATCTGCGGGGCCAGCCGGCGGTCAAGAACCCCATCCTGCGCAATCGCCTCGTGGAACTCGAGACGAAGGTGCTGGCGAACAAGTACCATGGATACCGCCTCCTCACGATGCAGGCACGGAATGAAGATCCCGGCCTGGCCGGGCTCGTCGGAAAGCTTTACAGCACGACACTCGGATACGACATCGCCAGGACAGGAATGGACCTGCTCAGCGATCGCGGCCTGCTGGCGCCGGGCGAGCCGGGCGCTCCTGCCATGGGCATGTTCGTCACAGCCTATATGTGGTCGCTCGGCGTGCTCATCGCCGGGGGCACCGCCAACATCCAGCGCAATGTCATTGCAGAGCGCGGACTCGGGCTGCCGCGTGATGCGGCAGCCGACAAAAAAACCGTCTGACTGCGCAAGCGCACAACGGGTTTTCCCGATCAGCCGTTCGACTCAGGAGCAAGCATGGATTTCGGACTTTCCGAAGAACAGGTTTTGTTGAAACAAAGTGTCCGCCGCTTCCTCGATGAGCAGTGCCCCACAACGAGGGTACGGACCGTCATGGAAAGCGACACAGGTCACGATTCACAGCTCTGGCAGGGTCTCGTCGATCTCGGCATTCCAGGATTGATGATCCCACCAGAACAGGGGGGTTCCGGTCTCGGGTTGCTCGATCTGGCACTCGTAGCCGAAGAACTCGGATATGCAGCGACGCCCGGCCCCTTCCTCGGAACCGTGCTTGCCACCATTGCACTATGCGAGAGCGGCGACACCAAAGCGGCAGCCCACTGGCTGCCCCGGGTGGCTGAGGGAAGCACAATCGGCACCATCGCCTTTGGCGAGGGCGACGGGCAATGGGATCTCACCACCCACCGGACCCGGATTGAAAACGGGAAGATATCGGGCGAGAAACCGTTCGTTCCCTACGCATCGCTGAGCGATTTCATGATCGTCTCGGGTACCGGCGAAGAAGGACCGGGCCTGTGGATCGTTGAGCGCGGAGCACCGGGCCTGGAAATCACACCGTTGCGTGTCGTCGATCTGACTCGCCGTGTCGAGGGGGTCCGCTTTCGCGACACACCGGCGACCAGACTGGCGGGGCACCCCGGCGCCGCACAGCGCACGATCGACGCGGGATGTGTGTTACTCGCAGCAGACGCCTACGGAGGCGCCGTGCGTTGCCTCGAGATGACAGTCTCCTACGCCAGGACACGCGAGCAATTCGGGCAGGTCATCGGCGCATTCCAGGCGGTGAAGCATCAAATCGCGAACATGGCCTGCAAGCTCGAACCCGCCCTTGCCTTGTGGTGGTACGCTGCGCATGCCTTCGACCACATCAAGGAAGAGTCGACACGGCATTCAGCCCTGGTCAAGGCACATCTGAGTGATCTCTTCGATCGCATCACACGAGATGCAACTGAATTGCACGGTGGAATCGGCTTCACCTGGGAATTCGACTTGCATTTATGGTTTCGCCGCGCTGTTTTTGATCGCAGTTTTCTCGGTGACGCGTCGTTTCATCGAACGCGTGCAGCAGACCTTGCCGGCTGGTAGGAGGACGTTCGTGTTGCATTGGTTGATCCTTTTTCCGTACTATTTTTTTGGCGCCCTTTGTCTGCTGCCAGCTCTCGTGATTCTGTGTCGAATCACACGACTGAAGGTAGAAATTCACAATCTTGTCGGATTTGCCATTTTCGCATCAACCGTCGGACTCGTGGTCACCTTGCTGAGCCAACACGTATCGATCAACGACCTGGGCGCCAGGCCCATGTTGATTCTGGCCGGAATCTCCTTTGGACTATCACTGGTTGACGTACTCCTGTCGCGTCTGTTGCCTCTGCCTCTCGACGAACAACTGCGTGCCCTCTGATGCTTCTTTCAGGGTCCGCGTACGCTTGACTCACGAGGCCAGACCACGCACTGAGAGCCCATGCGTCGCCGCAAGTTCTGGGGTTGGGGTTGGGAGGACGGAGGACCGGACCAGGAACAGCAGGAACGCCTGGCGCAACTCATCGCGTTTCGCTTTGGTCTCGAGAATCTCGAGATCGGAACAGCGCCACAACTAGAAGACCTCAATCTTCGACCGCCGCGCTGTACCATTCCCGAACGGCTCACGGAAATCATTTCCACCGATCCACACGAACGGGCTGGTCATAGCTACGGCAAATCGTTCCGCGACGTCGTGCGGGGATTTGATGGAGATTATCCGAATCCCATCGATTTCGTTGCACTTCCTCGAACAGAAGAAGACCTGGCACGGCTTCTGGACTGGTGCGCAACGGCACGCGTTGCAGCGATTCCCTATGGAGGTGGGTCGAGCGTCGTCGGCGGCGTGGAGCCACCACTCGATGGGAGACACCGAGCCGCGGTTTCCATCGATCTGCGGCATTTCGACCGGGTTCTCGAAGTGGACGATTGTTCCCGTGCCGCGCGAATCCAGGCAGGTATCTATGGGCCAGCCCTCGAAGACCAACTCCGAGAGTCTGGCCTGACACTGCGCCATTTCCCACAGTCGTTCGAGTTTTCCACTCTTGGAGGCTGGATCGCCACACGGTCAGGAGGACATTTCGCCAGCCTCTACACGCACATCGATGATTTCGTCGAATCTCTGCGTCTGATCACACCGACCGGTCCCATCGAAACCCGCAGACTCCCGGGATCCGGAGCAGGGCCGAGTCCGGACCGATTCTTCATCGGGAGTGAAGGAACACTGGGAATCATCACGGAGGCCTGGATGCGGCTGCAGAAGCGGCCCCTCTACCGCAACGGAGTCTCTGTAACCTTTGCGGACTTCAACGACGCATGCGACGCCGTCCGGCAGATCAGCCAGGCCGGTCTCTATCCCTCCAACTGCCGTCTCCTCGATGCGGGAGAAGCTCTCCTCACAGGTGCAGGCACGGGGGACACACATGTTCTCATCCTTGCCTTCGAATCTGCGGATCATTCCCTCGACGCATGGATGGAGCGCGCTCTGGAGTGCTGCCGGGATCATTACGGCCAGGTTCCCGAGGGTGCCGGTGAGACCCGGCGCGATACCGAGGCAACACACGAGGGTGCGGCCGGTGCCTGGCGCTCTGCTTTTCTGAGTGCCCCCTATCTCCGCGACGTTTTCGTCAGCCTGGGCCTGATCAGCGAAACCTTTGAAACAGCAGTGACATGGGATCGATTCCCCGCATTTCACGCAGCGGTTCTCCAGGCCGTCAATGACACACTCGAGCGTGTCTGTGGCGGTGGTCAGGTGACCTGCCGCTTCACACACATCTACCCTGACGGTCCTGCTCCCTACTACACGGTGCTGGCACCATCCCGGCGCGGCAGCCAGTTGGCGCAATGGACAGAGATCAAATCGGCTGCATCCGCCACGATTCTGGAACAGGGAGGTACAATTACCCATCATCATGCCGTAGGACGCGACCATCGAATATGGTACGAACAGCAGTGTCCGGAAGGATTCGCCCGCGCTTTTGCGGCAGCAAAGGGGGTGCTGGACCCACAGTGGATCCTCAATCCGGGTATCCTGATCAAGGAACCTGAGATGGCCCGCAGTCTGACAGAAAGGAAGGCATGATGCCGCCGAAATCACCTGGAAAGCGGAAGTCCGCTGCAAAGGCCAAGGGCCCGAAAAACAAAAAGCCTGCCGGACCGGCCCAGGGAAGCCCACCCGATCTGGATGGCACATCTCCCATTCTCGAACGTCAGGACATTCACCGGATCCTGTCGGAATTGAGCCGGACCGTTGCACCCGCCGACCTCGAGAACCTGATGGTAAACGAGAAAGCGATGCGCGAGCGTGCAATCGAACTACAAGGGGAACTGCCTTTGCTCGCCCGGCAACTCGATCTCGCCCTGGACTGTTTGCGCGATCATCTCGAAGGAGACTGCCCGCAGATTCCCTACCATACGATCTCACTCCTGACGGCGGCCGTCACTTACTTCAGTGACGAAATCGATCTCGTTCCGGACTTTCTTCCCCACGGCAGTATCGACGATGCCATGGTGATGGCCATGGCCTGCAACATCGCCGCAGAAGGATTGCACCGATACTGCACGGCCACGGGCCGTAGCACGAAAGGGATTTTCCGCGACGAGGATCCCGAAGCCTCCTGACCACGGATCCTACTGAAACCCGGCACGGCTCGGTAGAGTGGGAACCACTTTCCCCACCGAAGGCGAGTTCAGGTGGATCTGGAGCTGCCCTCCCCGTTGCCCCGGAACCACGGAACAACCAGTGTGATTCGCGGGATGGTTCGCTTGAAAGGCGTTACCCGACGTTGTTGGAGCGTCGTGTACTTCCGAAAACGGCAACCGCTGCGAGAAGAGCCATCCCACCCGGGAGGAACAGCAACAACATCCCCCAACTGAAACGGACTTGCTGGGACACACCGTCGAATTCGAGACAACGGAACAAGACATCCTCACCCGGCAGAGCATAAACCGGCACGAAGACACCCTTGAGTTCGAACAGGGCTTCCTTCAGGCGTGACGGGTTGACCGTCGTCCCGAGGAGTACACGGATGATTCGTCCCCCACGGACGGCCGCAATCAATGATGGATGATCGAACTGGTCGGTGACCGCATCTTTTTTGTACCAGAACCCGATTGCATCGGCGACGCGCTCGATATCCTCCGGGGCCCCAATCCCGAACAGCCAGTTTTGCCGATCGTGGATATCGAGAGCCTCGGCCATGGCCTGGACATCCTCGACGGTATCCTGCGGATCGAAGCTCAGACTGATCACCCGATAGTCCTTACCAAGGCCACCACTCTTCTCGATGGCCGCCTGGAGCGAGCGAAGGAACGGGCTGCAGGTGCCCGTGCAACGGCGGTAGAAAAGGGTGATCAGGAGGGGTTTGTCACGCCAGAGGTCAGACAGATGGGCCTCATGGCCACCCACCAGAGAAACCGGCACATCCGGAACGAGATGGTACAGGTTTCTCGCCTCCTCCCGAACGACCTCATTGCTCTGTCCGTACGCAACCTCAGGAAGCGCTGGCAGTAGAGGGAGCAGCATCACCGAGAGTCGCAGTGCCAGGCCACCCCGGAGGAAGAGGTGCCATAGTCGTGGGACCTCAGCCGGCACGCGTTTTGAGCCCGCGCCGGACAGTCTCGTACATGTAGAAAATCAGACCCAGAAGAAACGCCGCAACGAAGACCAGGCCAATGATGGAGTAGGCTGCCCCAAACGACAACTCGGAAGGATAGATGGCGTAACGTCGCGGCAGCGATCTCGCCCCAGAAAAGTACGCCATCAGCAAGAACCCGTAGCCGCCGACCAACATCAGCGCCACGATCACCTTCTGAAATCGAAGGTTTTCGGGAAGCTGCGCCTTTTCCTGGCAGTAATGATAGAAGTAGCCGAGGATCATCAGAACCAGCCCTTCGATCATATAGGTGTGGAAGTGGGCCGGGACCCAGAACGTGTTGTGAAACTTCGAGTTCACCGCAATCGTGGAATCGATCACTGCACCCAGGCCGCCAATGCCCCACCCCATCAGGCCGAAAAACAGCAGTGAAAACCCGAGGCTCCAACGCACAGGAGCACGGTAGACGAGCACCACGGCGCCAAAGACAGTGACCACCGCGGCAGGAACCGAACTCATGTACGAGGCAATCTGGCCGATATACTGGAGGGAGGTTGGCTGCACGAAGTCCATGTACAGATGATGGAAATACGCCAGGATGACGATTGCCAACACGCTGTTCCAGGAGATCGCAACGATCTTGTTTGTGCGCCATTCCCGCTTCGTATAGTGCGGCAACACCTCGTACACCGCGGCAACAGCCAGATAGAGGCTCAGGTTGACCAGCAGGTGCCCAAATAAAAACGTCAGGTTTTTCATGAGCAATGCGTCGTTCCGCGTGCCGGTCAAAAGCTCATGGAAGAAAAGCACGAGGACGGCGACACCCGACAACAGGCTGGCAATCCCGGCGATCAGACTGACTGTCGTAATCAGGACAGCCGGCGGGATCTCTGGCTCACTCTTTCCACGGATGTAGTGCCAGGCCAGGGCCTGGGACAAGGTGTATTTCCGTGCGATCGAACGTAGAAGATCGAGAACCCAGATGAGCCAGGTTGCGCCCAGTACGGTGAAGGCGAGAAGAAAGATCACACTCGCCCAGATGGGCCACCCACCCTTCAGGGGCAGCGGATAGAGAAAGTACCAGCCGGCCGCAAAGCGGCCAATCAGAACACTGATGAGAAGCAAAACAACACCGAGCGTCGTTCCGAAGAGAGCAAATTGCGATACGCGTTCGCTGGGCTCGGTGTAGCGCGACAGGACTCGTGACGCGCAGGCCAGCGCTGCCACCCACCACAGGCCCGCCATTCCAGTCCCGTGGAGAGTCATCATCGGGTAGAACCAGGCCTGCGCCGAGGAAAATGTATTGGCCTGAATCGAGCGCATGAACATGCCCATCAGGAGGAGGACGGGAAAGAGCACGAAGGTCGTGCCGATCCAACTCAGGGTGTTTCTGTGGCTGAGATTCATAACTGTATCCACCTGAAGGTCGCCTTACAGGACCGTCAATGTCGACTGCATGACATGATGGGCAAGTCCGCAGTACTCGAGACAGAGAACCTTATACTTCCCCGGTGCTGTGAACCGCACTCGAAGCCGGTTCGTATAACCGGGCATCGCCTGTGTCTGTGTGACGATTGCGTAATCCGGTCCGTAGAGCCCAAAGGAATGGGTAACGTCCAAACTCGTCACGCGGAACTCAACCAAAGCTCCGGCGGGTACCGTCAAGGAGTCGATGGTAGCGACCTGGGAGAGGTCTGCTTCTGTGGTAATGGGCTCAGAGCTGAAGACGAAATTGAACTGTCGTGCTGCCACGTAGACGAGTTGGTCGGGTGCTTCGGTGTCCTGCCGGTACGGCGTTTGCGGCAGTGTGGCTGCAAGCGTTCCCACCACCATGGCGGCTGCTGCAAAGAAGAACTTCCGGCGTAACCGATAGGCCGATTCCATGTCGATTTTCGGAACTGGCTGGCGGGTGCTCGCTGCTACGTACCAGAAGGCGGCGACCACAGCAGCCGATAGAACGAGGAACAGGAGGAGTGCGGTCATCTGTACACTGCCGAGACCTTCGAAGGGCGACAGAGAGGAGGCCCGAGTAGTTTCGCCAACCTGCTCGGCAGATGCCGGTGTCGTTCCGGTCTGCGCTCCGCTCTGCGTCACGACATAGTCGATCACTGCGCGCGCTTCGGCATCCGACAAGCCGAAATTCGGCATGGGCACCTGATTGAATTGCTGCAGGAGCGCAATGGCAGTGGGATCCTTCTCGGCCACCATATTGTCGGGTTCCCGGATCCATCGGATGAGCCATGCCTCGTCGTGCCGCTTCTCCATTCCCGCAAGATCGGGGCCGAGCCTGATCCCGCCGCCGATGGTGTGACAGGCGGCACACTTTTGAAGAAAGATGTCCTGTCCAGTTGTCGCTGACAGGGTTTGCGGGAGAAGCCCGAACAGACCCACGACAACTGCTGGGAGAAGATAATTTCGCATGAGTGATCGGCGCATAGAATTCCTCGGGCGCTTACAAGAATGTGAGTCGTCCAGGCAAACTCGGGGGACGCTGCCCACAATCTGTCTTGTGAGACAGCCCCGGTAGAGGCTCGGCACGGATCGTCCGCACGTACGAGGTGCGGATGCGACACAGAGTCTGTGTCAAAATGCTAAAATTCGAGCCGGCCTCCCTATCGTCCCCCTTTTCGGGCGTCCCTCATAGAAAGGTGTCAAACACCTTGTCAAGTCCCGCGCCGGGCAGTGCCCGATCCGACACCAGATCGAAACAGGCAAATCGGCTACCGCCCCCACACCCCGATACAAAGGCCCTCTAACTCCCGAGCCTGGCGTGTCGCAGACGAGGCAACCGAATCGCCACAAGTGCGACGACCAACAGGCAACCGACACCGCCACTGACCACGGCAAACGGTGCGCTGGTCAGTGCCGCAACGAATCCAGATTCCACCGCACCGAGCTGGTTCGATGCGCCAATGAAGATGAAGTTGACGGAACTGACACGCCCCCTCAGGCTATCGGGCGTGTTCAACTGGATCATTGTGCTCCGCAACACGACACTTACCTGATCCGCCATCCCGACCAGAAAATAGGTAAACAAGGACAGCGGAAACCAGCGCGAAAGGCCGAAGCCAATCGTTGCCAGACCGTAGATCGTCACGGCGATGAGCAAAACTCGACCCGACCGCCGGATCGGTGTCAACCACATCAGCAGGAGTGCCATCGACAGGGCCCCTGTCTCCGAAGCGGCTGAGAGTACCCCATATCCACTCGCACCTACGGAAAGAATCTCATTGGCATAGATGGGCAGGAGAGCCGTGGCGCCGCCGAAGATCACCGCAAACATGTCCAGCGTCATGCACCCGAGAATGATCTGATTCCGCCAGACGTAACGGAGTCCTTCGCGTATCGCATGGAAGGAAATCTCCCGTACGGGCTCCGTGGATCGACTGCGATGGAGACGTGACATTCCCACGATCGAGCCAACCATCAAGAGACTCGTCCCCAGATAGGCTGCGCCAATCCCGAACTTTGCAATGATCAGTCCTGCAAGGGCAGGTCCACTGGCGAATGCCAAAGCCTGCGTCGTCGACGCGATCGTCACTGCACGAGGGAACATTTCGCGACTCACCAGATTGGGCAGGAGGGAGGCTCTTGCCGGATTGTCGAACGCCGCGGCGGCTGCGACGAAGAGCACGGTGCCATACAGGAGTGGCAGGGAAACCATCGCTCCACTCGTGGCAAGCAACAGCAGGATGCCTCCAAGCGTCGGAACCGTTTGCGCGATCATGATGATCCGTCGCCGTTCAAAGCTGTCCGCTACCGCACCGCCGATCAGAGACAAACCCAGAGCAGGAACGAACTGGACGAGACCAATCAGTCCCAGATGCAATGCAGAGCGCGACAGATCGAACACGTGCCATGCCACCGTCGCACGAAACAGCGTCAACGCAGTCCCGGAGCAAAATCGACTGATCAGATAATACCAGAAATCGGGAGGCATTTTTTGGAGGTTACGTGACACGGCACATCCACTCCTGAGCAGACGGCAGAATGGTCAACCCTGACAGTACCAACTCTGTGAGATCCGGCGGGGGTCGCAAAGTCAACGTCCGTTGGTCTGGCGACGGCGGAGAGCACCGACGTTGTCGTTGTGCTCGCCAAGCGTGCGGGAGAACACATGGGTGCCATCGCCTCGCGCAACGAAGTAGATGTAGTCGACGGCCGCAGGCGAAACGGCCGCAAGGAGAGAGGCACGTCCCGGATTGCAGATCGGCCCGGGCGGCAGCCCGGCGATCAGGTAGGTATTGTATGGGCTGTCGACCTCCAGGTCATTGGCGGTGGGGACCTGCCTTTGTTCCCGCCCGTATATGGCAGTCGGATCCGCCTGCAGGCGCATCCCGATCCGTAGCCGATTCCGGAATACAGCGGAAACGAGAGCACGTTCTTCCGCCACACCCGTTTCCTTTTCGATGATCGATGCAAGAGTGACCATCTGATGTTCCGTGAGTCCTGATGCTTCCCGTTGCCCGTTGAGCCGCTGTAACTCCTGGCGGCTTCGTTGGACCATCGCCGCCAGAATCTCCGCCGGAGTTTTCTCCCAGGCAAATCTGTACGTGTCCGGGTAGAGGTATCCTTCGAGCCCACTGGCGGGCAACTGCAACTGCCGCAGGAATTCAGGATCTCCCGCAAGACACAGAAATTGATCCTCTGCGCCAAAGCCTGCGCGAGCGAAGTACCCGGCAACATCGCGCAGTGTGCTGCCCTCGGGCACGGTCACGCTGTGCAGACCATCGTCGCTGCACAGTCGTGCGAGCAACTCGAGTGGCGTCGCAGGTTCATGGAATACGTAATCCCCCACTCGAATCTGGCGATCCATTCCTGTGAATCGCGCCCATAGACGAAAATTCCAGACGCTTCGAATGATCCGGCCCTCCATGAGTTGACGGCTGACCGTGCGGAACGAGGTACCGTCCCCGATGTAGACAATCGCACCTCCCAGAGGTGGTGCCAGGGGTGTGTGAGCGTCCCACCAGGAGAGAACCGCCAGAAACAGCCCCACTACGAACAGCGAACCCAGGGACCCAAGGCCGGCCCTCAGAAATCGACTCGGCGTACGACGCATGCCCCGATTCGCTGACACGCCCGTCCTTTTAGCCATCACCCCACGAAGTTGAAACGCACTCCGTCATACGGCAGCGGCATCCGATCGAACTTCGTATCGAGAGGCTTTTCAGACACAATCCACGAAATCAGGTTCACAAAGGACGGCGGCACACGTGTGTACGCTGCGGTAGAGAGGGAAGTAGAGCGCAGGTACGGACCCTCGCATTGACGCTCTCAGGAGGCTCGGATAGTTGTTTGTGCCGCAACGGGGGGATGTCCTCAGCATGGGTATCATTTTGATCGTCGACAAACTAACCGGCCGGTTAAGCGGCTGAAGATAGGGGAATATGTTCCACATCCTGTTGGATATTCTCATTGCCATCGGCCTTCTGGTCTCGTGTTGGTTGTATGTGACGAGTTGGGTGGGTGCACGGCTCCTGCTGCGCCGCGCGAGAATCGACCGGGACCAACCGCAGAAAACTCCCGGGATCACGGTGCTGAAACCGCTCAAGGGGCAGGAACCCGACCTCTACGCAAATCTTCTGTCGTTTTTCGAACAGGATTATCCCGAGTTCGAATTGATCTTCGGAGTGGCAGATTCCGACGATCCGGCACTTTCCGTCGTGCGGCGCCTGCAGGCCGCCTATCCCCACGTCCGGGCGGCCATCGTCGTCGATGACCGTATCTACGGAACAAATTACAAGGTCAGCAATCTACAGAACATGTACGGCAAGGCACGCTACGATTTCATCGTCCTTGCCGATAGTGACATCTGCGTCGCGCGCGACTATTTGCGGCGGCTTGCGGCACCGTTGAGTGAGCCAGACGTAGGAGTCGTCACCTGCCTCTACCGCGCCCGGCACTCCGGTGACCTCCCCAGCCGGATCGAATCCCTGTTCGTCAATACGGACTTCATTCCCAATGTACTCGTTGCTCGAATCGTGGAACCGACCCGCTATGCCTTCGGTGCAACCATTGCAATCCGCCGCGGGGTGTTGGACGAGATCGGTGGCTTTCTCGGTCTCTCGAATTACCTGGCCGATGACTTCCATTTAGGAAATCGCGCCGTCCAGCAAGGCTACCGGGTCCATGTGTGCGACTTCGTCGTTGAAACGGTTCTACCCCGTAGCACCTGGCACTTCCTCTTTTCGCATCAGCTACGGTGGGCCCGTACAAATCGCAGTGTCCGCCCCGGTGGCTATCTTGCCCTGGTCCTCACACATGGAATCACCTGGGCCCTCCTCGGTCTGGTCCTCCATCCCTCCAGCGGGTATGCGTGGGCGGCGTTCTGTGCGGTTCTGGGAATTCGCGCGGTAACCGCCCCGATCGTCGCACGCCGTTATCTGGGTGCTCGCTTCGACTTCACCGACCTACTGCTTCTGCTCCCCAAGGATCTGTTCGCCACGATCATCTGGGCAACGGCTTTTCTCGGAAACTCGGTGACCTGGAGTGGGCACGAGTTTCAGATCGTGGCGGGAGGTGAAATGGTCAGATCGGGTGACGGTCCAGGCTCGGGTCGTGTTCGCAATCGATTCGCCGTAGAACGCGAGAAGTCGGAGACACTCACTTCCTAAGCGGCTCGGACCAGCAACTGATCGACGAGATCGTGCAGACTGTCACGGTCTTCGGACGCTTCCAGCTTGTCCAGATCTGCATGGGCTTTTCTGCCATATTCGTTCGCCAGGCGCCGGACTTCCTGCAACACACCCGCATCGATGATCCTCTGGTGTGCCTCCTGGCTTTCCGCCTCTGTCAGTCCCGGTTTCGCAAACAGTTCTCGTAAGCGCTCATCCAGTGGCAGTGTGAGAACCACCGGAAGGGATGGATTGCCATCCCGCAGATCGATTCCGACGGGCTTACCCACCTGCTGTCGATCTCCCGCGACATCGAGCAGGTCATCGACGATCTGGAAGGTCATCCCCACATTGAAACCACAGCTTGCCATCGCTTCGACGATGGCCTCGGGTGCATCGGCCAGATAGGCTGCGGTTCGTGCTCCCTGTTCGAAGATACTGGCTGTCTTGCGACGGATGATCTCGAAATAATCCGCCAACGTCACAGCGGGGTTGTTCCGGAAACGCCCCTGCATGATCTCACCCTCGGTGAGACTGATGCAGGCCTCTGCGGCCCAACCGATCAGCTTTTCTTCGAAGCGTGCGCAGAGTTGGAAAGCCCGGCTGAAGACGAAATCACCCGTCACCAGAGTGTGGGCCAGCCCATAACGGCTCAGAGCCGATGGCTTCCCACGTCGCGTGTCGCTATTATCAATGATGTCGTCGTGCAGAAGGGTTGCCGAGTGGATCAATTCCAGGGCAGTGGCCACGTCCACGATATCTTTCAGGCCCCTTCCCCCGCAGGCCCGAAAAATCATCAGGGTTACGGCAGGGCGTACCCGCTTGCCGCCAGAGCCGACGAGGTAGCCCGAGATTTCCGTCAGCAACGGTTCACGCGATCGCAGGATCTCGGACAATCGCCGTTCGGCGAGATCGAGCGCCTCGGAAAGCGACCAGGTCGCATCTTGCTGGTTTGAAACCTTCTTCATCACACCTGGCACCCGGATTCCCTTGCGAACGGTGAGGCAGATAAGGGCAAACAAGATGGGGAGTCAAGGTGAGCCGCACGCTGGCGTCGCACGTTGCGTTCGCATCGTTCAGCCGATAGCTTCGACAATCGATGCCAATTCCGGGTCCTGATGTAAGCGTACCAATCGAAATCAAACGCCACGGCCACGACAGCGTCGAAATCCGCTGGGTCGATGGACACATCAGTCTGTTCCCCAACGCCTATCTGAGAGAAAATTGTCCCTGCCCGGCATGCCGTGACGGCAAGCCGGCCGGCCGCACACTGCCCGTCCTGGGCGGCAATGAAATTTTTCCGGTACAGATCGGGGTCGTCGGAAGATATGCCATCAGTATTCAATGGAGTGATCGGCACGACAGCGGCATCTACAGTTACAAGACGCTGCGTGACCTGTGCCCTTGTGAGACCTGCCACACGCAGGGAAGTGATTCCGTATGACCAAAATCAACGATATTCGTGAAAGATTGAGAGAGATTCGCCCGCACGGCTCGACACAGAACATCGTCGATGCCGGCATGGTGAAGCATATCGACTTCAACGGAGGACACGTCACCGTCTTCGTGAGTGCAACAAAGATGCCGGCCCATACGCAGAAGGTTCTACGGAACGACATCGAATGGGCCGTCGGAGCTCTCGAGGGAGTCCGCACAGTCCGCACCGAGATCGAAGATCCATCGCAACGGGCGGCGAACCGTAGTCCACTCGGCTCGCAGGGTCCCCTACCGGGTGTGCGTGACATCATCGCGGTGTCGAGCACGAAAGGTGGTGTGGGAAAGTCAACGGTCGCCGCCAATCTTGCTCTGGCCATGGAACGCCTCGGCAAACGGGTGGGCCTGCTGGATGCCGACGCCTACGGGCCGAGCCTGCCGATCATGTTCGGAGTCCAGGGACCGGCAAAGATGACACCGGAGAAGCGCATCATACCAACTGAAAAATTCGGCTTGCAGTTGATGTCGGTCGGGCTCTTTCTGGACGACAACGCTCCCGTGATCTGGCGGGGCCCTATGGTGATGGGTCTGGTCCGTCAGTTTCTCAAAGATGTCGACTGGAAGGACCTCGATGTGCTCGTAGTCGATCTGCCTCCCGGCACGGGAGATGCGCAGCTCACACTCGTGCAGCAGGTGCCGTTGGCGGGAGGTATTGTGGTGACCACGCCGCAGGACATTGCGACTCTCGATGTTCAGCGGGGCATCGCCATGTTTCAGCAGGTCAACACCCCGGTCCTCGGCATCATCGAAAACATGAGTGTGTATGCATGCCCGCATTGTGGTCACGAGGAGGATATCTTCGGTACCGGTGGCGCAGCCCGATTGTCGGAAGCGTTCCAACTCCCTCTCCTGGGAAGTATCCCCATGGTGGCCGAGGTGCGAAGCGCTGGTGATGAAGGTCAACCCATCGTTGTGGCACAGCCAGATCATCGGGTGAGCCGCCTGTTCCTCCAGATTGCGCAGGACGTTCTGGACATCGTGGAACGACAGCGGGAGGACATCCCGGCACCGGCGATCATTGGTTGACGGGCCTGCTCGCAATCCAGGGATCTGGCATCATCCCGTAAGCATCACATTGCTGCGTGCTTCTTCTCGCCTCGCAGCTCACGACGCAGCCTCGTTGCGTGGCCGCAGCCGGGGATCTACGAGGCTCGCATGTTCCCTGTCTCGTCCGCCAAGGCCCAGGCGCTTCTGGATCGTATGGACGAACTCGGGATCCGAGAGGAAGACCTCGAGGAGTCCTTCGTACGATCCGGCGGTAAGGGCGGCCAACACGTCAACAAGGTGTCTACGGCCGTGGTGCTGGTCCACCTACCGACGGGCACCAGCGTCAAGTGCCAGCAGGAACGGACACAAGCACTGAACCGCTATCGGGCGCGACAGATTCTGTGCGACAAGATCGAGCGCGCCCTACGTGGCGCGGCGAGTGCGGAGGCACAGCGCATCGCCAGACTCCAGCGACAGAAACGCCGCCGGTCACGCCGGGCGAAGGAAAAAATCCTCGCCGACAAACGGGCGCGATCGGAAACAAAAGCTCTACGGGCACCTGTTACAGAAGAGGATTAAAAGCCGGGCCTCCGTGATGGGTGGCCGCAGATCGCGCGTTGGATGAGGGGAAAGCGCTGGTCTGTGATCCGATCATGTGATCGTACGGGTCTCCTTCCACGGCATGGCATCCTCCCTGGTGCCTTTCAGTGTTACCTATGTGCCCGGTCCAAAGTGTCACCTATCTGCCCGGTCTGTACCCCTCAAAACCCCCCTCACCCTTCGCCCTCGCCCCCCAGTTCCTGGGTGGCGAGGGGATGTTTTTTCTTTGCATCACTCGTGCGTTCCTGGATGGTGAGGGGATGCTTTTTCTTTGCATCACTCGTGCGTTCCTGGATGGTGAGGGGATGCGTTTTTTCGCATCGCTCGTGCTTTCCAGGGTGGTGAGGGGACGCTTTTTCTTTGCATCACGCTGGCCTTCCTGGGGCGCAAGGGAAGGCTTTTTTTCGCATCACTCATGCCTTCCTGGGGAGCGCGAGGGAATGTTTGGTTTGCCCTCTCGGCATCAACGGTATTGTGCCATACGCTGCGGCGGTGGTGATGTGATTCCTGCACGGGCAATTCACTGCCCATCGGGCAGATTCTGACATCTATTCCAGAGCCAAGGCCTTAAATTCCCCCTCTCCCCCCAAAAATCACTTTTCTTGGCCTTACCCACAAATAGCTGCGCTGGACACGAATGACTCACGGGGCACGGACCGAGGGTCCGAACAGGCGCCAGCACAGACTGATGTCGGC
>JAANMV010000170.1_pt1 | contig 79555 bp, 74 predicted proteins | sample 7279661 | NCBI WGS metagenome assembly JAANMV01 (sample SAMN14094540, study PRJNA606508) | bioreactor metagenome | isolation source: A lab-scale SPAN reactor treating ammonium-rich wastewater day 121 | place: Ireland: Galway | collected 2017-05-16 | reverse complement strand
TCAGCACCACCACCCCGCAGCCCTCGCCCCGCACAAATCCATCGGCACCCGCCGCGAACGCCTGGCACAAACCACGAGGACTCAACATCCCCGACTGGCGGGCGAATGATGCCGTGGTGTCGGGGCTGAGGATGAGGCTGATCCCGCCGGCCAACGCCACGTCGCACTCACCACGTCGCAAGCTCGCCACGGCTTGATGCACGGCCACCAGCGAGGATGAACAAGCCGTGTCGATCGTTAAACTGGGGCCGCGAAAATCGAAGTGGTAGGACAAGCGATTGGCCGTGATCGCCAGGGAATTGCCGGTCGCGCTGTGCCCATTCGTGGGATGCCACGCTGCCGCCTGAAGGCGAGCATAATCGCCGCCGCTCACCCCTAAGAATACTCCGGTGCGGCTGCCAGCCAGCGGATCGGGCGGCATGCCCGCATGCTCCAAGGCTTCCCATGCCGTTTCCAGCAGCAATCGCTGCTGGGGGTCCATTTCAGCCGCTTCGCGAGGGCTGATCCCGAAAAACCCCGGATCGAATTGATCCACACCCGACACAAATCCGCCGCGACTGGGCAGCGACCCATGCTGTTCGGCGGCCCGCTGTAGTTCGCTGGCCCAGCGGTCCATGGGCGTATCGCTCAAGCTGCATTGGCCTTGCTGCAATAGCTGCCAAAAGGCATCGGCGTTGTCAGCTCCGGGGAACCGGCAACCCACGCCAACCACCGCCAAGGGTTCTTGAGCATCGATTACAGCGCGCTTGGAAACCGCCGCGTGTTCGCCCGCACCTGTGATCAAGTAATGCGCCAACCCGGCCACGTGCCGGTGGTCCCAAGCGACGGTCGGAGCCACCGTGCGGCCGAGTTTTTGTTCAAGTTCGCCCGCCAGGCGGACGGCCGTGAGCGAATCGACGCCAAAGGCTGCAAAGGGTTGCCGGCGTCCGATGCGATCGCGCGGAATCTTCAACCGGGCGGCCAGGCGGTCGATCATCCACGCCTCCAACTCGACGATTTCCGCCCGCTGCTGGGGTGTGATGTCTGGAGAACCCGCGGAAGCGCTCGCTGCGCCTTGCGAATTCGCGTCGTCGTTTGCCGCGGCCGATTCTGGCGCCGCGTCGCAACCTTGGAGTTCGGCCGCGCTGCGTTGATCCCAGCGGCCCACCACTTTGAGTTCGTCGGCTTCGAACAGTTGTCGCGTGAGCCGCCGCTGGATCTTTCCGCTCGAAGTCTTGGGAATGCTCACGGTGCGGAGCAGCAAAATGGTTTCGACGGACAGGTCGTGCTCGGCGGCCACGGCCGTGCGGATCGCGGCGAAGATTTCCTCGTGGTTGGCGGTGCGCAAATGCGAACGTTGCAACTCGCTGACCACCACCACCCGCTCGCTGCCGTCCTCTACCGCCGGCAAGGCAAACACGGCCCCCGCGTCGGCCATGAGCGCCGGATGCGAAGCGGCCGCAGTGCGCTCAATGTCCTGAGGGTAGTGATTGGCTCCGCGAACGATGAGCACGTCTTTCAAGCGACCGGTGATGTAAAGCTGCCCCTGGTGCAAGAAACCCAGGTCACCGGTCCGCAGAAACTTGCGTTCGGCCAACTCAGGCGGAGCGTTGGTCAGGGTTGCCTGGAATGTGGCTTCCGTCACTTCCGGCTTACCCCAGTACCCAGCGGCCGCGCTGGGTCCTGAAACCCAAATTTCGCCCACCCTCTGGGCAGGGCAAAGCCGATGCGTTTCTGGATCGACAATTTTCAGCAAGAAATCGGGATCGACCTCGCCGCAGGCGACCAGTTCCAAGTTCTTGCGGCCTGGGGAAGTGTCCGGTGAGTGAAGCGATTCCGCCGTTCGCACCTCGCCTTGGCTCAAGGCCTCGGCATCGACCGACGTGGTTATCACCGGTTCGCCAGGGTGCGAGCCGCTTACCAGCAGCGTGGTTTCGGCCATGCCGTAGCAAGGGCAAAGCGCATCGGCCGAAAATCCATACGGCGCGAAGGCCTCGGCAAAGCGTCGCAGCGTTTGCGCATGAATCGGCTCGGCGCCGTTGTAGGCTACTTCCCAACAACTAAGGTCCAGTCCTGCCCTGTCTTCGTCGCTGGTTTCGTCCACGCACAACTGGTAGGCGAAATTGGGCGCCCCGCTGATCGACACCCGATAATCCGAAATCAATCGCAACCAACGAATCGGCTGCTGTAGGAAGGCCACCGGCGACATGAATGCCAGATCGCCCCCCCAGCACAACGGATGCAGCAAGTTGCCAATGAGGCCCATGTCGTGATACATGGGCAGCCAACCGCCGCAGTGGAACCCCGGCCGTTGCCGAAACGCCCTGCCAATGTGCTGCTGATTGCTCAGAATGTTGTCGTGGGTGACGATCACTCCCTTGGGATCGCCCGTGGACCCGGACGTGAACTGCAAGAACGCGGGCCGCTCTCCCTGCTGGCGCGGTTCGCGCCAATCGTTGGCCGGCGGCAACGCTTCCTTTTCGTCGATCGCCAGCCAGTTGAGCGCCGCCAAGGCGGGCCATTCTTCAAATCGTTCGCTGAGCGGTCCCAGCGTGTCGGCGTTGCTTAGCGCCAGTGTGGCCCCCGAATCGGCCAAGATGGTTTCAATTCGCGTGCCCTTCTGATTCCGCCGGGGCGGATAAGCCGGAACCGCAATCGCCCCGGCATACAAACAACCAAAGAACGCCGCGATGAAATCGAGTCCTTGCGGAAAAATCAGCAATACTCGTTCGCCTTCGGCACGCTGCGTTTGCAACCAGGCTGCGATGGTTCTTGCCCGGTGGTCAAGATCGGCGTACGACCATTCCTGCGGGGGATTGACATAGTCCAGGTAAGAATAGAGCCGCCGGTCACAATGCAAGCTCACGCGGATTCGCAATAACGCGTCCAGGGTGGGCGCAGTGAGCAAAACCTCGGGGATTTGAGCGTGGGGCTTCACGAAAGACCAGATCTGAAAAAATGAGCAGGTTTCAAAACGGCGGAAGAGCCATCAGTACTTTCGTTTCAACGACGGCAAACTATTCAGGCTGCGCAATTTATCAATTTTCTCCACCGTGCCCGCGCTGTCAACCAAACGGGGGGTTCAGTAGACATCTGCCCTAGGGGATTGCCTTGCGCTCCGCATCGCTGGGCGGGGGCTCGCGGAGGATGCAAGGTTGCCACCTATCGTAAGCAGGCGTAGGAACGGACTGGGCGCAACAGGCTTTCCCCTCGGGGTGGGTGGGCTTTTGGCCCCTCCCCAACTGGCGAAGGGTACGTTACCATTCCAAGCATCGGCAGAATTTGCGCGGCTTTCCTCATGGTAGCCAGCACCCCGCTAGAATCGCTGATCTGCGTGCAACCGTACGAGCCTTCCCCAACCGCCATACTCAGCAAAACGCGAAGCGGTTAACGCAATGGATGGTGCGAATAGTCGGAGCAGGTAGAGGAGTGGCTGCCGAAAGTGCGCATTTTGCCGGTTGGGCCGCGGACTGTTTGCCCTGGGTTTGTGCCGGTAGTGGGCGGGATTTGCCGCCATTGCTTGTCGCCAAGGCGGCGATTGTCGCGGTCGGCTGCACGGCGGAAGACGCGTGATGGAAAACGAACCCCGCGAGCGCACCAGGTCGAAGCAGCCAGCGCCGCGGCAGCAGCAAGATAAATTGCCAATTTGGGGCCTGCTTGAGCGAATGGCTGGTAACATGAACGAGTAACATTGAACGAAACCGGACGCCAGGGCTTAGAATACCCTTAAGACGACCGCTCCCCTTTTCCTTCCAACCAGCTTGAATCTCGCATGTGGTTCTCAACTTTTATTCTGAAGAATGTCAGCCGCCGCGTGATGCGTTCGACCCTTACCGCCGTCGCCATGGCGCTTGGCGTGGCTGCCGTGGTGTCGCTGGTGGGAATTGCCGGGGAGTTTGAGAACTCGTTCGCCGCTCTGTATCGCGAAGCCAATTTTGACCTCGTGGTGGTGAACGCGGGCAAGCTCGGCGGCTTGTCGTTGGCCATTCCGCAAAGTCTCGAGGAAGAAATGGCCAAGGTCGAAGGCATTCGCGAAATTGTGCCGGGCCTGACCGATATCGAAACCCGAGACGACAACACCCAAGTGCCCGTGCAGGGGTATCGCCCTGAAACCTCGGTGTTCGATCACTACCAACTGGTGGACGGACGCAAGCTCAATCGCTCCGACCAGTACTCGGCGATGTTGGGCAGCCAACTGGCTCGAAATTACGAAGTGAAAGTAGGCGACAAGTTCGAAGTGCTCGGCCAGGAATGGGACGTGGTTGGCATCTTCGATACCGTTAACTTCATCGAACGAAATGCCGTCATTGTTCCCTTGGAACAACTGCAGGAATTGTCCACGCTTTCTCGTCGCGATGATCCGGCCGTGACCGGCTTTTTTATCGTTACTTCCCAACCGCGAGATGAAGCATTTCAGCGCGAAGTCAAGGGCCGGCTCGACGAGTTGTTTCTGAAAGTCAAAGAGGAAAAAAAAGAACTCAAGAACCTTAAGGTGAATCTCACCAGCGAACACGTGAAGAACCTGCAAGAAATCAAATTGGCCCATTCGATGGCCTGGCTGACCTCGACGGTGGCGTTGATTATTGGCGCGGTGGGCATGGTGAACACCATGCTGATGTCCGTGCAAGAACGGACCAAGGAGATCGGCATTTTGCGGGCCATTGGCTGGCGCAAGTCTCGCGTAATGCGAATGATTGTGGGCGAGGCGGTACTGCTCAGCGCCGTGGGTGCCATTCTCGGCACCGCCGGCGGAGTGTTGTTGACCAAGGCCCTGACGCAACTGCCCGTGGTGCGCAATCAAATGCGCGGCCAAATCGAGCCCGAGGTCTTGATCATGGCGGCCATCATTGCCCTGTTGATTGGCACCGTGGCCGGCATGTTGCCGGCCTACCGTGCAGCCCGACTGGCCCCCACCACGGCCCTCCGATACGAGTAAACGGGTCTCCCGTACAAGTAGATTGGGCCGCCGCGGCAATTTTGGGTTCTTTCCTCAACTCCGCGATCCATGGACTGGCTGTGGAACCTTCTTTTGGAAGTTACGTGGCAGCAGGTCGCCTGGGGTGTCGGCCTGTTCTTGGCTACTTTCTTTGGCAGCCTGGCCGTTGTCGCGTTGTTGCTCATCAAACTCCCGGCCAAATTCTTTCTCGATAGCCACGATCGCGGTTTCTGGATCGATCGGCATCCCACCGTCCGCTATTCCGGCATCGCGCTGAAAAACCTCTTGGGAATCGCCCTGATCGTCCTGGGGATTGCTCTCTCGCTGCCCGGCGTCCCCGGCCAAGGGTTGTTGACAATTCTGATTGGCCTGGTGTTGATCGATTTTCCCGGCAAACGACGACTGGAACGTTTCATTGTCGGCCGTCCCAAGGTGTTGCACGCCATCGACCAGCTTCGAGCCCGCTTTGGCCAAGAACCCCTCATACTGGACGAACCAGAACCGCCAGTTCCGAAGCCAGCAATCGAAAATTCAGAACACAATTCGCGAGTTTCCTAGCCTGGCCTACGGATAGCACATTCCGGTGCCTGCTTTTCCCAAGGCATGCGGCAAATTGCGGTCAGGCCACCGCGCGCCAGCAAAGCGCAAACGCTGCGGCCGCAAGCAGCAGCACCAAGGATAGCCCAACGGGCCACCTCTCGACACGTTTTGTTTTGAATTCCGGCAAGGAACGAAATCTTGGCCATCGTCGTCTCAGGCAAATAGAGGCCATCTCCCCGATTCTGGCCCATGGCACCCCTTTGAGACTTCTTTCTACCCGCAAAGGATTCTCCATGAACACGCGACTATCGACGATCTGCTTGGCGCTGTTCTTCGCCCTGCCCGCGTGCGCCGGCGCACCCGCGCAAGAAAATGCCACTTCAAAGGAACACGCTCCGGCCGTCTCTGCCGAAGAAGCGGCCGAACATGCCTTGCAATTGCTCGGGCAAACGACCAGCGACGACGAAGAAAGGCTACGCCGGCAGCTTGTCGAATTGGTGTCGCAAAGGGCCGCGAGCATGTCGGCCGATGATTTGCGACGTGCCATCACCACGTTGAGCGTTGGCGAGGGAAAACTGCCTCTGGCGGCCCAAGAAATCCTCGCTTCGTTCCGCCATCAGGCGGCCCAAATCCAAGCGCAAGCCAACCGGCAAATGCGCATCCATCAGCAAACCGCGCTCGCCGACTTGCAGGAATTGCAGGACAAGTACACGCGCGAAGGCAAGCTCGATGAGGCCCTGGGCGTGCGAGACCTCATTCGTTCCTTGAAAATGCCGGCCTTCGCGATCGAAAGCGATCCCGGCAACCTCAGCGGCTACACCAATTTCATTGGCAAATCGTTTTACTTTCGCGTCACCGGTTCCAACTCAGGAACAATTTACGGAAGCGACGTGTATACGTCGGACTCGTCGCTCGCCGTCGCCGCCGTGCATGCTGGCGTGCTCAAAGTGGGCGAAACTGGCGTGCTGCGCGTTACCATATTGGGACCGCAGCCGACGTACGCCTCCACCAATCAAAACGGCATCCAGAGCAACGGCTACGGCAGTTACTCGTCCGCCTTTCGCCTGCACAAAGCGCGTCTGGAACATTACGATTGATGGCCGACTCGCCGCCGAGCATGCCGCTTGAAGTGAACGAGCCGAGCGGGAGATAGTAGAGTATTTAGCGCCCGCCGCCGGGCTCGCTTTCAAGGCGAGGCGTTGGCGGCGGCCTCGGCCTCGGCCAACATGGCGCGGCAGTCCTTGAGATACCCGTCGATTTGGGTCAATTCGATTGCTGCCTTGTAGCGCGGGATGGCCCGCTTGGGCTCACCAACCGCCAGGAACACGTCGCCCATGGCCTTGTGCCAGAAGTGGCCCAGCAGGTCATTTCGCACATCGGGGCCGGCGGCCAATGCCTTTTCGGCTGCGGCTTTGGCGCGGTCCTTGTCGGCCGCGTCGAGCCAGGCCAGCGCGGCATCCTTCCAGTACACGCCGGCCAGCATGGGAGCGGCGGCTGCGTCCTGCTCCAATTTTTCGGCCCTGGTTCGCGCCAAATGCTTTTCTAACCCGGCGAGCCGCGTGGCCAGTTCGGCCGCCCGATCGGGATTCTTTCGCGGCCGCTCGTACAGCTTGCTCAATACGGCGAGAGCGACGAGGTCGTCAACGTTGGCTTGGAGCTTCTTCTCATAGCGTTCTACGGCGTAGTCGAGCTGGCCGCGCTGCACCAAGAAGTTCAGCAGGGTATTCGAGGCTGCCCAACGTTGGATTTGCGTATCCGAATGCTCGACCAAAAACTCCCCCGCCTCAACAAACTTGTCCACCTCGGGTAGGGAGCGGTACCCCCGCTGCAACGCCTCGTAAACCTTCTTCTTGTAGGCCACGTCGGGGGCGAGTTTCAACGCAGCTTCCAAGGGTAGTATGCTCTCGCGTTCGCGCTGGGCGCGAAGGTGGTTGAGACCATCGCGATAGGCCTCGTCGGCAGTGCGATATTGGCCCTGCGCGAACAGGCTCGCCGGCAGGAAAACCAAACAGAGAACGCCCGCTGCCATTCGCCGGACATGACGCATTTGCAGTCTCCATCCTATTGTTATTGCAAGATGTGGTTTTAGGGCCGGCCAATTGGCCGGCAAGGGGCAGTTTGCTCCCCAACTGTCACCCTTCAAAACATGGCAGTTCAGGGCAATGCGCACAAGCGACCGCGGGCACAAGGCCGAGGAGTTCTACGGTGCGCCAGCTGACAATACGGGGCGTTCTTGGAAGGAATCGCTGTTAATTGCCTGCCGCAGGCGCGGTGGGCGTGGCTGGCTCGGGCTTGGCAGCCCCTTGGGCAGCCTCGCGTTCTTTGCGAGCGGCTTCCCGTTTGGCCCTGGCTTCGTCGGCCATGGCCTTTACTTTTTTCAGTTGTTCGGCTGTGAGAACAGCTTCAACTTCGGCATCGCGTTTGGCTTTGATCGCCGCAATTTCGGCTTCCAACTTCTGCAGTTGCTCAGCGTACGATTGCTGAATGCCGTAGATTTTCTCGCGTTGATCGGGCGCCACCACGGCGGCGTAATATGCAGGCAAAATTCCCCGCGGCTGGCGACGCGGCTGAGCTTCTGGCTCCTGAGCCACGGACCAGGCAGCACCAACCAACAGCAACACAGCCAAACACGACCAGACGGAACGCTTCATCACATGCCCCCGGTAAAAAGGGGTACAAGAAAGAGTGCTCGCGCTTCCTTGCAAACGAAGACGCTTCCAGGCGGGGCAGCTTACGCATTGGAATCGTAAGCTGGGAGATATAGTAGCCGCCCCGGGTGGGGGGTCAACATGTTTTTGCCAGAAAGTTTGGCACTGCTACGGAGTGGCAACAAAGTGCCCGGTTTGCCGAATTCAGGTGTGGGCGCGGCGGGGGGTTAATAGTCAAACCACATTCCAATGCCCAGTTGTTCTTCGAAGTTGTCGAAGAACTCGTACTGCTGGCTCTTGCCGTTGTAGTACTGCACGCCAATCCGGAAAAGCCGCGAGGTGCTTTCTCCACGCCAGGCCCAACCGGCTTGGAATACGACGTTGCCCCCAAAGTCGACGTCTTCGCGGAGGTGCACGTTGACTGCCGCGAATGGCGCTCCCTTGAAGCCGGTCGGCATGGCGGGAGCGTGGTCTGCCCCGAACTGAAATTCCCAAGGCTTGGCGCCGTCGGATACCCCGAATGAATAGGCGACTTCGCCATACAACCGCAGCGTGGGAAAAACATAATGCGAAGCGGCAAGCACCAACGCGTCGCGCGTGTAGTTGATCCGCTGAACATCAGGGAAACGCAGCATGAACTCGTCGCCCAAATGCGAGCTCAAATGGTAGTAACCGATTTTATATTGGGTCGGACCTTCTCCGTAGGTAATCACCGAGCCAACTCGAAAGTCGGCCGACATCAAATCTCGTAAACCACTATCCAATTCAAGCCGGGGCATGGCCGCCCCCTCGATATCCAACTGCCAGCCCTGCGGAAAATAATTGCCCGCGGTCCCATATCGAATCAGTCCAACCCGTCCCCCCAAGGTCGAGTCCCAGAGCCATCCCTGCTCGCGATCATAATTCCATACGCTGGCAAATCGGCTTTCATGCACGCCGGCCAAATAACTTTGAAAGATCAAACCTGAGGGAAGGATGTGCCAGTCCCATGGTTCTTCGTTCCACACGCCCTCGTAAGCGTAGCCCGAAGGATATGGCCCTCCGCTCTCGACCATCAGGCCCGACAGCGAGTCCTCGGGCACATTCAGGGGGCCCTCCCAAATTTCACCGGCTGCTGGCAAGGGAGGCTCGATTTGCGTGAGTCCCGCGTGCGTTGTGCGGGCAGCATGGGATGGTGTCGATAGCGGATCACGCGTTTGCCCCAGTAGCGGTGGGGCGGCCAATAACCAGACCAGTGCAGTCAATGCCACCGCTGCCAGCAGTGGTCGAATCCTAGCGCAGCTCCCCCGGCCGAAGTGGCACGGTAGCAGCGTTGCGACAGGGACCGTGATCATGGCAGCAAAACCTAAGTCGCCGATTGCAGGTAAACGTATGACAAAAATCCGGGGAAACCGCTCGACCAAGCTATACAACTCAGCAGACCTCGCCTTTCGCGCGAGCCACCACGTTTCCAACCAGGCAGTGCGCATCTACCCCAACGTAGATGTGTGAATGCATACCACAACAGACAAAGTCGCGGGATGCCACTTCAGCCAAACATGACCATCACAACTGCGCAATCCCCGGTTGCCAAGGGGTTCAGGCAATCACACATTCAAACAACGAGCGGATTGGAAAATGCCCCTTCACTTCTGCAGCGAAAGTGCGCGGCTACCGAGTCGGCAGCCAATCGCTGCTAGCGGTGGCGTCGCTCTCACACTCGCCGGATGCGATATCGTTGGTAAAGATCGGCAACTCAAGAACGTGCTACTTGTAAAATTGGTTGCACTGCTAAAAACCACCCTGTTTGCCGAGTCGCAAGGAAGACGCCCTTTAGAGAGGTAGTGGATGTCGCTGTCGGAGACCTTTCACGACGACGGGTTTTTTTGCGGCCAGCACTCAGAATACAATGGTGACAAACAACTTTCGTTCGGGCCAGACTGCTTGCGCTGATGGGCGTCACAGTTTGGCCTCGTGCAGCCGTTGGATTTCCCGGGAGTGATTAGGCCGATGAGAACCATGACCTTGCTGCCGGCGGTGCTGGGCCTGCTGGCCTCGCTAGCCCAAGCTGAAGTGAGAACCAAGACGATCGAGTACCGTGATGGCGACACGCTGCTCAAAGGGGTGTTGGCCTGGGATGACTCCGCTGCTGGAAAGCAGCCCGGCGTCCTTGTCGTTCACGAATGGTGGGGATTGAACGACTACGCCCAGGATCGTGCCAAACAACTGGCGGGACTGGGCTACGTGGCATTCGCGTTGGACATGTACGGCGGCGGCAAGGTGACCGAACACCCGGCGCAAGCCGGAGAATGGGCGGGCCAAATCCGCGCGAATACCGCCGCCTGGCTCCGGCGCGCTCAAGCCGGCCTTCAAGTCCTCAAATCACAGCCCCAAGTCGATGTCTCGCGGATTGCGGCTATCGGTTATTGCTTTGGCGGCTCCACCGCTTTGCAGATGGCATTCGCGGGCGAAGATCTGAAAGCGGTCGTCAGTTTTCACGGCGCGCTGCCTGCGCCTACCGAGCAGCAGGCCAAGGCCGTCCGCGGCAGCATTCTGGTTTGTCATGGTTCGGCCGATGCGTTCATCTCCCGCGAGTCCATACAGGAATTTCAAACGGCCCTCAATCAGGCCGGCGCTGACTGGCAACTGATCGAATACGGCAACGCCCGGCATAGCTTCACCGTTCCCGACGCCGCCAAGGCAGGCATTGAAAACTTGAAATACGATGCCAAAGCCGACCGCCGCAGTTGGCAAGACATGCAGAACTTGTTTCAAGAAGTCTTCAAGAAGTAGCCATTGCATGCGGCTCTCCACAAAGAATCTTACTGCGATCAACTGCGCTTGTTCGCGCAGGTTGTGTTGGCCGGGGCTCATTCTGTTTGGGGTCTGGATGGCGCTGCCGTCGGCCGCGTTGGCTCAGCGGCCGCGCTATCCCTTGGAATATCCTCCCAAGCTGCCTGGCGAACAGCAGGTAGTCACCGATCGTTCACCGCGGTTTCTTGAGCCGGGTCCTAACCTCCGCCAAGGCGTCGAAATTGCCCGGGAACCGCCGCTGGTCGATTTTCAGTACTACCCCAACCAGAGTTACCCAGGCAATCCCTGGTGCTTTCGCGGGGTGGGTGCCGTGGTCGACGGCAAATACTACAGTGCCCTCTGCGATCACTTGGCGCCGCTGGGAACGGCCTATCTGTTTGAGTACAACCCTGAGACGAAAAAATTCCGGCTGCTGGTCAATACGGCCGAATTCCTCCGCAAGTCGGGGGAAATCACTCCCGAGATGAACTACACGCCTGGCGAGATTCAAACACGCATCGACCCGGGTCGCGACGGTTGGCTCTACTACGGCACCACGCGAGGTTCAACCCGCGTGACCAACGACGCCCATGGTTTTCGCGGCGAATGGGTGCTCCGCACGCACCCCAAGTCGGGCAAGACCGAGGTGGTGTCCGCCTTTCCCGTGGCCAAGCACTGCATTCTCGGCAGCGTGCTCGATCCGCAGCGCATGATTTTTTACGGAGGAACGGCCTCGGGCGATTTCCGCGAGAAAGACGTGCAATTCTTTGCGCTCGACGTGACGACCGGCAAAGTTCTCAAGCAGGCAGATAACGGTTTCGATCGTTATTGCATCTTCGCCAAGAGCACGGGCTGCGTCTATTGGGACGGCCAGAAGTACGACCCGGCCACCAACGAAATCACCCCCAGCGAAGCGCCGCATGTGCGCTCCGCCACCGCGGAGTCCGCCGAGGGCGTGGTGTATGGCACCTCGCGGTATGAAGCCGACCTTTGGGCGTTTGATACCCGCGCCGAAAAACTGACCCAACTGGGCTCTGGAGCGGTGGGCACGCAGGGCTACGTAGCCGCCATCCATTTGGACCCCGCCGGTCGATACCTGTATTACATACCCGGGGCGCACGGCGGCGCCAGCAAGGACGGAACGCCGGTGGTGCAGTACGATCTCAAGCGAAAGAAGGCCAAGGTGCTGGCATTCTTGCATCGTTACTACCAAGAAAAGTACGGCTACAACCTCGACGGCTGCTTCTGCTCGGTTCTCGATCCGGCCGGCGACAAGTTTTACATCTCGTGGGACGGCTGGCGAGAAGGACAGCCCCGCGGTTGGGAGTCCAGCGCCCTCACGGTGCTGCATATTCCGCCAGGCGAACGACAACCCTGAGCGATCTGCGACGCCCCGTCTTGAGTCACAAAAAAAGGCCCTGCCATTGCTTGCTGGAAGCGATGGCAGGGCCGTGCCGTTTGACCTTCACGCGTGTTTTGCCGACCAATGATTTGGCGGCGTTAGCTCTTGAGCTTCGCCAGGTGTTCCTCGGAGAGTTGGTACGCCCGGGCGCGGAACAAGAACTCCACGATGTTCCCTTCGTGCGGCTGGAGCCAGTCGAGCTTGATCGTGGGGATGGGGCCGATGTTGAGCCGGTCGATGTGCACCGCGTCGGACAATGCCTGTTGGAACTTGGGGTCGTTCGTAATGCCGGAGCAGACCAGCGTTGGCCCGATGGCTTCGATCATTTGCTCTTGAGGGCATTCCACGACGGTGCAGTACGGATACATGTACTCGGTTTTGGCAATCGCCGCCTTGGGCGATTTGCTGTGGATGATCGTGGGACGCAGGTATGCGCACCGTTCGTGCTCCACCAGCCGCGGGCCAAACTTTTCGGTCACGTGGGTTACGCCGTCCTCGCGGCAGTCTTCCTCGATTTTGTTCCACACCGCCTGGGCGACGCCCGGCACGGTGAACGCGGCCAGGCCGGCGTTGGGGTCTTCGGGCGGCAACACGTCGATCGGTCCGATGCGTTCGGCGATGGCCTCGGCGATTTCCTTGGTGTGCCGGCTGGCCCAAACCCCCGAGCAGTTGATGCAGCCGCGACCGCTATTGCGGTAGATGCTGTCGACCATGATGTCGAGATACTTTTCCCAGTCGTCCACGCAGTCGTCGCCCAGCAGAATCTTGCTGAAACCCGGACCGTGCGCTTGCACCTTGGGATTGCCGCGGTAGCGTTCGACGGTGGGCGTGCCGCCGAAAATCATGCTGCGATCGACGTGTTCGAGCACCGCCGCGCCGATGTCGCCCCCGCCGGGATAAATGCCGATCGCCTCGGCGGGAATGCCGGCTTCGGTAAAGGCTGCCGCCATGCGATAAGGCGTCCAGGGCTCTTGGGGACCGGGTTTGAGCACCAAGCCAATTTGCATGGGAATGACCGGCAGCCACAGCGTGTGGACGCCCGGGCTGTTGGAGGGCAGCACCAACCCCAGCACGGGCGATTGCGCTTGGTAGCTGACCACCACGCCGCGGCTTTCCATGCCGTAGCCCCGGGTGAGAATATTCAGATCGAGCCCTCGCGTCAGCGCGTCGAGCATGCGATCCATGTTGGTGAGCACAAAGTGGTTCTTTTCCATGTTGAACCGGCACATGTGCTCGGGGAGCCCTGTCGATGCGCTTTGCGAGCGCACAAACTCATCGGGGCTTTGGGTGCCGTTGCCCAGCGGCAGCGTGCCCGAGAGATAAAGGTCGGCGGCCTTCTTGATTTTTTCGATCAGGTCTTGGGTGGGGATGTCGCGGAGCACGTCGCGGGCGCGCTTGGCCTGCCGCATGTCGCGGGCGAGGATACCCGCGTTGGCCTGTCCAACCTCGGCGATGGGTTCACCGGTGTTGAAGTGAACGACTTTATCCTTTTCGAGGGAGTCGTATGGTTTTCCCCAGCGGAGGACGGGTAGAGAAAGCATGGAACACTCCTGCGACTTTTCCGCCGGCCGGGACATGCCGCGCCATGCGAATTGCCGCCTTGGTTGGAATTGCAAATTGAAAATTGCAAAATGAAAATCGAAACACTTACCTGACTGTCATCGATTGCGTTTCGCCGTGACGATCGATTGCCCGACGATTTCCGTCAGTATTTCGCACTCGCGAATGAGCCGGGACATCCTCTCTTCAACGAGCAATTCCGCGTTAACGATCAATCGTAGCCAACAGCGAGTTCCTCAGGGTCCTTTCAAACATCCGGTTAACTTGTGCACCAAATCGGCGCGGCTCTCAGCACGACACGTTTCTTCGAAACTTTGTACTGGCGACGTTCCAGAGCGGAAAATCTATCCGGCTATATGTCGGCCCAGCCTTATTTCCGGGAGCAATGCCACCATCCGTCCCACACGCGCTGCGAAATCCCGCAATCGTTCGGATGGATCGGACGGCTTCGTCATCCCTACCTGTGGCAGATCGACGCAGATTCAGATTCTTGCAATTTGCCTTTCTCAATTTGTAATTTGCAATCTGCAATTCCAAACCGCGATCTCCTTTGAGAAGACGCGTGCCATCGGTACCGTTCGCGCGAATTCGCCGCTTCCCACTCCGCGTTTAGTACACACCTACCGTGGTGCCGCCGGCCAGTTTGCTGAACGGACGCACGCCGCTCACCCCGTCCCAGGGAAATTTTTCGAAGGGCTGTTCGCGCTCGCCCTCGTCGCGTTCGAGGAATCCGGGAATGAACAACTCCTTGGTCATGGTGTAGAGTTTCACCCGGCCGGTTTCGCCGTAGCCGACAACCTCGTTGGCGTCGTCGGGGTTGACCACCTCGACCACGGCCCGAGGCTGCGGGGCATAGTAGCTGATCTTGTAGCCGTCGGCGGCGGTGACGGGTTTGCTGCAGGCCAGGCCCATCAGGGTATTGCCGTAGGTCGGCGTCATGTAAACTCGGTCGTCAAGGAATTCTTCCATGCAGAACCGGGTCCACTGCGGAGTGAACTCGGTGCCGCCGGAGAAGATGCCGGTGACGCCCACCTCGGGGATGCTGGTGCCGCGTTTTTCGAGTTCGAGCGCCAAGCCTTCCAGCAGTTTGGGCGTGGCGAACATGCACTTGATGTCGTGCCCCGCGGTGAGGATGGTCACTGCCTGATCGATGCAGTGCTGCTTGTAGGCTTCCAGGTGCTCCATCCAGCCTTTCTTGATGAGCTTGATCACCCAGCGGGGATCAAGATCGATGCAGAAGCAGATGCCGCCGCGGAACTGGCACAAGTGCTCCACCGCCAATCGCAAGCGACGCGGACCCGAGGGGCCCAGCATGAGCCAGTTGCTGCCCTTGGGGAAATACTTGTCGGGCAGGGTTTCGCTGAACAATTCGTAGTCGATCCAGTGGTCTTCCACCACGGCTCGGCTCTTGGGTATGCCGGTGGTGCCGCCGGTTTCGAAGACATACATGGGCTTTTCTTGCAGAGGCTGCGGAATCCAGCGGCGGACGGGGCCGCCGCGCAGCCAGTCGTCTTCGAAGAGGGGGAACTTCTTGAGGTCTTCGAAGCACTTGACCTCTTTGAGCGGATCGAAGCTCAGCGTTTTGGCCTTCTCCAGCCAGAACGACGAACCAGTGGAAGGATGGAAATGCCATTGCACCATTTCCACGGTGTGGGCATCTAGCGTCTCCCGAGCTTTGGAGACGCCGCTCTGCAAATCGACAGTGCTCATGGAATTACTCGCTTTACCAGCAGCAACTGGAGAAGGTGGGAACCCGCCTGGGCGTGGCGGAAGCAGTCCGAGGAGCCCCCCATGGGGCGCGCCGTCGCCGGGGACTCGTTGCCCTGGCGATGGAAATGAACATACCGCGACCGCAACAACAAAACAAGTGTTTGAATTATTTGTTTACCATCAGGTTCGGGTATATTCGCCCAGGGCTGTTCGTCAGCGAATTTCAGCGTGGTTGTAATTCACGCCAACTCGGACGAGAAACGACATGTCCCAGTCAAAATCCCCGCAAAACGACCCATCGCCCGGCGAAGCAGCAAGTCCGATTTTCCGGCAACCGCGGGGCAATTTTGCCCCCGCCGACCGAAGCCAGCCGCCGTTTCGTTATCGCGATTGGTTGATCCTGCGATCCGCCGTGGTCACCGCGGCCGTGGCGACCGTGGGCGCGGTGTTTCTGCGGCCACAGTTCACGCGGATCTACGAAAAATCCTCCGTCGATCTTCCGCAAATGACCCAGTGGTTGCTCAACCTGCCCGCGGCTTTGATTGTGATCGTGGGCGTTCTGTGGGTCATGGGGTTGATTGCGAAAGAATTTATGCCTTGGTCGCGCGGAAGCAAGACTCTCATCAACGTCGCAAGCCTGGTGTTGACCGGGGTGTTCATTGCCTGGCTGGCCATGGTGCTCTTCTACCCGTTGCGGCACGCTATCGAGTCGCTCACCCAGGCGATTGACTGACGTGATCGTTTACGCCGCCCCCAGTCGCAACACTGGAATTGCCGGCAGGATAAAGAGCATCGGGTAACAATTTGCCGAAATCACTCGATCAATCTCGTTGAATCTCCGGCCTTGCCGGGCCCAGCGTGAATGGACGCGGAACCCCGAGCACACCCTCGCGATTGGCTCCAGGTTGAACGAAAAGAAGCGTCTATCAGGATCCAGGAAGCTTCAAGCCGGGCGAACGTTCTACGGTTCCTCCTGCTTCCAGCGGGTGTGGGCGCGAACCCGAAATTCCTCAAAGCAATCAGCCTCAATCGCCTCCCGCGCTTGCCGCATCAGCCGCTGGTAGTAAGTCAGATTATGCGCCGTGAGCAGGATCGGACCCAACATCTCTTTCGCCATGAACAAATGTCGCAGGTACGCCCGGCTGTGCAGACAAGCAGGGCAAGGACAACCCTCTTCCAATGGGCGCCCATCGTCACGATGCACCAGGTTTCTTAGTCGCAGCGTGCCCGAGGAAGTAAACGCCAGCGCGTTGCGGCCATTGCGGGTGGGCAGCACGCAATCGAACATGTCGATGCCCTCGGCGATGGCTGCGAGCAAGTCCTCGGGCCGTCCCACTCCCATCAAGTAGCGAGGTTTGGACTCCGGCAGCGCTGCCACGGTGGCCTCGAGCACGCGATACATTTCCCGCGGTTCCTCGCCCACGCTCAACCCGCCGACCGCGTATCCGGGAAAATCGAGATTCACCAACTGCTGGGTGCAGCGAAGCCGCAGGTTGGTATCGAGTCCCCCTTGCACGATTGCAAACTGCGACTGATCGCTTCGCGTGGCGCACGACCGGCACCGAGCCGCCCAGCGCACGGTGCGCTCCATGGCGTCTTCGAGCAGGGCGGGTTCGCAGGGGAGCCCTACCACGTGGTCGAGCACCATGGCGATGTCGGAGCCCAGGTCTTCTTGAATCGCGATCGCCCGCTCCGGCGTCAACTCCAGCAACGATCCGTCAATGTGCGACCGAAATGTGGCCCCCGATTCACGAATCTTGGTCATTTGGGCCAGGCTGAAGAGCTGAAAGCCGCCGCTGTCGGTGAGAATGGGGCCATTCCAACCCATGAATTGGTGCAATCCGCCAAGTTGACGAACGAGTTCGGAGCCTGGTCGCAGGGCCAGGTGGTAGGTATTTCCCAGAATCATTTCGGTGCCCGTGGCAGCCACGGCGGCCACGTCCAGTCCCTTCACGGTGGCCACGGTGCCCACCGGCATGAAGGCGGGGGTTTCTACGCTGCCGTGGGGAGTGTGCAGCCGGCCGCGGCGCGCCGCGGTATGCCGATCCAGGTGCAAGCATTGCCACGTAACCGCGGGAAAAGACATTGCGAGTTGCCGGTGCTGAGGGTGCAAATTCAAAACCGTTGATGCTCCGAAAGGATTGCCGTTCGCGACAGAAATCTTGGGGGGGCATCGTGCGTGGTTGCCGCTGGTGCGGCCGTTGGAAGGAACCCATTCTGCCGTAAATGGCGGGAATTCCAAGTTGCATAGGAAGGGACGGGTTGGCGAAGGGAAGGGGTGGGAACGTGGCGCTCGCCAAGGGGTGTTGCTCCGAGCCGCGAGAAGGGAGATAATCCGGCGCGGGCCAACCCTTTCACCATTCATCGTCGGTGAGATAAGTGATGGTCAATCTCTTCAACAAACGCATCGGCGGGTTGTGGATGGCAGCCGGGCTGTGGGTCCTGGGGGGGTGCGGCGACTCGCCGCCGCTGACGTTGACATCGCCCGATGGGCAGACGCGAATCACCGTTGTGGAGAACATGGCGGCGACCGACCAGTTGAACGACGAAGCCAGCATTCAAGCGGCCAATCTGTTTCGCGAATTATATGTGATTGTGATTTCCGAACCAAAACAGGACGAGTTGAGCGAATTGACGTTGGCCGAATTTGACGACGTGGTGGTGTCCAACATGCTTGGCTCGCTGGAGCGGGCCAACGCCACGTCGCCGAAGTCCGTCAAGATTCATGGGCTCGACGGTTTGCGGCGCACGATTCGCGGGCATATGCCGGGCGAAAAGTTGGATGTGGGCTATGTGGTCACCACGGTGGAAAGCGCGGATTCTTTTCACCAAGTGATTGGCTGGACGCTTGCCAATCGATTGGACAAGTATCAAGCGACGCTGGAACGGATTGCGGATTCGTTTCAGTCGAACGACGGGCCCGTCAAGCCGGCCGGAACGAATTCGCCCGGCGAGGACGCCGCGACGTCCGCGGGGCAACCTTGAGGCAGGGGTTGCATACTGAAATTGGAATATGCCAAAGGAGGATGGCCATGGTTACTCGATCGGCAGCGCGGGCATGGGTGTTGATGGTGGCGATGTGGGGGTGCGCATCCGACGCAGGGGCGGCGGACTCGTACACGCTGTTTTCCTCGGCGGGCGACGTGAAGTTGCGTTTGCCAGCCGAACTGAAACCGCATGACGATCTCAACGCCGAAGCCAGCATTCAAGCTGCCGACCCAGCGCAAGAAATGTACCTGCTGGTGATTACCGAACCCAAGCGAGATCTGCCCGCGGGCGTTACGCTCGAGAAATACCGCGACGCGGCGTTGAGCAATATCACCAAGTCGACCAAGGGCGTCACTCCGGGCGAGCCGATTGAATTGAAGATTCAGGGGCACGCGGCGATACAAAGCACGTTTACGGCCACGGTGCCGGAAATCGAACCTCGGATTGTTTATTTGCTAACGACCGTTGAGAGCGAGCAAGGTTTTCACCAGGTGCTCGCCTGGACGTTGGAATCGTTGGCCGAGAAGAACCTGCCTGCGTTGAAGGAGGTGACGGCGAGTTTTCAAGCCGACCTTCAGCCGCTTTCTTCGGTAGACGGGCAATTGCAACTCTCGCTTCCCCCTGGCATGGTTGGCAGTGCGAGATTGCACGCGGAGGCCGAACTTCAGGCGGCCGATCCGAAAACCGAGCGGTACGTGATCGTATTGAGCGAGCCCAAGGGCGATGAGGCCGAGCCGGTTTCGCTGGCCAAGGCGTTCGAAGGGGATATGGCCCAACTCAAGTCGGTCGCGATGGAGGCGAAGGTTGGAGAAACCGAAAAACTTTCCGTCCAAGGATTGCCGGCGTTGAGAACGACTTTGACCGCCCAGCTTGAAGGAATCGAGCCGCGGGTAACGTACCTGGTGACGCTGGTGGAGTCGCCGCGGGCATTCCACAAGATTCTCTGCTGGACCATGGCCGACGAATTTGCCAAACACGAAGCGTCGTTGCGTTTGGTGGCGGATAGTCTCCGGGTTCGCGCCGCGCCAGAGGAACCGCAACCCGAATGAGCGCAACGGGGAGAGCGAATGGTTTGGCATGCCCGGCGGGCAGTCGCAGGTTCGGCCCGAGGTTTGCCTCCCCGCACGTCCGATGTTTTCTTGCCGCACATTACACCTACGTTGTTGAGTCTCATACATGAGTTGGCTACCTAAGAAGCAAGTGCTCGCGCCATTCGATTTTTCGGAGCTATCGGTCGATGCGCTGGAAACCAGCCTGGAACTGGTCGAGAGCCCCGCGCACGTGCATGTGCTTCACGTGCTGCCGGAGATGGAGGTGAATGAGCCGGGCATGGTGTGGCGCACGGTCGATGACACCAGTCGCACGCAGCATGCCCTGGCCGCGATGCGCGAACGATTGAATGCCCCCAAGTTCGAGGGCGTGCAATTCGCGGTGCGGTTTGGCGATCCGGGAAACGAAATTGCCGAATACGCGGCGCAAATGCCAGCCGACTTGATTGTGATCCCATCGCATGGCCTCAAGGGCATCAAGCGATTGTTGATTGGCTCGGTGGCAGAACGCGTGGTGCGATTGGCCCACTGTCCCGTGCTGGTCGTTCGCAAATAGCCGGCACATTCCCGAGGCCGGTTCAGCATCCTGTCGGTTTATTGGCGTGCCCGCTGCGCGAAACTCTTGGAAGATCTTACTTCAACCGTTCCAGTCTGCTCACCCGGCCGGTACCGACCCATTCGGCCACGAAAATGTTGCCTTCACCATCGAAACAGGCGTCGTGGGGGTGCACAAACTTGCCTTCCTGCCATAGCGTGGGGTTCGCGCGAATCTCGCGTTTCTGATCGCCGCGAATATGCTCTGCATCGTCACCTAGGCGGGCGACTACCTGGTTCTTGGCGTCGAGCAATGTTACGCGGGCGAACAGTTCGGGTACGACGAGCAAGTCTTGCCAGGTGTCGGCATTGGCGGGCAGGCCGAAGCCTTCCAGGGTTTCCCGATGTTGTCCGTCGGCGGTGACATATTGCAGGGTGTGGTGCGCACGATCGCAGATTACCACCGCGGGTTCGCGACCTGGCCGATCGTCCCACCAAATGCCGTGCGGCGTATTGAACTTGCCTTGTCCATTGCCCGGCCCGCCAAACGCGCTCTTCCAGTTGCCGTCGCGGTCGTAGCGGTGGATGTAATACGAGCCGTAGCCGTCGGCCAACAGAAAGTCGCCATCGGGCAAGAACGCAAAGTTGGTGGGCAAGAAGCGATCGCGGCCCCAAATCTTTTGAGGGTCGGTATCTTCGCCCGCGGCATACACGCCCGAGGCGGCCGGAGCATGCTTGAGCCAAACCACTTCGCCCCGCAGGCTGAGCTTGGCCAGGGCCTTCACTTGTTGATAGGCGCACACGTAAAGAAACTGCTCGCGTCCTTCCCGGCGAACCTCAAGGCCATGCCCTCCTCCTTGAAACTGCTGGCCGAACGAGCGGACGTATTTTCCCTGGGGATCGAACACAAAAATGGAGGGGTGATCCTTGAGGTTTTCTCGACCTTCGTGGATCACGTACAGCAAGCCATCGCCATCCACTGCCACGTTGTGCGTGGTTTGCCATTGGAAGCGGTCGGGTAACTGCGGCCAGGCATGGTGCACGCGGTATTTGTGGTCGCCTTGACCGAGAATGTTTTGCGAACCGCTCTTGTTGGCGGTAACCACGCCCGGAACGGCGGCGGTCAATGTGCCTGCCACCGCGGTCTTGAGAAACGTGCGACGACGAACACGAATCGACGGTTGGGGCTTCATCGCGTGGAAAATCCTGAATGTGGATTGAGGGAAAGGTCCGGCCTGGCAGCCAGCGTCACGATACCATCATCAGCCGAGCAAGGACCATTGTCCAAGACAGACCCCGCAAAATCGAATGCTTTTGCGTGGATACCCGCCGCTAAGGTCAAACGACGCGCCGCGTCTCCCCGCAGGCTAGACAGAAATGCGCTCAAGCGGCCAGGGCGGCAACCGCACTCTGGCGCTTGACCGTTTCCCCGAAGCCCTCTAGCTTAAACTGAGGCGGGGTTAACCGTCCCCAGGTAAATTTCGCTTGCACCATGCGAACTCGAATGGCGATTGTATCGGCACCCATTTCCGGTTGGCCATGTCTAACTTTCGCGAGGGACGTTCGATGGCCATCATCAGGGCAGTGAAAGGCCCGCTGGCGGGGCAAACGTTTCAACTTTCGAGCCAGGGCACCATCCTGGGACGGGCGAATGATGCCCAAGTTGTGCTGGACAATGAAGCGGTAAGCCGACAGCACGCCCGCATTTACTGCAACGACGCAGGGCAGTGGATCCTGGAAGACCTGAAGAGCGTGAATGGCACTGCGGTCAACGGGGTTTCGCTGTCTTCAAACGGGGACGGAAAACGCGTCTTGTCGCAGCGCGACCACATCAAGATTTGCATGTTTCAATTCGCGTTTGAACAGGACGACGTCGACTCCACAGGGTCGTTGGTCCGCCTGGTGGACGGAGGGGAAAATCTTGAGCAGACCTCCGTCGAGTTGCCATCGTCCTCTGCTGAAATCAATGTGACGGAAAACCCGGAGACCAAGCTTCGGGCGGCAATGGCCTTGATTGACAGCCTGGCCGATACCATTGGTCTGGATCAGGTTTTGCCCAAGGTGCTCAGCAATTTGATCGGAGTGATACCCCGCGCCCAGCGAGGTTTTATTCAGGTTCGCCGCGAAGGTCCTGAAGGCGACGTCGAGTTTGTCACGGTGGCCGTACATCCGCCTCGGCTGAGCGAGCCCATTTGTATCAGCCGCACCATTGTGAATGAGGTCTTGCGCTCGCGGCAGGCCGTGCTCTCGCGCGATGCCTCGCACGACAACCGGTTTGCATCAAGCGAAAGCGTGGCCCAGCTGAGGCTCCGCTCGCTTATGTGCGCTCCACTGCTCAATAGCCAGGGCGAGGTGCTGGGAGTCATCGAACTGGACCAGCTGGAACATGGACGGGATTTCGAGGCGGGCGATCTCCAAGTGTTGGCTAGCATTGCCCGGCATTTGGGGATCATCATCGAAAATGCCCGGCTGCACGAGCGGGCCATCGAAGAACAACGTCTCAAGAGCGAGTTGGAGCGGATCGAACACGATCTGGATGTGGCGCGACGTTTGCAACGGGGACTGCTGCCCAAGGCGGCCCCCAATATCCCCGATTACAGCTTCTACAGCTTTTATCAACCGGCCGAAAAGGTCGGCGGAGATTTTTACGATTTTATTCGACTGCCCGGCAACCGCCTGGCGGTCGTGGTGGCCGACGTGTCGGGCGAAGGCGTGCCCGCCGCGCTGATCATGGCTCGGTTTGCCGGCGACGCGCGTCACTTTCTGGTCGAAGAGCCCGACCCTAGCGAAGCGCTGGCCAGGCTCAATCGCGATTTGATCGGCAATGATCTCGATAGCCGCTACATCACGCTGGTTGCGGCGATCATCGACACGGCAACGCATGCGGTCACGTTTGTCAATGCCGGCCACTGGGCGCCATTACTCCGGCGCGCCGATGGTGAAACGCGCGCCATGGCCGGCGACGAGCCTAACTTCTCTTTGGGTTGGTTTGCCGACTCGAAGTTCCGCGCATTTACCGTGCAGCTTGAGCCTGGCGATCGAGTGGCCATGTATACCGACGGCATTCTCGATGCCCGCAATCCCAAAGGCGAACAATACGGCCCCGTGCGATTGCATCGCTCGCTGGCCCAACCAGCGGTCTCCATTGCCGATCAGGGTAATTTGATCTTGCGCGACGTTCAAAAGTTTATTGGCCAGGCGCCTCAAGCCGACGACATGTGTTTGCTGTTGTTCGGCCGCAAATAAGAGAACAATAATTCAGGAGGCGCACTCACCCGGTTCGTAGAGGACTGGGCGCCATCCTCGCATTGCATGGCGGTTTCCCCCTTGTTTTCTGCCGAAGACACCATTGTAGCGCTGGCCTCCGCTCCCGGCGGCGCCGCCCGCGGCATTCTACGGCTGAGCGGGCGCGCGGCATTGGATTGTTTGCGTCGTGCTTTCAAGCCGGCGAACGAAGCGGCCGCGGCTTGGGCGGCGCTGACGGAATCCTGCGCTGCCCAGGTCATTCCTGGCGAATTGCAGCTTGGCAGCGACTGCCGGTTGCCGGTGGATGCCTACGTTTGGCCGGGTACCAAAAGTTATACGCGTTCTCCGCTGGTGGAGTTGCATACGTTGGGTTCGCCTCCGCTGTTGGACTGGGCCATCGAAACGCTGTGCGCCGCGGGAGCTCGACCGGCCCGGCCCGGCGAATTCACCTTGCGCGCTTTCTTGGCCGGACGGCTTGATCTCACGCAGGCCGAAGCCGTGCTGGGAGTGATCGATGCGGCCGATCCCGCGGCGCTGCAGACCGCCCTGGTCCAACTTGCCGGCGGCCTGGCCGAACCGTTGACCCGGTTACGAAATCATCTGCTCGATTTGTTGGCCCATCTTGAGGCTGGTCTCGATTTCGTCGAAGAAGACATCGAATTCATTTCGGCCAACGAGCTGCTCGCTCAGTTGCGTCTGGGCCAGCGACAGGTAGAACAAATTGCCGCCCAATTGACCAACCGGGTGGCAGGGCGGGAGTTGCCCCGGGTGGTATTGGCAGGCCGCCCCAACGCAGGCAAGAGCAGTCTCTTCAATGCCCTGCTCGAAACCGGGGCCAATGGCGAAAGCGCGAGTTCGCAACCGGCGGCAGGGCCCAACACCCGCGGCGCCGCTCGACCTGCGCTGGTTTCGGAGATCGCCGGCACCACTCGAGACTATCTTACCGCCGAAGTGGAATTTGGAGGGGTCCGCTGCCTGTTGATCGATACCGCCGGAGTCGATGACACCCTGGTCGCGGCCTCTGGTCGAACAATCGAAGCCGACGACGCGACTCAAGAAGAATCGATCGGTTCGTCGATGCCTGATCCCGCGATTCTGGCCGATATTGCCGCCCGAAAACAACATGCCTCGGCCGACGTGTTATTGTATTGCCTGGACGCCACCCAATGGCCGACCGCCGCCGAGCGCCGACTCCTGGCTCAACCCGACGCCCGTCGCCTGGTGGCAGCGACGAAAGCCGACGCCGCAACGCGAGTCGCGGACGGACAAGAACCGTGGATTGTGACCAGCAGCAATACCGGCGAGGGCTTGCCGGAATTGCGGCAAGCATTGGCCGATACGCTTGAAGAAGCCACCGCCGGGCAGGCTTGCGCCGTTGCCGCCACGGCGGTTCGCTGTGGCGACAGCCTGCGGTTGGCCAATGAATCGTTGGACAGGGCTTGCACGCTGGTAATCGATGCCGGAGGCGAGGAGCTGGTCGCCGCCGAACTGCGCACGGCTTTGGATGCGCTGGGCCAGGTGACCGGGGCCGTGTATACCGACGATGTGCTCGACCGCATCTTCAGCCGCTTTTGCATTGGCAAATAACGAACGATTCAGGCAAGTCAGGCCGCGATGCGCCGGTGCCCTCGTCGTCCCTGGCATTCTTCGTACAACGCGAGCATTTCCCGCACGTTGCGGTCCAGCGAATGTTGTTCGGCCAGGCGGCGCGCCGCGCGTGCCATCATCAGCCGCCGGTTGTTGTCGAGCATTTGGTCGACACGCTCGGCCAAAGTTTGATCGTCGGCGGGATCGAACAAAATTTCGCCTTCCACGCCCGGAGAAATCAATTCGCCCGCCCCGTTGAACCGGCTGGTAATCACGGGCAATCCGCTGGCGAGCGCCTCGAGCACGACCAGGCTGCACGGGTCGTAAAAGGTAGGTTGTACGTAGATGTCCGCGGCCGCATAGAACGGGGCCGGATCGCCGATCGCGCCGAGAAACATCACGCGATCGTCCGCGTCATGCGCAGCCGCCAATTTCTCCCCCGCTTCGATCGACTTGCCGCCGATGACCGCCAGGCGAACGGGTCGACCGGCGTACTTGAGCCGGCTCACGGCGCGGATTGCGGTTGGAACTCCCTTGAGGGCAAAATTGTGGGCGACAATCAGCAGCAGCACCTCCTCGGGCCGCACGCCGCATTCAATGCGAACCTTGTTGCGCCACTGTTGCCGCAATTCCGGAGAAAAACGCTCCAGATCGACGCCGTTGTAGACCACGCGAATCTGATCTTCCGTCGCCCCGTAGTGTTGTTGGAAGTGCCGGCTTACCATTTGCGACAGGGCTACCAGCAGCGGTCCGCCCCGGCGATATTGCCGCCGCTCGAGCCGCGAGAAATCGCGATAACGCGGCAGCCAGGGGGCAATCATGCGTTTCAACGGACGCAGCCAGGGCGACATCAATTGCAAATTCTGCTGGAACGCTGCCCGCCGCGCCCCCCCGTGCGGTTGAAACACGTCGCAGTGCCAACCCAATCCCATGTCGTGGACGACATCGACGGGCAAACGCTGGGCAATCTCCGCGGCTGCCGCGGCCAATTGCACGCGGTTGGTTATCTCTGGCAACGAATGCCGAACCACTTCCAATTCGTCGGCCTCGGGTCCGAAGTGGCGGGCAATCACGTGCAACTGGTGCCCTCGTTTTGCGAGGAGCCTTGCAAACTGGCACGTCCAGTGTTCGGCGCCGCCCAGTCGGGCATCGAAGGCATGAATCACCAAGGCAACTTTCACGATTGTTGGTTTCCAATGGAAGAAGGCCGACTGGAAAGGCACTCCGGCATCCGCAGCGCCGCCCGCGTCGCCCCGGGCATCTGACGCAAGCACGTCGCATTTGAAGTTTCAAACCCAGTTCATTTTCCTTTGGCCCGCTTGCGCACCTGGAGATCGATCCACCGCTGTTTGGCGAGGATGTGCCGAATGAAGCGTTTGTCTTGAGGCCGCAATCGGCCGACCCCCAGATACTTCTTGATGAACGCCATCTTGTGGGTACGGGAAATGCGATCGGTTGGCGCGGAATAGGCCAGCTGAGCCAGGTCCTTGACCAGCCATCGCGAGCGAAAATGTCGGCGGTGCTCCACACGCTGCAAGTCGATGAGATTGACTTTGAACTCCGCGCGCTGGCTTTCCTTGATGAAGAAGTGGCAGCAGTAGAGGTCGCGGTGATTGTACCCCAGCCGATGGAACTTGGCGGCCACGGACGCAACTTCGCCAATGAGTTTGAGTAGATCATGGTCCCGGCTGGTGCACTGGCGGCGCGGCAATACCGCGAAACGCTTCTCCAGAAAATGATCGAGCTGCGTGTAGCCCCGCAGTTCTTCGGTGAGCACAAAGCTTTCCAGCAGGCCGTCAACGTGCAGTTTTTCCCCGTACGCGATCAGTTTCATGGCGGCGATGCCGCTGCGGGCCAGACGCGCCACGTTTTGCGCTTCCACTCGGCCGGCGGTGCGGCCGCCGCCCGACTTCATCCACGCCCGAAGCCGCGTGGCCGGAGTGCGAATATGGTGCTTTTTGAGGTACGCCCCGCAAACGTTTCCATGAGGCAAATGAAGTTCGAGCCGCCAGTTTTCGCGGTCGGGCAATCGCCGGAGCAGCTTGCCGCGATTGGTTTCCATTACATGCTCAAAACTATTGAGGCCCGCGGATTCCAGGGCCGTGCGGAACTCGCGATCGATCCACATCTGGCCGGCCTCGACCGATTCCAGCGGTCGCACCGATCGATGCTCCTCGGTATCGCTTTCGCGGATTTCCCAAATCTTGCGATGGGTGAGCAATTGCTCGACTTGCGCCGACACCGCCTGGGACATTTCCATGCCGCGATGGTCGAGCTCGGTGTGCTGCAGGTACGCGTCGAAAAAAGCGGCGCGTTCCTCGGGGCTGGCCAATCGCCGCGGCAGCGTGGCCAGCATGGCGGCCAAGCCTTCCACTCGGCGAGGGAGCGGCAACGGATCGAACAACAGAGCTCGGCGAAATCCCCAAAAACCGATCTGCGGCGGCGCAGCAACCAGGCTGACGTTGCCTGCATGCGTTAACGTGGTTCCGCCCTCGCATGTCCCCGGGGGGGGCGGAGCATTGTGGGAAAGGGGCACGCTGGTGGCCTGCGTCAGGTAAATCTGGTTGGAGAACAGCCGGGGCTGATGCACGCCGCAGGCATGCAAACGAGCAACTTCAATCCCCAACCGCCCAAAAAATGCTTCACGCTGGGAGGCGGGAGCACCTCGCAAGGTGGTCGCCAGGTAGTTATTGAGCGTCACCACATTGGGGATGGCTTCCAACAGCAGGCAGGATTGCGATTGAAAGCCCAGCCGTTGCAGGCACAGTACCGGACGCGGACCGTGAACGCCGGCGGCGGCCAGTCGCATCAGCACCTCGAACTCGTTGCGAAGCGGCGTCCAAAACCCTCGCCCTCGCAGCGCCTGCCGGGCGATGTACTTCCAGCGAACGTCCCACTCGCGTTTGAGATAAAGTTGGGCAGGCTCGCCGCTGCGAGTGGCCAGTTCCAGCCGGATGACGTCGCGACGTCGATGGCGAGGCGAAAGCACCGTGCCTTCGCGATAAGCCATGAGCGATGACAGGTCGGTCAGCCGATGCTGCGCCGCCAGATCACAATAGTCGGGATGGATCCAATAAAAGTGGGCCATCGGCCTCTTTCCCCTCCATCGGCTGCTAGGCGGCCGCTTTCCCGCGGTGTTGAAGTTCCGCGGCCACGGACGCGGCGACCCGATCCACGCTCAGTTCACGCATGCAGCGATGATGCCCCAGCGGACAGACTCGCTGGTGACAGCCGGCGCACTCCAAGCCCTCCACGGCCAGTGCCGTTTCGCGCGCGGTGGGGTTTTCGCCCCAGATCGCCGGCGTGGGGCCAAACAGCGAAACCAACGGAATTCCAAATGCCACCGCAAAATGCCGCGGCCCGCTGTCTGTCGTTACCATCAGCCGCGCTCGACGCACCACGGCCTTGCTCAGTCCCAGGCTAAGCGGATGATTGGCCAGGCTAAACACTCGGGGGTGTGCTGCCCGGGCGACAATTTCCTGAGCAATCGACCGTTCGCTTGGTCCGCACAGCACCAGCACGTCGTGATCGAAAGAACCAGCGACGCGTCGGGCCAGGGCGGCAAAGTACTCGGTGGGCCATAACTTAGCTGCGCCGAACGCACCACTCGAGTTGAACACCACCACGCGATTGCCGTCGCGTAATCCCAATTGCCGCCAAACCAGGTCGGCCGCCTGTTCGTCGTGTGGAGTGGTGGCCAGTTCCAGCCGCCGAGACTCGGGACCGCAGCCAGCGGCCGTCGCCAGACTCAGGTAATAGTCCACCATGGGGTGCTTGATCCGCTTGCCGTTTTCCTGAGGCGGCTCCAGGCGATGCGTCAGCAATGGTCCGCGTCCGTAGCGGGCAAAGCCGATCCGCCGCTGAGCGCCAGAAAAATAAGCCAGCAAGCCGGTTCTCAACGAGTTGGTCATCAACACGGCCGTGTCGGGGCGTCGAGCCCGAAGTTGGCGAACCAGGTTGACGCTGCCCAATTCGCGTTCTCGGGCGCCGGGAGCGTAAAACAATTGCTCGTCCAGCCACGAGGTGCCGGCCAGCACCTCGGCCACATAAGGTCGCATCACGCCGACAAGGATGCCATCGGAACCGGCCTGCTTGCGCAGCGCACGCAGCGCCGCTGTCGCCATGACTACGTCACCCACCCAGTTGGGCAAAAAAACTGCCAGGGTATGTGGCCTCATTGCTGCCTGCTCGGGCTGTCGTCAAAGGAGAACCAACTGGCGGCGCTCAGCGTTCCACGGAGAGAAACCATTCATTGGTTTGTCGCCCTGTGCAACGGAGATGCTAGCAGGAAAGTCCGTTTTCACTGCTATCCACCAGCCGCGCGGAAATATACGCGTTTTTGGTTGGCCCAGAAACGCCAGTTCAGCGAGGCACAATTACCGGGTCGCCATCCACCCAAACGGAGGCGTGCTGGCATTGCTGCCAGTGGCAGCAGCGAATCGGGTTTTGGTTTTCCCCAGCCGATTTGGCCGGTAACATGATGCCGTTGGTGTGATTGCGGCATTCCGTACATTCGGTCGAGCGGCAACCGTAGACGACATCGAAACTCCCTGCGCATTGGAAGTGGGGCTTCGGCGGTCTCAACGGCATCACGCGCGGGGCTCAAAAAATCAAGAGAACTGCTGGTCAGGCTTTCTCGGCCGACAGTTCGAAGGGACGGTGCGGCGCCATGCGTGCAAGGTGCTGGCACCGTTCATTCGCGGGGGCGACCCGGCCGCAGCCCGCTATTTGTGGGATGTGCGGCGACTGAAGTTGCCCTCGAAATGTCGATCGTTCGTTACTTCTGAGAAAACCACTCCGCTTGCCATGCTTCGATCCATTTATCCTTACCTGGCCTTGTCGGTACTGTTGGCCGCCGCGGTTTGGGCAGTATCGTTCGGGTCCTTGCCCCCCGCCGATTTCACGTTTGGCAACGGCACCGAAATCGAATCGGTCGATCCGGCCATTGTCAGTGGGCAGCCCGAAGGTCGCATCATTCAGGCAATCTTCGAGGGTCTGGTCAATTACGACCCTCGAACCCTGCAACCCATTCCAGGCGTGGCGGATAACTTTCGCCGTATCACAACGCAGAACGCGGAGGGCGAAGAGGTGGAGGAGTGGGAGTTTGAGGGGCTTTCCGAAGATGGGTTGGAATACACTTTTCACATTCGCGAAGCGGCCCGCTGGTCCGACGGCACGCCGGTTACCGCCCACGATTTTGTTTATAGCCTCCGCCGCTTTCTCGATCCGATCACCGCTTCGAAATACGTGTACCAGTTGACGAGCTACGTGGCTGGTTCTGATCGATATTACTCGTCGTGGTCGCTTCAGCCTGGCGAGCCCGTCGAAATTGAGAAGTTTCCCGACCGCGATTTATTGGGGATTCGCGGCGAAGTGCTGCGGGGGCGCACCTTTGTCGAGCGACTTCAAGTAGATGGCACGCCGGCAAGTCCGCCTGCCGAGAACGAAGACGCGGCCAAGCACATTTTTGTTGTCGACCACAATGGCCAGCAAGAGCGGTATCTGGTTGGCGGCCAACCGGGCGAGCAAGTCGCGGGAGCGGTGTCCGTTCGGCAGGTGCTCTTGGATTTTTCCCAAGTGGGCATCCATGCTCCCGATGATCGCACGCTGGTCATTCGCCTCAAGAATCGTACCCCCTACTTTTTAAGCTTGATGGGGTTCTATCCGCTATTCCCCGTGAACCAGCGCTGCATTGAGACGCACGGCTACCCCGCCTGGACGCGCACTGAAAACATTGTGACCAACGGTGCATTTCTGCTGCACGAGCGCCGGCTGCGCGACCGGATTCGCCTGGTGAAGAACCCGCTCTATTGGAATGCCGACGCCGTCCGTCTCAACACCATCGACGCCTTGGCGGTCGAATCGTACGTGACCATGCTCAACATGTACGAGGCCGGCATGGTCGATTGGATTCCGAATGTACCCGCCACGGCCGTCATGGCGCTGCTCAAGCAGAACCGCGAGGACTTTCGACCGAGCCCCGAGTTGACCATTTATTTCTATCGCATCAATGTTACCCGGCCGCCGCTGAACAATCCCCTGGTGCGCAAAGCTCTCTCGTTGGCGCTCAATCGTCGGGAGATTATCGACACGGTAACTCAGGCCGGCGAAGAACCGGCCTATAGTCTCGTCCCCCCGGGTCTCACCGGTTACCAGCAGGCGACAACCGAGGAATACAACCCCGAGCGGGCACGGCAATTGCTTGCGGAAGCCGGATATCCCGGTGGAAAAGGGTTTCCGCGACTGGAGATTTTGTACAACACCTCGGAAGACCATGCCGCCATAGCCGAGTTGATCCAGCAACAGTGGCGCACCGCCTTGAGTATTGATATTCGCCTGCGAAATGAAGAATGGGGAACCTATCTCAAGAGCCAGGAACAGTTGAACTTTGACCTCTGCCGCGCTGGTTGGGTTGGCGATTACTTGGACCCCAACACCTTCCTCGACATGTTCGTCATCGACGGCCCCAACAATCAAACCGGTTGGAAACACGAGCGCTATACCCAACTGATTGACGATGCCGCGGCGGGCTTGTCCAGCCGACAAGTGGAAAATGTGAGCCTCGCCGTGGGCGGCGCCGGCCCTCTTGCCATTGCTACGCGGATGGACATGCTCCATCAGGCCGAAGCCATTCTGATGGACGAATTGCCGATCATCCCGATCTACTTTCGGGTGACGAAAAATATGGTGCGCCCATACGTGCATGGCTTCTACGAGAATCTGCAAGACGTACACCCCCTGTGGAGCATATGGGTGGATCAAGAAGCCAAACAAAAATTCTGGTCAGAGAAGTAACTCGTGGCTCGCACCGAGAAGATCGACAATCGCCTTTTACGCGAAATAATGAACGAATCACGATAGATCGAAAGCACAATAGATGGCCTGGTTCATTATCAAACGCCTGGGATGGATGGTGCTCACGCTTTGGATTGTATTCACCATTTCATTCTTTTTAATGCGGGCGGTGCCCGGCGGTCCGCTCAGCTCGGAGCGAAAACTCCCCCCGGAGGTCGAGCAAAACGTCAAGCGGCGGTATCGGCTCGACCAACCGCTGATGCAGCAATACTGGACCAGCCTGCGGCAGATTGTGTTTCATTTTGATCTGGGCCCCGCCATTAAAATGGCGGATTACAGTGTGAACGAGGTGATCGCCGAGGGTTTTCCGGTGTCGGCCTCGTTGGGAATTTTGGCGCTAACCTTCGCGTTATTGCTGGGCCTTGTCGCCGGCGTGGTCTCGGCGGTGCGGCGCGGCGGCGCTGCCGACTACTCGCTGATGACCGTGGCCACGGTCGGCATCGCCATTCCCAACTTTGTGGTGGCCAGCGTATCGATTATTGCGTTTGTTTTTATCTGGCCGGTATTGCCGCCCGCCGGTTGGGGGAATACGGCAAACGTGATTCTGCCCGCTTTGTGCCTGGGAGCTCCCTACGCGGCATATATCGCCCGGCTGACTCGCACTGGCATGCTCGACGTGCTCGGACAGGACTATATTCGCACTGCCTACGCCAAAGGCCTGGCCGAGCGCACCGTCATTATGCGCCATGCATTGCGGGGTGCGTTGCTCCCGGTGGTTTCGTTCCTTGGCCCCGCCATCGCCGGCATCCTCACCGGTTCGCTGGTGGTGGAAAAGATCTTCGGCATCCCCGGCATTGGCGTGCACTTCATCAATGCCGCACTGCAGGGCGACATCACGCTGGCGATGGGCATGGTGCTGCTGTACACGATGTTGCTGTACGCCATGAACCTGGTTGTGGATATCTCGTACGCCGTTCTCGATCCGAGGGTGAAGTTGACCTGAGTTATCGAGACGATCGTCATCCTCCCGTTGAATCTTCATCAACTCGCGCTCGTTCGTTTGTAATGACCAATCTCAATCCACCTTCGCTGCCGCCCGATGTGCAAAGCGATCCCGCCCGTTATGAACGCTTGTTGGCCGAGGCGGCGCAAATCCAGGGGGTTTCGCTGTGGCGCGATGGGTGGCGGCGTCTGCGCAAGAATCGCGTGGCCATGCTGTCGTTAGGCTATCTGGTGATCCTGGCCCTGCTGGCCTGGCTCACGCCGCTGTTGCCTCTGCAGCCCCCGCGGCAGCAGTACACCAAGCAAGCCTTCGCCTCTCCCACGGCCGCTCCCCTATTCGTAGAAGCCTATTTGCTGGCAGATCCAGACCTTGCTCGGCCAGAGCGAATCGCCCTGCAAGAAAAAATCGACGCCGACGGTTTCGGCCCGCTGAACTGGTTCGACCGGGCGCTGCTCTCGCTTCGCCGGGCCATGTTTCGTTCGTGGTGCGTCAACTCCATCTGCGGTCGCGACCGCCTGGGTCGCGACCTGTTCGCCCGGTTGTTTTGGGGCGCTCGCGTGTCGTTGATGGTAGGACTGGTCGCCACCTTGGTGGCCTTGGTAATCGGCGTTTCCTATGGCGCCATTTCCGGCTACCAGGGAGGAAGAATCGACAACGCGATGATGCGGCTGGTCGATATTCTCTACTCCATTCCCTTCATTTTTGTGGTGATCTTTCTGATCACCATTCTCAACGAGCCGTCCATTAAAGAGTGGCTCGACGAACATGGCATCGATCGCATCACCATTTTCTTTGTCGTCGTGGGCGCTATTTTTTTGGCTGACCATGGCCCGCGTGGTGCGCGGACAGGTGATCTCGCTCAAGAACGACCAGTTTGTCGAAGCTGCTCGGGTGGTCGGCGCCAGTCAAACACGGATCATCTTTCGCCACTTGGTGCCCAATCTGATGAGCGTGGTGATCGTGTACCTCACGCTGACGATCCCCCAGGTGATGCTGTTCGAGGCCTTTCTCTCATTCCTGGGCCTGGGGGTCGAACGGCCCAACGTCTCTTGGGGGCTGTTGGCCAACGAAGGCATCGAGGTGATCATGCCGGTGCGAATCGTATGGTGGATGGTGGTTTATCCAGGACTGGGGTTGGGCGCCACACTGTTCGCCTTGAATTTCTTGGGCGATGGCCTCCGCGACGCGCTCGATCCGCGCATGAAGAACCGCTGACCCCGCCCCTGACGCCCTGTCCCACATCCTTGGGTTGTTGCCGTGTTGCTGAGTGTGGAAAACCTGCGAGTTTCGTTCCGATCCGAGGGCGGCGACGTCCAAGCCGTCGATGGGATCAGTTTTGCTCTCGATCGTGGCGAAACCTTGGGAATTGTTGGCGAATCGGGATCGGGAAAAAGCGTGACCAACCTGGCCCTGCTCGGCCTTGTCCCCCAGCCGCCGGGTCATGTGTCTGCCGATCGCGTCGACTTTTTGGGTAAGGATTTGCTCAAGCTCTCGCGGCGTGAGTTGCAGGCAGTCCGCGGCGATCGTATCGCCATGATTTTTCAAGACCCCATGACTTCGCTGAATCCATTTCTGACGGTCGCACGGCAACTTACCGAAGTCACCATGCTGCATCGCCGTTGGAAATACAAACAGGCTCTGTCGCACGCGATTGAAATGCTCGAAAGGGTGGGGATTCCCGCGGCGGACCGGCGAATCCACGACTATCCGCACCAGTTTTCCGGCGGCATGCGGCAGCGGGTGATGATTGCCATGGCCCTTTCCTGCCAACCCGACTTGCTCATTGCCGACGAGCCCACCACGGCGCTCGATGTCACCATTCAGGCGCAAATTCTCGAACTGATCCAGCAATTGCAGCGCGAGGAGGGTACGGCGGTCATTTTGATCACCCACGATCTGGGCGTGGTGGCCAACGTCTGCCAGAGGGTGAACGTGATGTATGCCGGCCGGTTTGTGGAAGAGGCCGACGTGGATGCGCTGTTCGCCCAACCGCGGCACCCCTACACGCTGGGGCTGCTGAATAGTTTGCCGCGATTGGATGAAGCCCGAGGGGCCACGCTTCGACCCATTGCGGGACAACCTCCGGATTTGGCCCATGTGCCGTCAGGCTGCGCGTTCCATCCTCGGTGCCCGTATCGGTTGGACCGCTGCATCGAAGAAACTCCTGCCCTGACCAAGCGCGTCGCTGAGCGGCGATACGCGTGTTTTGTCGACGTAGAACATCAGTCTCCCGCGAACGTGGGGCCCAGCGAATGAACGCCGCATCGGATGAGAAACCCGCAGCCATCTCCCCCGCCGCGCCTCGCGATCTCGGCGGCGATCCCTTGCTGAAGGTCGCAGGCTTGCGCGTTCACTTCCCCTTCCATCGCGGTCCGTTCTGGCGGCGCGTTCGGGGTGTGGTCCGGGCCGTCGATGGCGTGTCGTTCGAGGTCCGCCAGGGGGAAACCCTGGGGCTCGTGGGCGAGTCGGGCTGCGGCAAATCGACTACGGCTCGCGCCATCCTGAATCTCATACCCACCACCGCTGGCGAAATCCATCTGGAAGGCGAGCGGATCGATCCATTGAGCGATGTCGCCATGCTGCCGTACCGCCGGCAGTTGCAAATGATTTTTCAGGATCCGTTCGCCTCGCTGAATCCTCGCATGACGGTCGGAGCCATCATTCGTGAGCCGATGACGATTTTTCAGCTCGGCACCCCTCGCGACCGAACTTTTGAAGTGCTGCGACTAATGGAACTGGTGGGGCTCAATCCGCGGTTCTTGAATCGATATCCCCACGAATTCTCGGGAGGGCAGCGACAGCGAATTGGCATCGCCAGGGCGTTGGCCGTGCAGCCCCGGCTGATTGTGTGCGACGAGCCGGTTTCCGCGCTCGATGTTTCGATCCAGGCTCAGGTGATTAATCTGCTGATGGAATTGCAGCAGCGGTTGGGATTGGCCTACCTGTTCATCGCCCACGATCTGTCGGTGGTACGCCATATTTCCCATCGGGTGGGGGTGATGTACCTGGGAAAACTGGTCGAACTGGCGCCAGCCGACGAACTCTACAGCCGCCCCCGACATCCCTATACGCAGGCGTTATTGTCGGCGGTGCCAATTCCCGATCCGGCTCGCGAGCGTGACCGACGGCGGCAAATTCTGACGGGCGACGTGCCCTCGCCCGATCGAACGTACGCCGGCTGTGCTTTTGCCGATCGCTGCCCTGTCGCGGAACCAAGGTGTCGATTGAACGAACCACCTTTGGCCGGCGCACCCCATCCTGCCGCGTGTTGGGTGGCCAATGATCCGTGCCCCCCGCAAGGCGGATAGTCCGCCAAAAGGATTCCGCATACCATGCGGGCGTGGGAGCGATCTTGGCGATTGGCGGCAAGAAATGCGGGAAAAAATCATTTCTCCCGCGCCAGTGACCGCTCCCTGGGAACAATTGGAGAGGCATGGGCACTACTGTTGTGGAAGATGAAGTTCCATAAATGCCGTTCTTTGGATGGTCGAACTTCGCTAGCGTTGCTGGCAAACGAAACCGCTTGAGAATGTCGATTTTTGTGAGGGGGTCCTTCAATCCACACACGAAGCTGGCTAAAATAGTAGAGATTTCACGCCAGACCCGTTCGGGAGACGCGTGGAGATCGCATGTCTATGTAAAGCCGGAACAAGGGGCGCATGTCTCGTAAGAATTGGATTTCTCATATGTAGACTATGCCCGCGCGTGTACCTCGGCGGGTTGGATGGATTCGCGCTAGGCGTGCCTCGTTGATCGCTGGTGATGCGTTTGATGATGCGCGCATAAAAGTGTGGGTACGCCATAACTGAGGTCGCCGTCTGTACCGTAGGGATCGGTTGCCTCATATCAGAATTGCAACTTGGTCCGAAAAGTTACTTTAGGAACGCTCCATGATCACCCATATGCCTGACCAGGCAGACCTTTACACCGGGAACGGCACTATGCCCGAAGTTTCCGACAGCTCCATCAAGAATATGGTGCAAGTCTTCAAGCTGCTTTCCGACGAAACGCGGCTTCGGATCCTCTTTTACTTGTCACAACGCGACGAACTGCACGTGAGGGCGCTCTGCGAACTGCTGCAGCAGAGCCAACCCGCCGTCAGTCATCATTTGGCGCTGTTGCGCGTCGCCGGTTTGATCGAGCCTCGCCGGGAAGGCAAGCATAACTTTTATCGCTTGCTGCCGGGTCGGTTTGACAAGGTCTTTCAGATGCTGTTCGCCGTTATGGCCAATGGCAATCATCAAATCCGGTTCGACGACTACGTGTTGACCTACGAGCCGCACGAAGACGAGACGGCCAGCTTGTAATTCAAGCACCTCCGGAACAATCGCAAGCAATCTCTCGAGGGTGGCAGGCCCGGTGATATTGCCGGGCCTGCTTTCTTCCCCCGAGGCGATTGGGTTTTAGGGGCGGGCGATTATCCAGGGCCCGCGTCGCATTGGCCGCGCGCACCAAAAATCCACCATCGACCGAAATCCTGGTCGTGGTACCGCTCGCGGGCGTAATTGGCCCGCACCTCTGCTACGCCTGCTCGAGGTAGGCGGCCAATAACGCGGGATAACTCTCCAGATCAATCCGGTGCACCATTTCGGTCACGGTGTGAATGTACTTGACGGGGCAGGCAAATACGGCCGTTCGAACCCCGGAGCGCGAACGCTGGATCATCGCGCCGTCTTGTCCGCCCCGCGGCAATACCCCGCGCTGGCATGCGATCCCCCGCTCGCGGGCGATTCCTTCAATCTGCTCCAACAGTCTGAGATCGGCAATCGTCGACGAGTCCATGATCTTCAGGCAAACGCCCGCGCCCGGGACCGTAACCCGTTCTTCGTCGGGCACCCCGGGTAATTTGCAGCAGAGGGTGGTATCGCAGGAGATGCCGATATGGGGATCGATGCCATAGGCGGCGGGCTCCGCGCCGCGCAGGCCCACTTCTTCTTGCACGGTCCAGGCGGCGTGAATTTCGCAATTGTGATGTTCCAGGCGTTCTAGTGCCCGAATTTGCGCCCAGCAGCCCACGCGATTATCGAGGCACTGAGAAACCACGCTCTCCCCCACCACGCCGAAGGGACCTTCGAGCACCACCATGTCCCCAATTTTGACCCGCCGATTGACTTCCGGCCCCGGCAACCCGAGGTCGATAAAAAATTCGGTGATTTCCGGCACTTTGTTCTTTTCGTCCTCTTTGGCGATATGGATGGGGCGGCCCGAAGGATTCATCACACCCGGCAAATCGCCGTCGGCGGTGCACACCCGCACTCGCCGCGCAAACAGATTCCGGCGATCGAAGCCGCCCACCGGGTTTACCCGCAAAAATCCGTCTTCGCTTACGTAGCACACCAGAAAGCCAATCTGGTCCATGTGAGCCGCGAGCATCACACGTTTGGGTTCGGCGTCCCCGGCAGCGCCCTTTTGGGGCCGCGGCTTGCGCACGCCGATTAGCGATCCCATGGCATCGGTGCGAATCTCGTCGAACAGTTTCGCCTGGGTTACATGCTGCTGGATCACCTCGCGAATGCGATCCTCGCGACCGGGTACCGACGGCGTCTGGGTTAGCTTTTCAAGCAGTTCCATGAACAGCGCTTTCTAACAAAATGAGGAAGGACAATGATGTACGTTGCCAATTGCTGCAAGCAATTTCCGGCGATATCCCACTTCTTCCGGCTCGACGGTTCGCCCTGGTAATGCGGCGCCGCTGGCAATATCTCGTTGCATGGCGGGTTACAGACCTCGGCCGCGGTCGCCTCGTCGAACCATAAATTGCAAAATGCCCACGAATAGCGTCGCGCCAATAATGGACCAAATTACGGGGACTTCCTGGTCCCCGATCTGGATCACCCAAAGCTCGGGAGCATGCAGGATTCCGGCGAGCCAAGTGCCCAGAATGGCCCCAATGAAGCCCAGTACGGCCGAAATGAGGCAGCCGCCGTGGGAATAGCCCACAATGCTCTGTGCAATGCCACCGATGATGGCCGCCACGGCCATGAAAACCAACAGATGAAACAGGGACATCGCGGCCGTCCAATCGTGTTAAGGCGAGGTTCGATGATCGAATACCGAAGCGTTCGCGGCCCCTTCAATGCCTGGGCTGTCCGGTGGCTTGTCGCCAGCAATAATCAAACAGCAGTTGCCATTCCACCCGTTGGACTTTTCGGCAGTCGGCGGCCAGTAGGGCCTCGCCGCGTCGGGCAGCATCGCACAAATCGACAAACCGAAACGGATCCCAACTTGAGCCGTCGAGCAGCACCGACCATCGCTCGTCCGACTGGGGTGTTATCTCTTGCGCGGCCCGTAGTAATGCGGGAAAGATGGCATGCTCGCCAACGCGGCGAAACCAGTACTTGGCATTGGACGGGTCGGGTTCGCGACGATGCATGATACCATGCCAGTAGCTGCCAGTGCTGCCAGGGATTTCCTGGCTGATCGAATGCGATTCGTCTAGGAAATCGTGATACAGCCACAGGCCAGACAGGCAACATCGGGCGAACTCAACGTCAGCGACCGAGTGCGGATCGCAAATTTGCTCCAGAGTTAGCGCCTGCAATGCAGGACGCGCTTCGCGATGGGGTCGCCCTGGTCCCAGGTCGATTTCTCGCTCTGGCATAAGCAGCGAGACCACCGAAGGCCCATATTGCCGCGGATGGAAGTCTGATGGCACCATGGATGTTCTGTCCGATCAACGAACGCCCAAGTCATAGGCACAAGTGGCGAACTGGCGTCATGGCATGCAGCACCGGCCTTATGCACCGATCCGAGAATCGCCACGGTACGTCGTGCGGCTGACGAACTTGGATGCGAGATCAGGTTTTCGGACCGGCCCTGAATTCGCCAGCATTGGTACGACAATCCGCCCAGAACGGCCCGACGGCTAAGTGCAGTTAGGCGCTTTAAGCTGCGGCGCTCACCATAAGCCCTCGACCGGCGTCTGTCAAAATCCTGCCACGGCGTTAGAGAACCTGGCGCTGGCAAAACTTTCGTCGATTCACCGCGGGTCCAAATATGGCTGGAAACTGGTTGTGTCCTCCCCGGGGGCACGATCGATGCGCAAGGTTGCCGGCTATTTCCCCGCCCTGCATCCTCGGAAGGTAGCTGCCGGAATATCGGCCTGGAATCTTCCCCGGCCATTTGCTAAGGTCCCCGCCGTCCGTCGCGATCAGGCCGCGGGACCATTGGCCGGCGGTGATTCCACCCAAGGCTGGCCTGGCGCACGGCACATCTTGGTTTCGCACGTCGCTTGCCCCTGTTGGCGTCATTGCGCACTTCAGGCAGTAGGCTCGGGCGGGACCAGCCGTTTGTGCAAGTCCTTGTCCGAATACGTAGGGCCGTCGAGCCGCGAACCAGCAGCGAGGCCAAGTATCACTTCTCGCTTGGCCGTGATGTTGCGCGGCAATGTTGCTGCGCTTCGGATCGACCGCTCGCATATTGAATGCTGACCCCACTGCGCTCCTGATTCCGGGAGTGATCCACGAGGTACGGTTATGCGCCTGATCCGGATTGCGTTGTTCATCGCTGTCGCCTGGTCGGCGGGATTGGCTCCGCGAATGGCGTCCGCGCAGCGGCCCTGGCAGCGGCTGAATCTCTTCAAACGCGTGGAGGTCGACCCCAAGGCAAGCTACATGATTCAGCGCGAACATGGGCCGTGGATGATCATGGCCGCCACGTTCGCCGGCGATGGCGCCGAACAACAGGCCCGCGAATTGGTGCTGGAACTTCGCAGCCAGCACAAGCTGGAATCCTATTTGCACCGCATCGAATTCGATCATTCCGGCGAAACGATGACAGGCCGCGGCGTCGATCGTTACGGCAAACCCCAGCGCATGAAGTATCTCAACGAGCGCAACGCCCATAGCGACCAGTTCGCCGTACTGGTCGGCAACTATTCGTCGCTGGAAGACCCCACCGCCGAGAAAGAACTCCAGCGCATCAAAGGCATGGAGCCCAAGTCACTCGATATTGTCGAACTGGCCAAGTCCAACCGCAAAACCTATCAGCAACTGGTAGGGTTCCGGCTCAGCCAAAAGGTCTCCGACACCCAGCGACTGCAATCCACCTTGGCCAAGCAGTACCAGGGCGATGGCAAAATCATGGTCCGAAACAGCACCCGGCAATATGGCCCCATGGGCAGCGCTTTTCTCACCCGCAACCCCCTGCTGCCAGAAGACCAAACCGAAGACAATATCGTCGACAAGTTTGTCTACGATATGAATAAAGACGTGAAGCACAGCCTGCTGAATTGTTCGGGCAAATATTCGGTTAAAGTCGCCACCTTCACCGGCACGGTTGTCGTCGATCAAAAACAAATTCGCCGCATCCAGCAGGATGGCAGTATGAAAAGTCGCCTGGCCGAAGCGGCGTTGCGAGCCCACGAACTTTGCGAAGCCCTGCGGATTAAAGGTTACGAGGCGTACGAGTTCCACGACCGTTGCGCCAGCATCGTTACCGTCGGTTCGTTCGACTCGGTTGGTACCCCCCGAGCCGACGGGAAAATCGAAATCAACCCCCAGGTGCTGCAAACCATGAAGCGGTTTAGTGTCGATCCCATCACCGGTAGTGCCCCTGAAACGCTGGTGGGAATTCCATTCGACGTGCAAGCCCTGCCCGTTGTCGTTCCCAGACGATCCTTCGCCGCCGACTACGCTCGAAATTGAGATTGAACCGGTGAGCGCATGCCGTCGGGGCTGGCCCCTTGGATCACAATGTGGGACACCAGGTTGCCTATAACCTGGCTGCGCTCGGGTGCGTCGTTCGCGGGAGCATTCATGGATTGCCGGCAACCGCTGGCAATACCACTCCCGTTGCCGTGCCGAATCCCACCCGATACCCGGCCCCCTCGCACCAGGCGGTCAGAATCACTTCGTCTCCGTCTTCCAAGAACCGCCGCTGTGTTCCGTCGGCCAGCGTGATGGGTTCCGTTCCCCGCCAGGTGCGTTCGAGCAGGCAGCCGCGGGACTCGGGCGTCGGTCCACTGATGGTGCCCGAGGCCAGCAAATCCCCCGGTCGCAGATTGCAGCCCGTAACGGTGTGATGGGCCAATTGCTGGGCCATCGACCAGTAAAGATGCCGGAAGTTCGACCGGCAAACCACCGTGCTCGAACTCGCACTTGCGATGTGACCGGTCGCGTCGGCTGGATAGGGAGTTCCGGTGCGTAGCGTCACTTCGAGCTCGATGTCAAACGCGGTGTCGCCTTGTGTGCGCAAGTAGGGAAGCGGTTCGATCTCCTGCGTTGGCCCCGCCGTTCGAAACGGCTCCAGGGCATCGAGCGTAACGACCCAGGGTGAGATCGTCGTCGCAAAATTCTTGGAAAGGAACGGGCCCAGCGGCTGATATTCCCACTTCTGAATATCCCGGGCGCTCCAGTCGTTCACCAGTGCGAGCCCAAAAATATTTGCTTCCGCTCCATCGGCCCAGATGGGTTCGCCCAGCGGATTGCCCGGCCCCACAAAAAAGCCCATCTCCAGTTCGTAATCCAGTGTTCGGCTAGGACCAAATCGAGGACGTTCGGCGCCCTCGGCCATCGTTTGGCCGCTCGGTCGTCGAATGCCGGTTCCCGAGGGCACGATCGAACTAGCCCGGCCGTGGTAGGCAACCGGCAAGTGCAGCCAGTTGGGTTGCAGTGCGTTTTCCGGACCGCGGAGCATGGTCCCGACATTTTCTGCATGGTAGCGTGACGAATAAAAATCGGTGTAGTCGCCAATGGCCGCGGGCAAATCCATCTTCGCCGCCGATTGTGGCACCAACACCGTCTGTCGTAGCGTAGCGTCATCTCGCAGTGTGGGATTGTTGTCTCGCAACAGCTCCGCAATGGCACGGCGCAGGGCCGTCCAGACCGAACGCCCTTGCGCCATCAGTTGGTTGAGCGTGGGCTGCCGCAGAGTGTCGGTTCCCGCCAGTTCCGGCAGATCCAAGAGTCCTTGCTCGCCAAGCGCGCGCAAATCGAGGATCTCGTCGCCTATCGCAACGCCGATCGACGGTCGGAGGCCGCCGGGACCGCGAAACACGCCATAGGGAAGATTCTGGATCGGAAAGGGGTGCTCTGGCGCTACGCTGACAAAGCTTCGCCAATTTGGATCTACGACATACATGCTCATACGCCCTGACGCGGCGAAGCCGCAAACGAGTATCGAATTCCGCGACTTCTCCGTGCTTGGCGGAAACGTCGATCGAAAAATGAACGAAATGCCAGGAGCCAATGCGGCTCGTTGGGCCGATGCGGCCAGCGAAACGCCGCCGACCATCCTGTCTTGACTCCTTTCGGGTTGGCGGCGGTTTCCTTAGAATTCGTCAGCAGCGTTGCTTGTTGTTGGTTTCTCTCTCGTTCCCCCGCGAGCCATGGCCAAAGCCAGTTATAAGGATGCCGGAGTTGATCTGGATACCTACGCCGAGTCGATGGGGCGCGTGGCGAGAATCGTTTCTCGCACGTACACCCCCCGGGTGAAACGATTGGACGGCGGCTTCGCAGGCCTGTTCCAGCTCGATTTTGCCAGTAGTTTATTCGCTCGCAACTACCGCAATCCAACCCTGGTGGCATGCACCGACGGGGTTGGCACCAAGCTCAAGGTGGCTATTGCCGCGGGCAAGCACGACACCGTGGGCGTCGATCTGGTAGCCATGAGCATCAACGACTGCATCTGCTGCGGGGCGGAACCGCTGTTTTTCCTCGACTATGTGGCCATGAGTCACGATGATCCCGATCTCCTGGAACAGATTGTCACCGGAATTGCCGACGGGTGCCAGCAAGCCGACGCCGCGCTGATTGGGGGCGAAACCGCCATCATGCCCGACCTGTACCAGCCGGGTGAATACGACCTGGCTGGCTTCTGCGTGGGCGTGACCGACGGCGATCGCACCATCGACGGTTCGGCCATTGCCGCCGGCGATATTGTGCTGGGGCTGGCATCCAGCGGCTTGCATTCCAACGGTTACAGCCTGGTTCGTAAAGTTGTCTTCGATCTGGCCGGACTGGGCATTGCCGACTATGTTCCCCAACTGGGGCGAAGCGTGGGAGAAGAACTGCTCGAACCCACACGCATTTATGCCCGCCCCGTGCGGCAAATTCTCAATCATTACAAAGTGAAAAATGTGGTGCACGGAATCGCCCACATCACCGGCGGGGGATTGCACGAAAATCTGGAGCGCATCGTGCCGACGGATTGTCGCGTGCTGATCGATCGCGAAAGCTGGCCCCGACCGCCCGTTTTCGACTGGCTGCAGCAACTGGGCGAAATCGAAGACGCCGAAATGCAGCGGGTGTTCAACATGGGAATCGGTCTGACGCTGGTCGTCAGTTCGTACTTTGCCGAAAGCATCCTCAGCCAACTGGCCGATAACGGCGTTCCGGCCTGGAAAATCGGCCGCGTCGAGGCGGGCGAACGCGGCGTGGTTTGGGCCGGCGGGTAAGAAGGCCGCCTTCTGTTGGTAACGGTACTTAGCTCAGAGCAGCTATGGGAGAGCTGCCCTTGACGTTGGGCGATCAACAACCCTCGTATTGTTGCCCTGTTGCAACCTCACTGGCCGCATGGTTCAACGAACCGGTAGCGGTAAATCACGTGGCCGCCCGTCCTCCAATCCCCCTTGCGAATCGGATGCAAACTTGCAGCCCGCCATTGTTGCAAGCGATCCGGTGACCCGCTCTTTCAGCTCGAGTGCGGGCCAACGGCCGCTCACACGGTTCGCGTCTTATCCCAAGAGAGGAGCCTCGCTTAGATTTGGACTTGCGCCAGTTCGTCGAGCAGTTTCTTGGCTGCCTCAACTCCTCCAACTTTCTCGACCAGTTCTTTGGCGGCGAGCAAGCGTTGGAAATCGGCGCCGCCACCCGACCTGGCAGGCTTGCCCTTGCGGCCCGCGGCACTGGCGGGCAGGGTGCCCTTCTTCGACGCTTGAAACTTAATGGTGCTCACGCTCGCGGGCGACACCTTGATGCCACGCTCGGCCAACGCCTCCGAAACGGCCTTGGGTTTGGCGTCCGGATGTTGTGCATAATAATCACGAACGGCTTCAGACTTGTTCACTTTGCGCTTCTTGGCCATCTTTAGAATCCTAGTCAGCCCAGAGTAGATAATGCTGAATGCGTAGCGTGAGAGCAGTTTCAACAACCCGCAGGCGACTGGCTCCGCAACCCAAGCTAGCATTCATAAGCTCTATATCATAACTAACTTGAAGTCCCTGTCTAGCAAACAGTTTTTCCATTCAGGCAAGCGCTCGTTCAATGGGTATGGTCGCCACAATGATGTGACCTTGCCCCCCCCATTTCAACAATTCATTCAGCTTCGTCTGGCCGCTGAAGCCTTGAGAACGAGCGAAGTGCGTTTCCGACTCCTTTCCGATTCCATTCCACAGCTTGCCTGGATGGCCAGAGGCGACGGTCACAACTCTTGGCACAACCCGCGCTGGTATCAGTACTCGGGAACCACTACGGAGCAAATGGAGGGTCGGGGGCTGGCAAAACGTACACGATCCCGCCGAACTCCCCCGCATGCTGAAAAACTGGCGGGCGGCATTGGCAGCGGGTCGTGCAAATACACCGATGAAGGGGGCCGCATTACGTTGGACGTGCAGTACAATTCTCAAGAAGCAGCCATTCGCGCGCGGCATGGGCGTCGACATCGAACCATTGCTCTTGCCGAACGTGTTCGACCTGTTTACGCATTCGCCGCGTTCTCTCGATCGGGCACAAGGCGGCTTGGCGATCGGGCTCACTGGTGCGGAGGCTTGTCGAAATGCACCAGGGTGCAGTTGCGGCGCCCAGCGAGGGTTTGGGCCATGGCAGAGAATTCATCGTTCGACTACCGATCCAGAAACCCGTCTTCCAGTCCCTACCCGAATTGGCGAGGCCCCATTTGAGAAAAAAAGTCCGAATTCTCGTGGTCGACGACAACGTAGGCGCCGCGCGACTGCTGGCGGCCTTGTTGGGCCATTTTGGTGAATACGAAATTCAAACGGCCCACGATGGCCCCTCGGCACTGAACAAAGTCAGCGAATTCCTGCCCGAACTGGTGTTGCTCGACATCGGACTGCCGGGCATGGATGGGTATGAAGTGGGCCGTCGCATTCGTGAACAATCGCAATTTGACCAGGTTTTGCTGGTCGCCTTAACCGGCTATGGCATGGAAGAAGACCGCCGCAAATCCAAAGCGGCAGGTTTCGACGAGCACCTGGTGAAACCCCCTTCGGTCGACATGCTGCAGGGTATACTCAACCACCCCAAGTTGACGGGCGCCCGCGAGTAACGATTGCCCATCGCGCCGCGAGGCCCAGTCTTCTGGCAACCTGTCGCCGTTCCGCTACGCGCTTTGCCGAAACTGGATGTCGTAAAGTCGCGTGTAAAGCTGGCATCGCCCCAGCAGTTCTTCGTGTTTGCCAACGTCAATGATTTTGCCCTGGTTCATCACCACCACGCGGTCGGCCAGAACCAGCGTGCTCAGGCGATGGGTAATGATGAACACGGTGCGGTTCTTGACAAACTGCTCCAGCACCTGGTGGATGAGTTGTTCGCTCTCCAGATCGACCTGGCTGGTGGCTTCGTCCAGAATCAAAATGGGCGGATCGCGGAGAATGGCCCGGGCCAGCGCGATTCGCTGGCGTTGACCGCCCGAGAGTTGTCCCCCGCCGGGGCCCACGTTGGTTTCGTAACCATTGGAGAGCCGGTCGCGAATGAAGCGATCGGCGTGGGCTTTCTTGGCAGCGGCCAGCACCTGCTCTTCGGTCGCGTGCGGGCAGCCGTAACGAATGTTGTTGTATACCGTGTCGTCGAACAGCAGCGTTTCTTGCGTGACCAGCCCGATCTGCTGCCGCAAGTCGCGGATGCGCGTTTCGCGGATATCGATGCCGTCGATCTCGACCGAGCCCCGCATGGGATCGTAAAACCGCGGAATCAAGCTGACCAACGTGCTCTTGCCGCAGCCGTTGGGACCAACCACCGCCACGGTTTCTCCAAACTTGACCCGCAGATCGATGTCTTCCAGAACTGGATGATCGGCCTGGTATCCAAATTCCAGGTTCTTAAACACAATGTCGCGATGATGGCGCGGCAGCGGCCGGGGCGCCGGCGGATCGGCGATGGTGGGCTCGCGGTCGATTCGAGCGTAAATCCGATCGCAAGCCGCGGCGGCCCGTTGCACGCGGCTGAAAACTTCGGACATTTTTCGGGCGGGATCGCTCACCCCGCTCAACATGCCGTAAAACAGCAGCAGGGCGCTCAAGCTCAGCGGGCGATCGCACATGCGGATGCCGAACAAATGCGTTTCGCTCTCCAGCACCAGGTAGGCGCCTGCCAATAGGGCCACGAGAATGGTGCTTACGCCCATGATCTCGCTAAGCGGCCGGGTAAGGGCGTCGAACCAGCCGATTTTGAGCGACTTGTCGTAGTACTTGCGGCTGCTCTTGTGAAACCGAATGCGTTCGTGGCGTTCCATGGTGAACGCCTTGACCACCTTGATGCCCTGGAAGGTTTCGTCAAGCAGCGAATATATGCCCGTCATCTCTTCCATGGCTTTGCGGTTGGCCCGCTTGAGCATTTTTCCCAATCGGCCCACGAACAGGGCGGCCACGGGCGCCAGCACCAAAGAAATGAGCAGCAATCGCCAGCAGATCAGAGTGGCGCCGATCAAGCACGCCAACATTTTGAGCGGTTCGCGCACTGCCTTGCCGAAGAGCGCCTTGGTGCCGTTGAACACGCTCTCCATGTCGTACGTAAAGCGGCTCATCAATTCACCGCTGCCGTCGGTGTCGAACGTGGTCATATCCATTCGGAGAGTTTTGCGGTAAAGAATCTTCCGCAAATCAAACGTCACCAGGTTCGCCAGCTTGTGCACCGTATAGTTGTTCGCGCCCACGAAGACGCACTTCAACAACGTGCCAGCCAACAACATCATGGAGAGCAGCACGATCGTTTGAAACGCGTCGTGCGGCAGATATTTTTCGATGAATGGCTGAATAAACTGACTTCGGGCCAGATGCTCCCGCTCTGACTCGAGCCGGTGCTCGGCCATGCCAATGGCGGCGGCCAACTCCCGTTTGCGCTCGGGATGATCCTTCAATTCGGCTTGCAACTGGGGAATTTGCGTTTCAAAGCCGGCGATCAGCTCGTTCGATTCGTCGATTTCGTTTTGCACCCACTGTTGCAGCGTTTGGCCTTTAAATGCCACTTCAACAAAGGGGTAAACCGTGCCGATATTCGCGCCCCAGAGTATTCCCACCAGCAGCGCCGAAATAAAACAGACGAAAACGGTGAAGCGATAGGCCAGCGCGAGCTTGAGGGCCCGAAAAAACTGTGTCATCCGTGATGTATCCCAGAGTGCGGCAAATCCATTGCCCAATTTCGGCGTCCCCCGCGTGAACACTCGCCGCGGGTATATACACCAACTCTGCCAAGAAACGTACCCGCCCCTTCTAACAAATTGCCCAAATCGGGCCAAGACCGAGCAGAGAGGAACCAACAAGACCGAAGGCATCGATCCGTTGCCCACATGCTAGCTGCGTCGCTTGCGTCGGAAATGACAGAAATTGCCCCGATTTTCAAGACCACAACCCCAGGGCAAGAGCAGCCATCTTAGGCTATCGCCATCAATGCTAGCGAACCAAAATTGGCGATTCGCCAGCCCTTATTGCATGTCGCGGATAACGTCCGCCACCCGATGGGGACCCGGGATCCCTTGAATTTGAATCTCCAGATCGTCCTGTCCCGAACTGGAGATGGCCACATCGCCAATGCCCACCATCCGCTGCCAAAGATTCTGGTTTATCTGCAAATTGCGCACGTCGTCGTGCTGCACTTCGGTGGTGAAGCGGGATATCAGGCCGTGGCGCAGTACCGTTCGCTTGGAGGTAACCCTCAGCTCCGTCATCCGAGTCTGCAACCACCACGTGGAAATGAGAGCCGTCCCCAACACCATCAGCGCCAGGCTGATCCATTGCAAAACCGCGGCCGACAGCAGTTGCCGCTCCGCAACGACCAAACCTCGTTCTCCCAGCACGGCCGCCAGAAAACCCCAAATCCCCAATCCCACCAGGGCGAATTCGAGCAAGAACAGGATCGGATTGGCGCGAAACATCGAGGGGTGCTTGACCACAATCAATTCTTCATCGCTGCCATCGCCCGACGAAACCAATGGAAGGTCGCCCTCGCCGCTCCCGGCCAGGTCTTCTTCCTTGGCCGGATACGATGAGGGGGCTTCGGCGCGGAATGGTCGCCCGCATGCCGGGCAGGTCACATTGCGACCAACCAGCGATTCTTCAACTCTCATGGCCTGATCGCATTGCGGACAACGATAGAGCAGCGTGTCTTGAACCGGTTCGCTGGCAGAAGCCATCTCGCCCTCGCTCGGTAGGATCGGATCGTGCTCAACTCAACGGGTTGTTCCGCCAACAACGGAGAATTTCCGTTTCGGAACGGGGGAAGAGTTGGAATCATTCGCTTCCTGCCAGGCGACTCTTCTGCAAAATGCAATGTCGTTGCGCCAACACGATTCTGCAGTTCCTATCGACCGCAGGAAGCAGAGAACTCCGAATTCCTAATGCAAGTCCTGTTCCACCTGGTCAAAATGTCGCGGCGCGATGGTCGGAACAGCGGCGGCATCACCACGGACCGGTTCAGCCGCCGATCGCGCGGTGCAACAAATTCGCGGTGATTTGTTGAACTCTCGCATCGGGTCCATGGGGTCGCGAGAAATGGGAGTACGGAAGAATGTGACCCGGAGGTGAGGCCAGCGCTTGCGACCAGTAAATCGTGGCCGCGTTGAACACGAAGTTTTCTTTGGGGCCAGAAAAAATGGTTGCTGTCCAGTGTCCTGGCCGGGTCCCCCCCGACCAGGCAGTGCCTTCGGCCACCACTTCCAATCCGGCTCGAGCCAAGTCGGGTTCGCCGTGAAACTCCCAACCGATGAGGCCGGGAACGACCTCGCCTTGTTTCATCCCGGTCTTGGCGTAGATCCAATGGTCGGGGCGCGTGCAGACAAAGTCGCCCCCACCGTTGAACGGCACAATCGTTCGCGCGCCGATAATGTCGCGTTCGTCGGGAGCGGCCGCCATCAACGGCCCAAAGTGTTGCGCATAGGCTTTCAATTCATCTTCGCGCAGCGGGCCATAGCTGCCGACCCTTTCAATGACACGATTGGCGCGACCATTGGCGGCGGCCGAAAAAGGGCTCACCATGTATACGCTGTTGGCGCTTAGCCAGAGTACGTTCACGCCCGCGGCGATCGCCTGTTGAATGGTTTGATACTGTCGCAAATCCCAGTATTCGTCATGCCCCACGCTAAGAAAGCATTTCGACCTCGCCACGTTTTGCGGGTCGAGCACGTCGCTGTTGCTGCAATACGTGACGTCGTAGCCATGCTGCTCCAGCCAATAGCAAAGCGGAAATTCCCACAGCAAGAACTCGCCCGACCCGATCGAGAGAGGATGATCGAAGATCTGACAGTACTTTCCGTAGGGGCGATCGAAACTGACGGCCACGTCGGGGTGATGCGCGCCGCCGGGATGCGTATACAGCGACTCGTTGTTGGGCCAGCGGTTGTATGCTTGCCAGGTGTTGTCCGAACACTGAAACAACAAGTCGGCGGGCCGCTGGTCGCGGACAATAAAAATTACATAGCTCTGCCAGTAAGGATTGTTGCCTTCGGGCAGCGTGGTGAGTTTGCCAAGATACACGCCGCTGAGCCAATCCTGGGGAATCTTGATCTCCACGCCGGGTTCCCAGCGGCACTCGCAAAGGCGTTTGTTTGCCGGTTGCGGAGTAGGCTGCGTGGATGCCGAAAAAGGCCCCAACTCCGCCACATGCCGCGCGCCAGCGCCGCCGTAGTAGCCTAGGCGGTAAACATCGAGCCGGTACCGCTCGGGTGGATCGGCGCTGACATACACCGTGAGCGTATCACCGGCCGCGATGGATTGATGCGAGCAATAACCCTCGATCAGCGAGGTGCGGTACTGCCCCTGGTTGACGCGCACGCGCGTGAGTTGCCAATCGCGGCTACCCTCCAAGGCATTTTCGGCCTGGATGGCGTTGCGGGCTGTTTTGGTATTCAATGCCGGGCGTGCCTCTGCCGACGCATAGCCCGGCGCGGTAAATGTGACGCCGGCGGCCGTGGCTGCCTTGAGTAGTTGGCGTCGGTCGAAACGTGGACTCGACATGATCGAATAGCTCACAAAACAAAGAACGGGCAAAAGCAAAATGTATTACGAATGCCGTTGCCCACAAAGCTTGGCTGCCAGCAGCACCGCTTGCACCATGCTGCTGGGGTTGGCTGTGCCCTTCCAGGCGATGTCGAACGCCGTGCCATGATCGACGCTTGTCCGCACAATCGGCAATCCCAACGTAATGTTGATTGCCGATTCAAAAGCTAGCGCCTTGAGCGGAATCAATCCTTGATCATGATACATGCAAATGTAGGCGTCGGTCTCGGCGCGTTTGTCCGGCAGAAATGCCGTATCGGGCGGCAAGGGGCCTTCAATCTGCAACCCCGCAGCCTGGGCCGCCTCGATTGCCGGCAAGATAATTCGTTCTTCTTCGCCTTGTCCGAATAAGCCATGCTCGCCGGCATGAGGGTTGAGTCCACACACGGCCAAGCGCGGTTCGCGATTGCGGATCCGCCGCATGGCCGCGGCCGTAAGCTCAACGACTTCCAAGATTCGCGCCGTGCTCAACAGGGTCGCCGCCTCGCAATAACCCACGTGCACGGTGACCAGGCTGCAGGTAATCGCTTCCGAGGTGAGCATCATGCACGATCGCTCGGCCTGCATGCGCTCGGCAAAGATTTCCGTATGCCCGGGATATGGATACCCCGCCGCGTGCAAGGCCTCTTTATTGATGGGACCGGTGCAAACCGCTGCCACCTGCCCTGCAAGCGCCGCATCAATGCTCGACAGGATGTAATGATAGGCCGCTTCGCCACAACCGGCGCTTACCGCGCCGGGGCGCACATCGCCGACGGACTCGAGAAATGGCAAATCGAGAACCACCGGCTCATGAATGTCCGCAAAATTGTCTTCCCAATCATCGACCGCCACGACGGGCACTGGGAACGGCAGATGCAACTGGCTGGCTACCCGCCTCAGCAATCGGTTGTCGCCAAACACAATGGGCGTGCAAACGTCGGCAACCTCGGCGCGAGCCAACAGATGCAAGCAGATCTCCGGACCCACCCCGGCGGGATCGCCCATCGTGACCGCAATGCGTGGTTTCGGTGCGTTCATCGCCCATGCTGAAAAGAACGAAACATTCCGCCTCGCCGTCCTGCGAGGCATTCTGACGGCGCTCAACCGGCATCTCCACGCATCATCTTACTCTGCCCCGCGCGGCTTGGCACTCGTTCTGCCGGTGGCGACGACGCCCAGCCGAGTCGTCGGCAAACGGGTAACCGCCCACCACCGCTTCCCGACGCAAACACGGGTGCTCCTCGCGACGGCCACCCGCCCAAGGAGTATAGTAAAGGCATCCAAGCGAAATCGAAGTTGAGTCCGCTCCGCGGCGGATCAACGTTTTTCCGTCATTCCGATGTTCTATGAAAATGACAACCGAGGTACGAACGGACAGTTTTTCCGCCGAATCGCCAGTCCACGCTGTTCCCGGAGGAGCCCGCTCCCGGGAATCTCGCTGGTTGCGTGTGAGCCTGGTGGTTGGCGTCATGGTGCTGGCAGCAGTCGCCATATTCATGCTTCCCAAAATCGGCGGCCGGTCGTCGCGCTTGCAAACGCAGGCAGATGCCCGCACGGAAATCTGGAAGAAGCAACTTCTCGAATCCGGCAACGCATCGGCGGTTGCCCAGGAGGCACCTTCGGCCGAGGCTTTGTGGGTTGTGGGATTGATCGTCGGGGCAGGCGGCATACTGGCAGCTTTGGCCTACGCGGCACTGCGACCTCGCAAGCCATACTCGGGAGCCACCAACGCAGAAAAGTCTTCCAAATCATAGCGCAGGTAAATGTCTAGCGGGGAGACCATTGACCTCCGTCGTGACGACGAAGGAGCGGGAACGAAAATTCCAAGTCGCTGACCGAATCGAAGTAATCGGCGGGGGCATCGACGGCAGGTTTCGCCCCTAGCGTCCCTCCACATCGATCCTTTGAACCGAGAGAATTATCATGAATCTCGCGGAAGACGCGTGGCCCATCTTGGTGGTGGGGGGAATGACCGCTCTGATCCTGGCGGTGGCATTTCGGCAGACGGGCAAGCGCGGTTTGGCGGTAGGCGCGGGCGTGATCGTGGCACTCACGCTGCTGGGCTGGCTCGCCGAGTACCTGATCGTCACCGAGCGTGAACGAGTGGAAATGACCTTCGCCACGGCGGTCGGCCATTTGGAAAACAATCGCGACGCAGAACTGCTGGCCATGATCGCCGCCGACGCCAACGAACTCCGTCAGTTGGCCAACCAGTATTTGCCTCAATTCGACAAGGCCGAGGTCGCTTTCTCCGATCTGAAAATCGATATCAGCGATTCGGTCGAGCCCCCCCTGGCCACCGTAAACTTTTTAGGACGCATTACCGTCACGGGCGATTTCACCGGGCAGGGACTCCCCTACACCTCGATCGGCCCTCTGCCGTTCACGCTCCGGCTACGAAAGCAGGGCGGCGACTGGATGTTGATCGGCTTCCACTGGAATCAGATGCCCATGCGAGGCCCCGGAGCGTATTGAACCGCCGATGGGCACGACTTTCAAACGCCATGCGAGTTAGCCGCGTTGCGATCGTGCGAGCGATTCCACCGTTCCTGAGTCGTCGAGTTTCCGGACGACAAACCGGAGAGGTTCAATGGCCAAGCGAGAATCATACTGCTCTCCATTCCTGCAATTCGTCGGAGATGGCTACGAATGCTGGCAAGAAGACGGATTTCATCCCGGCCGCGTTTCGTGTGACGTTGAACAGACGCTGGTTTGGGGAACCGAGATAGGCCTTTCCTGCTTCAACGACGGGGGCCTGGTGACATACCTCGAATTTGTGTCCGGACGAACGTTGCCGGAAATGGTGGAAGGATTGCGAATCCTGGGTTGCCACGAAGCCAGTCGAGTCTGGCAACAAGTGCTTCAGGAATTCGGCGCGCACTTTCCCCGCGACGACGCGCAGCGCGAAGCGTTTGTGGCCAGTCGCTCTGCACAATTCGAGCGGCTGGAATCGCCGTTGTTTGCGGCGCTGGAACGCGACGACTACTCTGCCAAGAGCGAGGCGTATTTCCAGGTTGCTTGCCAGGCACAAGGCATTCCACCCAGGGTTTACGAAGGCCCCTGACGCGGGTTCGCCGCAAACGCACGTTGGCTCGATCATCTCTGCCTTCGGCCAACTTCTGCGAAACGCGCGAAATGTCCCTCGCGGAAAGGTGGCCGGCGCGAGCGGGCTGCGTCAGGAACCGTACCTGGCTCGTTCGGCCTGAATGAGTTCCAGCAGCTTCTTGTCGCCGCCCTCCACTGCCACGGCGAAGTGCGACTCTTCGTGGCGCCATTTTACTTCCAGGTTGCCTTCGGCCAGCCCCCGTCCGCCCACCACCACCCGCAGCGGAATGCCGATCAGGTCGGCGTCTTTCAGTTTGACGCCGGCGCGGTAGTCGCGGTCGTCGAGCAACACATCGACTCCGGCCGCGGTAAGTTGAGCATAGAGCTTTTCGGCTGCTTGCATCACATCTTCTTGCATCACGTTCAGCGGCGTGATCACTACCTCGTAGGGGGCCAGCGAAATCGGCCAGAGGATGCCATTCTCGTCGTGCTGGTTTTCGATCAGCGCGGCAATAATTCGGTTCACTCCAATGCCGTAACAGCCCATGATGATGTCGTGCTGTTGTTCCTTGTCGTCCAAGAATCGCGCGGCCAGTGCCGAGGAGTACTTGGTGCCGAGTTTGAAGACGTGCCCTACTTCGATGGCGCTGCGGATTTCCAGTTTGCCTTTGCCACCGGGTGCGGGATCGCCCGCTTCGGCGTTGCGGAGATCGGCGAAGTGCTCGTCGGGGATTTGGAAATCGCGGCCCAAGTTGGCCCCGGTATAGTGTTTGTCGCTTTGATTCGCCCCCACCACCGCGTTCTTCACGCCGGCCACGTCAAAATCGGCCCACAGCGGAATTCCCAGCCCCACCGGGCCGGCAAAACCTACCTTGGCGCCGGTGACTTTTTCAATCACCTCGGGCGGAGCCAGTTCCACCTTGGTTGCACCAACCACGCGGCGCACCTTGTTCTCGTTAGCCTCGTGGTCGCCGCGCACGAGCACGGCCAGCGGTTGATCATCGGCCAGGTAAATCAGCGTCTTGATCATTTGCGAAGGTTTGCAACCAATGAGCTTGCTCACGTGTTCGATGCTACCCGCCTCGGGCGTGTCCACCAGCTTGAGCGGTTCGTCGGCCGCTGACGGCGGCGAGGTTTTCCGCGGCCCGGTTTCGGCTCGCTCCACGTTGGCCGCGTAGCCGGTTTCGGGACAATACACCACGCGATCTTCGCCATTCTCCGAAAGCACCATGAATTCGTGGCTGGCATCGCCCCCGATGGGGCCGCTTTCGGCTTCCACCGGCAGGTACTTCAATCCGCAACGATCAAAAATACGGCAATACGCCTGGTACATGTTCTCGTAGCTTTGATTGAGCTGCTCGACCGAGGCGTCAAAGCTGTAGGCGTCTTTCATCAAGAATTCGCTCGTCCGCAGCACGCCAAACCGGGGCCGTTCTTCGTTGCGAAATTTGGTTTGAATCTGGTAGACCGTGATCGGGAGTTGCCGGTAACTCGAAACGTGCCGGGCAACCTGTTCGCAAACCACTTCTTCGTGCGTGGGGCCCAGCGCCATATGCACCTGGCGGCTGCCCCGCTGCACCTTGAATTGAATGAGCACATTGCCGAAAGCTTGCACCCGGCCCGTGCGTTCCCACAGCGAGATGGGCGTCAGGGCTGGCATCAAAATCTCCACGGCTCCTGCGCGGTCCATCTCTTCTCGCACGATCCGTTCCGCCTTCTTGAGCGCTCGCAAACCCAACGGCAAATAGGTGTAGGCGCCCGCCATCACCTGGCCAATCAAACCCGCCCGGAGCATCAGCACGTGGCTAGGAATCTCCGCACCCTCGGGAGTCTTCTCCTTCATGGTGGGAATGAGCGTTTTGGTCCACCGCACGGCGATCCCTCCTGGTTCTTTTCTGAGATACTTTGGCGCACGCGTTACTGGTCGGGCAGTTTCGCACGGCCGCTAAATTTGGACAAGAGGCGAAAACAAAGCCCCCCATGGTACCGGACGGCAAGCCCGCGTCCGATCCCGCCCGTCGACGGGCGCCCATGCGTTCGTCGTCCCAGTTGCCCGATCCATCCATCGCCAGTTGCCATGGCCGACGCACAAAACCATGCGACATTGCGCCGCAAGCAGCTACAATGTTCAGCTTGCTGCCACGAATTTGCCTTTCCCATTGTGCGACCTGCCCAACACCATGATTCTCGACCAATTCGATCTTTCCGGCCGGGTGGCCCTGGTAACCGGTGGCACCCGCGGACTGGGGGCCGCCATGGCATTGGCGCTTGCCGAGGCCGGCGCCGACATGGCCCTGATTGCCCGCGACATTTCGGTCCGCGACACCGAGCAAAAAATCCGCAGCCTCGGCCGCCGTTGCGTTTCCATCCAGGCCGATTTGTCGCTGCCAACCCAAAGGGCAGGGCTGGTCGATCGCGTCGTCAACGAACTGGGGCGGATCGATATTCTGGTGAACAATGCCGGCGGCGGAACGCGGCATCCTCCGGAAGATTACCCTGAAGAAGAATGGCGGCATCTGATCGAGGTTCATCTGTTCGCTACCATGGACCTCTCGCAACAGGCCGCCCGGCACATGCTGCCGCAGCACAGCGGCAAGATCATCAACATCGGTTCGATCATGAGCGATGAAGGAGGTTGGAACATTTCGGCCTACGCCGCGGCCAAGCACGGCATCGCCGGTTTGACCAAAAGCCTGGCCACCAGTTGGGCCGCCAAGGGCATTGCGGTCAACTGCATCGCCCCGGGCTATTTTGTGACCACGTATTCCCACGTGCTCAAGAACGACCCCGTCCGCGGACCGCAAATCAACGATCGCATTCCCGCCGGACGCTGGGGCGATCCTGCCGAATTGGGCGGTTTGGTCGTCTTTCTGGCCTCCGATGCCTGCCGCTACATGAACGGCAGCATCATTCCGATCGATGGAGGCTGGCTTGCCCGATAACGAGCTGCAAACGCGGCGCGGTTGGCTTCGATGTTGGCGAAGCCCGCCGCTAACAGCGCCGCCGGTTTCTTGACGAAACCGACGGCGAACTCGCACGCTTTAGCACTTTGCATCCCCCTGAGTAAAGACTCGCTCTGGTTGGCTTTCACTTCAGACGTTGAGCGCAGATTGCCATGAGATCCGTCCGATATGGAATCGTCTGCCGTCGTCTCCGAAACTTTGTTTCAAACCCAGGTCGCAACCTGGGGTTTGTTTGCCTGCTGGCCGTGGCGATGCACGCCCGCGCGGCAGAGCGGGATTCGTCCCCAACCGATTGGGCATTGCAACCGGCCCACGTCATCCACAACCCTTGGCGGCAACACATTCCGCCGACCAGACGGCAGGGCGTACCGGGAATTGAACGCACCGCTAAGGGCCGTCTTTGGGTGGTGTACGGCAGAGATGTCGAAAGTCCTCGCAATTATCAAATAATCAAGTTCAGCGATAACGACGGGCGATCTTGGTCGGATGTGAAGTTGATGATCTTGCCGCGCCAGGGAACTCGCGCGATGTCAGCCGCCATTTGGATTGACCCGCAGGGCAAGCTATGGCTGTTCTGGGGACAGAGCGCCGGTCAGCAAGACGGCCGGTTTGGCGTTTGGGCGATCGTGACCGACGACCCCGACGCGAACGAGTTGAAGTGGTCACAACCGTGTCGGATTGGCGACGGCATCATGCTGAATAAGCCCACCGTGCTGAAAAACGGGGACTGGCTGTTTACCTCTTCGGTGTGGAAGGCCGACAACAGCATTCGCGTTTATGCCTCGACCGACCAGGGGCAATCGTTCAAGCTTCGCGGTACGGCGAACATTGCCGATGCCGCGAAACGAGGGCCCGACGAACCGATGATCGTCGAGCGAACAGACGGTTCGCTGTGGATGATGGTGCGGATGCAGGGCATGGCCGAAACCGTCTCCCGCGATGGAGGAAAGACCTGGACGCCCGTCGAACGAATTGCGATTCGACACCCGACGTCACGGTTCTTTCTTCGCCGGTTGCAATCCGGGGCTCTGCTGCTGGTGAAGCATGGCGGTTTGGACGAACGCACCGGGCGAGAAAAGCTCATGGCCTTTGTTTCCGACAACGACGGCGCCTCGTGGCAAGGCGGCTTGATGATCGACGAGCGCCTCGGTGTAACTTATCCAGATGGCGTTCAAGCGTCCGACGGCACCATTTATATTATTTACGATTATCACCGCACGCCTCACGGTGCGATCCTCATGGCGACCTTCCGCGAAGAAGACGTGCGGGCTGGCAAGTTGGTGAACGACCAGAGCCGGTTGCAGGTGTTGATCGATCAGCTCCCCGCCGACTCCAATCAACCATACCCTCCTCAAAGACCGGAGTGATTCCCATGCGCCACCGCACTCGCCTCCGAACGGCAAATCAAGGGACTTTCTTTGGTTTGGTAATGGGGGCATTGCTGGTTTCGCACGCACTGGCGGCATCTCCGCGCCCAAACATCGTGCTGATATTCGCGGACGACAAGTAATAGCTGGAGCGGCCGACGGGGGCGTACCTCCACAAAAATGGGCAATTCTCTGCTCAAAACGTGGCAATTGCAATCGGGTTAGATTGCGGACAATCCGTTAGCGTTGAAGGGATTTAACTACACATTACTACAAAACTGGCTCGCGACGCTTGCTACAGCCGGTGGAGAGGGTCCGGGGTCGAGTACATTCACCCGGACTGGTGGAGGGTAGGTCCCAATTCCACTTCTGGAGGGTTCAAGACCAGGGGCGAAAACTCGCGTTGGATGTCCAGTCGACCGCAGTATCTGGAGGCGGCAACTTCCGTCGATCGATGAGGGCAACGCAGGTTCCGAGGAGACTCTTAACTGCGCCATGACGGTTCGTCCTTACGCACGAACGTCTGCATGCGCAAGCCGCCTAACCATCGAGCGGGCTGCGGACTCCCAGGCCAGGCTTGGCCATCACGTGGGTGTAAATCATCGTCGTCGAGACGTCGCTGTGGCCCAACAGGTCTTGCACGGTGCGGATATCAGTCCCCGATTCCAGCAGATGCGTGGCGAACGAATGCCGCAACGTGTGGCAACTCGCGGGTTTGCTCAGCTTGGCCAGCCGAACCGCCTTCTGCATCGCCCGGTGCAAGCCATCCTCCAAGACATGATGGCGTCGGACAATTCCGCTGCGCGGATCACGCGAAACGTCCCGCCCCGGAAAGACCCATTGCCAGGCCCATGTAATTCCGGCATTGGGAGACTTCACTGCATGCGCATACGGCAGTTCGACACCGCAAAGATTTCGTTCCCGATCCTCCGCGTACAGCGCCTTCAAACGCTCGATATGGGCCTGCAATTGCTCGCGCAGTGCTTCCGGCAGCACCGTCACGCGGTCTTTGTCTCCCTTGCCGCTGCGGACCGTGATTGTTCCCCGCGTAAAGTCGATGTCCTTGATTCGCAGGCGGACACACTCCATCAACCGCATGCCCGTCCCGTACAGCAACCGTGCCATCAGGCCGTACGTACCGTCGAGATGTGCCAGCACACGCTGTACTTCGTCGCGCGTCAACACGGTCGGCAGCCGCTTCGGTCGCTTTGCCTTCTGGAACTCGCCGAACTCCCCTGGATCGCGGAGCAGCACTTGGCGATACATGAACACGATGGCGCCAGAGCGCCTGGTTCTGCGTCGATGCGGCCACCCTCCGGTTGCAGGCCAGGTGCGTCAGGAATGCTCGCACGTCGCTGGCTCCCATCTCGCTCGGATGCCGCTTGTTGTGGAACAAGATGAACCGCTTTACCCAGCCGACGTACGCCTGTTCCGTGCGGTAGGCGAGGTGCTTCACCCGGCAGGCATTGGCCACCTGATCCAAGAATCTCGGCTCACCTGGTTTAGGTTGAAATGAGGTAGTGGGCGAGGTTTGGGGCGGGTAAAATCCCGATTGTGAAGAGTGCGGCATAGCACGGAGCCTTGTGCGGTGTAGCAAGGAAAAATGACCAGCGCTCCGTCGCAACTCCTTCCCCAGTTTCACAAATCAAAATCGACAGGTCCATACTACACCGCCGAAGTGCGGTAAAACTCTACCACACTTTGGCGGTCGAATGCATGTTAGGCGGGCTCTTCGCATGAATTCAATCGTCAATCTCCAGACCGTAAAGCTTCAGTCGGACGATGGCCGGCCGGCGAGTGCGATTGTCTTGGGATTGAGCATACTTGAGCCAGACAACGCTGACACATTCGTTTGGGAGGTTGCGGAGAAATTCAAGACGCAGAGGATGTCCAGCCCGCCCGAAACATGCATGATGTTGGTCACCATCATTGGCGAGATGCGAGTCGCTCACTTTGCGGAGCGCTGGCAGCAGCTAACCGGAGCCGACAGCATCTTGAAGTTCTTTATGTCTCAGATGACAAAGGCGGAGGTAGTAAGAGGCACGGTGGCAGGCCAGGCTTTAGAGACCGCATCGCTAGTCCGTGTGTCGCCCGCCTAACACCTCAATGGAGCGGACGCGTGATGGATAAAGTGCCAAACCCAAACGTCGGCGCGCGCGCCGCTCAGCTCAACCGTTAGGCCCTCGGTGTGAACAACGGCAAACTCGCAGAGCTGCAAGAGCGTGACCGTGCCATGCGCAGTGCGCGCGACGAGATACTCCGACGTGTCGCGTTGTGGCTGACCGAACATGACTTCGCGCGAGCCGGCGTAGGGCACTTCACCCGAACCGTCAACAATCAAGTATGTCACGTCGGTTTCCAATAGCTCAGCGGTGGCCGTAGCGTGCGCGTCCTGTGTCATATTAGTGATGGGGCCAATACGACCATCACTGGTCCACGAAGTGACGCTTACGAGTGTCACAATTCTCCCCAGGGTCGGAAATATTGGTTTGCCTGGAGTACGCGTGATTCTGATATCACACGTAGCGTCGCCGAGTATTGCCAGTACATTGAAGATGTAGTTTTTTCCTGGTTCAAAGAACAGCTCGCACAAGTGCAATGGACTAACAAGTCGTTGCAGCCGTCCGCCGAAATGTCTAGCGTGATGGCGAGTCAATCGGCGGCGGGTGAACTTTTTCCGTTAAGCGGCTCGGCGAAAGGTGGTGAGGGATGGCGGCTGACCTGGCGAGCTATGTCAACGATCTCGGCTTGGACGTGCACCGGGAGTACCTACTGGGAATCGCGCGGCCATCCATTGAGATTCTCACCGCGAAGGGCCGGGCGACCGAGGGTTGCAGCAAGTTTGGCGGCAAGCCGGACCTGCCGACCGATTTCGAGTGGCCCCAGCACAAGCTCGGCCCGTATCGGTTCATCGGCCAGGTCAACCTTGCAGACATCCCGAAAGTGCCGCACGGGCTGCCGGACGCTGGCTTGCTGTCCTTCTTCTACGCCCACGACGAGGACGGCGAGTCGTTCTGGGGCGACCCCGATTACGTGCGCGTCTTCCGGTTTAACGAGCCTGACGCGCTCAATTCGGTCAAGCCGCCAGAGTCAGTTCGCTTGGGTTCGACTGCGCCGCTCGAGTTCCAACTCGGCGCGGACGTGCCGCCCTGGCCGTGGGACGAGACCGCCGCAAAGAAGTGGCCGATCAGCGAGGATCAACGTGACGCCTACTGGGAGTTGCGGCGCCGGCTCCATCCGAGCGGCCGATACCTTCTGGGCTACCCGTTCAACACCACGTTGGCATACGACCCCACGCCCGGCCCGGAGTGGCGGTCGCTGCTCACGCTGAGTTCGAACGACGAATTGGAGTGGTGCTGGCACGACGGCGACTGGATGGTGACCTTCATCGAGGACCAGCGGTTGCGGGCCGGTGACTTCTCGCAGATCAAGTCCGACGCGGGCTGAGGTCGCCGCCTAACCATTCCCCATGAACTGTCTTTCAGCGGGCACGCGGGGTACTGACAATCACTGATGGGTTTCTCGTTCGTTTTGATAACTCCCCCTACCCCCGCGCTATCGTGTGCGGGGTGGTGGCGTGCTCGAATTGCGCCGGTCGGAAGCGTGTCGGCGCCGCGCCGCTTTCGCAGTGCAGCGTGTGCCGCGCGAGACTTTCGTCTGTCGTGTTGCGCGGCACGCCCTAGAAATTCGTCCGTTCACTGGCAACCGTCCGTTCAAAACGTCGGGGTCTCGAAGCGACACCTTGACCCCAGCCACACTCGCTGGCGGCTAACGGGCTCTGGCGAGACGCCAGTCGCACACCTGCGCTGGCCACTGGTAAAGTTGCCGGCGTCGTCTTGCTTTCGCGGGATCGCGCCGACAGAATCGGATCGCCTGAGAGCGAACGAACGCGCGTGGCGCAGATGCCTTATGAACACCACTTCTCCGAGTCTGTTGCACCGCATTCGTTCTGGGGAGGACGATCAGGCCTGGGATCGGTTTGTCCGGCTGTATACCCCGTTGATTTTTCGCTGGGCCAGTCGGCTCGGTATGCTTCCGCACGAAGCGGTCGATCTGGTGCAAGAGGTTTTCGTGATCCTGGTGCAGAAGCTGCCCCACTTCGAATACGATCCGTATCGAAGTTTTAGGGCATGGCTCTGCACCATCGCCCGCAATGCCGGCCGAGATTTTCTTCGTCGGCGGGCGTCGCGCAGATCGGCCGAACTCGGCAATTCTGGGGAGCTTCCTGAGAGGCTGCTGGCCGAAGACGATGCTGAAGTTTTCGCGGAGCGGGAGTTTCAGGGATATCTGGCCGCCCGAGCCCTGCAGCTCATGAAGGCCGATTTTGCGCCGGTAGCCTGGCAGGCATTCTGGGGACTTGTGGTGGAGCGACGGCCTGCGGTAGAGCTCGCCACCGAGCTCGAAATCAGTCAGAACGCTGTCTACCTAGCCAAAGCGCGAGTGCTGAGGAGGTTGCGGGAAGAACTTGCAGGAATGGATTTCTAAAGGAGGGGCCGGCGATGACGTCGCTGAACTTCTTTCGTGGAACTGCCCTGCCGGTTGCGGTCTGGCTGAAGGCGCCTCGAAAAATTCGCGACAGATTCTGCCGCGGGGCTACGTACCACAAGGCAGAGCACGATGGCACTCGAAATGATGGCGCTCGAAATGATGGCGCTGATGTGGAGCGACGATGAACGACCCCCAGGGCAATGAAAGTTTGCTGGCCAGGTTCTTGGCGGGGCGGGTGCGCGGCGAGGAAGCCGGCAGCTGTGAACGCAAGTTGGCAGGATCCGACGACTGGCTGAAAGATGCCGAGGCGTTGAATGACGACGATGCCTTTGTGCAAAATCTCCGCCGTGGGCTTGGCGCCCACGACGACCTGCCCGACTTAGAACCCCTCATAGTTCAGCTGTGCCAGTTGGGCGGCTCGCATGCTCGCGAGCAAACGGCGTCGCAAAGCACGGCCGAAAGCAGGTCCGACAATCCGCCCGTGAGGGATTATCCGTTCTTGCGCCTGCCCGAAAGCGACGATGAACTGGGCCGGCTCGGGCGGTACCGAGTGTTGAAAGTGCTCGGGGCCGGCGGCATGGGCGTGGTTTTTGAGGCCGAAGATCCGGCGCTGAAACGGTTGGTGGCCCTGAAAGTCATCGCACCCATGCTGGCGGAGCGCCAGGGCTACGGCGAGCGATTTCTGCGAGAAGCTCGCGCCGCGGCCTCGCTAAACCATGAGCATGTGGTGACCGTGTATGAAGTGGGGGACGATGGCGGGGTTCACTATCTGGTGATGCAGTTGCTGCGAGGCGAAACCCTTCAGGATCGGCTGAAACGCGACGGCCCACTTTTGCCCTCCGAAGTCATCCGGATCGGACGGCAAATCGCCGACGCGTTGGACGCGGCGCATGGCCTTAACCTTCTCCACCGGGATATCAAGCCAGACAATATTTGGCTCGAGCACCCGACCGGGCGCGTCAAGGTTTTGGACTTTGGGCTCGCGAGGTCGATCGATGGCGAGTCGCCAACAAATCCAGGGCAAATTCTGGGTACGCCCAAGTATATGTCTCCCGAACAGGCCCAGGGCGGCAAGCTGGATGCGCGGAGCGATCTGTTCAGCGTGGGGGCCGTGCTTTATCGGCTGGCGACGGGGGTCGACGCTTTTCAAGGTCCCACACTGATTGCCATTCTCCGAGCTGTTTGCGACCTGACGCCGCCCTCGCCGCGGCAACTTCAGGCCAGCATGCCTGCGGCGTTGAGCGATTTGATCATGCGGTTGATTCAGAAGGATCCCGCGCAGCGAGTTGCATCGGCAGACGAACTACGCGCGGCGCTGGCAAGTGTTGAGGACGGCGCAAGCCCGCCTGCGAGTGAAGGCCACCTTGCGACCGATTCTGATGTCGCATCGTTGCGAACCCTGGCGGCGGAAACGACGGCGCAAACGACGGGCGCGTCGGACGAGCCCAGGCCGACGACGCCAGGCTGGGGCCGATTTGCCCGCTGGGCCATCTTGATGGGCGGGCTGGTCCTTGCGGCCCTGTTCACAATCATCTTGCTGCAAAGCCCTCAGGGAGAGTTGCGAATTGAAACACAGCGCGACGTGGTGGTCCGCATCACCAAAGGCGACACGGTGGTAAAACGACTGCACGCGGGCGCTGCGGGAACCACGATTAAACTATCGTATGGGCAGTATCGCGTGGAGTTGGAGTCGGATTGGGATGCTCTCATTGTGGGCGAGCCGGCAATTGAATTGAAACGCGGCCAGGAAACGGTGGTCCGCATTCAGGCAAAGCCAAACGGGGTTGCCGACGACGCCCAGCCCACGGAAGAGCGGCAACTCGGCGATCGAGAACTTGTGGACTGGGCGTTAAGCCACGGGGCCGAATGCGAGTTGCTGGTGGACAATCGAGAAACGCTGAGGGTGCAGTCGCCCGCGTTACCGCCCGATGGCAACTATCGGCTCGTGGGCCTGCGTTTGCTGGGCGAGCGGAAATGGAACGATGCTGATCTTGCCTATATCGGCAGGCCGCCGCATCTGACCGAGCTGGAGATCATGAGCGGGGCGTGCCCGATCACCGACGAGGGATTGCGCCTGATCTCAAGTATCTCCACGCTGGAAGCGTTGACGCTCCGTTGTCCGCAGGTGACGAATCTGGGCCTCGCAGATCTTTCGTTGCTTCGACATTTAAAACGACTGGACCTTTCCCTTGCGCACCAAATCACCGACGACGGGTTGATCCAACTGGGCAACCTGACGGCGTTGGAGCAGTTGAAGGTGAATCATGGCCAATTTACCGAAGCAGGGCTGCAGACATTGCTGAACCTGCGGAAGTTAAAATCCGTCGACCTTGATCATCTGGAGTTGAGCGACGCCGGCCTGGCCAGGATGGCGGATTCGTGGGACGAACTGGAACGGTTAGCCATAAGCGGGAAGGATGTCAGCGACATGGGATTGCAAGTCGTGCGTCAATTTCCCCGGCTCCAGTTCTTGCTGCTGCGAAACTGCACCCAGCTGACGCCAAGCGGCGTGGCAACCTTGAAACAGGCCATGCCGAGGTGCCGAATTATGATCTCACTGGAGAGCCCAATGGGGGATGCGGGCAGACCGTGAACTAAGGGGAGGCGCCGGTCATTTACTTCCCGGACGCGGCTGTTGCACAACTGACCTTTCATTGCGGCTCAAATTCGAACATCGATGATCCGCGATGGGAGCGCGGGTTCCTTCAAACATTGCGGCCATACCGAGGAACCTTGAATCATGATGCTTGGAAAAACGTGCTAGAGTGCGTCGATGCCGTGTCCAATCATCTCAAAACTGCACCTGCACTTGACCGCTCCGTGATAAATTCGCTCTGGGGTATCCTCCATTACTCTCGATCTTGGGCACTGCACCCGGATGGGATGTTGCCCCGAAACAAGCTAATCACGAAGGAAGATCAGGAACATTGTCGGAGTGGCTTGATGAACTGGCCGAACGGATCGCTTTCATGCTCGACGGTGGAACTGATCCGAAGTACGATCGGTAACGTCGGCGTCCGACCACTCGCGCAATGCGGATCGGCGAACCATCGCATGCACGGAGCGGCGGTGGCCAGTCGGTTTTTAAATCAACGTCAACTCCCGCCGCCCCGTGATGCGGGTCGTTAGCCCCAAAAGTCGGGAGCGCTCGCGTGGCATTGAAGTACCATCAACCCGTTCTTGACGTGCTTGGGATGCACCTCGGCACTTCGCCCCGCCGACTTGCAATCCTTGAGGAGCGAGAGGCGGCTTGTGGAGTCCGATTCCCGGCGTCCGTGCGTGAATGGCTTTCGATTGAATCAGCCGACGCTCTGTTCTACGAGAACACCAACGAAGACATCTTCAGGAACTGACCGAGCTTGGCGACCCGCAGGAGGCGGCACAAGGCTATCTGAAAGTCGCAACCGAGAATCAAGCAGTCGTCGCATGGTACGTTCGTCTTGGTGAGGGAGACGACCCTCCCGTTTACGACAACAACGACGAATGGAGTGAAGATCTGTCGAAGACTGCGTGGCGCGAGAACTGGAAGACGTTTACCAACTTCATCTTCGGTATGATCTCAAGTCACCATTTTCACGGATGGCACTCGGGCATGCGTCTGTCTGCTATCGACCAGCAACCAGGTCCGGAGCAATTGCAACAGTTGCGTAGTTGGTTTCAAGAGGGGCCAGTGACAGATGAACCGGACTCGATCGTGTTTCGGTTTTTCAGTCTCGCGGGGCTGGTTACGATTCGGAGCATTACGTCCGAACACCTTGCGAGCTCTGAATGGGCTATCGAAACGGATTCTGCGGATGGGTTATTCGAGTTCGGCAAGAAGCTCTGGCGTTTTGGGACACTGTCGCAGACACTGAAGGCTGAGAGTTCTACGCCAGCATCCCGAGCGAAAGGCGATCAGGTGCTTCAACGGCTCCGCGCGTGGGCCCGGGGCTAACAAGTCGCTCAACCAGACCGGGCCGCCATGACGGCGGTTACGCGGTTCGCTGTTCTCTCAGGTGGCCCGGCTGGTTAGCTCATCGTTAGGCATGTGGCATTTGTCATGTCAAACACCGCACTTGGCGATTCTCATCATCTGCCTCCGGGATATTCGCCCCCGCAAAGTGCCGAGGAGCTACTTCGACGCTACGCGGCGGGTGAGCGATACTTTCCCGATGCCGACATACCAGATCGCTCGTCGCTTCGTGGAGCTACACTGGCCGGCGCCATTTTCCGAGATTTCTGGTTGAGCGATGTCGACTTGCGGGACGCCGACTTGCGAGGTTGCCGATTTGAGAACGGCAACGTGAAATGTTCCGAATTTGATAATGCAGACTTGCGAAATGCAACATTTTCCGGTTGCGTACACGTCGAAGCATCATCGTGGCATGGTGCCAAAGTTGATGGGACTGATTTCTCTGGTGTATGGGCGTATGGCAGCCCAATTAACTCTCCGGAATTTCCGTTTGGGCGGTTTTGCGGCAGTGCCTAACAACACGCTGCAGTTGACTCGCTCGTCAATGCGCGTTGACGTCCACCTCTTAGAGTAAGTCATACTAGTGTTCAAAAGCCGCTCGACATCCGGGCGAGCATCTGAGCTTTTCCGTTCCCCGACAACCCCTTCACGGACGACCACCTGTACCCGCTTCGATGCCTCGTCCCTGGCTGTCTTGAATTTAACCCAACATGAATCCTGACGACCCAACGATCGCGGAATGTAAATCAGCTGTGCGAAAGTACTGCTGGTCTGAAAATCCATTCGAACTTCTTCAGGCCGCGAACACCTTGATGGAAAACTGCGAGCAGGAACCAACAATCAATGTGGACGACGGTCTTGCGTGCCTTGATCATGGCGGCGTCGTTGCAGAAATAGGTGCAAGAATCCTCTACGTTTTGACCGGACGCGATGGCCTCGGATGGCATGGCGCGGGCTACAATCATTTGCCGTTCCACGTTGACAAACAGAATTGGCTGTCATTCCTGGCGACGCAGTCGAATGAGCGGGGAACCAAGAGTTGAACGCGAGCGGGCGATCACGGTTCTGAAGTCACAATCCAACGCGCCCGACGCGTTAACGCAACCGTTATCCGACTGAGGCATTGGCACGGTGACTGATACCAACGACAATTCGACGATTGAACCGGTATGGTTGATTACCGCCAACGTTGTTCGGATCCGTCCCTTTGGCGAAGGTGGTACTGAAACAACAATTGGAACCAAGCACTTTCGTGGCAAGGCGAAGGTCTACATCATTGACGCATATTGGGGTATGTGCGAGAACGTGACTGTCATAGGCCATCACCGCGCAACTGGCTCTTACGTCAAGATGGATCTCCCGTTACGTTACCTGGAAAGTCTACGAATTTCTTTATGCTACAGTCCGAAGGTAATCGAACTGACCGCAGAACACTGGGCGCGACTCCAGGGCATTCCAACCAAAGTACACTGGGAAGAAAAAATCGCGGTGTTGCAGTCTTGGCCCGATGGACTCGGTTCGCACGAAGCCGGATAATAGAGAAATACAACGGAGCGGGCGATTCGGGCGGTTTGACAATGGTAAACCTTTCGCGCCCGCCCGCTGAACCCTGCCGTTCGTCGCCAGCGTGCTCAAAATGCTCGATCAACTTCTGGCACGGGAGATCGATTGGTATCCGATCGCCGGACCTCCTTACCACTTCGTTGCGCGAGTCGACGATCTGCCATGTGAACTCAGATTGAACGATTTTCCCGACGAAAACATTGCTACGCTGTGGGTACATGGCGAGCAATTCGAATTGGACGAGCTGGCGAAGAGTTGGCGTCTTCCGAAGCATCGCAGTGAGTGACGGCGAGCGACGAATAACCCGCGGCGGGGGTATACTTTCATTACGGTCGAGCGTCCCGCGTGCGCCGCCACGGCCGCTCAACGACATCACGTCATGCGGAGGGCGTTTTGGTGGATAGCGATCCTGCAGCCACGGACGCGGACGCGAAGCGGGACGGCCTGCCGCTCATGGACCGCCTCCGTGTGCTCCGCACCGAGTTCGGATTCTCGCTGGCGGAGGCGAAGGCGGTCACCGACGCGACGGACGGCAAGCCGCCCCTATTCCCGCCGGTCATCAGCGCCAAGCAGTTGACGGTCGTCTTGGCGTCAGAGTTGGGATACTGCGGCTGCGCGTCCGGGGCTGCCGTTGGCGTCCTCCGCGACCTGCTGCGGGCTGCTCGACAGCGAACCGATGCGACCTGCGACGGGGCCGCCTTCGCGTTGGCCTCGCGGGAGTTAGAAAAGTTGCTGGCGGGCGGGGGCGGGTGGGCCGAATGGCTTGTGTATGGCTTGGAGCAGCGTGGCCTTGTGCAGCACGGGTTCGGGCAATCCGATCTGCTCATCACAGAGCGGGGCCGGCTGCTGCTCCAAGCGGTCGAACGCTTTGACCCCGAGTGAGGTGGTCGCGCCGAACCAGCACTGCACCTGACCCGGCGGCGCGATGTGGTTCTGCGAGTTCATTACTCATTGATGCTGCCAGGCAGGTGAGCTTGGTCGTTCGGCTTCGGAGACAAACGATGGCTGACGAGTGTCGAAGTTGCGGTGCTGCGATTGGCACACTTCACAATCCATTCTGTAATCGTGAACTTTGCCCGTTCTGCCGCGACCTCATCACGACCTGTGAATGTATTTTTCAAGTTCTGGAACTCTCGCAAGCGGAACGCGGCATAGTCGAGGCATTTAAGGACGATTCCGTTGACCCACTTCGGTCCATTTGCGATCGTTGGTTCGCAGCAGTAGAAGCGAAGGGGCGAATCTCACATGACTATCGAGGATGAGTTTCGCCGAACAATCGCATGCACTTGAGCCGGCGGCCGGGCCGGATTCAAAAGGAAAGCCATCACCGCCGGCCCGATGATGCTGGTAGTTCGGTCACAAACACCCATGTTGCGTTTCGCCCTACTTCTGATCGCTTGCGTTGTCGCCGGATGCGGGCCGTCGGGAGGACCCGAGGCGACTACACCTGATTCGCCAATGTTGGTCAATATTCAATCGATCATTGCTGAACAGCTCGGGCTGAAGGCCGCAGACGTGAATCCGGAGCTGACGTTCGCCGCCGTCGGTGCAGACGATCTTGACCTCGTTGAAATCACAATGGAAGTTGAGGAAAGATTCGACATCGCGATAAGAGATGATGCATTGGTACACGCCGCGGGAAAACAAGACGCCCATACATTGTGCGACCATTTGACCATTCGGAAGTTCGCCACCGTCGCTGAAAAGGCGCCAAAACAGCCACAACAAAGACAATTGTCGATTGTGGATGACGATATACTTCGTGAATCACAAGTTGGCGCATTTGGTGAACTCTCTCAGCTTCCTAACCCCCATGGACTTGTTCTGGTCTTTGTCCCAAACTTCGAGGATCTCGCGCAGATTCAAGAACACCGTCTGGGACGTGAACTCGACGACGCGGAAACAAAAGCACTCCGCCAAAAGGCGGCAGTGATCGCTCTACCGCAGGAAATGGCGGCAAAACTGAAGCAACAGAAATCGGGACGGGACGCCTCTCACGAGAACTAGTGACCGAACAAATGCGTGACCGGAGCGGCGGATCATGCGGGTTTTGAAATCAACGTCAAATACCGCCGCCCGGTTACGCTGGTCGTTCGTCAGACTATATGAAACGCAAGCGTCCAAGACGATTTAAAACGATTGTGATCATCGTCGGTTGCATTTTACTCTCACCCATAATCGTCCCCTACTTTCTCATCGAAAACGCGTTCGCCGACCGTCGTCGGAAACGCGATGCAGAAAACTTTCGCTGCGCTCAGTGCGGCACCGTCCTTGGCCGCGCTTCGATTGCGAAGGCTGACGAATACTGGTGCGATCATGTTCGCGAACTTCACAAACGGTTCCTCGGATCACGATTTCGGCTCGTTCGCAACGTATGGGCGATTTGCGCCAAATGCGGTGCGCGATACGACTACCGTACCAAAGACAGAACGTACGTGTTGCAATCAGACGAGACGAAAAGCCCGGCGGTTGTCGATAGTTGATGCTTCAGAAATTGCCTCGTGCCTACGCTGCCGGTAGACTAATGGCTGGTTGGTCTCCGTGGCCGACTATCGCGTAACGCAACCGCTGACGAACAATGCCGTGAACCGGAGCGGCGAAGTCGGGCAGATTTGAAATAAGCAGACTTTCGTCGCTGCCCGGTTACGGCGGTCGTTTGCCGACAGAACACATGGCCAACAAAACTGCATCCTTTGACTGGCGGCAGTTCCTGCAACGGGTTTCGCACGACCTGCTGGCGGACGACGCGATTCGTGGCATGGTACCACAAGAGGTTGTTGCGTCCGGATGGCTCGGCTACCAAGGGGCACGCGAAGAAGAAATCGTCGCGCTCGAGAAGACGCTTGGAGCCAACCTTCCACCATCCTACCGGTCGTTTCTAGCCGAGACGAACGGTTGGCGGAATTGCGGTCCATTCATCGACAACCTATGGGCATGCTCGGAAGTCCGTTGGTTTCAGGAGCGCAATCAGGATTGGATCGACGCTTACATGCACCCAGAAAACAGCGGAATCACGATCGTGTACCCGCCCGGACAGGAGCCGCCCAAACCGCGACCTCTCACGGACGAGGAGTATCTGACCTACGGCGAGAGACAGGATTCGTGCCGTTTCCATACCGAATATCTTCAAACGGCGCTCGAAATCTCTGACGTTGGTGACTCGGCCGTTCTTTTGTTGAATCCGAAAACCATAAGCGATGGCGGTGAGTGGGAAGCATGGATTTTCGCGAATTGGATGGCCGGTGCTCATCGGTATCGATCTTTTCGCGAACTGATGCAGGGGGAATATGAGTCTTTCCTGCGCCTGCGAGCGGGCGACGAGTAGTCGGCGAACCTGACCCTTTTACAGTGGACCCGAGCCGTTGTTGATTCCACGTGACAAACCGATTCCCGCGCTGCTTGAATTCATCAGCTCGTGGGTCCGAGACTTGTCGCCCGAGCATCGTATGGATGCTACGTCCGTCCCCGATTTTGTGCCACCACCGCTACGCGCCATCTACGAGTTCGCCGGCAACTATCCGATTCCCAACTCCGAACAGTGGCGGCCACCCAACTGGACTTACGGGCTTTTTGGACCACAGGATCAGTTACTTCCAATCGACCAATTGAAGCCAAAGCGCGACCGATTCACATTCATTCATGAGAATCAAGGCGTCTGGTACTGTGAAACCGACGCAAATGCCGCCGATCCACCCGTCTATTCAGATGCAACTGCAGATCACGGCGAACCGGAGGGAACGATGCGCATCGTCTGTCCATCGCTATCGCACTTCTTGACCACCTTCTGCCTTCAGGAAGTGTTTTTTGGTTCACAACATCTGTTCTGCATTGACTCCGAGGTCGCCGGACCAGCGGATCTCGTAACCGATAAGTTGACCGATGTGTGGGTCAATGGCATCTACGTCTACAACCAGCCAACGCACTCGTTCTATCGTTGCGGACAAGGCTTGTTCCTCATGGATACTGGCGGGGACTTCTGGCTGGCGTACAATGATGATCGCTGCGCAGCGCACATCAACCAGGCCCACGAAGTGCGTCGGATCCACTGACTGTATAACAAGTCGCTCAACCAGCGTGGCGGTTGAGCGCGAAACTTGAAATCAACATCGCTGGACGCCGACCGGTTAGCTTCAACGTTATTTGGCAGATTCAGCACCCAAGGATCTGAGACCCCATGGTTCGTCCCGGTCGCCCTCGAAAACATGATCTGGTTGCTGACGGCATTCGTCGGCACATCCGCAGTGCCGAAGATGATGCGGCGAAAGCACTCGTTGCATCCGGTGATGTCGACATTCCAGACGGCGAGAATTGCACGCCGTTGATCTGGGCTTCGTTTCACAATCGTCCAAAGTTGCTGCAATGGCTCATCGATCGCGGAGCAAACGTCGACCATCAGGATCGAAATGGATACTGTGCGCTTCATTATGTCGCCCAGGAGAAACTGCGAAACATCGCTGAATTGCTGCTCGATGCCGGAGCGTCAACTGAGTTGCGAGACGTGTACGGCAACACTCCGCTGTGGACTGCAGCCTTCAATGCGCATGGTGATTTGTCTGTCGTCGAACTACTTGCGGAACATGGAGCGTCGTTCGAGAATACGAACCATGCCGGAAAGACGATTCGAGAAATGGCGATGATCTTCTTCCCTGATGAACTACCGGAGTTAATGCAGAAAGCCAAATAACCATGCGGTGAACGGGAGCCGCCGACGGCGCGGGTTTTGCAACCATAGTGTTTGGCGGCAGCCCCGTTACCGCTGTCGTTAGCCAGCAAGAGCACATCATCACACAAATGCCAGACTCGCAGGCCGATCGGTTGGTGCTTCGCCACGCCCCAGGATGGGACGGCGCTGTCGATCCATCACGGGACGACATTCGGCGAGTGCTTCACGACATCGAATCGGACGAATGTGAACGTCCGGAATTCACAATCGAGAATCTCAACAACTGTCAGCCCGCAGAAGTTGATGGGCAACGCGTCCTTCAATGCACGCATCGCGGATCGACCGCGTTTGCGGCCACGCACTACCAAGAAAATGGAACTGTCCTGTGGTACATCACCTATTGGGACGGTGCTGATACACGCTTGGCGTTGTCGAACGGTTGTCAAGATGGCAGATTCATTGGCGGTATACTATGCGGTGGCCCGTTCGCGCTGCGGTCGGATTGCGGTGTAACGCAAGACATGGCATTGGATGTCCTCGACTATTTCGTATGCCATCGCGCACCATCCTCGGATCACCAATGGATACCGGAATCAGACTCATATGATCTCGATTAGTTCCGTCATTTTGACTCCAGTGAAGACGAAAGCTCGCTCACCAGTCGGTGAGCCCGAGCGGCGGATCAGGCCGGTTCGAAAGTTAACGGTACTTGGCCGCCGCCGGGTTACCTCGGTCGTTAGGCGGAAAGTTCCAACGTGACGGACTGGCAACGCAACCAGGACTTACTTTGCAAGGACAGCGAGCGCTTGATATGCGCCCTCCTCGCCGAGCATGAGAAGAGGCGGGAGCCACTCGCGGCGATCGGTTACGTCTATGAGCTTGGGAGAGGACAACTTTGCTTTGAACTGTGTGCGAATACGGCGCGGAATGCCCAGACATCACTCGCCGAGTACCAAGCGAAGTACCCCAATGCGTCAGCCGACGAATTCCGCTGGAATAGTGGCAACTACGACTATTCAGGAGCCGCCGACCAGTACGGCGGATGGAGTGAGGCATGGTGGGAGGAGTTACAGCGACTGGATCGGGTGGAAGACGACGAAGAACTGACCCGTATCCATGAGGACATCGGTCGAATCTGTTGTAACGTCCTGGCAGAGCTGGCCGGAAGCGGGTTGTTGGGCGACTGGAGACTGCTCGCCTTCAATGTTGGAGCTCTGCTCGACGACGTTGCGGAGGTCATGGAGCGAGATAGGCACATTAGGCAGCTAATCGAGTCGAGCCCTGAACAAGGCGATACGGCAGACGGCGGGGGCGAGTAGGCTCGCCACGCGAGCTGTCGGCGAAGCGGCTCGCAGGCAGCGTTGGCTAGCGGCACGGCGCGGTCCTGGTCTCCTTTCACCTCTCGGATGACCAGTTGCCGCCGGCCGAAATCGACGTCCTTGACTAGCAATCGGCAACACTCCATCAGGCGCAAGCCGCTGCCGTACATCAAGCCAGCCATCAGGCGATAGACGCCACGCAATCCGTCGACGCAACCGAGCAGGCGACGCACCTCATCGCGCGACAAGACAACCAGAAGTCGCTTGGGACGCGTCGCACGCCCCGCATCAAGGGGCGGCAGGTCAATCTGCAGTAGGTACTTGTACAAGATAAGGATCGCACAAAGTGCGTGCGTCTGGGTGCTTGCCGAAACGTGGCCGGCCACCGCCAAATGGGTCAGGAACGCCTCGATTTCCGGCCCACCCATCTGCTGTGGATGGCGTTTTCCGTGGAAGAGGATGATCCGGCGAACCCAGTGAACATAGGCCTGTTCCGTCCGATACGCGTAGTATTTGGCCCGTAGCGAATGCCGCAAGCGGTCAAGTAACCTAGGCGGCTCGTGCTTTACAGGAGGACTGCGTTCTCATTTTTCCGAACCGTGGGCACGCTAGCGTTCGTAGTCAGATTGGCCGCGGGTCTTTGCGGCGGTTCCTTAGGGCCAGGGCTGGCTGATGGATCGAGCGATTCTTTGGACGGAGCTCTGGCATGTCTCAGCCTGATTTGTCGTCGTTGGCCGCCGTGTTTGCCGGAGTTCGCGATTTCCGCTGCCCTCGCGGCAAGCGGCATCCGCTGCCGGCCTTGCTGTCGTTGGTGTTTCTGGGGCTGCTAGCCCGCATTCGCGAAATGGCCGTGTTGCAGCGCTGGGCTGAGGCCCACTGGGACGAACTTCGCGAGCCGCTGGGATTTACGCATGAAAAGCGGCCGCATGCGACCACGATCAGCCGGGCTTTGGCCGCCTGTTCGCTGGCCGATTTTTCGCACGCTTTTCTGCAATGGGTGCATTCGATGTTGCCCGAGGGCACGAGGCTGACCGCCGCGGTCGATGGCAAGACGAGTTGTCAGGGTCTTGATCCCAACGGCAAGCCGGTCCATATGCTAACCGTATTTGTCCACGACCTGAACGTCGTGCTCGGCCAATGGTCGGTTCATGATGAAAAGAGCAACGAGCCCACGGTGCTGCGCAATCATCTGCCGGAACTATTTCAGAATTTTCCGATGCTCCAACTGATCACCGGCGATGCGATGTTCGCTCAACGTCCCCTGGCCGCCGCGTTATTGGATGAAGGCTGCGATTACCTGGTGCAGATCAAAGCCAACCAGGGCGACGTGCTCGACGCGTTGGAGAATTGTTTGGGCGATGCGTTCGAGCGTCCGCCAGCCGCCCAAACGGTGGAAAAAAAGGGGATGCCATCGAACGCCGCCAGTTATGGCTCGACCTAGACAACGCCGAATACATCCGCGAACAACTGGCGTTTCCTGGCGCCCAAATCGGTCTCCGCGTCGATCGGGACATCATCGCCGATGACGGCACGGTGCGGCTTTCCGAAACCCGCTACTTCCTGACCAGCATCCAGCCAGCAATGGTAACCGCCATCTTTCTACTTGCGGCGGCTCGCGGTCATTGGCAGGTGGAAAACGGCCTGTTCTTTCTTAAAGACCGCTGGTGGGACGAAGATCGCCACTGGACCCGCCGACCGGGCGTGGCCGAGTGGCTGACGCAGCTCACTACCGCGGCAACCTCCGTGCTGCGCTTGCTCGGAAATTCGGAGCAAGCCTGCAGCCGAAAGCCAGCGCCCATCCGCGCCCGCGCCGACTACATCGCCTGGAACCCCGCTATCGGCCTCGCGATCCTCGGCCTGAAATGACTTTGCAGTCCTCCTGTCGTGCTTTAGGGTTTTGTTGTTTCAGTCGTCGCAGACAGGTAAAATGAGGCCATGGTACAGCCCTCGCAGTCGCAGGTCTTGATACGGTCCACATGTGTGCTTATCGTCCTGCCGCCTGTCAACCTGCTTACAGAGAAAGTTTCTCCGTATGCCAGGCTTACCGAGATACTTTCTGTCTAATAACAAGTTCGGCGGCTTAAAGTGCGGTTGGGCCATGAATGCTGAAGATAGAAAACGCCTCAAGTCCGGCGGATTCGACCGCGAAGCGTGGGCCGCGTTATGGGACCGTCTGCCTGAGCGCATGCGACGCAGTACCGTGGAGTTCGTCCTGCAAAAGTTGCACGCAGTTGAATCCGGCGGTCGGTGGAGTTTTTCCTGGCATTTCGAAACCAGCGAGCAGCGAGAAGAATCTGGTGCGCCGATCTTTGAGGACGACCAGCCCGGTGATGTGATCACATGCAAAGGATCCCTACAAATTGGGAACCAGCCAAGTTCGCAGGTATAGAGGTCGCCGCCGAACAAGGCGTTGCACTTGACGGGCCGGCATGACGGTTTTTCGAGACATACGTTCCTTGCAGCCGGCCCGCAAGTGAACGCAGTCGTTAGCGATGGAGAGTCCATGGCGTTACAGTTTCCTCAAGCCTGGTTTTCCGTCGCATTGAAGGGGTACCGAGACCACCCCGAGCCTTATCGCACGTATTCGCCGTTTTCGTACGAGTCGCTACCGCCGTTGCCGGCGCCGGTATTCGACGGCAGCTTTTCATGGTTGCCCCGTAAGCAAGAACTTATCCTGCTCACCCCGGCGGCGATCGACGTCAACGAGACCCGCTTCAGTTATCGCTTTGGGCTGCGGGACGGACAGACGCACCGCGCTATACGATTGCTCGATCCCGGTCTGCTGGAGGAGCTCCGGCTTCCATGCGATGAACTCTCGCTCCCCTTGCGAACACTCGCCAAGCTGCCGGTTCGGGATGCAACGGTGATCATCGTTGAAAACCGGCTGAATCTCCTGACGCTGCCCGCGCTGGAACGCGCCATCGGTATCGAAGGCGAAGGCAAAGCCGTCACTCGCCTCGAAACGCTGAAGTGGCTTCACCACAACCGGATCGTGTATTGGGGCGACATCGACATCGACGGCTTTCAGATCCTGTCGACGTTGCGGAATCTCTTCCCTCACGCAGAAAGTGTGATGATGGACCGAGTCACACTGGAGCACCATCGGGAGTACGTCGTCCAGGGAAATGGGTCACCGGGCACGATCCGTTCCAACCTTACGGCCTCCGAAGCGGAAGCGTGTCAGTGGTGTGGGGATAACGACCTCCGCCTGGAGCAGGAACGCGTCCCTCAGAGCTATGCGGACAGGGCATTACACACGATTTGAACGGTTGTAAACGGCAGTTGAATATTGCAGCATTTGGGCAAGTGAAATGCATGGAATCAATTCCTGTATTTCCCAGCATACATGACCATGTATGCGGTTTGATTCCTTAAAGCTTTCTGAAGAAAGTTTAATTGCTTCGGATTGTCGTAAGGCCCTTGTGGCAAAACATTTGCAGCTGCTACGAAACACCTAACTGTTGTGGCACTTGCCTTCCGCCATGTTGACGGGAGACCTGCCAAAATCGGCCTGAGCTTCTTCGTCCGGACCGCTTCCAGCCGACTAAAAGACCGCATCGTACTGTCGCCCCGACGCCGCACGAATCGCTTCACGCTGTCATCGCTGCCAGCCAAACCGTGCTCGGGGACCAGATCCTGAAGAATGCGCGTGACGCTCAATCCCTGATCGAGCTGCGCGGCGATCAATTCGTGATTGGGCTCGTAATTGCTCCGCCGGCCGACGCGGGCAGGGCTCATTTCTAGGACGGCTGTGCCATCCCCGCCGTCTGAAATCGCCGGCAAGGCTTTCCGCTTACCAATAGCCTGATGGAGTCGACTGCCAAGCAGTCGAACAGTCGCGTGAAATGCAGCAAAGAGTATCAGAACCCTGCTAGCAGTGAAATCATGCTGCGGCTGAGTGGAGAATACTTGAGCGACAATAAACCCATGGCGGCCTACTGGCAAACCGCTTGCAAACCGCCACCGGCATCCGCGCCCAACAAACCAAAGTGAACACCTGAGCACACAAATCACGTGGTCCACTCGTTCCTCGCGATGCGACGGGCGGAGAATTCTAGCCCGCGTAAGCGTAGGATCGCTTCGACAATCGCCAACTTCAGTTCGTTGGGTATCACCGGCCTCCGCCAGCAGTAACCCTGTTGACAAAAGCCAGCGACACTTTTTGCCTCGCTCAAAGTGGCTGCTTTTGAGTTCACCCCAAATGGCTGGGGTTACGTATACCCGCTGACAGTAAGGGAGGCAGGCGGCGATCAAATGCGGCAAGAAAAGGGAAGGCAAATGGTGCAAGATTCGCTTCGCCAGCACCACTTTCGCGAATCTGGAAAGACCAACCGACATCGATCTCCTCACCAATAATTCAAATTCTCCCCTCATTCTTGAGGCATTCGCACGCTCAGTCCGATCTCGCCGAGAATTCGATTGCATCGTGGTTTCGATGAACTAGAATCCGTTCATCGCCGCCCTGCCCCGCGGCGACCAAATTGCCCCGTTGGCTCCTGCCCCGCCAGCGGGGCTTTTTCGTTTACTCAAATGGATCCGAAAACTATAAGCTTCTGGTCAGCCGTAGCGTCTTTTGCATTCACGCCATGCTTCCACCGTATCAGCGTCGATCGTAAGATCTACCTGTAGCCAGATGCGAGAGTCCCACACGTCCGGTTCAGAGAGAGGGTGAGGCAGATGTCCACCGGTTTTCCCTACTGCCTTTCATGGGGTTCGCGCGAGGTCACTAGAGCAGGGTGGCCTTTCCCATCGGCAAAGCGCACGGCATTCGGCGATGCAGATGGGAGGCTCAACGGTTCCCACTGCAGCAGCTTGGCGCTCACTGAAGGCCCTATGCAGGTTGGGCGACAGCCACGACGCCACCGAATTTTCCGCTGACACAACCAATGGTGGTCACGTAGAAGTGCGTCAGCACGCCTTCGCGCGTGTGGCTGATCAAATGACTGAAATTAACAAAGCATTTCAGCCAGCGGAAAAACAGAACCCTTAGCCGACGCCTCACCCGCCTGCCTGCGAACCAGCAGAAAACACCCCCTCTGCCGAACTCGGCTTAGAATCGCCACGCGATTGCCCGAGCGCTCCCAGCCCTTTGCGGTTTTATGGCCTCGGTCAGCGTATCGCTGCCGAACGGGTACACGTCCAGCGTTAGCGTGCCGCCTGGGTCTTTAGGAGGTTTCAACGATAGTACTAGATGGTAGCTGACTGGTATTCGAGTTCCGCGCTGCATCTAGCGGGTGCGGAAGCCAAAATGTCCGGTGAGCGGCGTACTTGAGCAGCGACGACGTCCGCTCGGCATGT
>JAANMV010000169.1_pt1 | contig 79712 bp, 69 predicted proteins | sample 7279661 | NCBI WGS metagenome assembly JAANMV01 (sample SAMN14094540, study PRJNA606508) | bioreactor metagenome | isolation source: A lab-scale SPAN reactor treating ammonium-rich wastewater day 121 | place: Ireland: Galway | collected 2017-05-16 | reverse complement strand
ATTCACGCCGCGTCAAGGCCATGCACCGGGACGCAGAACGGCGCGCGGTCCGGGCCGCACAGAGCCACCTTCTCTTCGATCCACCGGCCCCGGCGTGCCGCACCGCCGCGGGAATTTTGAGGAGCGTCGCTGCCGTCATACGCATGACGGTCTCCTCGTGCTGTGCCGGCGTTTCCCGCGCCCGCCGGACTGCTGGCCGGGCCCCCCGTTTTCGTGCCGAGGCGACACAGAATCCACACGGCGATTCTCCTCCTGGCCGCCCAGACGCCCCGGAACCGCGCGCCGCCACGCCGGACACGGGCCGGTAAGCCACTCAGCGCACGTTTTCTCCCGGGCACGTTGTTATGCTGCGTACCCGAGATGCCGTTCGATGCCCGCGCCCTGAATGCCCTGGATTTCCCCCGTGTCCGTGACGCCCTCGCGGAACGGAGCGCGACGTCGCTGGGCACCGAGCGCGCCCGGGCGCTTCAGCCCAGCGACGACCCCGGCCGCATCGCGCGGGAACTGGACGAGGTCGAAGACGCCCTGTTCGGCGTGAGCCTCAGCCTGGGCGGCATTCACGACATCCGCGAACTGCACGCCCGCGCCCAGGAAGGCCGCGTGCTCAGCGGTCAGGAACTGCTGCAGGCCGCGTACTCCCTGGACGGCGCCATGACCGTCAAACGCGCCATCGGCGCGAACTCCCGCGGCCCGCTGCGCGAGGTTGCCCTGGGCCTCGGCGACCACTCCGAGCTCGTGCGCCGCGTGCTGTCCGCCCTGGACCGTGAAGGACAGGTCCGTGACGACGCCAGCCCTCGCCTCCGCGACCTGCGCAAACGCATCGAGCCGCTGCGCGGCCGCATCCGCGAGAAGCTCGCCAGCACCCTGGAAAAGTGGGCGGACGTCCTGCAGGAGCACATCGTCACCATCCGCCGCGACCGCTACGTGCTGCCCGTCCAGGCCAGCCGCGTCGGCACCGTGCAGGGCATCATCGTGGACGCCTCCGCGACCGGGCAGACGTACTTCGTGGAACCGGCCGCCGTCACGCAGCTGAACAACGAACTTACCCGCCTGATTCTCGACGAGGAAGCCGAGGTCCGCCGCATCCTCACGGACCTCTCCGGAGCGTTCGCCGCCGACGCTGACGTGCCCATGACCCTGATCACCGTCGGGGAACTGGACCTGATCGCCGCCAAGGCCCGCCTCGCCCGCGACTGGCGCCTCAACCGCCCCGAACAGGCCCCCAGCGGCCAGTACGACCTGCGCGAGGCCCGCCACCCCCTCATCGAGAACCCCGTCCCCAACGACATCGCGCTGGGCGACACCAAACTGCTCCTGATCACCGGCCCCAACATGGGCGGCAAGACCGCCACCCTCAAAACCCTCGGGCTGGCCGTCCTGATGCACCAGTGCGGGTTGTATGTCGCCGCCGCCAGCGCCCAGCTGCCGGTCGTTCAGGACGTTCTTGTGGACATCGGCGACGAGCAGAGCATCGAGGCGAGCCTCAGCACCTTCGCCTCCCACCTCAAGCACCTGCGCTACGTCCTGCGCCACGCCAGCCCCGACACCCTCGTCCTCGTGGACGAGCTCGGCAGCGGCACCGACCCCGACGAGGGCGCCGCGCTCTCCCAGGCGATCATCGAAACGCTGCTCACGCAGGACGCCCGCGGCATCATCACCAGCCACCTCTCCCCCCTGAAACTCTTCGCGCTGGAAACCCCCGGCCTGAAAAACGCCAGCATGGGCTTCCAGCTCGACACCCTCAGCCCCACCTACCACCTCCAGGTCGGCCAGCCCGGCCGCAGCTACGCCCTGGCCATCGCCGGCCGCATGGGCCTGCCCGCCGGCGTCCTCGCCCGCGGCGAGGACCTGCTCGGCCCCGAAGCCGGAATCATGGAACGCATGCTCGAGGGGCTGGAACGCGAACGCCGCGACCTCGCCCGTGAACTCGAGACGGCCACCCAGGCCCGCCGTGACGCCGAAAGCGAACTCGCCCGCGTCCGGCAGGAACGCGAGACCCTCGAAACGCGCCGCACCGAGATGCTCGCCGAGGCCGCCCAGAAAGCCGAGGCGCTCTACGCCGACGCCATCGAACGCGTCCGCACCCTGCGCGCCCGCGCCCAGGAGGACACCGCCCGCCCCCGCGTCATGCAGGAACTGCGCGAACTGCGCACCGCCGCGCAGAAAGCCCGCCCCGCTCCCCCCGCCCGCGAGGACCGCGGCGACCCCATCCGCGTCGGCAGCAACGTGGACGTCCCCGCCTACAACGCCAGCGGCCAGGTCCTCGAACTCCGCGGCGACGACCTCGTCGTGCAGCTGGGTGTGATGAAAGTCGGTGTGAAACGCCGCGACGTCCGCCTCAAACAGGAGCCCAAACCCGCCCCCGGCCAGCCCAAACTCCGCAGCGGCTTCAGCTTCGCCGGCACCACCCCCAACACCTTCAGCAGCGAACTGCAACTCCGCGGCCTGGGCGTCGAGGAAGCCGTGGAAGAACTCCGCACCGCCATCCTCGAAGCGCGCGCCATGAAAGAAAGCCCCCTGCGCGTCGTGCACGGAAAGGGCATGGGCGTCCTGCGCCGCACCCTGCGCGACTACCTCAAAACCGACAAGAACGTCGAATCCTTCCACGACGCCGAAGCCAACCAGGGCGGCCACGGCGTCACCATCGTCAACGTCAGACGCTGAGGGCCAAGTAAGGACTGCTCCCCGGCGGATAGCGGCAGACTCCGGGGCGCCCTGATGCGCCTCGTGTAAGCTCTCCCGGTGAGTCCTTCCGATCCTGCGCCCCGTCTGCCTGTGCTGGCGGCGGGGCTGGCTTCGTTCCTGACGCTGGGTGTGATTCAGGCGATGTACGGGCCGGCGTTTCCGTTATTTCAGGAGCGGTTCGGGGTGGACACGGCGGGGGTGGGCGTGATTGCCAGCGCGCATTTCCTGGGTTCGGCGTCGGCGCCGCCGCTGGTGGGGGTGCTGCTGGCGTGGGTGTCGCTGCGCCGGATCGTGGTGGCGGGGCTGGTGCTGCTGGCGCTGGGGGTGACAGGCGTGGCGCTGGCGCCGTCGTGGCCGCTGGCGGTGGCGTGTGCGCTGCTGGGGGGCTTCGGGCTGGGGAACGTGAGCGCGGGCCTGAACTCGGCGTACGGGAGCCTGGGCACGCGGCATGCGAACCTGGTGAACGCGTGTTTCGGGCTGGGCAGCATGCTGGCGCCCCTGCTGGTGGCGGGCCTGGGGCACACGGCGGCGCTGCCGTTGGCGGCCCTGCCGTTCCTGGCGGTGGCGGTGCTGGGGGCGGCGGCACTGGTGGTGATCCGGGTGTGGAACGTGCCGGCCATTCAGGCGCGGCCGGAGGTGGAGGCGCAGCGGCCGTCGGTGGGGCTGTTCGCGCTGTTTGCCGCGCTGCTGTTCATGTACGTGTTCCTGGAGGTCGGGTACGGCGCGTGGGCGGCGCGGTACCTGGAGGCGCTGGGCGTGGGCGGCGCGGCGCTGATCGTGAGCGGGTACTGGCTGGCGATGACCGCCGGGCGGCTGCTGGCGGGCGTGGTAGGGGGCCGCTGGCAGCCGGGGACGCTGGTGCTGGGGAGTGCGGGGCTGGCGCTGGGGTTCACGGCGCTGCTGTTCGTGAAGCCGCTGGCCGCCCTGGCGTGTCTGGGGGCGGGGCTGGCGCTGGCGCCGGTGTTCGGCACGACCCTGGCTTGGATGACGGCGAGCCTGCCGGTGCGGTGGGTGCCGCCGCTGCTGGTGGCGGGGTCGGTGGGGGGCGCCGCGGCGCCGTGGCTGGTGGGGCAGCTGGTGGCGCGTTTCGGGGCGGGCGCGGTGCCGGTGGCGTTCCTGGGGGGGGCGGCGGCGCTGCTGGCGCTGGCGCTGCTGACCCGCGCCCGGACCCGGCCGGCGCGGCCCGCGTAGGCGTGGGCAGGGCGGGCTGCATTGCTGCGGGGGGGTGCGTGTGGCAGAATGCGCGCTGATTCCAGCTTCGAATCCCGGCACGGCCCTTTTCCCGCGACTTTCCAGGCCAGCACGCCCGGCCTGAACGGAGGCACACAGAGTGACCCAGCCCATCAGACAGGTGAAACTCACGCGCGAAGGCTTCGAGCGCCTTCAGAAGACCCTGGAGCAGGAGCAGCAGCGCCTGGCGGAAGCGACCCGCATCCTGCAGGAGCAGATGGAAACCAGCGCCGACACGGAAGACACCGGACTGGAGGACGCCAAGCGGGAGAAGATGGCGATCGAGGCCCGCATTGACGAGCTGGAGGACACCCTGGCCCGCGCCACCATCCTGGAAGACCACGAGGGCGGCAACGGCGGGCGTGTGGAGCTGGGCACCATCGTGGTGCTGTCCAACGAGACGGCGAAAAACGAGATGAAGGTGCAGGTCGTCTCCGCGCCGGAAGCGGCGGTGCTGGGCGGCAGCCTGCCGCGCATCAGCGAGGACAGCCCGGTGGGCAAGGAACTGATGGGCCGCAAGAAGGGCGAGGCCTTCGTGGTCAACCTCGACAACGGCAAGCAGGTCAAGTACAAGGTCAAGAGCATCGAGGGCTGACCCCGCGCGGGGTGCCGGGCAGGGCCGGGGGGCGGGCAGGAAGGTGCCGCCTGCCGGCCCTGCCCCGTTCCCCGGCGTCCGTATACTGGCGGGCATGCCGGATGACGCCCCCACCGCCCCGCGCCCCGAGGGTCTGCACGAGCAGACCGTGAGCCGACTGAACAACCTGGACGCGCAGGTCGCGGCCGGGTTCGAGCCGCACCCGTACACGTACGCCCGCACGCACCATACGAAGGACATAGTTCAGCCCATCAGAAAGAGAGTGGAAGGGCACTTGGTGCAAATTGAGGGATCTGTCGAAAGAGCCAATTTTCGAAAAAGAGGCAAAGAAATTAAGGACGGATGGGATGCATATCTTGATTTGAAGGATTCGACTGGTCTTATACAGGTATATGTTCACGATAGAATTTTTCAAAATAGAGAAATTGCTTTACGTGCCTATGATCTGATTAAATCTAAGCAAGATAGATCTACTGAGCGCCTGACTATCTCCGGGATTGTTAGACTGCTTCCTAACGCGGTCCTGACGGTAGAAGCATCTGGAATACTGGACTCGTCTTTTATCGAAGAAAAGAGTCGGCTTGCATCTCCAATCGCTACAGTGAAGACTCGCCTTGAAGAAGCTGTAAATAATTTAGCAAGAAATGTTTCAGAGCAATCTTACGCCCTGGCGGGCCGCGTGACGCTGATGCGGCACATGGGCAAGGCGGCCTTCGCGGACCTGACCGACGAGTTCGGGAAGATGCAGCTGTTTTTCAGCCGGGCGGACACGGAAGCGTTCGACACCACGAAGAAGATCGACCTGGGCGACATCATCGGCGTGCGGGGCTTCCCGTTCGTGACGAAGACCGGGCAGCTGACCCTGCACGTGACCTCCTGGCAGCCGCTGGTCAAGAGCCTGCACCCGCTGCCCAGCAAGTTCCACGGCCTGCAGGACGAGGAACTGCGCGCCCGGCGCCGCTACCTGGACCTGATGGTCACGGAGGGCGCCCGCGAGAAGTTCCAGGCGCGCAGCCGCATCCTGCGTTTCATCCGCAACGAGCTGGACGCCCGGGGCTTCATGGAGGTGGAGGGCCCGACGCTGCAGGTCACGGCCGGCGGCGCCGAGGCCAAGCCGTTCATGACGCACCACAACGCCCTGAACCACGATTTCAAGCTGCGGATCAGCCTGGAGCTGTACCTGAAGCGGCTGCTGGTGGGCGGCTTCGAGAAGGTGTACGAGATCGGCCGGGTGTACCGCAACGAGGGCATCGACCGGACGCACAACCCGGAGTTCACGATGCTGGAGCTGTACTGGGCGTACGTGGACTACGCCGACATCGCGCGGCTGGTCGAGGAGCTGCTGAGCGGCCTGGCGATGGAGGTGCACGGCTCGTACACCTTCGAGTACCAGGGCCGCACGCTGGACTTCACGCCCCCCTTCGCGCGGGTGGATTACCTGGGGGGCCTGCGGGAGCACGTGCCGGGCCTGGACTTCGATCCGCTGGACCTGGACCGCCTGAAGGCCTTCTGCGACGAGCGGTACCCGCAGTGGCGCGGCGTGCCGGCGTACAAGCTGCTGGACAAGCTGTTCGGGGAGCACGTCGAGCCGCTGCTGACCAACCCGACTTTCGTGATGGACCACCCGGCGGTGATCAGCCCGCTGGCGAAGAAGCACCGCACGCGCTCCGAGGCGGTCACGGAACGCTTCGAGGTGTTCTGCCAGGGCTTCGAGCTGGCGAACGCCTTCAGTGAGCTGAACGACGCCTTCGACCAGCGGGCGCGGTTCGAGGCGCAGAGTGCCCGGCAGGCCGCCGGGGACGACGAGGCGCACCCGCAGGACGAGGACTTCCTGCTGGCGCTGGAGTACGGCATGCCGCCGGCCGGGGGCCTGGGGATCGGCATCGACCGGCTGGCGATGCTGCTGACCGACAGTGACAGCATCCGTGACGTGCTGCTGTTCCCGCTGCTGCGTCCGGAAGGCAGCGGGCCGGAGGAGAAGGTCGAGGACTCCGAGGGCTGAGCCGTGCGCAGTCTGAAGCCGGGCCGGGGCACTCCCCGGCCTGTTTTCGTGCTTGAATCTGATTAATTCGTTCGTTTGACAAACAAAATTCCGGGGGCGCAAGATGCGCGCATCGACAACCCACCCCGCCGCAGACCGCCCGGTCTGCCCGTCCTGTGCGGCCCGCGCGGTGGCGCCCGCCCGCCTCTTTCCCTGCATCCGGAGAGCCCCTGCCCATGTCCCCCCAGTCCACCCTGCCGGTCACGTTGGACCTCGCGGCCATCCGCGCGCGGCACACGCTGCTGCTGCTGCGGCAGCTGTGGGAAGGGGACCGCGCGCGGGTGGACATCTCCCGGGAACTGGGGCTCTCGCGCAGCGCGATCAGCAGCATCGTCGCGGAACTGCTCGGCGTGGGCCTGGTGCAGGAGGGCGACACGCGCGGCAGCGGCCGGGCCGGGCGGCGCGCCACGCTGCTCAGCCTGAACGCCCGTGCCGCCACGCTGCTGGCCGTGGACCTGGGCGCCACGCACGTGCGGGTGGACGCCCTGGACCTGCGCTGCCGCACCCTGGCGACCCGCAGCGTGCCGCACGACATCCTCAGCGGCCCGGCCCCCACCTACGACCTGATCGGCACGCTGGCCCGCGAGGTGCTCGCCGACGCCGGCGTGCCCCAGGCGCACGTGGCCCTGGCCGGCGTGGGCGTGCCCGGCCCGGTGGACCAGGAGACCGGCCGGGTGGTCCGGCCGCCGAACATGCGCGGCTGGGACGGCGAACCCATCCAGCAGGCGCTGGAAGCCCGGCTGGGCGTGGCGGTCCTGGTGGACAACGACGCGAACCTGGGCGCGCAGGCCGAGGCGCGCTTCGGCCCGCACCGCGGCGTGCCGGACCTGATCTACGTGAAGGCCGCCACCGGCATCGGCGCGGGCGTGCTGCTGGGCGGGCGGCTGCACCGCGGCGTGCGCGGCGGGGCGGGGGAGATCGGGCACATCAGCATCAACGAGCAGGGCCCGGTGGGCCGCAGCGGCAACCCCGGCAGCCTGGAAAGCTACGCGGCGGCGCAGGTCCTCGTGGCCCGCGCCGAGGACCTGCGGGCCGGCGGGCAGGCGACCACGCTGCCCGCCCCGGTCACGCTGCCGGCCCTGGTGCAGCATGCCGCGACCGATCCCCTGGCCCGCGGCATCTGGCAGGGCGCCGGGCATCACCTGGGCGTGGCGATCAGCACGGCGCTGAACCTGTTCAACCCGGCGGTCGTGGTGATCGGCGGGCGCCTCGCCGACGCCGGCGACGTGTTCCTGCACGCCGTGCGGGACAGTGCGCTGTCGCGGACCATGCAGATCAACGCCGACCGCACCCGCATCGACCTGAGCACGCTGGGCGAGAGCGCCGGCGTGCTCGGCGCGGGCGCCATGATGCTCGACCGGCTGTACACCCCGCAGGGCCTGCCGCACCTGTACGCCATCTCCCGCCTGGTCCTGAGCCCCGGCAGCCGCGCGCCGCCCGCTCCGCTGCCCGCGCCGCCCAGGCGGCCCCCCTTTCCCGACGACCTTCTTTCTCCTGCCGGAGGACCCCCATGAAAAAAGCCCTGATGCTCGCCGCTGCCCTCGCCACCGCCAGTTCCGCCCTGGCCGCCGGAAAACTGGAGATCTTCTCCTGGTGGTCCGGTGACGAAGGCCCCGCCCTGCAGGCCCTGATCAAGGTCTTCCAGGCGAAGTACCCGGGCGTGGCCGTGGACAACGCCACCGTGTCCGGCGGCGCCGGCACGAACGCCAAGGCCGTGCTGAAAACCCGCATGCTGGGCGGCACTCCGCCCGACAGCTTCCAGGTGCACGCCGGGCAGGAACTGATCGGCACGTGGGTGGTGGCAGGCCGCATGGAGGACCTGACGCCGCTGTTCAAGAGTGAAGGCTGGTCCAAGGCCTTCCCGAAAGACCTCATCACGCTGATCAGCTCCAAGGGCGGCATCTGGAGCGTGCCCGTGAACGTGCACCGCAGCAACGTCATGTGGTACAACCCCGCGAAACTCAAGAGCTGGGGCGTGACCGCGCCGAAAACCTGGCCGGAATTCCTGACCACCTGCACCAAACTCAAGGCCAAGGGTGTGGCCGCGCCGCTGGTCGTCGGGGAGAACTGGACGCAGCAGCACCTGTGGGAGAACGTCATGATCGGTACGCTGGGCGCCGCCGGCTGGGAGCAGCTGTGGAACGGCAAGCTCAAGTTCACCGATCCCAAGGTCGTGGCCGGCTTCACCACCTTCGGTAAGGTCATGGACTGCGCGAACAAGGACGCCTCGGGCCTGTCCTGGCAGCAGGCCAGCGACCGCATCGCGGACGGCACCAGCGCCTTTAACATCATGGGTGACTGGGCGGCCGGGTACTTCACGACCACCAAGAAACTCGCGCCCAACACCGGCTTCGGCTGGGCGGTCGCGCCCGGCACGGGCAAGACCTTCGTGATGCTCGCCGACTCCTTCGGCCTGCCCAAGGGCGCCAAGAACCGCGCCGAGGCCATGAACTGGCTCAAGGTCCTGGGCAGCAAGGCCGGCCAGGACGCCTTCAACCCCCTGAAAGGCAGCATCGCCGCCCGCCTGGACAGCGACCTGAGCAAGTACAACACCTACAGCAAGAGCGCCGCCGCTGACTGGAAGCAGAGCCGCATCGTGGGCAGCCTGGTGCACGGCGCCGTGGCGCCCGAGAGCTTCACCAGCGCCTTCGGGGCCGTGATCGACCAGTTCGTCGCCAGCCGCGACGCCAAGGCCGCCACCGCCGCCGCCGCCCAGCTGGCCGCGAAGGCCGGCATCAAGTAACCGCTCCCCCGGGGCGCGGGGCGGGGCCTCCCGGCCCGCCCGCGCCCCGACCCCTGAGAGGAGGTGGCCTGCCATGAAAGGCCTGTCCAGAGACCGCCTGTGGAGCGTGGCGGTGCTGCTGCCCAGTGTGCTGCTGCTGGGCGTGTTCGTGTACGGTTTTATCGCCCGGACGGTGTACGTGAGCCTGACCGACTGGGGCAACGACCCCGCGCAGGCCATGGCCGTGAACCCCGTGATCCACTTCGTGGGCTTCGCGAACTACCAGGAACTGTTCACGGGGTTCCTGCAGGGCCGCTTCCGGCAGGAACTGGTCAGCACGGTGTTCTTCACGCTGTTCTTCATCCTGGGCTGCCTGGGCCTGGGGCTCGCGCTGGCGCTGATCCTGGACCGCAACCCGAAAGGCGAGGGGCTGTGGCGCACCATCTTCCTGTTCCCCATGAGCCTGTCGTTCATCGTGACCGGCACCATCTGGCGCTGGATGCTGCAACCCCAGGGTGGCGTGAACCAGATCCCCACCCTGGTCGGCGCCCCGCCCGGCACCTTCGGATGGCTGAGCAGCACCGACGCCATCTGGAAGTTCGACTGGAACAAGCTCCCGCTGATCACCGCCACGCTGGTCGGGCTGATCCTCGCCTGGATGGCGTACCGCGCCCTGCGCGAGGCCAACCGCACCCGCGCCCTGGTCGCGGCCGGCTGCGCCGCGCTGCTGCTCGGCTGGGCCCTGCTGATCGGCCCGAACCTGAAACTCGTCGCCGCGCCTGAACCGCACGGCTTCAACCTCGCGCTGATCGGGATCATCATCGCCGCGGTGTGGCAGATGAGCGGCTACACCATGGCGCTGTACCTCGCCGGGCTGCGGGGCGTGCCGGACGACATCCGCGAGGCCGCCCGCGTGGACGGCGCCAGCGAGGGCCAGATGTACCGCCGCGTGATCTTCCCGCTGCTCGCCCCCATTACCCTCTCGGCCATGATCATCCTGGGGCACATCAGCCTCAAGATCTTCGACCTGGTGTACGCCATGGCCGGCCCGGACAATACGTTTACCAGCGTGCCCGCCCTGAACATGTACCTCACCAGCTTCCGGCAGAACAGCTTCGCGCTGGGCGCGGCCATCGGCACGCTGCTGCTGATCCTGGTGGCGTTCGTGATCGTGCCGTACCTGGCCAGCACCTTCCGCACCGAGGAGGCCAGCGCGTGACCACCGTTCCCCCCGCCCCGCCCCTCACCGTGGCCGCCCCCGGCCGCCCCCCCGCCCGGCGCCTGCGGGCCGGCTCCCTCCTCACGTACCTGCTGCTGGTCGTGGCCGCGCTGTTCTTCCTGGTGCCGGTGTACCTGCTGCTCGCCACCGCGCTGAAAAGCCCGGACGCGATCAACCTGGGCACCGCCTGGCACTGGCCCGCGCGGCTGAACTGGGCCAGCTTCTCGGACGCCTGGGCGAAGATCGGCGGGAACATGGGCAACAGCCTGTTCCTGGCGGTCGTGTCCACCCTGCTGGCCGCGCTGCTGGGCAGCCTGAACGGGTACGCCCTGGCGAAATGGAAGTTCCGGGGCGCGAACACCCTCTTCGCGCTGATGCTGTTCGGCATGTTCATCCCGTACCAGGCGGTCCTGATTCCGCTGTTCCAGTTCATCAAGGGCCTGGGCCTGTACGGCAGCATCTGGGGCCTGGTGCTCGCGCACGTCGTGTACGGCCTGCCCATCACCACCCTGATCTTCCGCAACTTCTACAGCGACGTCCCCGACGCCCTGGTGGAAGCCGCCACCATCGACGGCGCCGGCTTCTGGGACATCTACCGCCGCGTGATCTTCCCGATCAGCATCCCGGGCTTCGTGGTCGTGATCATCTGGGAATTCACGCAGGTCTGGAACGAGTTCCTGTTCGCGGCCACCCTCACCAACACCAGCAGCCAGCCGGTCACCTACGCCCTGTCGCAACTCGCGGGCGGACAGGCGGTCAGCTGGAACCTGCCGATGGCCGGCGCGATCCTCGCGGCCCTCCCGACCCTGCTCGTGTACGTCCTGCTGGGCCGCTACTTCGTGCGCGGCCTGCTCGCCGGCAGCGTCAAGGGCTGAGCATCCGGGCGGCCGGGGCAACGTGCGGTCCTGCACGTCCCCGGCCGCCGGTTAATGGGTACACTGAAGCACCCGGCATGACGAGCCCCGACCCCCGCACCGCCACCCCGCCGCACGTGATGGCCGTCACCGCCCACGCCGCGCGCTGCCGGACGCTCGCGGCCGCGCTGCCGCACGCGCGCGTCATTCACGTCACCGACGGCGAGAGCCTGCTGCGCGAGGCGCACGCCACCATTCCTGACGTGGTGCTGCTGTACAGCGACACGCCCGGCGTGCCCCTGCACGACATCCTCCCGCTGCTGCGCCAGCGTGACGAACTGGCTGCCACCCGCTGGCTCGCGGTCGGCACGCACGGCCTGGGCGAACTGCTCGCCGCGGGCGCCGACGCCCTGGTCAGCGACGCCACCCCGCCCGAGGGCCTGGCCCTGCAGATCGAGATCATGCTCGCCCGCGTGCAGCAGCAGCGGGCCGCCCATGAACGCCTCGGCACCCTGCAGCGCCGCATGGACACCTGGGAGCACGAGGAACGCGTCCGGGACCAGCTGGTGCACATGCTCGTGCACGACCTGAAAAACCCCATCGCGGCCGTGATGGGCCTCCTCGACATCGTCCTGGAGGACCGCCGCATTCCCAAGGACACGCAGGACCTCATCAAGGTCGCCCGGGACGAGTCCCAGCATCTGCTGCACCTCGCCAGCAACATGCTGGACGTCCGCAAGATCCAGGCCGGCAAGATGCACCTCCGGCGCGAACTGATCTTCAGCCCCATGTTCGAGGAGATCATCACCCTGGCCCAGAGCGACGTGGGCAGCGGCCTGCGCGACCGGCACCTGATCGTGGACGTCACCCCCAGCCTCAGCCCCGTCAGTGCCGATCCGGAAATCCTGCGGCGCATCATGGCGAACCTGATCAGCAACGCCCTGAAACACACCTCCGCCGGCGGCCAGATCGCCGTGGCCGTCCGCGCCCACCCCAGCGGCGTGGAGATCAGCGTGCAGGACAACGGCGAGGGCATCCCCGCCGAGGACATCCCCAACCTGTTCGCCGCGTTCGAGCAAAGCCGCCTGACCCTGCACGGCCGCTTCGACACCGGCATGGGCCTGGCGTTCTGCAAGATGGCCGTGGAGGAACACGGCGGGCAGATCGGCGTGACTTCCGAACGCGGCGCCGGCAGCGTGTTCACCCTCACACTGCCCCTGACCCCCGACACCGAGGACGAGGACGAAGAGGACTTCGCGGACCTGCTGGTCTGACGCCTGACCCAGCGATGGGGGCCCCCGGGGGCACCGGCCGGAACCGGCGGGCCAGGGGTGGTATGCTGGCGGGCAGTTCAGCCCGGGCGTGCTCACACCCGGGCGAATGCGCGACTCCCGCGCCCCCGCATTTCACAGCCGACCAGCCCACGTGACCTGGCCCGCCCTGGGCCCTGGCGCCGGGCTGGTGCGAAAGAGAGGCCCCTTTTGGAACTGACGCCGCGAGTCCCGCCGCACAGCAACGACGCCGAAATCAGCGTGCTGGGCAGCGTTCTGCTGGACAACGACACCCTCTCGCAACTGGGCGACACGGTCACCCCGGACATGTTCTACCGGGAAGGCCACCGCAAGATCTTCACCAGCATGCGCGCCCTGATGGACCGCGGCGAACCCGTGGACCTGGTCACCCTCAGCGAGGACCTGCGCGTGAAGGGCCAGCTGGACGAGGTGGGCGGCCTGACGTACCTGATCGGCCTGTCCGAGGGCGTACCCACCGCCGCGTACGCCGAGCACTACGCCCGGATCGTGCAGGAAAAACACACCCTGCGCCAGCTGATCAGCGCCAGCGGCAAGGCCATGCAGCTCGCATACGAGGCGCAGCTGCCGCTGGAGGACCTGCTGGACCGCGCGGAGAAGATGATCTTCGAGGTCGCCGAGCAGAAGAAGAAAGGCGAGAGCTTTTCCGACATGGGCGAGGTCGTGCACGACACCTTCGAGTACATCACCCTGCTGCACGCCAACAAGGGCATCCCGGACGGCGTGAGCAGCGGCTTCCGCGACCTGGACGAGCAGATTTCTGGGTTGCAGAAGGGCAGCCTGAACGTGCTCGCGGCGCGCCCCAGCATGGGCAAGACGGCGTTCGCGCTGTCCATTGCGCAGAACGTGGCGCTGCGCGGCGAGAAGACCGTCGCGGTGTTCAGCCTGGAAATGCCCAGCGTGCAGCTCGCGCTGCGCATGCTGTGCAGCGAGGCCCGCGTGGACATGAACCGCATCCGCAGCGGTCAGCTGAACGAACGCGACTTCGAACGCCTCGCGCATGCCGCCGGGCGTCTCGCGGAAGCGCCCATGGTGATCGACGACGAGGCCGACCTGACCCTGAACAACCTGCGCAGCAAGCTCCGCCGCATCGCCGCGCAGCACGGCCAGCTGGGCCTGGTCGTCATCGACTACCTGCAGCTGATGTCCGGCGGGAAAAGCAACGGCGGGTCCGACAACCGCCAGCAGGAGATCAGCACCATCTCCCGCGGCCTCAAGGGCCTGGCGCGCGAGATGGAAGTGCCGATCATCGTGCTCTCGCAGCTGTCCCGCGCCGTGGAGCAGCGGCCCAACCACCGGCCCATGCTGTCCGACCTGCGTGAATCGGGCGCCATCGAGCAGGACGCGGACATCGTGATGTTCATCTACCGCGACGAGTACTACAACAAGGAAACCGACCAGCAGGGCATCGCCGAGATCATCGTCGGCAAGCAGCGCAACGGACCGGTCGGGACCGTGAAACTGCAGTTCCACAGCGCCCACGTCCGCTTCAACGACCTCGCGCCGGAAGGGGTCTGACCATGGCGGACGATCAGGTCAAACCTCCCCAGGCCCGCGCGGCCAAAGGCGGGCGCGGCGGCAGCGCGGCCGTCGCCCCGGCCCCCGCGCCCGCCCCGCAGGCCAGCAAGGACGCGGCCGGCACGCAGGGCAACAACCAGCGCCGCCGCCGCCGGCGCCGCAACACCCGCAACCCCAACCTGCCGCCCCAGCCCGGGCAGGTCACCAACGCCACGAACGTCCCCACCATCGCCGCGCCCAGCAAACGCGGGCAGAAACGCCCGCTGGCCGCGCCGCGCATCGGGGTGGGCTGCATTGTGATGCGCGGCGACGAGATCCTGCTGGTCCGTGAACGCGGCCGCTGGTCCCTGCCCAAGGGCGGCCTGGAAACCGGGGAACTCGTGCAGGACGGCGCCCGCCGCGAAACGTACGAGGAAACCGGACTGGTCGTGGAACTGCGGGACCTGGCGTTCATCGTGGAATTCCAGGCGCAGACCTGGGGGCACCACCTGCAGTTCTTCTACACCGCCCGCGAGGTCGGCGGCAGCCTCTCCCCCAAGGACCCGGACCGGGACGTGCAGGAGGCCCGGTTCGTGCCCATCAAGCAGCTGCGCGAGTTCATCCGCTTCCGGCCGCGGCTGGTGGCGCTGGAAACGTGGCTGCGCGAGCGGCGCCCCCGGCACTTCACGTTCAACCTGGACAAGGAACCGGCCATGCTCAGAAAACGCCGCCGCGTCGGCGTGGGCGCCGTGGAACCCGACATGCCCAACGACCCCATCGAGGAAGCCGACCTGTAACCCTGCGCAGGTGAGGCAGCGGGGGCGCATGGGGGGCGGTACAGTCGCCCTCATGCGCCCCCTGCTTCTTGCGTCTTCCCTGATCGCCCTGACGTCGGTGGCCCTGGCCGGCGGGGGCGGCGCCCGCCCGGCGCCGGCCGCCCTGCCCGGCACGGCCCTGGTGCAGCCGGGGCAGACGTGGGTGATGACCGGCACGACCGCCGCCGGGGAGCCGGTGCAGGTGAAGTTCGCGCTGACCCGCAAGGCGCCGGAGCGGAGCGGCAGGGACTGGAACTTCGACGCCCCGAACGGCCCCTTCACGTACAGCCCGGTCGAGGGCACGCTGTTCGCGGCGGACATCCTGCCCTCGCTCACGACCGGCGCGCCCGTGCAGCTGTGCGTGGCGATGTTCGACGGGAAAGAAGCCCGGGGCGCCCTGTTGAGCGGCCGCATGGACGACATCGACGCGCAGATGGCGCAGATTCCGGACGACGCGCCCGAACCGAAAAACGCCGCCGAGATCGTGCAGATCCTGCGCCGTTACGGCGTGGCGGCCGGCACCTGCACCCTGAAACGCGGGGCCTGAGGAGCGGAGCCTACCGCCGGCCCTTGCGCCGGACCTTCTGGCCGGGGACGGTGGCCTGCTTGAACTCCTTGCCCTGCAGTTTCGCCTCGATGGCGCGGATCTGGTCGCGCAGGCTCGCGGCCCGCTCGAAGTCCAGGTCCTCGCTGGCCTGCCACATGTCGAGTTCCAGGTCGGTGAGCTGCGCGGTGAGGGTGTCGCGGTTCTCGCCGACCGTCTCGCTGCTGATCTCCTCCGGGGTTTCCTCGCCGCGGATGACGTTGCGCACGCTCTTGATGACAGTGGTGGGAGTGATGCCGTGCGCCTCGTTGAAGGCCTGCTGCTTCTCGCGCCGGCGCCGGGTTTCTTCCATGGCGTAGTTCATGGCGGGCGTGACCGTGTCGCCGTACAGGATCACCTCGCCGTTCACGTTGCGCGCCGCGCGGCCGATGGTCTGGATCAGGGCGCGTTCACTGCGCAAGAAGCCGGGTTTGTCGGCGTCGAGGATGGCGACCAGCGACACCTCCGGCAGGTCCAGGCCCTCGCGCAGCAGGTTGATGCCCACCAGCACGTCGTAGTGCCCCAGGCGCAGGTCGCGGATGATCACCTGACGTTCCACGCTGTCGATGTCACTGTGCATGTACCGCGCCCGGACGCCTTTTTCCAGCAGGTATTCGGTGAGGTCCTCGCTCATGCGTTTGGTGAGGGTGGTGACCAGCGTGCGCTCCCCGATGGCGGCGCGCTCGCGGATGCGGCCCAGCAGGTCCTCCACCTGTCCGGTGATGGGCCGCACCGTCACTTCCGGGTCCACCAGGCCGGTGGGGCGGATGATCTGGTCGGCGATGCCGTCGCTGTGCTCGCGCTCGAAGGGCCCGGGCGTGGCGGACACGAACACCGTCTGCCCGGTTTTGCTCATGAACTCGTCGAAGTTCAAGGGGCGGTTGTCCATGGCGGACGGCAGGCGGAAGCCGTAGTCCACCAGGGTCTGCTTGCGGGCGCGGTCGCCGTTCGCCATCCCGCCGATCTGCGGGACGGTCACGTGCGACTCGTCGATGAAGGTCACGAAGTCGTCCGGGAAGTAGTCCAGCATGGTGTATGGCGTGGCGCCGGGCGCGCGGCCGTCGATGTGGCGGGAGTAGTTCTCGATGCCGGAGCAGTACCCCAGGACTTTGAGCATCTCCAGGTCGTACAGCGTGCGTTCCTTGAGGCGCTGCGCTTCGAGCAGCTTGCCGGTGCTGCGGAAGTACTCCAGCCGCTCGTCAAGTTCCTGCTGGATGGTCACCAGGGCCCGCTCGATGTTCCCGGCGCTGCTCACGTAGTGCTTGGCGGGGTACACCACGGTGGCGTCCAGGTCGCCCAGGCGGTCCCCGGTGAGCGGGTGCACCACGCTGAGGCGTTCCACGTCGTCGCCCCACAGTTCGATGCGCAGGGGCTGCTCGTCGTACGCGGGCCACACCTCGATCATCTCGCCCTTGGCGCGGAAGCGGCCCGGCATGAGTTCGATGTCGTTGCGTTCGTACTGCATGTTCACCAGCCGGCCCAGGATCTCGTCTCGGCTGACCTGCGCGCCCTTTTTCAGGATCAGGTTCAGGGCGGTGTACTCGGCCGGGTCGCCCAGGCCGTAGATGCAGCTGACCGACGCGACCACGATGGTGTCGCGCCGGGTGAGCAGGCTGCGGGTGGTGCTGTGGCGCAGGCGCTCGATCTCCTGGTTGATGCTGGCGTCCTTCTCGATGAACAGGTCCTTGCCCGGCACGTACGCCTCGGGCTGGTAGTAGTCGTAGTAGCTGATGAAGAACTCCACCGCGGCGTCCGGGAAGAACTCGCGGAACTCGCTGGCGAGCTGCGCGGTCAGGATCTTGTTGGGCGCCATGATCAGCGCCGGGCGCTGGGTCTCCTCGATGACCTTGGCCATGCTGTACGTCTTGCCGGTGCCGGTGGCGCCCAGCAGCGTCTGGAAGCGCAGGCCGGCGTCCAGGCCGTCCACCAGGGAGCGGATGGCGGTCGGCTGGTCCCCACTCGGTTGGAAGTCTGATTTCACCCGCAGCATCCCATCAGTTTACGCCCCGAACGTAAGAGAAAGGTAGGCTGGATGGCTCAGCAACCCTTCAGCCTCAGGCGTGCCCGACCAGCGGTGTTCTCTCTCCTGACCTCTCATCTGCGCAAGCGCGTGAGCGACGTCGTTTCCCCGGCAACGTGCAGACCACTTGGCTTTCAGGCAGACCACTTGATTACCATTTGTGACCCGCCTCGTCCCTGGGCGTGGCATTTGCGCCGCGCCGCTCTCAGGTTCTTCAGCTGCGCCACCGTTACGCTTCCGGAACCGCACAAAACACTCATGTCGCACGTCATCCCACGCAAGCCCAGGAGGCCTTATGCGTAGACGCTGGTTGTTGCTCGGTGCCGCCCTCTCCATCACGTCCTGCTCCGTCGCCCCGCTGCCCAGTGCAGACGCCGACCCTTCGCAGGCCCGCCCCGCCTCCGTTCAGGACGCACAGGACACCCTGCCGGACGGCGCCGTGCTGAGCGCCATGAGCGGCGTGAAGCTCTCCGACGCCACCGCCCGCAGCCGCCTCACCGCCGCGGGCATCGCCGTGGTCTCCAGCGGCAACTGCACCAACCGGAACATCAGCACCTGCACCTCGCTGGAACAGGTCAACAGCGGCACCATCGACGGCATCATCACCCTGAAAAACGCCTCCGGCTGCGCCCTGACCATCACCGGCGGCACCGAGACCGGGCACGCCAGCGGCACGTACAGCCACTGGAACGGCTACAAGCTCGACATCAGCAAGACCAGCTGCATCGGCACCTACATCACGACCCGGTTCACCCGGATCAGCAACCGCGGCGACGGCGCCCCCCGCTACCAGAGCGCCGCCGGGAACATCTACGCCGACGAGTACTGGGCCAACCACTGGGACATCCTGTACTACTGAAACGCCTCCGCAGGCCACGCCCACCCGGCACTTCCAGCCACTGCGGGCGGCGGACCGACCTGAACCCTGACCCCCTCGGCCCGGGTCGCCGCGCCCCTGCGCGTGATCCGAAAGGAGAAGTATGCGTGCCCTCTGCCTGCTGATCAGCGCCGCGCTGGCCTTCACGTCCTGCGCCGCCCCCGAACCCACTGCCGCCACGCCCACCCGCGCCGACACCCCGCTGGCCGCGCAGTCCGTGCTGGCCTGGACCAACCTCCGCCAGGGCGACTCGGGCAGCGACGTCGTCACCCTGCAGTACCTGCTGCGGCACGCCGGGTACACCCTGACCGTGGACGGCGCCTTCGGGCCCGGCACCGACAGCGCCGTGCGCAGCTTCCAGGCGGCGCGGGGGCTCACCGTGGACGGCATCGTGGGCGGCAACACCTGGGAGAAACTGATCGTGACCACCCGCGAGGGTGACAACAACAACGCCGTGCGCGCCGTGCAGGACCAGCTGAGAAACGCCTACGGGGCGGGCGTCACGGTGGACGGCGCGTTCGGGCCGGCCACGGCCGCCGCCGTGCGGAACTTCCAGTCGTCGCGCGGCCTGAGCGCAGACGGCATCGTCGGCCTGAACACCTGGCACGCCCTGGTGACCGGGGCCAGCGGCGGCAGCAGCACCACCGCCAGCCTCGCCAAGCAGATTCTCGCCAGCGGCCGCATCACGCTGGGCACCAGCAGCAGCACCAGCGGCGGCAGCCCCCGCCAGAATGTCCTGGACACCAGCAATGGCCTGCCCGCCCGGCGCGGCTGCGCCAGCAATGCCAACTGCGGTCTGACCGTGTACCTCAAACGCTCCATGCTGCAGGGCACCCTGAACCTCGCCGCGGCCGGGAACTCCTTTTACGTCACGTCCATCGCCGGCGGGGTGCACTCGGCCACGTCCGACCACTACGCAGGGCTCGCCATCGACATCGGCATCTGGAACGGCGTGAGCCTCTCCTCGCCCAGCAGCGCCCACACCCGCGCCCGGAACGCCTGCATCGCCGCCGGGTCCGACCCCTCCCAGACCTTCGACGCGTACAACGACCCCACCGGCGGGCACAAGAACCACGTCCACTGCGCCTGGAACTGACCCCCCCCGGCCGGGACCGGAGGCCGCCACGCGGGCCCTCCGGTTCCCTGCCCATACGGAGACCCGCATGAACACCCCCCTGAACCGCCGGCAGCTCCTGCGCGCCGGACTGGGCCTGGGCGGCACGCTGCTGCTCGCCAGCTGCGGCCTGAACGCCCAGACCCTGACGCCCCCTGACCCCGCCAACACGCCCGGCGCCGCGCCCCTGCAGGGCCTCGCGGTCGGCATGCCCGCCATCGCCGGCACCGCCACCTGGCAGGCGCAGGCCGCGAAGGAAGCCGTCACCGTGCTCGCCACCCGGCCCACGCGGATCATCGTGCACCACACCGACTCCGCCAACACCACCGACCTCTCTCAGGCGCGCGCGTTCGCGCTGGCCCGCGACATCCAGCAGTGGCACTTCGCGAATGGCTGGATCGACTCCGGACAGCAGTTCACCATCAGCCGCGGCGGGTACGTCCTGGAAGGCCGCCACCGCAGCCTGGAAGCCGCGCAGAGCGGCACCCTGCACGTCCGCGGCGCCCAGTGCGAGGGCTTCAACGACGTGTCCGTGGGCATCGAGAACGAGGGCCAGTACATGAGCAGCGCGCCGCCCGGCGCGCAGTACAGCGCCCTGGTGGGTCTGTGCGCGTGGCTGTGCCAGCAGTACGGCATTCCCGCCACCGAACTGTACGGGCACCGCGACTTCGTGAGCACGAGTTGCCCGGGCGACGTGCTGTACGCCAAACTTCCGCAGCTGCGGCGGGACGTCGCCGCGCGGCTGGGCGTGACCGTGCGCGTGTGGCCCACCACCCGCAGCGGCATGACCGGCGAACGCGTGAAGACCGCGCAGCACCTCCTGCGGGCCCGCGGCCAGACGACCAGCGCCGACGGCGCGTACGGCAGCGGCACCGCCAGCGCCGTGAGTGCCTTCGAGACGAGCGTGAACCTCACGCCGGACGGCGTGGTCGGCTCGGCCGTCTGGGAGCGGCTTGTCCTGACCGTCCGGCGCGGCGACGCAGGCGAGGCCGTGAAGGCCGTGCAGAGCCAGCTGAACACCCGCGGCGCAGGCCTGACCGTGGACGGCGCCTTCGGCCCCGGCACCGAAACCGCCGTGCGGAACTTCCAGTCGTCCCGCAGCCTCACTGCCGACGGCATCGTCGGCCCGAACACCTGGCTGGCCCTGGTCACCTGAGCCTGCCTGCCCGGGCGGATTGACTTCCCCGGGCCACTGCCGGAACGTGAGGCATGCCCGAGCTGCGCCCCCTGACCCTCACGCCGGACACCGTGACGGCCCTGGCCGACCTGCTCACCGCGACCGTCGCGGCCGGCGGGTCGGTGGGCTTCATGCACCCCCTCCCGCCGGAGGACGCCCGCGCCTTCTGGACCGCGTCGCTCCAGGCCGCCGGGCGGGACGAGCGGGTCGTGTACGGCGCCTTCCAGGTCCAGGACGGGGCGCTGGTGGGCACCCTGACCCTGCTGCTGGCCTTTCCGCCCAACCAGCCGCACCGCGCGGAACTCGCGAAGATGATGACCCACCCCCGCGCGCGCGGGCAGGGCGTCGCGTCCGCGCTGGTGCGCGCCGCCGAAACCGAGGCCGCCCGGCGCGGCAAGACCCTGCTCGTGCTCGATACCGCCTCCGAGGAGGGCGCCGGACCCTTCTACGAGAAGCTCGGCTACACCCTCACCGGCCTGGTGCCCGACTTCGCGCTGAAACCCCACGGGGGCCTGACCGGCACGCTGTTCTACTGGAAACGGCTGGGCTGAGCGGGCCGGGCGGCCTCCAGTGCCGCCTGCACGTCCGCATCGGAGCGCAGCACCTGAATGGTCAGGCCCGGCACCGTCCGCAGCTGCGCGAGCTGCCACTCGCCCTGCGGCGGGAAGCCCCAGATGTCCAGCATCAGCGCCCGGGACGGCCACTTGGGCGGGTGCCCGCCGTGCGGGTACCGGCCCAGCCGCTCCCGCCAGAAGGCCTGCCACAGGCACCGCGCACGGGGGAACATCAGGAAGTACACGGTGTCCGCCCGGTACGCGCGTTTCAGCAGGCTGCTGCTGAAGTTCCCGTCCAGCAGCCACGATTCGCCCGCCAAAGCCCCTTCCAGGCGCCGGGTCCAGACCGCACGGTCCACCTGGGTCCAGCCGCGGTTCCAGTACAGGTCGTCCAGGTGCGTGAGGGGCAGCCCGGTGCGCGCGGCGAGCCGCTTCGAGAACGTGCTTTTCCCGGACCCGGGACTGCCGACCACCAGAACGCGTTTCACCGCCGCAGCATGCCGCGTGCCCCGCCGGAGTGCCATGCGCCAGATGCCGTAGGGCCGCGCACCGGAACGAGAAAAAGTGCCCCGGCGCGGACCGGGGCACTTCAGCATGGATGGCGTCAGCTGCGGGCGGGCGTGACCGGCTCGGGGCCGTCGGCCGGGACCGGCGCGGCGGTGGGGGCGCTCTTCTGCCCGGTGCGGATGGCGATCACCGGCACGAACAGCATGACGATCAATCCGGCCACCGCGAACCAGATGGCGTCCCGGTACATCCTCACGACGCTGGCGGTGAAGCCTTCTTTCATGCCGCTGCTGACCTGCGCGGCCAGGGTCGTGGCCTGCTCGTCGAACTTCGTTTTCAGCCCGGCCAGCGCCCGGGTTTTCGCCTGGTCGTACGCGGCGGCTTCCTGCGCGAGGAGGCCCTGCGCGAACTGCCCGGCCACGGCGGCCGAACTCTGCGGCGTGGCGAGGGCCTGTGCGGGAATGGCCCGCAGGCGGGTTTTCAGGCCGTCCGGCGTTTCGGCGCTGACGAGCAGGGTGTTGCGCCCAGCCTCCCCGGCGCTCAGGGCGCGGCGGACCGCGTCCGCCTGAGCGGTCAGGGTGCGGTGCACCTGGGCTTTCAGGCCGCCGGTGGCGAGGGCCTTGAGCTCGGCGGGCAGCTGCGCGTTCGCCCGGATGGCGGCCTGCGCGGCGGCGTCGCCGTTCAGGGCCTGCTCGATCTGGGCATACTGCGCGTCCAGCGCGGCCTGAATCTTCTGGCCGGTGGTGTCGCTGCCGGTGCCGGCGGTCCGCAGCGCCTTCATGTCAATGCTCTTGGCGTTCATCTGGGCGCCGGGCACCTGCGGGAGGTGGCGGGGCATCTCGGTGGCGAGGTTGTTCATCAGCAGCGTGCCGAAGACGGCCGCCCCGATGGTCCCGCCGATCTGCCGGAAGAACTGGCTGCTGCTGGTGGCGGTCGCCAGCTGCGCCTGCGGCACGCCGCTCTGAATGGCGATGGTAAAGAGGCTCTGCGTGGGCCCCAGGCCCAGGCCGACCAGGAACATGCGCCAGTACAGGTCCGGCAGGGTGGTGTGCGCCGTGATGCCGGTCAGGGACCACAGACCAACAATCAGGATCACGCCGCCGGCGAGCATCCAGGGCTTGTACTTCCCGGTGCGGGCCACAACGTTCCCGGCCACGATGCTGGTCAGGATCAGGCCGCCCATCAGGGGCAGCATGCTGGTGCCGCTTTTCGTGGGGGACACGCCCAGCACCAGCTGCATGTACAGCGGCAGGAACATGATCACGCCGAAAAAGGCGATGTTCAGGATGAAGCCCGCGAGGTTGCCCACGCTGTAGATCGGCACCCGGAAGAGGTTCAGCGGAATGATGGCGTCCTTCGTGCGGCTTTCCACGACCAGGAACGCCACGAGGCTGGCGAGACTGGCGGCCAGCAGGCCCAGAATCACGCCGCCCGTCCAGGGGTACGTCACGCCGCCCCAGGTGAGCGCCAGCAGCAGCGGAATGGTGGTGGTCAGGATGAACAGCGTGCCCAGGACGTCCACCTTGCCGCCCTGCCGGTGCGACAGGCTGGGCATCTTGGAGATGATCATGAACAGCGCGAGCAGGCCCAGCGGCAGGTTCGCGTAGAAGGTCCAGCGCCAGGACAGGTGGTCGGTCAGGAAGCCGCCGATGACCGGGCCGATCACGGTGCTCAGGCCGAACATCGCGCCGAACAGGCCCCCGAAGCGGGCACGCTCGGCCGGTTCGAACATGTCGCCCAGGATCGTGAAGGCGATGGTGATCAGGGCCGCCGCGCCGAAGCCCGCCACGGCCCGCGCGGCGATCAGCTGGTTCATGCCGCCGCCCAGGAAATTGCCCAGCCAGGGCTCACCGGCCAGGCCGCACAGCGCCGAACCGATCAGGAACACGATCACCCCGAACACCAGGATGGGCTTGCGCCCGTACAGGTCCGAGAGCTTGCCGTAGATGGGCACCATGACGGTGCTCGCCAGCAGGTACGAGGTGGTCACCCAGGCGTACAGGGAAAAGCCGTTGAGTTCCTCCACGATGCGGGGCATGGCGGTGCCCACGATGTTCTGCGAGAGCGCCGCGAGCAGGAACACGACCATCAGGCCGATCAAGGTGATCTTCTTTTCCGGCGCGGTGAAACTGGCCGGGGTGGGGGGGGTGGCGGTCATGCTTTCTTCTCCAGGGTCAGGCCGGCGTTCCCGAGGGTGTCCATCGCACTCAGGAGCGCCGTGAGGGTCTGCGGGTCCAGGTCCTGCAATCTCAGGCTGGTGTACGCCTTGATGTCGGCCACCGCGGCGTCCAGGGTGCTCACGCCGGCGGGCGTGAGGCTCAGGCGGGTGCGGCGCGAGTCCTGCGTGTCGATGTGCCGCTCCAGGTACCCCTGACCGGTCAGGCCGTCCAGGTACCGGCTGAGCAGCGTGGACGGAATGTGCAGCCGCTCCGAGAGTTCCTTCGGGTAGCTGGCACCCTTGCGCACGGCCGTCAGGATGAACAGGCGCCGCAGGTCCAGCCCGTGCCCTTCCAGGCGGGGTTCGATGTCCTGCTTCATGCGGCGGTTCAGGCCCCACAGGCCGCTCAGGAACCGCACGATGGCCTCGTCCGTGATCAGGGCCTCGCTGGCCGGCATCAGCGGACCACCAGCACGTCGGCCACCGCCGCGTGACTCACCATGTCCGACACGCTGCCGGCCAGCGCCGCACTCCAGGCGCTGCGGTGCTTGCGGCCCAGCACGATCAGGTCCGCCTGCACCTCCGCCGCGACCGCCAGGATCGCGTCGGCGGCCTTCAGGGCGGGGACGAGGTGCTCGGTCACTTCTAGGCCCTGCGCGCGGGCATCCTCGGCGGTGCGGCGCAGGTGGGCCTCAAGGGCGGCGTATTCGTCGGTCTTGGCCTGGAGTTCCAGCGTTTCCGCGCCGGGCACCGCCAGGGCGGCGTTCATGAGGGGCGTGGCGCCCTGGGGGACCACGGTGATCACGTGCAGCGGCGTGCCGAAGTGCCGCGCGAGCCGCGTGGCGCGCTGCACGGCGACCTGCGAGTGCGGGGCGCCGCCCGTGGCGACCAGGATGCGGGTGTAGGGGGGGTGCTCAGACATCGCGCCACCCTACTCCAACAATTCACTTTAGTCAACTAATTCCAGGAGTGAATACTGCCAGACGGAAGAGTCTGCCTGGAGCCCAACCAAAAAGGCGCCTTCCCACCTTTAGGAAGACGCCCCGGGTGCCCGCCCGGTTACAGCAGCGGCAGTTCGGTCACGGGCCGCTGGCGCTGCGCGAAGTACGCCGCCTCGTCCGGCACGCGGCCTTGCTCGACCAGTTGCGCCCAGCGGGGCGGCACGTACGCGCAGTACGGCTCGGCTTCCAGGTAGTCGCCGGTGACCGCGTACGCCCGCGCCCGGCTGCCTCCGCAGCGCGGCCGGTGGTTGCACACGCTGCACTTGCCTTTCAGGTTTCCGCGGTCGCGCAGGGCGGTGAACACCTCGTGGTGGCGGTACACCTCGACCAGGTCGTCGGTGCGGACATTCCCGGTCTTCACCGGCAGGAACCCGCTGGGGTAGATGTCGCCCAGGTGCGAGATGAACATGAACCCGTCGCCGTCGTTCACGTTCCGCGCCCGGCCGATGCCGTCTTTCAGGCTGTGGTGCGCGCCCTGCGTGAGCACGTCCGCGTCGGGCCGCTCGCCGGCGTCTGCGGCCTCCTGCGCCTTGCGCTGCGTGACCACCCGCGCGTACTGCGGCGCGGCGGTCGCCTTGATGTCGAAGGTCGCGGTTTTCGACAGGTCGTACAGCCGGTGGAACACCTCCTCGAAGCCCTGCGCGCTGGCCACGTCCTCGGGCCGGGCGCGGCCCATCGGCACCAGGAAGAACACCTCCCAGAACACGATGCCCAGCTCGGTCATGAGCTGGCACATGGCGTCCATGTCCCCCAGGTTGTTCTTCCGCACGACCGTGTTCACCTGCGTGGTCAGCCCGACCTCCTGCGCTTCCCGCAGGATCCGCAGCCCGTGGTCGAAGGACCCCTGCACGCGCCGGAACTCGTCGTGAATGCCGGGGTTCGAGCCGTCCAGGCTGACCGCGAGGCGCGACATGCCGGCGTCCTTGAGCGCCTGGAGCATCTCCCGGGTCGCCAGGGGCGTGGTGGCCGGGGTGATCGCCATGCGCAGGCCCAGGCCCGCGCCGTACCGCGTGAGTTCCACGATGTCCGGCCGTTTGAAGGCGTCCCCGCCGGAGAACACGAAGATCACCGGCCCGAACTCGCGGATGCGTTCGAGCATGCTCTTGGCTTCCTCGGTGCTCAGCTCGTCCGGGTGCCGGCACGGCTGCGCGCTGGCCCGGCAGTGCCGGCAGGCCAGGTCGCACGCCTGCGTGGTTTCCCAGATCACCAGGAAGGGCGCCCGGTCGAAGTCCATGGGGGGGCGCCCGGGACCACTCAGCCCGTGGGCGGGGTGCGTGCCGGTGCCGTGGGGGTGTCCGCCGGGAGTCGGGTGAGGCATACGCGCAGCGTAATCCTGCGCCCCCAGGACAAATGCACGCGTCCTGGCGGGACAATTCTCCTTTTTTGTCCCGGGGGCCGGGCGGGGGTAGGCTGACGCCATGACCACCCCTGTTCCCCACGAGGCCGTTGACGGCGCTCAGGGCCGCGCCTTCCGGCGGGCGCTCGGCGCGGCCCTGACCCGGTACGGCCGCTTCGGGCACGAGGCGCACCTGTTCGTGGCATGGCAGATGCTGCGCGCCGGTCCGGCCCTGAGCGCCCTGGCCGATTTCCGCGCCGGGCTGCGGGCCCTGGCGGAGAAAGAGGGGAAGCTCGACAAGTACCACGAGACCCTGACCGTGGCGTGGTTCCTGCTGGTCCTCGACCGCCTCGCCCGTCCGGACGGGGCAGGCGCGGACTGGGACACCTTCCTGACCCGCAACCCCGACCTGCGGGATGCCCGGGTGCTGGACGCGCACTACCCGCCCGACATGCTGCGCTCGGCCGGGGCGCGGGAGGCGTTCCTGCCGCCGCTGCGCTGACAGGCACAGTGGGACGGCGTGGGGCGGCCGGGTCGCCCAGACAGCGGCCCGGTTCCATGGCCCTCCCCGGGCGCCGCAGGCGCATACTTCGCGGATCATGCCTTCCGGCACCCCCGCGCCCGCGCCCTCCCCGCACCCCCTGGTCACCTCCTTCACGCGCTGGCTGATGCACACGGGCACGCCCGCCGAACCGGCCGGGCCTTTCGAGGGCGAGCCGCCCGGCCCGGCCGCGCACGCGCACACCGAACCCTGGTGGAAGGTGATGTGCCTGACCGGCGTGGACTACTTTTCCACGCTGGGGTACCAGCCGGGCATCGCGGCGCTGGCCGCGGGCGCGGTGGCGCCCCTGGCGACGCTGGTGCTGGTGCTGGTCACGCTGCTGGGCGCGCTGCCGATGTACCGGCGGGTGGCGGTGGAAAGCCCGCACGGGGACGGGTCGATCAGCATGCTGGAGCGGCTGCTGACCTACTGGCCGAGCAAGCTGCTGGTCCTGATCCTGATCGGGTTCGTGGCGACGGGGTTCATCATCACCATCACGCTGTCCGGCGCGGACGCCGCGGCGCACCTGGTCGAGAACCCGCTCCTGCGGGACGTGCTGGAGGGCCGGCAGGTGGGCGTGACGCTGCTGCTGCTGGCGCTGCTGGCCGCGGTGTTCCTGAAGGGCTTCAAGGAGGCCATCGGGATCGCGGTGGTGCTGGTCGGCGCGTACCTCACCCTGAGTCTCGTGGTGGTCGTCAAGGGCTTCACGCTGATCGCCGCGCAGCCGGAGCTGCTGACCGGCTGGCGCGCGGCCCTTTCCGAGGGCTTCACCTCGCCGATGAGCCTGATCGGCGCGTCGCTGCTGGTCTTCCCGAAACTCGCGCTGGGGCTGTCGGGCTTCGAGACGGGCGTGCTGGTCATGCCGCTCGTGAAGGGAGCGCCCGGCGACACCGAGGCCAACCCGCGCGGCCGCATCCGCAACGCCCAGAAGCTCCTCACCACCGCCGCGCTGATCATGAGTCTGCTGCTGGTGGCGTCCTCGCTGGTCACGACCCTGCTGATCCCCCGGCACGAGTTCTGGGCCGAGACGACCGTCACCCGCGACGTGAACACCAGCGACCTCCAGGCGGGCCGCGCGGTCGTGAACGTTCCCCTGGACAGCCAGAGCAGACCCCGTGACATCTACACCCTGACGCTCCCGCCGGGCCGGACCGGGGCGTACACCTTCCCGGCCGAGACGGTGGGCGGCCCGGTGCAGCTCGCGGTGCGCGTCACGCCGCAGGGCCCGACCACGCAGGTCACGGTGGACACGCCGTCCGGGCAGGCGAACGGCCGGGCGCTGGCCTTCGTGGCGCACCGCGACCTGGGCGAGGCCTTCGGCACGGCGTACGACGTGAGCACCATCCTGATCCTGTGGTTCGCGGGGGCCAGCGCCATGGCGGGCCTGCTGAACATCGTGCCGCGCTTCCTGCCGCGCTACGGCATGGCGCCCGAGTGGACGCGCGCGCACCGGCCGCTGGTGCTGCTGTACACCCTGATCGCCGTGATCGTCACGGTGGGCTTCAAGGCGAACGTGGACGCCCAGGCCGCCGCGTACGCCACCGGGGTGCTCGCCATGATGACCAGCGCGGCCGTGGCCGTGGCCCTGGTGTCCTGGCGCCGGCGGCGCCGCGCGGACACCTGGGTGTTCGGGGTGATCAGCGCGATCTTCGTGTACACCAGCGCCGTCACGATCCTCAGCGACCCCAAGGGCCTGTACCTGTCCCTGCTGTTCATCGCCATGGTGCTCACGGTGGGCATCAGTTCCCGCGTGCTGCGGTCCTTCGAGCTGCGCGTGAGCCGCGTGGAACTCGACGACAGCGCCCGCGCGGTCCTGGCCGCCATTCCGTACCGGCCGCTGCGGTTCGTGTCGCACCACCCCGGCCGCACCACGCTGGAGGAGTACAGCAAGCAGGAAACCCGCGTGCGCCAGATGGTGCACCTCCCGGAGGACGAACCCTTCCTGTTCCTGGAAATCGAGATCGACGACGCCAGCGAGTTCACGGACGTGGTCGAGGTGACCGGCCGGACCGTCGGGCCGTACCACATCCTCAAGGCCCGCGGGAGCGCCGTGCCGAACACCATCGCCGCGCTGCTGCTGCACCTGCGCGGCGCGGGCGCCCCCCCGCAGGTGTACATGCGCTGGACCGAGGAAAACCCCGTGCAGCTGCTCGGGAAGTTCCTGGTCGGCGGGCGCGGCGACGTGCCGCCCCTCACCCGCGAGATCCTGCGCCGCGCCGAACCGGTCCGGGACCGGCGGCCCATCGTGCACGTCGGCGGGTAAGGGCGCCTCAGCGGAACCGGGACGGCACCGGTGCCCCCTCCGGGCCGTCCGGCCCGGCGTCCGCCGGGGCGCCCTCCTGCGCGTCCAGCGCCTCGCGCGCCACGCTCAGGAAGGCCCGCACGACCGGCGTGCGCCCGCCCGCCTCGCGCTGCCACACCGCCACGATCTCCACCAGCGGCGCGTCCTCCACCGGGCGGTACACCACCCCCGGCAGCGCCAGCCGCGAGAAGAACTGAATCGGCAGGAACACCCCCACGCCCGCCGCCACCAGGGACAGCAGGGTGGGCACCTCGATGGCCTCCTGCACCACGTTCGGGGTGTAGCCGGCCTGCGCGGTCCAGCGCATCACCTGATCGAAGTACGTGGCCCGCAGGTGTCTCGGGAAGAACACGAACGGCTCCTGCCGCAGGTCCCGGATGTGCAGCCGGCGCTTGCGGGCCAGCGGGTGCCCGGCCGGCAGGGCCGCCACCAGCGGCTGGCGCCACAGCGCCCGGGAGTCCAGGCCGGGGTCCCGCACCGGCAGCAGCATCAGCCCGATGTCGATCAATCCGCCCCGCAGGGCCGCTTCCTGTTCCTGCGCGGTGAGTTCCCGCAGGTCCACGCTCACGTTCGGGTACAGCTCCCGGAAGCGCCGCACGATCTCCGGCAGGCCCCCGAACGCCAGGCCGCTCACGAATCCCACCGTGAGCCGGCCCACCTCGCCCCGCGCGGCCCGACGGGCGCGGTCCACGGTCTGCGCCGCGCGGGCCAGGGTCTCACGTGCGCCGATCAGGAATTCCTGCCCGGCGGGCGTGAGCTGCACGCGGCGGGTGGTGCGCAGCACCAGCGGCACGCCCACCTCGTCTTCCAGGTTGCGGATGCTGTTCGAGAGGGCCTGCTGCACCACGAACACCCGCTCGGCCGCCCGCCCGAAGTGCTCCTCTTCCGCCAGGGCCACGAAGTGCCGCAGGTGTCTGAGCTCCATGCCTGAGCCTACCCCGGCCCCTGCGGGCTCTGGCCGGCGCCTTCCAGCGTGGCGTACAGGTCCAGCCACACCCGGAACGGCTGCGGCACCCAGGTCACGAAGGGCAGGCCGGGGGTGGCGGGCCGGGGCGGCAGCGCCCGCCGGGCCACCTCGGCGGCCACGCGCTCCACCCGCGCCGGGAAGTCCCCGATGGTCTCGGTCGTGTCGCCCAGCAGCCGCAGGCCGGTCCAGCGTTCGACCTGCCGGAAGTCGGCTTCGGTGATGCGGTACAGGGCCTCGAACCGGATGGTTTCCGTCACGGTCGGCGCGGCCGGCGTGGGCCGGGCGTGGTACACGACCGGGGGGTGGCAGTCGCCGTCGGTGAGGCTCACCTGCGCGCCGCACTGCCCGCACGTGAAGGCGCCCACCTGCCCGTAGCGGCTGCCGTGGTAGGGGTACGGCTCGGGCGGAGTGTGGTGGCAGGCCGGGCAGTACCGCAGGATGGGCCCGGCGGTCATCGTGACCGAAGGGTGCCGGCCCCGGACCGAGTGGCGCAGCGTGACGGCGTCCATGGGTGCAGTGTGGCACGCCGTCCCCCCACTGACCACTTCGGCTGGTCAATCCCTTCACGATCTCCTGTTGGTGAAGGTCAATGGGCTCGCCTAGACTGGCCCCATGACCAATTCTGCCCCGAAAGCGCCGCCCCGCGCCGGCCTGCCGCCCCAGCAGCGGGAGGAACTCAACCGCATCGAGACGCAGGAATGGCTGGACTCCCTGGCCTTCGTGATGGCCGACGGCGGCAACCGGCGCGCCGCCCACCTGCTTCAGGACCTCGACAACTACGCCTACTTCTACGGCGTGCCCATCGAGTTCAAGCAGAACACCCCCTACATCAACACCATCCCCGCCGAGGACCAGCCCGAATACCCCGGCGACCTGGAACTCGAACGCCGCATCCGCAACATCAACCGCTGGAACGCCGTGGCGATGGTCGTCAAGGCCAACAAGCACAGCGACGGCATCGGCGGGCACCTCAGCACCTACGCCAGCGCCGCCGAACTGCTGGAAGTGGGCTTCAACCACTTCTTCCGCGGGCACGGCGCCGGGCAGGACCGCGACCTGATCTTCTACCAGGGCCACTCCAGCCCCGGCATGTACGCCCGCAGCTTCCTGGAAGGCCGCTTCGACGAGGGCCGCCTCAACCGCTTCCGCCGCGAACTCAGCAAGGACGGCCCGGGCCTGAGCAGCTACCCGCACCCCTGGCTGATGCCCGACTACTGGGAATTCCCCACCGTCAGCATGGGCCTGGGGCCCATCCAGGCGATCTACCAGGCGCGCTTCATCAAGTACCTGGAAAACCGCCAGCTCAAGCCCGCCGGTGACGCCAAGGTCTGGGCGTTCCTCGGGGACGGCGAGATGGACGAACCCGAAAGCGTGGGCGCCATCCGCTTCGCGGCGTACGAGAACCTGGACAACCTGATCTTCGTGCTGAACGCCAACCTGCAGCGCCTGGACGGCCCGGTGCGCGCCAACAGCAAGGTCATCCAGGAGTTCGAGGCGCTGTTCCGCGGCGCGGGCTGGAACGTCATCAAGGTCATCTGGGACAGCAAGTGGGACGAACTGCTCCATAAGGACTACAGCGGCGCCATCGTCAAACGCTTCGAGCTGCTCGTGGACGGCGAATCCCAGCGGTACGCGGCCTTCGGCGGCAAGGAACTGCGCGAGCACTTCTTCAACACCCCGGAACTGCAGGCCCTGATCGAAGGCTGGACTGACGAGGACCTCGAACTCCTCAACCGCGGCGGGCACGACGTGCAGAAGGTGTACGCCGCGTACGCCAGCGCCGTGGGGCACAAGGGCAGCCCCACCATCATCATCCCGCGCACCGTCAAGGGCTACGGCCTGGGCGAGACCGCGCAGGCCCGCAACGTCGCCCACCAGGTCAAGAAGCTGGAAGTGCAGGCCCTGACCGACCTGCGCGACATGCTCGAACTTCCCCTCACCGACGAGCAGGTCGCGCACATCGACTACTACCACCCCGGCCCTGACAGCCCCGAGGTGAAGTACGCCCTGGAACGCCGCGCGGCGCTGGGCGGCCTGATTCCCGCCCGGAAGGTCGACTACCCGCACCCCACCATCCCCACCGGCGAGTTCTACGAGGAATTCAGCAAGGGCAGCGGCGAGCGCCAGGTGAGCACCACCATGGCCGCCGTCAGCATCCTGAGCAAGCTGCTGCGCGACAAGGAAATCGGCAGGCTGATCGTGCCCATCGTCCCCGACGAGGCCCGCACCTTCGGCATGGACGCCCTGGTGCCCCGCATCGGCATCTACAGCCCCCGCGGCCAGAACTACCGGCCCGTGGACTTCGGCAGCCTCATGGCCTACAAGGAAGCCAAAGACGGCCAGATGCTCGAAGAAGGCATCACCGAGGCCGGCGCCATGTCCAGCTGGATCGCCGCCGGCACCAGCTACGCCCACCACGGCGTGCCCACCATTCCCTTCTACGTCTTCTACTCCATGTTCGGCATGCAGCGCATCGGGGACCTCGTGTGGGCCGCCGCCGACCAGAAAGCCAAGGGCTTCCTGCTGGGCGCCACCGCCGGCCGCACCACCCTGGCCGGCGAGGGCCTCCAGCACCAGGACGGCAACAGCCTGCTGCAGGCCTACGTCGTGCCGAACCTCAAGGTGTACGACCCGGCCTTCGCGTACGAACTGGCCGTGATCTTCGAGCAGGGCATCCGCCGCATGTACATCGACGGCCTGGACGAGTTCTACTACGTCACCATCGACAACGAGAACGAGGTGCAGCCCCCCATGCCCGACGACGGCCGCACCCACGAGGACATCCGCGACGGCATCATGAAAGGCCTGTACCTGTTCCAGCGCAGCGCCCTGCAAGGCAGCGGGAAGGCCCCCGCCCTGCGCGCGCAGCTGCTCGCCAGCGGCCCCGCCATGGGCGCCGCGCAGGACGCCGTGAAGATGCTCGAGAAGTACGGCGTGGCCGCCGACCTGTGGAGCGTCACCAGCTACAAGGAACTCCACCAGGACGCCCTGGCCGTGCAGCGCCACAACATGCTGCACCCCACTCAGGAACCCCAGGTCAGCTACGTGGCCCAGCAGCTCTCCCGCGAGAACGCCCCCGGCGTGCTCGTCTCGGTCAGCGACTACATCAAGCTCGGCGCCGACGGCCTGAACGGCCACCTGGACCGCAAGCTCTGGACCCTCGGCACCGACGGTTTCGGCCGCTCCGAGGCCCGCGAGGAACTCCGCGACTTCTTCGAGGTGGACGCCCGGCACGTGGTCCTCGCCACCCTATATGCCCTGCAACGCGACGGACAGGTCCAGGGTGACGTGGTCGCCCAGGCCATCACCGACCTCGGCATCGACCCGGAACGCGACGCGCCCGTCCTGCGCTGAGCCGCGCCCCGCGCCCGGGGCCATGAGCAAAAGGGAAAGCTGCGCCCCACCAGGGCGGCGTACAGTCACCTCAACCCCCGCCCATGGCCCCCACCGCTGACCTTCCAAAGGAGCCGCACATGGCAACCGAACTGAAACTGCCCGACGTGGGCGACAACATCGAGAAAGGCACCGTCGTGACCATTCTCGTGAACCCCGGCGACACCGTCACCGAGGGCCAGCCGATCATCGAACTCGAAACCGACAAGGCCGTCGTGGAAGTGCCCGCCAGCGCCGCCGGCACGGTCCAGAGCGTGAACGTGAAGATCGGCGACACCATCCCGGTAGGCGGCGTAATCGCCACCCTGACCGGCGCCGAAGGGGCGGGCAGCAGCGCCCCCAGCCTCCCAGACAACGCCGCCGAACCCGACAGCGCCACCGTCGCGGGCGACGAGGCGACCGCCCAGCGCGTGGCCGCCGCGCAGATCGAAAGCCAGAAGGAACAGGCCCAGGCCACCCCGCCGGCCCAGGCGCCGGCCGCGGCCCCCAGCTCCCCCCAGACTGGCGGCACCACCCAGGTCACCCTGCCCGACGTGGGCGACAACATCGAAAAGGGCACCGTCGTGACCATTCTCGTGAACCCCGGCGACAGCGTCACCGAGGGCCAGCCGGTCATCGAACTCGAAACCGATAAGGCCGTCGTCGAGGTCCCCTCGAACGCCGCCGGTACAGTCCAGAGCGTGGACGTGAAGATCGGCGACACCCTCAAGGTCGGCAGCGCCATCCTCACCCTCAGCGGCGGCGCCAGCGCGGCCCCGGCTCAGGCCGCCACGCCAGCCCCGGCCAGCCCGGCCGCTCAGGCACCCGCCGCCCCCACCCCGGCTGCCGCGCCCGCCAGCACCCCTGCCCCGCAGGCCGCGCAGACCTTCGACGGGCGCCCCGTCGTGCACGCCGCCCCCAGCGTCCGCCGGCTCGCGCGGGAACTCGGCGTGGACATCGCAACCGTCCACGGCACCGGCCCGGTCGGCCGCATCACCGAGGACGACGTCCGCGGCGCCGCCAGCGCCCCGGCCACCCCCGCCGCCAGCGCACCCGCCCCGCAGGCCGCAGCCACCCCCGCACCCGCGGCTCCGGCCGCGCTGGCCCCGGTCGCCGCGCCGCTCCCCGACTTCAACAAGTGGGGCGCCACCACCCGCGAGGACATGAGCGGCATCCGCCGCGCCACCGTGCGCAGCATGACGCAGGCCTGGACGACCATCCCCATGGTCACCCACTTCGACAAGGCCGACATCACCCTCATGGAAGAAACCCGCAAGCGCTTCAGCGCCCGCGTCGAGAAGGCCGGCGGGAAACTCACCATGACCCACATCCTCATGAAGGTCGCCGCGAACGCCCTGCGCAAGTTCCCCAAGTTCGGCGCCAGCCTCGACCTCGCCAACGAACAGGTCATCTTCAAGGACTACGTGAACATCGGCGTGGCCGTGGACACCCCCGTCGGCCTGCTCGTGCCCGTCGTGAAAAACGCCGACCGCAAGAGCATCACCGAGATGGTCGTGGACCTCAGCGACCTCGCCGCCCGGGCCCGCGACCGCAAACTCAAACCCGATGAGATGCAGGGCGCCACCTTCACCATTTCAAACCTCGGCGGCATCGGCGGACACGCCTTCACCCCCATCGTCAACAGCCCCGAAGTCGCCATCCTCGGTGTCTCGCGCGGCGGCATGGAACCCGTCTGGAACAAGGACAAAGGCGAGTTCGAGCCGCGCAACATGCTCCCCCTCTCCCTCACCTACGACCACCGCCTCATCGACGGCGCCGACGCCGCCCGCTTCCTGCGCTTCATCTGCGAAAGCCTCGAGGACCCCTTCCTGATCAGCCTCTAAGGCTAAGGCCCCCAGGTCAACTGCGCCCCCCGGTCACCGCCGGGGGGCGTACGCTTGCCGCGTGAAGAACGCCCTCCTGAGCACCGCCCTGCTCCTCAGCGCCTGCGCCTCCACCTACACCGGCCCCAAACCCGCCCCGAACGAAGTGATCGTTGAGATCTCGCCAAACGCGGCGTTGTCAAATTCCACACTGGCACCTGAACAGATGACGGGGATCCGGGGGTTCTCCCTGATTTCCGTGCTGATGATCTTTCAGAGCTTCGACACGGGACTCCCCGCCGGCTACGAACGGTTCAGCTTTCCTGACGGGGCGGACAGCATGACCCGGATTGGCGAGAAAGACGCCCCCATGCATATGCGCGCGCACTGGCGTTCCGTGAATGCCGCGACCGGGCACATCGTGGAGGTGCTGTGGGATTCCCAGCCCATCGGCGGGAAGCTCCTGAAGGTGAGGGTGACGGCCACGACCACGGACAGCAACGTCAACACGGGGCGGATCGAGGACAGCCTGCTGCGCGCCTTCGTGAACTCGAAGGACCTCACGCTCGTTGCCCGGGGCCGCTGAAGGCCCACCGAAGGAATTCTGCCAATGCAAAACCGCCCACGTCGTCTGACATGGGCGGTTTCACTGATCTTTGCTGTTATTCGACGGTGACGCTCTTGGCGAGGTTGCGGGGTTTGTCTACGTCCTTGCCGAGGGCGGTGGCGGTGAAGTACGCGAGGAGCTGCATGGCGACGGCGTTCACGACGGGGGAGACCATCTCGTGGGCGCGGGGGACGTAGATGACGTCGTCGGCGTGCTGGGCGTTTTCGGTGTCGCCGTCGGAGAGGATCAGGATGACCTTGCCGCCGCGGGCGCGGACTTCCTGGACGTTGCTGATGGTCTTTTCCAGCAGGCGGCTTTCGGTGGCGACGACCACGACGGGCAGGTTGCTGTCGATCAGGGCGATGGGGCCGTGTTTCATCTCGCCGGCCGCGTACGCTTCGGCGTGGATGTAGCTGATTTCCTTGAGCTTCAGGGCGCCTTCGTAGGCGGTGGGGCTGTTCACGCCGCGGCCCAGGAACAGGTAGTCGCGGGCCTGGTGGTATTTCTCGGCGACGCGTTTGATCTGCTCGACGCGCGCTTCTGCCAGGGCTTCCTCGACGAGGCGGGGCAGTTCGCGGGTGGCGTGCAGCAGTTCGGCGCCTTCCTCGCCGCTGATGGTGCCGCGGGCGCGGCCGAGCCACAGGGCGAGCAGCAGGAAGGCGCTGACCATGGAGGTGTACGCCTTGGTGCTGGCCACGCCGATTTCGGGGCCGGCGTGGATGTAGAGGGTGTCGTCGAGTTCGCGGGTCATGCTGCTGCCCTTGGCGTTGATCACGCCGAGGGTTTTCGCGCCGCCTTTTTTCGCTTCGCGCAGCGCTTCGAGGGTGTCGATGGTCTCGCCGGACTGGGAGACGACGATGGCGAGGGTGTTCTCGCTGACGAGGGGGTCGCGGTAGCGGTACTCGCTGGCGACGTCGCATTCCACGGGGATGCGGGCGAGCTGTTCGATCAGGTACTCGCCGACGAGCCCGGCGTAGAAGGCGGTGCCGCAGGCGATGATGCTGATGCGTTTGAAGCTGGCGGGGTCGAGGTTGATGTCGAGGTTGACCTCGCCGGTTTCGTCGTGCAGGCGGCCTATCAGGGTGTTCGTGAGGGCCTGGGGCTGCTCGTAGACTTCCTTGAGCATGTACGTGTCGAACCCGCCCTTCTCGGCGGCTTCGGCGTCCCATTCGATGGTTTCGACGGGGCGCTGGAGTGCGGTGCCGGCGAGGTCGGTGACGCGGTAGCCGTCGTCGTTCAGGACGACCATGTCGCCGTCGTGCAGGAAGACCATCTTGCGGGTGTAGGCGAGCAGGGCGGGCACGTCGCTGGCGAGGAACATCTCGCCCTCGCCGACGCCCATCACGAGGGGGCTGACGGTGCGGGCGGCGACGATCTCGCGGTGGTTGACGTGCGTGACGACGATGCCGTACGCGCCGCGCACCTGCGAGAGGGCCGTGCGCACGGCGCCTTCCAGGTCACCCTGGTAGGCTTCCTCGATCAGGTGGGCGAGGACCTCGCTGTCGGTTTCGCTTTTGAAGGTGTGGCCGCGGCCCATCAGGCCTTCTTTGAGGCTGAGGTAGTTCTCGATGATGCCGTTGTGGACGATGACGATCTGCCCGTCTTCGGTGGCGTGGGGGTGGCTGTTGGTGTCGTTCGGCAGGCCGTGGGTGGCCCAGCGGGTGTGCCCGATGCCCATGGTGCCGGCGAGCGGCTGCGCTGCGAGTTCGCCGCTGAGGTTGGCGAGCTTCCCGGCTTTTTTCTTCACGGTGATGCAGGCGCCGTCGCCGATGGCGACGCCGGCGCTGTCGTACCCGCGGTATTCGAGCTTGCTCAGGCCGGAGATGAGGACCTCCTGCGCCTGTTTCGGACCGATGTACCCAACAATTCCGCACATAGTGACTCCTGCGACGTGTAGGCGCGCCCCGGACGGGCTGTCCGGGCGGGCGGCGTGAACGTCTGGTCCGCACAGCATATCGCCGTGTGGAACGCGGTGCCTGAATGGATTTGACGGTCACTGCGCGGCCTTATGCCCACGTCGCCGTGGGGGTTATCGCCGCGCTTCACCTGCCGTGGCAGGTCGGGTAGGCCCGTGCCGGGCCTGGAAGCATCCGCAGAATCTCGCTCACTTCCACCTCGTCTTCTGTCCGCGCCCTCCGGTGGGTGGTCGCGGGCAGACCTTGCGCTGCCCTGTTGGTGTGAACCTGACACCAGAGGTTCACGGCGGAGCATAGCAGCTTCCATGCTCAGGTGAGTGACTGCCTCATCAGGTGAACCCGGCGTGAAGAGGCCCGGAGAACCGCCGTCCTCCGGGCCGGGTCAGGGGGCCGCTCAGGCGCGCGCGGCGTCCAGGGCCTGCCGCACGTCCGCGATCAGGTCCTCGGCGTCCTCCACGCCCACCGACAGGCGCACCAGGCCCGGGGTGATGCCCTGGCGGGCCAGCGTTTCCTCGCCGAGCAACTGGTGGGTGGTGCTGGCCGGGTGGCTGGACAGGCTCTCCACGTCGCCCAGGCTGACCGCCTGCGTGAACAGCGTCAGGGCGTTCAGGAACGCGAAGGCCGCCTCGCGGCTGCCCAGGTCCAGGCTGACCAGCCCACCGAACTTCCCGTTCATCTGCCGGGCGGCCACCTCGTGCCCGGCGTGCCCGGGCAGGCCCGGGTAGTAGATGGCCCGCACGGCCGGGTGGTCCTGCACCGCCAGCGCCAGCGCGTGGGCGCCCTTGCAGTGGGCGTCCATGCGCAGCGGCAGGGTTTTCATGCCGCGGATCAGCAGGTACGCCTCGAAGGGCCCCAGCACCGCGCCGCCGTGCCGCAGGCCGTGCAGGCGCAGCGGCGCGCTGTGCTCCTCGCTGCACGCGACCACGCCGGCCACCACGTCCCCGTGCCCGCTGAGGTACTTGGTGGCGGAGTGCATCACGAGGTCCGCGCCCAGTTCCAGCGGGCGGGTCAGGTACGGCGTGCTGAAGGTGTTGTCCACGACCACCAGCGCGCCCGCCGCGTGCGCGATCTCGGCGGCGGCCTGCAGGTCGACGATCCGCAGGGTGGGGTTGGTGGGCGTTTCCAGCCACACCAGCCGCGTTTTTTCGTTCACCACGCGCCGCAGTTCGTCGAGGTCGGCGGCCTCCACGGTGGTCACGCCGAAGCCGCTCATGACTTCCCGCAGCAGGCCCTCGGTGCCGCCGTACAGCGGCCCGACGAACGCCACCTCGTCCCCGGCCTTCAGGAAGCTCAGGCAGATGGCGCTGGCCGCGCCCATGCCGCTCCCGAACGCGACGGCCGCGCCCGCGCCTTCCAGCGCCGCGACCTTCTGCTCGAAGGCGTGCACGGTGGGGTTGCTCAGGCGGGAGTAGAAGTACCCGGACTCTTCCAGGCCGAACAGCCGGGCGCCGCGCTCGGCGTTGAAGTACCCGAAGGTGGACGTGGCGTAGATGGGGACGGCGTGCGCGCCGGTCTGGGGGTCCAGGGCGTGGCCGGCGTGCACGGCGCGGGTACCGAACCCGGCGTCGGAAAGGTCGTGAGCCATGCCGCCAATCTACTGTCTAGACCAACCCCGAAGCGGCCCGATATGCTGGACGCACCGGGTGTGGGGCGGGCACGCCGGCACCCACCGCACATAGACCTTCCCCACCTTCCTCACGAAACGCCTGCGATACCATGACCCGCAAGAAAGCCGCGCTCCTGGCCTACTCCACCGGCCCGGCCCCGCGGCCACGACCACGCCCCCGGCATGACCCACCCGGGTCACCGCCCGGGGCCCTGGAGTTCCCCCTATGCCCAAGTACCTGTACAAGAACCTGATCACCGGCGAAATCTACGAACTCACCCAGAGCATGCGCGACGACCCTCACACTCACCACCCGGAAACCGGCGTGGCCATCAAGAAGATCCTCGCCCGGCCCGGCATCGCCTTCAAGGGCAGCGGCTTCTACGTCACTGACAGCCGCCCCAAGGACACCGGCAGCAAGGGCAGCGAGTGACCTCCGCCGGCCCCCAGGGCAGCGCCCGCACCGGCCGCGGCGGGCCGCTCCGCCGCGCCCTCGGGGCCGCGCTGCTGGTCACGGCCGCCGTGGGCGGCGCGTACGTCACCGGCCGCGTCACCGCCGCCAGTCCCCTCGTCACCAACGACGAGGTGAACACCGTGGAAGTCACCCGCACCGCCATGCAGGCCGTCGTGCGCGTGGACGCCCGGCTGCGCAAGGAAGTGCTGCAGCAGGGCGACGACCCGGTCGAGACCGGCACGGGCTTTTTCTACAAGAAAAACCTGATCGTCACGAACTACCACGTCGTCCGCGACCAGGAATCCCTGAGCGTGACCCTCTACGACGGCCGGCGCGTGAACGCCAAACTCGAAGGCGTGGACCCCGGCATCGACATCGCCATCCTGCGCGTCACCGGCGTCAGCGCCCCCCGCACCCTGACCTTCGGGCAGAGCGCCCGCCTGATTCCCGGGCAGAAACTCATCACCATCGGCACGCCGCTGAAGTTCCAGAACTTCATCGCGTCCGGCGTGTACAGCGCCGCGACCAGCGGCCGCGACGTGCCCCGCGACGACGGCCTCGGGCAGGAGATCAGCAGCTACTTCCTCACCACCGCCAGCATCCAGCAGGGCAACAGCGGCGGACCCCTCCTCGACTCCCGCGGGCTGGTCGTGGGCGTCGCCGACGCGAACGCCGCCCCGAACGGCTTCGTGCCCGGCGTGATCGGCATCGCCATTCCCGGCGACCTCGTCAAGCAGAGCCTGGACGACCTGGAGAAGATCGGCGTGCCGCAGCGCGGCAGCCTGGGCGCCACCCTGGTGGACCTGGACAGCCTGGACCCCGCCCTGCGCAGCCTCGCCGGCCTGACCAGCAGCAGCGGCGCCCTGGTGGACGAGGTGCCCGCCGGCAGCGCCGCCGCCCGCGCCGGCCTGCGCGGCAGCCTGCGCAACAGCCGCGGGCAGTTCCAGGCCCTCGGGGACGTGATCGTCGCCGTGGACGGCCAGGGCGTGCGCAACTCCTTCGACGTGATCCGCCTCGTGGCCGCCAAACGCCCCGGACAGACCGTCACCCTGAAACTCTGGCGGAACAAGAAGGCCGTGACCGTGAAGGTCACCCTGCTCAAGCGCACCCTGCAGTAAGGCGCTGCCCCCGGCCCGGGAACCCCCCCCAGCGGGCGTCCCCGGGTCTCCCCATCCGCCGGCAGCGGGGGGAGGGTACACTCGGGGGCAGTCATGTATGTGGTCGTGGAAGGTCCTATCGGTGTCGGCAAAACGAGTCTCGCTGGGCGCCTCGCCGACCGCTACAGCGCGGAACTGAACCTGGAAATCGTCGAGGAGAACCCCTTCCTGGCTCACTTCTACGAGAACCCGGACGCGTACGCCTTCCAGGTGCAGGTGTTCTTCCTGCTCTCCCGCTTCAAGCAGCTCTCGGCGCTGGCGCAGCCGGGGCTCTTCACCGGGAACGTCGTCAGCGATTACCTGTTCGACAAGGACTTCATCTTCGCGGCCATGAACCTCAAGGACGCCGAGTTCAGCCTGTACCAGGACCTGTACGCGCACCTGTCCCCGCGGCTGCCCACGCCGGACCTCGTGGTGTACCTGCGCACCGACACCGACGAACTGCTGCGCCGCGTCGCCAAACGCGGCCGGCCCTTCGAGCACGACATGAAGGCCGACTACCTCGCCGACCTGACCGCCCGTTACGACGAGTACTTCCGCACCTACCCCGGGCCGCTCCTGACCATCGAGGCCGGGCAGTACGACTTCGTGGCCAGCCCGGAAGACGAGAGCGCCATCCTGGAACAGGTCCGCGCCGCCCTGCACGCCACCCAGGCCGCCGACTGACCCCGCCCCCCTCCCGGCCCTGCCCCTCCGGGCCCGGCCGGCCGCGCAGCACAAGCAGGTAATCCCATGTACCTCGCCATTTCCGGCAACATCGGCAGCGGCAAAAGCACCCTGACCCGCATGCTCAGCGAACGCTACGGACTGCGGCCCGTGTACGAGCCGTACGCCGACAACCCCTACCTGGAAGACTTCTACGCCGACATGCGCCGCTACAGTTTCCACAGCCAGATCTACTTCCTGTCCCGGCGGCTGGAGCAGCACCTGCACACCGTCACCGGCGCCCGCTACGTCATCCAGGACCGCACCGTGTTCGAGGACGCCAACATCTTCGCGCGCAACCTCTACCAGCAGGGCAACATGGAAAGGCGCGACTGGGACACCTACTGGGGCCTGTACCAGGGCGTGCTGCCGGCCCTGCGCGTCCCGGACCTCCTGATTCACATCGACGCTTCGCTGCCCACCCTGAAGCACCGCATCGCCCTGCGCGGCCGCGCGTACGAACAGGACATCCCCGAGGCGTACCTGGGCGGCCTGAACCGCCTGTATGACCAGTGGGTCAGCAGCTACGACGACAGCCCCGTCATCCGCGTGAACGGCGACCTGCTGGACTTCGTGGCCGACCCGCAGGCCTTCCGCTGGGTGTGTGACCGCGTGCAGGCCCACGGCTTCGGCCTGCCCCTGCTGCGCTGAAGCACCTCACGCCGTCCGGACCCAGTCGGGATACGCTGCTGCCCATGCAGTTGCCCGACCTGGCCGCCGCCCTGAACGCCGCCCCCCCGCCCTCCTCCGCGGAGGTGACCGGCGTGACCCACAACGCCGCCTGGGTGCAGCCCGGGGACGCATTCGTGGCGATCCGCGGCGCGAAAGTCGACGGGCACCGCTTCATTCCTCAGGCACAGGCGGCGGGCGCGGTGGCCGTGATCGGCGAGGGCCTCCCGGCCGGCGAGACCTGCGCGCTGCCGTACCTGACGGTCCCGGACGCCCGCGCGGCCCTGGCGGACGCCGCCGCCGCCCTGCACGGCCACCCCAGCCGCGCCCTGAAGGTGGTGGGCGTGACCGGCACGGACGGCAAGACCACCACCAGCTGGATCACCCGGCACCTGCTGCGCGCCGCCGGGTTGCCCACCGGTCTGCTGTCCACCGTGGGCTACGAACTGCCGGACGGCGAGCTGCGGCACTTCCCGGCGCACTTCACCACCCCAGAAGCGCCGCAGGTGCAGGACACGCTGCGGGAACTGGTGCGGGCGGGCGGGCAGGCGGTGGTGCTGGAAGCCAGCAGTCACGCCCTGGCGCTGCACCGCGTCCGGGCGGTGGAGTGGGACGTGGCGGTGTGGACGCACCTGACCAGCGAGCACCTGGACTTCCACGGCACCGTGGCGAACTACTTCGCGGACAAGAAGAAACTGGTGGAGCGCGCGCCCTTCGCGGTGCTGAACGCCGACGACCCCTGGACCGGGCAGCTGCGCGGCGTGGCGCCCCGCGAGACCACCTACAGCATCGAGGGCCGCGCCGCCGACTGGCAGGCCGGGGCCATCGAGGAACGCAGCACCGGCCTGCACTTCCACGTCCGCTCGCCGCTTGGGGAGTTTGACGCGGCCCTGCCGATGATCGGGCGTTTCAACGTGGCGAACGCGCTGGCCGCCATGGCCGCCGCCGCTGAGCTGGGCGCCACGCCGGAGCAGCTCACCGCGGGCCTGGCGTCTTTCCGGGGCGTGCCGGGACGCATGGAACTCGTTCCCGAGGAGGCGCCGCACAGCGGCGTGCGGGTGATCGTGGACTTCGCGCACACGCCCCCCAGCCTGGAAAAGGCGCTGGGCACCCTGCGGGCCACCACGGCCGGGCAGCTGTGGGTGGTGCTGGGCTCGGCCGGCGGGCCGCGCGACCCGGGCAAACGCGCCCCGCTGGGCGAGGTCGCCACCCGCCTCGCGGACCACGCGGTGTTCACCGAGGAGGACCACCGCGACACGCCGCTGGAGGACATCCTGCGGGAGATGGAGCGCGGGGCGCGGGAGGCGGGCCGCACGAACTTCGTGAGTCTGCCGGACCGCCGCGACGCGCTCCGGCACGCCATCCACGCCGCGCAACCCGGCGACACGGTCCTGCTGGCCGGGAAGGGCGGCGAGGACACCCTGGAACGCACGCACGAGACCATTCCCTGGATCGAGGCGGAGGAAGCCCGCGCGGCGCTGCACGCCCGCCGGAACGAACGGGCCTAGCGGCCGTCGAACAGCGTGCCGAACACCGTGCGGGCGTTGCTGGTGAAGGTCTCCTGCACCCAGTACGGCAGGCCGGGCGTGGCGTTCGTGACCTGAAAATCCCCGCTGCGGCTGACGGTCATGACCGGGTTCCAGCCCTGGCGCAGCGTCAGGCTGTAGCGGGTGTTCAGGCCGGTGCAGCGGCCCTGGATGCGGGCGGCGCGGTCACTGTAGACCCACTGGGTGCGGCGGGTGGGGTCGGTGGCGCTGTCGGCCTGCGTCATGGTCGCCACCACGTTCCGCCTGGCCTGGTACACCAGGAGCGTCTCGGCGGTGTATGTGCGCGGCTCGCTGGGCGTGGCCTTCACGCCCGCGCACAGGTTCATGGGGCTCAGGCGCGGCGCGAAGTCGTTCGGGATGGACAGGCTGAACAGCCCGCCCGTCAGCGGGCTGGTGCCCACGATGCGGCCGTCCGAGAAGCTCGCCAGCAGCACCAGGAGGTCGCTGCCCCCCAGCGCCTGCGTGACCGTGCCCGGGTTCCCCAGGCGCCCGTCGATACTCACGGCGCCCGCAGGGGCGCCCAGCAGCGCAGCGGCGGTGAGCAGGGCGGCCCGCCGGCCCGCCCGGCGGGGGCGCGGCGCAGGGGCGGCAGGCAGGTCGGCGGCGTTCATTCGTCTCATCTCGCCGTGAACCGTACGGGCAGTGTTTCAGCAGCGTGTCAATGCCGGTTCTCCCGGTGCTGTCGGGGCGCCGCCCCGGCCCCCATACCTGGACTCCCGGGCCGGACGGCCAGTGCACTTACCTCCGGCCCGTCCAGATGGCCGATTCCCGCCCGCTGAGTCCTGCGTGAAACTTCCCCCCGTAGTCACCCGGAGGTGCACATGCGAGATTCCAGTTCAGACGACCACACCGACGCCCCCGGCCGGCCCCTGGCCCGGTGAGCGCCCCGGCGGGCCCGTGGACCCGCCCCGGGCCGGGCTCCCCCTCCACACCTTCCCTGGACCCCCATGAACGGAAAACACATCAGCAAACTCGGCTTCGAGAAAAAAGCCATCAAGCTCGCCCTGGACGCCGCCCACACCCGCGAGGACGCCGGCGTGAGCAGCGCCGAGATCCTCCAGGAACTCCAGGCGGTGCAGGCCGACCCGGCCGCGTACCTGCGCGGCGGCGTGTACGCCGACCTGGCCGCCGAACTCTCCACGCAGCAGGGCGTGAAACGCGCCCAGCAGGCCGCCGACCTGCGCCCCTCGGCCCTGCCGTACCGCGTGTGGGGCGAGGACCTGATCGACCCGGGCGCGCACGCGCAGATGGACGTCGCCATGCGCCTGCCCGTCTCCCGCGCCGGGGCCCTCATGCCCGACGCGCACGTCGGGTACGGCCTGCCCATCGGCGGGGTGCTCGCCACCGAGAACGCCGTGATTCCCTACGGCGTGGGCGTGGACATCGGGTGCAGCATGATGCTCTCGGTGCTGCCCGTACACCCCGACGAACTGGGGACCGACGAGGCCAAGGCCCTGCTGATGAAGCACACCCGCTTCGGCGCGGGCGTCGCGTTCGAGAAACGCGACCGGCTGGACCACGCCGTGCTGCACGAGGACACCTGGAAGGAGCAGCCCCTCCTCAAACACCTGCACCCCAAGGCCACCGAGCAGATCGGCACGTCCGGCAGCGGGAACCACTTCGTGGAGTTCGGCACCCTGACCCTGCACCAGCCGGACCTGGACCTGGAGGCCGGCACGTACCTGGCCGTGCTGTCGCACAGCGGCTCACGCGGTTTCGGCGCGCAGGTGGCCGGGCACTTCACGGCCCTGGCGCAGAAACGCTGGCCGACCCTGGACCGCGCCGCGCAGAAACTCGCGTGGCTGCCCCTGGACTCCCACGAGGGCCAGGCGTACTGGCAGGCCATGAACCTCGCCGGGCGCTACGCCCTGGCGAACCACGACCTGATCCACCGCCGCCTCGCCCGCGCGCTGAACGTCACGCCCGGCGCGCAGGTCAGCAACAGCCACAACCTCGCCTGGAAACAGCGCGTGAACGGCGAGGAACTCATCGTGCACCGCAAGGGCGCCACGCCCGCCGAGGCCGGCCGCCTGGGCCTGATCCCCGGCAGCATGGCCGACCCCGGGTACGTGGTCCGCGGCCGCGGGAACGCCCAGGCGCTCGACAGCGCCAGCCACGGCGCCGGCCGGCAGCTCGGCCGCAAGGCCGCCGCGAACACCCTGGCGAAAAAAGACGTGCAGGCCTACCTGAAGGACAAGGGCATCACCCTGATCGGCGGCGGCATCGACGAGGCCCCGCAGGCGTACAAGCGCATTCAGGACGTCATGGCCCGCCAGAACGACCTGATCGACATCGTCGCCGAGTTCCGCCCGCGCGTGGTCCGCATGGACACCGGCAGCGAGGACGTGTAACCCGCCCCCCTCACCCGCTGTGCCCCCACGTCCCGCCCGGACCACGGGGGCCGGTTCATTTCAGCGGCGGTGCAGGCGGGCGCGTTCCAGATGGAAGGCGCAGGTGACCAGCACCAGGGCCAGCGGCAGGGGCACGTCGCCCAGCTCCAGCCGGAAGTCCACGCCCCGCGTGAACGACCCGCAGCGGCCCCGGACCTCGCCGGCGTAATGCCGGAACTGCAGGTCGTCCCCGTCCGTGAACGACCCGTACCGGCCCTCGCCGCCCTGCTCACCGTACGTCAGGCGGGTGTCCACGCCGTCCGTGAAGCCGCCCACGTGCACGTCGAGTTGCGTGGCTGTGAGGCGCACCCGCACGTCCTGCCCGGCGGTGAAGGACCCCAGGTGGCCCTCCAGCTGCCCGTGCCCGATGGCGAGGGTCAGGTCCTGCCCGCTGGTGTACCCGCCGATCCGGGCGCTCAGCCGCTCCCCGTCCCAGGTGGCGCGCAGGTCCAGGCCGTCGGTCACGCCCCCGAACCGGCCCTCCAGCTGACGTGTGGTGATGGCACTCATGCCCGCAGCGTACGGCCGGCCGTCTTTCCGCAGGCTGACAGGGCCGCGCGCCCGGTCACACCCGCTGGAAGGTCGCCTCGCCGCCCGCCCCGAGCATCTCTCGCAGCGCGCCGCGGCGCACGAGTTCCTCGCACAGCGCGGCCGTCTGGTCCAGCAGCAGCAGCGCCTGCCGGGGATTGACCCGCGCGACCCGGTGCGTCAGGTCGTACACGCTGCTCGGCCCGTCCGCCGCGGCCAGGACGTTCTCCAGCTTGGTCTCATAGCGGGCGCGCAGTTCCGCGATCCGCGCCCGCCAGGCCGGCATCGGCTCGTCATGCCCGCCCAGCGCGACCCGCACGCCGCTCAGGCCCTCGATCACCTTCAGGGACTCCAGGTACGCGTGCAGACCCCCGCCGCGGTGCAGCCACGCCGGCAGCAGCGGCGGCGAGTTGCGCGGCAGCAGGTGATCGGCACTGAGCAGCACGTCATCGAACTGCAGGCACACCTGACTGCCCGCGTGCCCCGGCGTGTGCCACACCTGCAACAGACCGTCCAGCAGGTCCCCGTGCCGCAGCGTGGTCCGCACCGGCACGCCGGACGGCAGCATCAGGTTGTTCGCGCGGTTCTCCAGCCGCGCCGCGTACTCGCTGCCCTCCGGCACGCCCAGCCACGCCGCGTACGCCCGCAGCGGACCGCGCGCCTCCTCCCGGAAGGCGTGCGGGTCCTCCAGGATGGGCACCCCCCACTCGTGCGCCGCGACCGGCGCGCGCGACAGCGACCTCACATGCGGCAGCCCACCCGCGTGATCCGGGTGCGCGTGCGTCACCACGATCCGGTCCAGCGTCTCCCACCCGCACTGCTCCCCGTACTGCGCCCGCAGCAGGTGCAGGGCGTTCAGGCTGGCAATGCTCACCGGCTGCGGACTGCCGCAGTCGATCAACGCGCAGTAATCCGGCCGCTCCGCCGGCCCCGTGAGCAGCACGAACACGTTCACGCGCAGCCCCACGAACGCCTGCACGTTCAGCGTGTACACCCGGTGCCCGCCCCCCGTGACCAGCCGCGACAGCCGCGGAGGCGAGGACCGGCCGGGGGTGGGCGTGGCGCTGGACATCACCGCATGCTAGGCCACCCTGGACGCCCGGCCCCGTTCCTCACGGCGTAGCAGCGCCCAACAGAAGCGCCGCCCCGGTGCATCTGGGGCGGCGCTGTGGGGGCCGGGCGTTACTTGATGCTGTAGCGCTGCTGGCAGTCCAGGATGAAGCCGGTGTACGCGGGCTCCGCGGTGATGCGCGTGCCGGTCCGCTTGTTCCCGTTGAAGGTGTGCGTGATCAGGCACTCGTACCGGCCGGAATTGTTGTTGAAGTACATCCGGTAATGCCAGGCGGAGGCCTTGGCGAGCAGGTTCACGTCCGCCTGCACGGACGCCAGGGTGCCGCCCAGCGTGTAGTTGGGCGTGAAGTTGTTGGGCACGCCCACCAGCTTGTACACCTTCAGGCGGTCACCTTTCAGGGTGGCGGCGGTGGCCTTGGCCCAGGCGGCGCGGATGGCGTCGCGCTGGTTGGCCTTGGCGCTCACGGCCAGCGGCATCTTCTTGCGGGCGGCGTCCGTAAGGGCGTAGGCGGCGCGCACGGCCGCCTCGAAGGTCATGGTCTTGCCGGCCACCTGGATCGGGCGGTCGTTGATGCCCAGGCCCAGGTAATCGTCCTGCTTGAACACCAGGATGGACAGCCCGGAGCTCACCGCCTGGTAGTTGTCCCAGGCGTCCTGGTAGTCGCCGTTCTTGAAGTCGGCCTCGGCCGCCGCGTAGTTCTTCAGCATGCCCTCGTAGATCTCGGTGAAGCGCATGACAATCTCGTCCGCGCGCCCCTGATTCGCGGCGTTGGCCTGCTGCCGGTTGTTCGCGGCGACCTTGGCAAAGACCTCAACGGTCTCCTGCGCCATGGCGCGGGTTTCGTTCAGGATCCATTCCCCGGTGCCGAGCTTGCGGGAGCCGACGTCGATGCGGGCCTTGCGGTACTCGGGGGAGCCGTCCAGCAGCAACTGGAACTGCGCGAGCCGGACGATGAACGACTCGGCGGCGCCACCGCTGTAGATGCTGTCGTCGATCTCGGCGATCTTGTCCTCGTTGCTGCCGTCCTGGTCGCCGTATTCGGTCATCAGGCCGCTGACGCTGATGTCCGCCATGATCCGCTGCGCCGCCTCACCTTTCGGGAGCCGGGCCAGGGCCGCACGCGAGGTATCCTCGCAGGTCTTCTGGAACTCGGCCAGGGTGCCGTAGAACTCCCCGATGTCCACCCGTTTCGGGCTGTAGTCGGGGTGTGCGGCCAGGAAGGCCTTCACGTACGTGGCGCAGATCAGGCCCTTGGCGGCGCTGCGGGCGGGGTCGGCGGTGCCGGCCATGTTGTCGGTGATCAGGCGCAGGCTTTCCAGGCTCTGGGCGGGCGACTGCATCTTCACGGCGGCTCGGGCGTAGTCGGAGTAGAGGGCGTCCTGCTGCGCCTGGGCGGCGCTGAACAGGGTGAGGAGCGTGATAGGCAGCAGTGTTTTCATCGGGGTACAGCCTCCGGACGAGACGATACAGGCCGTCAAACGTGACGACTGCCTCATTTGACCGGAGCAACAAAAAAGATGACGGCCCCCGGGCCGTCATCCGTGGGAAAGGGCCTGCTTAGAGTTCCAGCAGCATGCGGGCGGGATCTTCGAGCAGGTTCTTGATCATGACCAGGAACTGCACGGCTTCCTTGCCGTCGATGATGCGGTGGTCGTAGCTCAGGGCGATGTACATCATGGGCGCGATCACGACCTGCCCGTTCTGCGCGATGGGGCGCTCGATGATGTTGTGCATGCCCAGGATGGCGCTCTGGGGCGCGTTGATGATGGGGGTGCTCATCATGGACCCGAAGGTGCCGCCGTTGGTGATGCTGAACGTCCCGCCGCTCATGTCCTCCAGGGTGAGCTTGCCGCCCTTGGCCTTCTGGGCGTACCCGGCGATCTCCTTCTCGATGCCGGCGAGGCTCATGGTGTCGGTGTCGCGCAGGATCGGCACGACCAGGCCGCGGTCACTGGCGACCGCGATGCCGATGTCGTAGAAGCCGTGGTAGATGATGTCCTTGCCGTCCACGCTGGCGTTCACGACCGGGAAGGCCTTGAGGGCCTCGGTGGCGGCGCGCACGAACAGGCTCATGAAGCCGAGTTTCACGCCGTGTTTCGCCACGAACTGGTCCTGGTACTTCTTGCGCAGGTCCATGGCGGGCTGCATGTTCACCTCGTTGAAGGTGGTGAGCAGCGCGGCGGTGTTCTGGACTTCCTTGAGGCGTTCGGCGATGCGCGCGCGGATGCGGGTCATGGGAACGCGCTGCTCCGTGCGGGGGCCGCTGGGGATGCTGGCGGCCGGGGTGACGGCCTGGGCCGCGGGCGCGCTGGCCGGGGCGGGCGCCTGGGCGTTCAGGGCGTCGGCCTTGGTGATGTTGCCGCGGGGGCCGCTGGCAGGCAGGTCGGCCGGGTTCAGGCCCTTTTCGGCCACGATCTTGCGCACGGCGGGGGAGAGTTCCTCGCGGCGCTCGGCGGCGGGAGCCTGTGCCGGCGTGCTCGCCTCAGGGGCCGGGGTGGGCACACTGGCCTCGGCGGCGGGCGCCGGGGCGGCCGGGGTGGGGGCGCTGCCGGCGTCGCCGACCACGCCGAGCAGTTCCTCGGACAGGACGGTGTCGCCTTCCTGCTTGGCAATGCTCTGCAGCACGCCGTCTTGCAGGGCGGTGACTTCCAGCACCACCTTGTCCGTCTCGATCTCCGCGAGCACCTCGCCGCGCTTGACGCTGTCGCCGACTTTCTTGTGCCAGGACAGCAGGGTGCCTTCGCTGACCGATTCGCTGAACACAGGGACCTTGATTTCCGCCATAACTGAGACAGTCTACCTTGACGGCCCGGCCCCTTCCGTGCTGCGGGCCTTGTGACTGCCTGCGTGACGCGCCCGCCCGGACGCATCCCGATCTTTTTTTCATCCGGCGGGGCGCGCGCCCCCACGGCCCGTACACTGCGGGACGTGGGCAACCCCTGGCTGGAATTCGGCATCCTGGTCGTGCTGCTGATCATCAACGGCTTTTTCTCCGCGTCGGAACTGGGCGTGGTGTCCGCGCGGCGCTCGCGGCTGGAAGCGGCCGCCGCGCGCGGGGACGGGGGCGCGGCGGCCGCTGTGCGCCTCAGCGAGCGGCCCGGGCCGTTCCTGGCGACCGTGCAGATCGGCATCACCCTGATCGGCACGATCAGCGCGGTGTTCGCCGGCGGCAGCCTGACCCGCTACCTGGAGCCCGTGATGCGCCCGCTGTTCGGCGAGGCGTCCTCCACCGCCGCGAACGTGGCCGTGGTGCTGCTGGTGACGTTCCTGTCGCTGGTGCTGGGTGAACTGGCGCCGAAAAACATCGCGCTGCGCGACCCGGAAGGCCTCGCCACGCGGGTGGCGCCGTTCTTCGCGGTGGTGAGCCGCCTGACCCGGCCGCTGGTGTGGCTGCTGGACCTGACTTCCCGGGCGCTACTGGCCCTGATCGGCGTGAAAGGCGAGGCGCCCGAGGTGATCACCGAGGAGGACGTCAAGGCCATCGTGAAGCAGGCCGCGCAGAGCGGCAGCCTGGAAGAAGGCGAGCAGGAGCGCATCGACAGCGTGCTGCGCTTCAACGACCGCCGCGTGCGGGACCTGATGACCCCGCGCGTGGACGCCGTCACCCTGCACCTGGGCCTCACGCCCGCCGAGGCCACCGACCTCGCCCTGGAGTGCGGGGACGACGCCTACGCCGTCCGGGACGACCTGGGCCAGGGCCCGGTGATCGGGGAACTCAGCGTGCACGACCTGCTGACCGCCCTGCGCACCGGCGCGCACCTCGCGGACCTGATGCGCCCGGCGCTGTTCGTGCCGGAAACCGCCTGGGCCGAGGACGTCCTGAACCGCATGGAACGCGAGGGCCACACCCGACTGGCGGTCGTCGTGGACGAGTACGGGGACTTCACCGGCGTGCTCAGCATGACCGAACTGCTCTCCGCGCTGGCGGGCGTGGACGTGGACCCGGAAGACGCCGGCGCCCTGGTCCGCCGCGACGACGGCTCCTACCTGGTGGACGGCGGCATGGCGATGCACGACCTGCGCCCGGTGCTGCCGCTGCCGGTGCTGGACCATGAGGACTTCAGCACGGTCGCCGGGTACGTGCTGCGCGTGGTGGGGGACTTCCCGACCGTCGGCGCGCAGCTGGAGGCGGGCGGCTGGCACCTGGAGGTGCTGGACATGGACGGCCCCCGCATCGACCGCCTGCTGATCCGCCCGCCGGAGGGCGTGATCATCCGGCAGGCCGACGAGGAGTAAAGCAGTGAGGAAGTGGGGACCGGGGTGATCGCCCCCGGTCCCCACTTTTTGTGCCTGTGGTTCAGCCTTCCTGCTGGGCTCCGGCGGTCACCTCGGCCTGCTCGGCGATCACGGTGCGGCTGATCTTCTCGCCGAGCGCGGCGGCGATCACGGCGGCCTGCTCGATCAGGTGCACGCTGGTGTACCCGGCGGCGGTGCTGGCGCTGCGGGCGCGGCTGGCGTGCGTAAGCGTCTGCCCGGGCTGCAGGGCCCGTTCGAGGTCCTCGCGGATCATCAGCCACGCGCCCTGGTTCTCGGGTTCTTCCTGGGCCCACACGATCTGCGCGCCCGGGTGCTTCATCAGTTCGGCCTTCAGCGCCTGGGTGGGGAAGGGGTAGAGCTGTTCCAGGCGGATCAGGGCGGTGCCGGCGTAGCCTTCCCTGTCGGCGTTGCGGGCCTCGGTGAGGTCCCAGTGGAGTTTGCCGCTGCTGATCACGACCCGGCGGGCCTGTTGCACGTCCTGGTCACCGATGACCTCGTAGAAGCGCCCGGCGCTGAGTTCCTCCAGCGGGCTCATGGCGAGCTTGTTGCGCAGCAGGCTCTTGGGCGTCATGACGATCAGGGGCTTGCGGTAGGGGCGCAGCATCTGGCGGCGCAGCAGGTGGAACATCTGCGCGGCGCTGCTGGGCACCACGACCTGCATGTTCTTCTGCGCGCACAGCTGCAGGTAGCGCTCCAGGCGGGCGCTGGAGTGTTCCGGGCCGGCGCCCTCGTAGCCGTGCGGGAGCAGCAGCGTGAGGCCCGAGAGGCGCTGCCACTTGCTCTCCCCGGCGGCCAGGAACTGGTCCACGACCGCCTGCGCGCCGTTGGCGAAGTCGCCGAACTGCGCTTCCCACAGCACCAGGCTCTTGGGGTCGCTGGTGGAGTACCCGTACTCAAAGGCCATCACGGCCTCCTCGGACAGGGTGGAGTCGATGACCTCCACGCGGCCCTGGCCGTCGCGCAGGTGCGCGAGGCTCATGTACTCCTCGTTCAGGGGGTCCTGGGCGTTCTGGTCGTGCAGCACGGCGTGGCGGTGCACGAAGGTCCCGCGGCCGGAGTCCTGACCGACCAGGCGCACGCCGAAGCCCTCGTCCAGCAGGCTGGCGTACGCGAGCATCTCGCCCATGCCCCAGTCCAGCGGCTGCTCCCCGCGGGTCATGGCCTCGCGGGGCTTGATCACGGTGCGCTCGATGGTGCGGTGCACCTTGAAGCCCTCGGGCAGCTGCGTGAGCCTGGCGCCCAGGTCCTGCAGCTTCGCCAGGGGCACGCCGGTGTCCACGTGGTCGTCCCACTTCACGTCGTCGTACAGGTCCCAGTCCACGGCCAGGGCGCTCTGCGCGAGGTTCTCCATCTCCTCCACGACGGTGGCGCGGTTGTCCAGCAGGTCGCGGTACTTCTCGACCAGTCGGTCGCCCTCGCCGGCCTCCAGCACGCCCGCCTCTTCCAGGGTGCGGGCGTACAGCGCGCGGGCGCCGGGGTGCTGGTCGATCTCGCGGTACATGACGGGCTGCGTCATGCGCGGCTCGTCGGACTCGTTGTGGCCGTTGCGGCGGAAGCCGATCAGGTCGATGAAGATGTCCTTCCCGAACTCCTGGCGGTAGGCGACCGCCAGGTCCCCGCAGAATGCGACCGCCTCGGGGTCGTCGCCGTTCACGTGCAGCACCGGCGCGTTGCCGATCTTGGCGACGTCAGTGCAGTAGCGGCTGCTGCGGGTGTCGCGCGGGTCGCTGATCGTGAAGCCGATCTGGTTGTTGATCACGATGCGCACCGCGCCGCCCGTCGTGAAGCCCCGCAGGCGGCTGAAGTTCAGGGTCTCCATGACCACGCCCTGCCCGCTCACGGCCGCGTCGCCGTGCACGGTGATGGGCAGCACGCTGCGGCGCGTCTCGTCCCCGCGGCGGTCCTGGCGGGCCCGCACGGACCCGTGCACGACCGGGGACACGATCTCCAGGTGTGAGGGGTTGTACGCGAGCGCCATGTGCATCGGGCCGCCCGGGGTGCGCACGTCACTGGAGTAGCCCATGTGGTACTTCACGTCCCCGGCGACGTCCGGGTCGTCACTGAGTTTCTTCTTGCCGTCGAACTCGTCGAACAGCGCCCCGCTGGGCTTCCCGAAGATGTTCACCAGGGTGTTCAGGCGCCCGCGGTGCGCCATGCCCACCACGACCTCCTTCACGCCGGCCGCCCCGGCCTGCTGGATGATGCGGTCCATCAGCGGAATGAAGCTCTCCCCGCCCTCCAGCCCGAAGCGCTTCACGCCCGGGTACTTGTTGCGCAGGTAGAGTTCCAGCCCTTCGGCGGCGTTCAGTTTCCACATCAGGCGCCGGCGCTCCTCACGGGTGAACGCGGCGCGGCCCTGCACCCGCTCGATGCGGTCCTGGAACCACGCGCGCTCATTGGCGGGCAGGTAGCTGTACTCGAAGCCGATCGCGCCGCAGTACGTGGCGCGCAGCTGCTCGATCACGTCCCGCAGCGGGCCGCTGAAGGGGCCGTCCTGCACGTGCTCGTTCAGGTCCGCCTGCGACAGGCCGTAGAACTCCGGGGTGAGTTCCGGCACGACCGGCAGGCCGCGCATCTTCAGGGGGTTGGTCCTGGCGCTGATGTGCCCGTACACCCGGAACGCGGTGATCATGGCGCCCGCGGCCTGCTGCGCGCCGCTCTGCCCGCCCTGCACCGGGACGACGTGGTTCCCGCGGCGCTGCGTGCCCAGCTCGTAGAACGCCTGCTGAATGGCGGAGTGGGGGACGTCCTGAGCGCCGCCGCGAAGCTCGTCGAAGTACGCGCGCCACTCGGCGTCCACACTCTGCGGGTCAGCCAGGTAAGCCTCGTACAGGCCCTCAATGAAGGCCGCGTTGGCCCCTGACATGATCGTCTGCTGCGTCATAACGCCCCCAAGCATACCTGTCCCGCCCCCCGCGTGAAGGCGGGCAGAGCGCCATTTCAGGCCTGATTCCGTCACTCCCTGGGGGGCAGCCGCGCGGCCCGGTCTGGGGCGTCCTCACCCGGCTGCGGCTCCGCGCGGGGCACCATGGGGCATGACCCTGCAGGCCACCCACCCGGACTTTCTGACCCTGTTTCCCGAGGACGCCGCGCCTGAGCAGGTGGGCCGCGGCTTCACCTGGGCGGAGGGCCCCACATACCTGCCCGGGCGGGGTTGCGTGGTGTTCAGCGACGTGCGCGAAAACCGCACCTGGCGCTTCACGGACCTGGGGGTGCTGGCGGTGGAGCTGGAGCCCAGCCACCACCAGAACGGCCACTGCCTGGACGCGCAGGGGCGTCTGATTGCCTGCTCGCACGGGTTGCGGGCCCTGCTGCGTCAGGAGGACAGCGGTGAGTGGACGGTCCTGGCCGACCGGTTCGAGGGGCTGCGGCTGAACAGCCCGAACGACGTGGCCCTGCACCCGGACGGCAGCCTTTGGTTCAGCGACCCCACCTACGGCATCGACAAGCCGGAGGAGGGGTACGGCGGGGACATGGAACTTCCGGGCCGCTGGGTGTTCCGCCTGGACCCGGACGGCACCCTGACGGCGCCCATCCGGGACCGCAGCAAGCCGAACGGGCTGGCCTTCGCGGACGCGGGCACCCTGCTGCTGGCCGACACCGGCGACGGCGGGGTGTACCGCTACCGCGTCACGCAGGGCGGCGCGGCCACCCTGGACGGCGAGCACTTCCGCGTGTCGCCCGGCAAGACGGACGGCCTGCGCCTGGACGAGCAGGGCCGCATCTGGAGCAGCGCCGCGGACGGCGTGCACGTGCTCACGCCGGACGGCCGGAAACTGGGCCGGATTCTGGTGCCGGAAACGGTGAGCAACCTGTGCTTCGGCGGGCCGGACGGCACGCTGCTGTACATGACGGCCACAACCGGCCTGTACCGCATCGCCACTCGCACCCGCGCGCTGACCTGGGCCGCACCAAGCGCGTGAAGATGTGAAAAGCCGTCAGGCTTTCCTGCGGTGGCACGCGCCCGGCGCCCCTAAACTGATCTCATGAGAATCCTGTCCGGCCTGCTGGTGATCATCGGGCTGCTGGTCCTGCTGGCCGGCGCGTACTACCTCTTCACCAACTACATCGCCATCAATCAGCTGCACGCCGTCGCGTACGCCAACAAGAGCAACGAGGGCCCCAACCCGAACGCCAACCTGCTGATCCAGTCCGCCCTGCTCGCCGGCGGCGGCTTCCTGACCGGTCTGGGCCTCAGCATGCCCAAACGCTGACCCACCGCCCAGCGCAGGGAAAGGTGAAGTCTGTCCCGGCTCCATCCGGGCACAATACGGAGCATGTGGACCCTGATCCTCAACTGCGGGTCCAGCAGCGTGAAATTCGCGGTGCTGGACCCCGCCTCCGGCCAGGTACGCCTCACCGGCCTGGCCGAGAAACTCGGCGCAGGCGCCGACCACGCCACGCCCGCGCCCGGCACCGGCGCCACCATCCGCTTCGAGGTGGACGGTGAGCGCCAGCACCGCCCCCTGACCAGCGGCACGTACGCCGAGGCCTTCGACGCCATCGGGCAGCGCATCCGCACCCTGCCCGACCCGCCCAGCATCGGCGCGGTCGGGCACCGCACCGTGCACGGCGGCACCCGCTTCTCCGGGTCAGTGCTGATCACCCCGGAGGTGCTGGACGCCATGCGCGAGTGCATTCCGCTGGCCCCGCTGCACAACCCCGCCAACATCGCCGGCATCGAGGCCGCCCAGGCCGCCTTTCCCGGCCTGCCGCAGGTCGCGGTGTTCGACACGGCCTTCCACCACACCCTGCCGGACGTCGCCGCGCGCTACGCCGTGCCGGACACCTGGTACCGGGAGTACGGCGTGCGCCGCTACGGCTTCCACGGCACCAGCCACGCCTACGTCGCCCGCCGCGCCGCGCCCATGCTGGACCGCCCGCTGGAGGACCTGAACCTGATCACCGCGCACCTCGGCAACGGCAGCAGCGTGTGCGCCGTGCAGGGCGGCCAGAGCGTGGACACCAGCATGGGCCTCACGCCACTGGAGGGCCTGGTCATGGGCACCCGCAGCGGCGACGTGGACCCTGGCCTGCACGAATTCATGCACAACGCCGCCGGGCTCACCCTGGAGCAGGTGATGACCGCCCTGAACAAGCACAGTGGCCTCAAGGGCCTGTCCGGCGGGCTCTCCAACGATATGCGCGAACTGGAAGAAGCTGCCCAGAACGGGCACGCCGCGGCGCAGTTCGCGCTGGACGCCTTCGTGTACCGCCTCGCCAAGTACGTGGCCGGCATGGCCGTCGCGCTCGGCCGCGTGGACGGCCTGGTGTTCACCGGCGGCATCGGCGAGAACAGCGCGTACATCCGCCAGCGGACCGTGGAGCGCCTGGGCGTGCTGGGCTTCCACCTGGACGCCGAAGCCAACGCCAACCTGCCCCGCGGCACCCGCGGCCTGATCAGCGCGCCCGGCAGCGTCCCGGTGCTCGTCGTGACCACCAACGAGGAACTCGCCATCGCCCTGGAAACCCTGCGGCTCGTCACCGGCGACCCGGAGGACCGCCCGGCCCTCAAAGAGGAGCACCCCGCATGAAAACCCTGTTCGTCGCCCCCACCCGCAACGGCGTGGGCCTCAGCAGCACCGCGCTCGGCCTCACCCGCGCCCTGGAACGCCAGGGCCTGCACGTCGCCTTCCTCAAACCCATCGCGCAGGTGCACGACGGCACCGACGACAGCGTCCACTTCGCCCGCGCGGTCGCGCACCTCACCCCGCCCGACCCCCTGGACCTCGCGCACGCCGAGGAACAGCTCAGCCTGGGCGCCGAGGAAGAACTGATGGAAGGCGTGATCGCCCTGGCACGCGAGGCCACCCGCCCCCACCCGGACAGCGGCCCCGCCGACGTGCTGATCGTCGAGGGCCTCGCCCTGAACGAACGCAACGTGTACGCCAGCCCCCTCAACGCCTCCCTGGCCCGCAACCTGGAAGCCGACACCATCCTCGTCACCAGCCTCCAGGGCGTCACGCCCGCCGAACTCGCCGACGAGATGGAAATCGCCGCGCAGGCCTACCGCCGCAGCGACGGCGGCGGCCTGGCCGGCTTCGTGCTGAACTTCGCGCCGAAAGACCTGGACTTCGGCGGCCTGATGGCCGAACTCCGCGCCCGCAGCCAGGTGATCGCCAGCGGCGAACTGCCCCTCCTCGGCGTGATCGCCGTCTCCGACGAACTCGCCGCGCCCCGCGTGATCGACATCGCCCACCACCTCCACGCCGAGATCGTCAACGAAGGCGAAGCCCACCTCCGCCGCGTGCGCAGCAACGTCGTCACCGCCCGCACCGTGCCCCGCATGGCCCACCTGTTCGGCCCCGGCGCCCTGATCGTCACCCCCGGCGACCGCGAGGACGTCGTCATGGCCGCCGCCCTCAGCCACATGAGCGGCACCCCCCTCGCCGGACTCGTGTTCACCAGCGGCAGCGCCCCCGAAGAAGGCATCCAGAACCTCTGCCAGACCGCCCTGACCAGCACCCTCCCGGTCCTGCGCGTCCCCACCAACTCCTTCGAGACCGCCTCCCGCCTCTCCCGCCTGGACCCCCGCGTCCCCCACGACGACACCGCCCGCATGGACCGCGTACTGGACTTCATCGCCGACCGCATGGACACCGTCCCCCTCGGCACCCGCCTGCGCCGCCCCGACGAAACCCGCGAACGCCGCATGCCCCCCAGCGCCTTCCGTTACGAACTCATCCAGAAAGCCCGCGCCGCGAACAAGCGCATCGTCCTCCCCGAAGGCGACGAACCCCGCACCGTCAAGGCCGCCATCCGCTGCACCGAAAAAGGCATCGCCCGCTGCGTGCTCCTCGCCCACCCCGACAAGGTCCACCAGGTCGCCCACAGCCAGGGCCTCAGCATCCCCGACGGCCTGGAAATCCTCGACCCGGACACCATCCGCGCCCGCTACGTCGCCCCCATGGTCGAACTGCGCAAGACCAAAGGCCTCACCCCCAACCAGGCCGAAGCGCAACTCGAGGACACCGTCGTCCTCGGCACCATGATGCTCGCCCTGGGCGAGGTAGACGGCCTCGTCTCCGGCGCCGTGCACACCACCGCCAACACCGTCCGCCCCGCCCTGCAACTCATCAAGACCGCCCCCGGCGCCCGCCTCGTGAGCAGCATCTTCTTCATGCTGATGCCCGAACAGGTCCTCGTGTACGGCGACGCCGCCATCAACCCCGACCCCGCCGCCGAGGAACTCGCCGACATCGCCATCCAGAGCGCCGACAGCGCCCGCGCCTTCGGCCTGCCCGTCCGCGTCGCCATGCTCAGCTACAGCACCGGCGAATCCGGCAGCGGCGCCGACGTCGAGAAGGTCAAGGAAGCCACCCGCCTCGTCCACGAACGCCGCCCCGACATCACCATCGACGGCCCCCTCCAGTACGACGCCGCCAGCGTCCAGTCCGTCGGCCGCAGCAAGGCCCCGGGCAGCCCCGTCGCTGGCCGCGCCACCGTGTTCATCTTCCCCGACCTGAACACCGGCAACACCACCTACAAGGCCGTGCAGCGCAGCGCCGGCGTCGTCGCCGTCGGACCCATGCTCCAGGGCCTGCGCAAACCCGTCAACGACCTCTCCCGCGGCGCCCTCGTGGACGACATCGTCTACACCATCGCCCTCACCGCAATCCAGGCCACGCAGGTGGAGAAGGCTGCACCTGCCGCGGCAGGCTGAAGTCCATGAAGGAAGGCGGGCCGGGATCACTCTCCGGCCCGCCTGTCGTTTGCGCTTTCGTCCGACTTACCGCCGCGCGGCGACCCAGAGCAGGGCCATGCCGGCGAGGACGGCGATGGCGTCGGGAGCGTAGGCGGCGAGGGCGCCGGGCAGGGCGCCGTTTTCGCCCATGATGCGGAAGACGCTCCAGGTGGCGTAGTAGGCGAAGGTGAGCAGCAGGGCCCACATGAGGCCCAGGTCGCGGCCGCTGCGGAAGCTGAAGATGCCCAGGCTGACGCCGAAGAACGCCAGGGCGAGCGCGGCGAGGGGCTGGGCGAACTTCTGGTGCAGGGCGCTGAATTCGGCGGGTGCCTGGATGTTCTGCTGGCGGTAGACGTTGGTGCGGGTGAGCAGTTCCGGGAGGGGCAGGTAGGTGGCCTTGAGGGGCTTGCCGTTCGTGTCGAGGTCGGCCTGGACGTCCTGGACGGGGAGGGTGCCGGTCTTGAAGCGCAGGACGGTGACGGGCCGTCCGTCCTGGTAGGTGACGCGCTGGCCGTCGTGGAGGGTGAGGACGGTGCTGCCGGGTTTGAGTTCGCCGCGGCGGGCGGTGATGACGTCGCGGGGGGGCTGGCCGGGTTGCATGGTGACGATGCGGAGGTCGCTGAGCTGGCCGCCGGGTTCGACGCGGCCGATGCTGATGGCGCGGTTCAGGGCGTCGCGCAGGACCAGGGACTGGCCGCTGGCGTCGGTGCCGCCCAGGCCGATCACGCGGGGGTTGTCGAGCACGATCTGCTGTTTGACCTGCCGTTCCAAAACCTTGGTGCGGGGGACGAGGCCCTCGCCGATCAGGAAGGCGAGGAGGGTGACGCCGACGCCGAGGAGCAGCACGGGGCGGTAGAGGTGCCGGGCGGGGATGCCGCTGGCGATGGCGGCCTTGAGTTCGCTGTCGCTGCTGAGGCGGGACAGGCCCAGCAGGATGGCGAACATGAGGGCCAGGGGCAGGGCGCGGGCGGTGGCTTCGGGGACGTTCAGGGCGAGGACGCGGGCAACCAGGAGGGGGCTGGCGCCCTTGGCGAGCAGCGGCGCGATGACCTCCTGCAGGGCCACCAGGACCAGCACCAGAATCACGGCGCTGAGCGCGCCGAGCAGCAGGGGGAGGATCTCGGCGAGGACGTAGCGCTCGAAGCGTTTCATGGGCGGCTCCGGGGGTGCGGGCAGGGCATCAGCGGAGCCTCCAGGCGAGCGCGCCGGCCAGCAGCAGGAACGCGGCGTTGGGCAGCCAGGCGGCCAGGGCGGGGTCCAGGGCGCCGGCGCGCGCCAGGGTGGGCATGGTGACCCACAGGGCGTAGAAGCACACGATGAACACCAGCACCGCCGCGAAGGCGGCCGCGCGGTTGCGGATCAGGAGGCCCAGCGCCCCGGCGGCCAGGGCGAACACCATGGGCGTGACCGGGTCGGCGAGGCGCTGCCAGAACTGGAACTGGTAGTCGCGTTGCTGCGCGGGGCGCAGGTCCGGGCGGGCCAGCGTGGCGCGCAGTTCGGCGTTGCTGACCTGTTTGGGGTCGGGGGGTGGGGGGCGCAGCACGTCGTTTTGCGGGACGGTCAGGGAGGGGAGCTGCCGGGGCCGTTCGCCGGGTTTGACCACCCAGGGGGTGGTGAGGGTCCAGGTCTGCTTGCGGGTGTCCCAGCTGCCGCTCTGGGCGGTGAGGGTTTCGGTGCCGCGCTGCACCATCACGCCGCTCAGGGGGGCGACGCCGTTGTCGTCGGCGGTCTGCACGCGCCCGGCGTGGTACAGGGCGCCCGGGGGGGCGTAGGTGTAGCTGTCCTGGGTGGCGGGCGGCACGGCCTGGCCGTAGATGTCGAACCAGGCGCGGTCCCAGTTTTTCAGGCCGGCGGGGACCAGCGTGCCGGTGTTCCAGAACGCGAGCACGCTGACGACCGCGAAGGGCAGCAGCAGCGGCCACACCAGGCTCAGGGGCCGCACCCCGGCGGCGTGGGCGGCCTTGAGTTCGCTGTCGCGCTGCATGCGGGAGAAGGTCAGCAGCACCGCGAAGGGCACGGCGGCGGCCAGGGTCTTGTTCAGCACGCTGGGCAGGTACGCCGCGAAGGCCGCGACCGCCTTTCCGAGCGGCGGGTCGTAGGTCATGATGCGCGAGACCGTGCTGGCGAGCGCGTCGGTCATCTGCAGGCTGAAGAACAGCAGGACGCCCGCGACGTACCACAGTGTCACTTCACGCAGCACGGCGCGGGTCAGGATGGTGGGCACGACGGGAATTCTAATGGCCGGGCGTGAGGAGTGGCGCAGCAGAAACCGCCACGCCGGACGGGGCGTGGCGGTGCGGGCGGCCTGACTCAGCCGGCCTGGGGGGACAGGGGCGTGTCCCAGTTCTGGCGTTCCTGCCGGGCGACCTGTTCGTGCAGTTTGAGGATGGCGGCGTTGCCGTGCGCGCCGTGTTCCTGGATGGCGCGGGTGGTGGCGGTGTCCAGGTAGGCCAGGCGCAGCAGTTCGGTGCTGTTCAGGCCGTCGCGGGTCTGTTTCACGCCGCGCACGCGGCGGATGGTGGCGCTGTCGGTGCCGAGGATGCTGCGGTTGCTGATGCTGCCCAACTGGCCGTACACCTGGCCGTGGCCGCCGTGGCGGGAGACGGTGGAGAGCAGTTCGCGGCGGGCGTGGGTGCTTTCCAGGCGGGCGGTGAGCCAGCGGCGCTGTTCGGGGTCTGGGTTGCGTTCGGCGATCTGCGCGGCGAGGCGCACGTCGCCCTGCATGGCGCGGGACAGCAGCGTCTGGGCGCGTTTGCGCCAGCGGCGGGCTTCGGGGGTGTCGAGGGTGAAGGCGAGGCGGGTGAACTCGTCGGGGTGCAGGGTGGGTTCGGCGCCGGCGCCGAAGTCGCGTGGGGGGCTCTGGAGGTCGTGGGTGGCGGCGAGGTCGGTCCAGGGGGTGGTGAGGTCGAGGCCCAGGTGACCCAGGGCGGTGGGGGCGTGCAGCAGCCCGTCCGCGCTCACGGGAAGCCGGACGCTGCCGAATTCGAGGATGTTCGGAAGGCTCTTCATACGAAGAGCATACCACAGATTATGTAAAAGACATAATGATGCGAGAGGCTGGGCTGAGTCAATTCACGGCGTCAATGTCGTGGTTTCGCCTATTTCGCGGCCAGCAGTGGATAGGGATTGATCGCCCCGCCCGCTTCGTAAATGCCGTAATGCAGGTGCGGTGGTGTGCCCTTCGCGTTCCCGCTGTCCCCCACGTACCCCACCGTGTCCCCCGCCTCCACCCAGTCCCCGCGCTCCAGGTCCGGGTAGCGCTCCAGGTGCGCGTAGTAATGCCGCTGCCCGCCCGGCCCCAGGATCATCACCGTCCGGCCGCCCAGCGCGTTCTCGCCCACCCGCAGCACCACGCCCCGCGTCGTCGCGCGGATGGGCGTGTTCCGCTTCGCGAAGATGTCGATCCCCTCGTGCCGCCGCCCCCCGCTGCGCGCCCCGCCCCAGGTGTCCGTCAGCGCCGCGCCCGGCACCGGGTTCGGCAGCGCCACCGGCACGGGCGCCGCCACCAGCGCCGCGTACCGCCGCATCCCCTCGATGACAGGCCACAGCACGTACGCTGCGCCGGCCAGCACGGCCAGCGCGAGCAGCCACCCCACCAGCCGTCTCATGCTCCCAGCATGCCCCGGCCCCCCGGCGCGCGAATCCCCCCAAGGTTGCAGTCCTGCGCAGAGTGTGCCGGTGCCCTGTGGCCCGAGCGCCCGGTGCACTAGACTCCCCGGATGCCGTCCGGCGCCCCCCCCAGCCCCACCGCCCCGCTCCTCACCCTTCCCGGGGGGCTGACCGTCGCCTTCGAACGCCGCGCCGGCCCCGGCTTCGCCTTCGACCTGCGCCTCCCCGTCGGCAGCGCCCACGACCCCCGCGGCCTGGAAGGGGCCGGCGGCCTGCTGGAGGAGTGGCTCTTCAAGGGCGCTACCACCCGGGCCGGCCGCACGCTGGACGCCCGCGGCCTGCAGGACGCCTTCGACGACCTGGGCGTGCGCCGCGGCGGGGGCGTGGGTGCCGAGGCCACCCGCCTGAGCGTGAGCGGCCTCACCGCCGACCTCCCGGCCGCCTTGCACCTGATCGGCGACGTGCTCATCCGCCCCGCCCTGCCGGAGGGCGAACTGGACGTCCTCACCGACCTCGCCCGGCAGGACCTGGAGGGCCTGCAGGACAGCCCCACCGACCTGCTCGCCATCGAGGCGCGCCGCGTGGCCTTCCCGCCGCCGCCCGGGTCCCCCTTCGCCGGGTTCACCCACCCTGCCAGCGGCACGCCGGACAGCCTGCGGCACCTCACGGCCGCGCCCCTGCGCGCCCACCTGGGCCGCTACGGGCAGACCGGCGCCGTGCTGGGCGTCGTCGCGGACCTGGACCCCGCCGATCTGCTGGCCCACGTCACGGCCGCCCTGGGCGACCTGCGCCCAGGGCAGAACGAGCCGGTGCCCGCCGCGTTCCAGCCCGGCACGCAGGCCCACGTGACCGAGGAGGACGCCGAACAGACCCACCTGAGCCTCACCGCGCCCGGGGTCGCCCCCACGCACGCGGACTGGCTGCCCTGGCAGATCGCGCTGACCGCCCTGAGTGGCGGCAGCGCCAGCCGCCTCTTCCACGCCGTGCGCGAGGAACGCGGCCTGGCCTACGCCGTCAGCGCCAGCCCCGTCCTGCTGGCCGGGCAGGGCTTCCTGAGCGTGTACGCCGCCAGCACCCCCGCCCGCGCCCCCGAGACCCTGGACGTGCTGCACGCCGAACTGGCCCGGCTGCCCCTGGGCCTCACCGCCGCGGAATTCCAGCGGGCCCGCACCGGCCTGACCACCAGCCTCGTGTTCAGCGGCGAATCCCTGCGCGGCCGCGCCGGCAGCCTCACCCGCGACGTCGCCCTGTTCGGCCGGGTGCGGCCCCTCGCGGAACTGCGCGCCGCGCTGGACGCCCTGACGCTGGACGACATCAACGCCTTCCTGGCCGGGTACGACCCCGCCGCCCAGCTCAGCACCGTGACCCTCGGCCCGGACGCCGCCCGCCCCGCCAGCACCGTGGAGGCCGCCTGTGCCTGAACCGCGCACCCACCGCCTGCCCAGCGGCCTGACCCTGCTGCTCGAACCCGACCCGGCCGCCCAGACCGTCGCCGCCGGGTACTTCGTGCAGACCGGCGCCCGCGACGAACCCGCCCCGCACATGGGCGTCAGCCACTTCCTCGAACACCTGCTGTTCAAGGGCAGCGAGACCCTCCCCGCCGCCGACCTGAACGCTCGGCTCGACGACCTCGGCGGGCACGCCAACGCCTTCACCAGCGAGGAGACGACCGTGTACCACGCCGCCAGCCTCCCCGAACGCACGGGGGAACTGCTGGACACCCTGACCGAACTGCTGCGCCCCGCCCTGCGCGACCAGGACATCGCGGTCGAACGCGGCGTGATCCTCGAGGAGATCGCCATGTACGCCGACCAGCCCGGCGTGCGCGTCATCGACGAACTGCGCGCCGACTACTGGGGCGACGCGTCCCTCGGCCACCGCATCCTCGGCACGCCGGAGACCGTCGCGGCGCTCACGCCCGACATCCTGCGCGGGTACCACCAGGAGCACTACGGCGCCGCCCGCGTCGCCCTCACCGTCACCGGCGCCTTCGACCCGGCCGCCGTGCACACCTGGGCCGAGGCGCACCTGAGCGGCTGGCCCGCCGGGCCCGCCCCGCAGCTCACACCCGCCCCCACACCCCGGCACCCCGGGCACGTGCGCGTCGTGACCGACCACGCCCTCACCCGCGTGCAGGTCGCCGCCTGCACGCCGGGCCTGCCCCTCACGCACCCGCTGCGCGAGGCGGCCGCCGTGCTCGGCGACCTGATCGGCGGCGAGAACGGCGCGCTGTACTGGGCGATGCTCGACACCGGCCTGTGCGACAGCGCCGACCTCGCCCACCTCGACTACCGCGACGCCGGCGTGTTCGAAGGCGGCTTCTCCTGCGACCCCGACCGCACCGCGCAGGCCCTCGCCACCTTCCGCGCCGTGCTCGCCCGGGCCGGCGACCTCATCACCGACACCGGCGTGCGCCGCGCCGCGCGCAAACTCGCCGTGAGCACCCTGCTGCGCGCCGAAACGCCCCAGGGCCGCCTGTTCACCCTGGGCATGGAGTACCTCGCGCACGGGCAGGCCCTCACCACCGAGGACCTCGTGCGCCGCTACGAGCAGGTCACCGCCGAACAGGTCCGCGAGGTGCTGCGCCTCTGCCCGCTGGACCCGCTCACCGTCGTGGCCCTCGGGCCGCTCGACACCCTGAGCTGACCTACCGGACGCCGAACTCCAGCGGCGCGTGCCCCGTCACCGCCCGGTCCGCGAACTCGTTCAGCGCCAGCCGGTCGGCGTCCTCCAGGTGATACCGGAAGTTCCACAGGTAGTGCTGCACCACGTCCGCCGGCAGGCCTAGCTTCCGCGCGTGCCGCCCACTCACCTCCGCCAGGTGTCCGATCCCGTGCCGGCGCGCCGCCCGCATCGCGTCCAGCAGCGCCGCCGGGGGCGGGGTGGCCTTCCGGTACGCCCACACCGCGAACACGAACGGCCGCCCCGTCACCCGGAACCACTCCTCCGCCAGGTCCGTCACCGTGATGCCCCGCCCGGACTGCGGGATCTCCGGCACGATGGTCGCCTCCGTGAACGGCCCCACCACCCCGTACCACTCCCGCAGCGCGCTGTCGCCGATGCGCAGCACCCCGTCGAAACCCTGCGCCAGCAGCGCCTCCGCCTCCCCCTCCGCGCGTTCCAGGGTGGGGGAGACGCCCCACTCGCGCAGCAGCACCTCCAGCAGCGCCACGCTCATTGCCGACTGGCTGGTCAGCGCCACGCGCTTTAACTCGCTCAGCGCGCAGGTGTGAAACAGGTTCACGCTGTACACCGGCCCCAGCACGCTCACGCTGAAGTCTGGCAGGGCCGAGAGCGTGTCCGCGTGCCGGATGAACTCCACCGCGCTGATGTTCGCGATGTCCACCGCGCCGGACAGCAGCGCCTCGTTCATCTGCGTGGGCACGCCCGTGATCGCCGTCACCCCCGGTGGCAGCACCAGCGAATCCAGAATCGGAGCGACATTCGTGAAATGAATCCAGCCCGCGCGGTACGGGGAAAGCGGGCGGGGATCGGCCGGTCGGGGGTGTGGGTCAGTCATGGGCTTCTTTCGGGGGCAGGAGACGAGGGGTGGCGGCTCGGCATGGGCAGCGGCGGGGCGTGGTCAGGAGACGACCTGCACGCTCACGACCTTCCACTGGCCCTGCTGGCGGGCGTACACGCGCAGGAAGCCCTGGATGCGCTGCCCGCCCACGTACAGGGTGCCGCGGGTGATGGCCGTGTCGCCGTACACGCGGCTGGCGTGCCGTTCGAAGATCAGGGTGGCCTCGGGTGCCTGGGCCATGCCCTGGAGCATGCCGGCCTTGGTCACGACCGTGCCGTCCGGGAAGAAGCCCAGCCAGTCGTCGTGCAGCAACTCCGCCAGGTCCTGGGGCCGGCGGTGGTGGTAGGCGGCGTTCCACTGCTCGTCCAGGGCGAGCACGGCGTCCAGGTCGGCCTGATCGGGGGCGGTCATGGTCAGTCGGCGGCCTGCGCGCCCTCGCGGGGGAAGGTCTCCAGTTCGTTGTAGTACGCGTCGCGCAGCACCGGGAGCCTCCCGGCGTGCTGAATCATGCGGACCATTCCGGCCTGCGAGAGCGCCATGGGGCTGGTCGCGCCGGCGGCGTGCGCGATGTGTTCCTCCTGGATGGTGCCGTCGATGTCCGACACGCCCCAGTCCAGGCTGACCTGGGTGAGTTCGGAGCCGATCATCACCCAGTAGCCCTTGATGTGCGGGAAGTTATCCAGGTAGATGCGGGCCACGGCGAGGTTGCGCAGGTCGTCCAGGCCGGTGGTGTACTCGGTCTTGCCGAGGTTCTGCGCCAGGGTGTTCCCCAGCGGCTGGAAGGCCAGCGGGATGAACGCGTGGAAGCCGCCCGTCTCGGCCTGCAGGTCGCGCAGGCGGTGCATGTGGTCCAGGCGCTCTTCCAGGGTCTCGATGTGCCCGTAGAGCATGGTGGCGTTCGTGCGCATGCCGAGGCTGTGCGCCTCGCGGTGGATCTGCAGCCATTTCTCGGCCTTGACCTTGTTCTTCGCCACCTGCCGGCGCACGCGGTCCGCGAAGATCTCCGCGCCGCCGCCGGGCATGGCGGCCAGCCCGGCGGCCTGCAGTTCACGCAGGACCTCCAGGGTGGGTTTCTTGCTGATCTTGCTCAGGTGCTCGATCTCGGCGGCGGTGAAGGCCTTGACCTGCAGGTCCGGGTACGCTTCGCGCAGCTTGCGCACCATGGCGGGGTAGTACTCCCACTTGTGGTTGGGGTGGTGGCCGCTGCTCATGTGCAGTTCGGTGATGCCGGGCAGGTAGCGGCGCCCGACCTGCCGGACGACCTCGTCCGGGTCGTAGTCCCAGGCCCGGTCCTCGCCCTTGTGGGCGGCGAAGGCGCAGAAGGTGCAGCCCACGTAGCAGATGTTCGTGAACTCCAGGCGCATGCTGTGCACGAAGAACACCTTGTCGCCGTGCAGGCGCTGCTTGGTGGTGTTCGCCAGGCGCATCAGGGCGTTCATGTCCCGCGTGCGGTACAGCTGCATGCCTTCCTCGAAGCTCAGGCGGTCGCCTGCCTCGACCTTCTCCACGATGGGTGCCAGGGACGGGTCACGGAGCCACTTCATACCCGCCACAATACGCCCGCCCGGCAATCCCAAGTGTCTCCCACGGAGGAATACGGCAGCGGGGCAGGGGAGAACGGCAGTGGCCGCGCATGCCCGTTGCCGGGCCGCGCGGCCGATATCTGGGTGCCGCTGCTCAGGTGGGCGGGGTCAGCTGCCGCCGACCGCCAGGGCCGCCACGCGCACCATCGGGGCGCCCACCGACCAGTTCGTCCACTCCACGGTATCCCCGACGGCCTCCACGCGGCCCAGCAGGTCCAGGATGTTGGCGGCCACGGTGAACACCTCCAGCGGGTGGGCGACCACGCCGTCTTCCACCCAGAAGCCCTCGGCCTGCAGGCTGAAATCCCCGGTGATCGGGTCGGCGCCAGCGTGCCCGCCGCTCACGCCGGTGAGTTTCAGGCCGGTCAGGCCGCGCAGCAGTTCGGGTTCGGGGGTGGCGCCGGGCTGCAGGTGCAGGTTGCTGTACCCCACGCCCACGGTGCCCTGGTAGCCCATGCGGTCGGCGTGGCCGGTGCTGGTCACGCCGGCGCGGGCGGCGGTCTGGGCGTTGTGCATGAACGCCGCGAGTTCACCGCCCTCGACCAGGGTCAGGGGGGCGCTGGGGCAGCCTTCGGCGTCGAAGGCGCGGGACTGCAGGCCGCGCGGCAGAGTGGCGTCGTCCACCAGGGTGATCAGGGGGCTGATGATCCCCTGCCCGAGGCGCCCGGCCAGGGGGCTCTTGCCTTCCTCGACCATCTTGCCGCTGAACATCGGGGAGAATAGCGCGAGCAGTTCCGCCAGGCACTCCCCGGTGATCACGGCCGGGAACGTGCCGGTGGGGGCGGGTTTGGCGCCCAAGAGCGCCAGGGACTTCTCCACGGCGCTCAGGGCGGTGCGGGTGGGGTCCAGTTCCGTGAATTCACGCGTGAACTGCCAGTCGCCGCTCATCTTGTTCTGCCCGTCCTCGCTGACCAGCGGGTACGCGGCGACCATGGCGTGCAGGGCCTTGTACCCGCGGGTGAGGCCCTGGGTGTTGCCGATCAGCACCTCGCGGTCGCTGTCCACGTACTGCCCGTACGGCAGGCTTTTCACGCGCGGGTCGGCCTTCATCGCGGCCTGCTCCAGCTCCAGGGCCACGCGCACCTTCTGGTCCACGCCCACGCCGGAAAGCCCCTCGCCGTACAGGTCCACACTGGGCGGCTCACCCCAGGCGAGCAGGGCCGCGCCGGCCTCGGGGGCGGCCAGCTCGGCGTTCTCCACCGCGTCGTCCAGGGCGCGGTCCAGCGCGGGCCGGGAGAGGTTCTCGGTGAAGCTGTACCCCCAAGCGCCGCGCACCAGGGCGCGCACGCCCACGCCCTGCTGGGCCTGCAGCTTGAACTCGCTGACTTCCCCGCCGAAGGCCTTGACGCTGGTGGAGTTGGCGCGCTGGGCGTACACCTCCAGCGGCACGTCGCGGGTGGTGGCGCGGGCGAGCAGGTACATGCGGGCCGCGTCGATGCTGAGCTGTTCGGTGCTGGCGGTCATGCGCGGCCTCCCACGGTGATCTCGCTGATCAGGATGTGCGGCTGGCCCACGTCGGTGGGAATGCTGCCGCTGACGCTGCCGCACATGCCCTGGCCGAGGCTCAGGTCGCCGGCGACGCCCACGATGTTCATCAGGTCCTGCGCGCCGTTCCCGACCAGGGACGCGCCCCTCAGGGGCCGGGTCACCTCGCCGTTCTCGATCAGGTACGCCTCGTTCACCGCGAAGTTGTAGTCCCCGGTGCCGGGCGTGACGCTCCCGCCGCCCATCTTGCGGGCGTAGATGCCGTGCTTCACGCCGGCGATCAGTTCGGCGGGCGTCTGGGTGCCGTTGTCGATGAAGGTGCTGCGCATGCGGCTGGCCGGCGCGAACGTGTAGTTCTGGCGGCGGCCGGACCCGGTGCGGGCGTACCCGGTCTTCATGGCGCCCACGCGGTCCACCATGAAGGACTTCAGGATGCCGTTCTCGATCAGCACGGTGCGCTGCGCGGGCATGCCCTCGTCGTCCACGTTCACCATGCCCCACGCGCCGGGAATGGTCCCGTCGTCGATGGCGGTCACGCAGGCGTCGGCGATCTTCTGGCCCATCTTGTCGGCAAACACGCTGGCGTTCTTCTCCACGGCGGTCGTCTCCAGGATGTGCCCGCAGGCCTCGTGGAAGATCACGCCGCCGAACTCGTTGCCGATCACCACAGGCAGCTTCCCGGCCGGGGCGTACTCGGCGTGCAGCATGGCGTTCGCGATCCGGGCGGCCTCCTCGCCGATCTCCTCGGGAATCTTCTCCTCGAAGAACTCCAGGCCGCGCGCGGCGCCCGGACCGTACATGCCGGTCTCGCGCAGCGTGCCGTCCTGCGCGATGGCCCGCACGATCAGGCGGGTGTACACGCGCTCGTCCTCGGCCCACAGGCCCTCGCTGTTGGCGACCAGCACGCGCTGCACCCGGTCCAGGTACGTGACGTCCACGGTGCGCACGAAGCCCACCCCGGCGGCCCCGCCGTGCGCGCGGCGCATCAGGTCCAGCTTCGCGCGTTTCGCGGCCGCCAGCGGGTGCTGCCGGGCCACGTACAGCGGCGGGGCGTTTACGCGGCGGAAGTCCAGGCCGCCCACGCCGTCCCGCGCGACCTCGCCGCGGCCACCCTGCGCGCGTGCCACCTGGGACGCCAGGTCCCGCAGGCCGCGGGGGGTGACGTCGTTGGTGTAGGCGTACACCACGCGGGTGCCGTACAGCAGGCGCAGGCCCGCGCCGAAGAGGTTCCCGCCGGTGGCGTCTTTCACCTCGCCCTGCAGGGTGCGCAGGGTGGTGTTCAGGCTGTCCTCGATGAACAGCTCCGAGAAGTCCGCGCCGCCCGCGCGCGCGAGGTGCAGTACCTCGGCCGCCAGCGCCTGGTCGAGCAGGCTGTCCGTTCCTACGGTCTGTGTCATGTCACTCCTGAAACGCCGGCCGGCACGGGGCCGGGGCGCGTGGCTGAATGCTGGTGTTCCTGCCTACTCTGCCGTGGCCCTGCGCAAAAGAAAAGCGCGGGCGGCGGCACTGAGCCATTCGGCTTAGCTCACGCGGGGCGCGTTAGGGCCAGCACCCGGTCCACTGGCAGGGCCTGCACGGTGCGGCCTCCCGTTCCGGTGATCGTGTGCGCGGTGAACAGGCTGTTCAGGATGGCCTCCTCGGTCGCCTCCACCGCCGCCTGGAACAGGGAGGTGAGCGCGGCGTTCGGCAGTTCGCTGGTGTGCAGAAGCGGCGTTCCTGCCACGCGCCGCACGCCCGGCGCGGTGCTGAACGCCAGCGCGTAGTCGCCTGACCCGTTCGCCATGACGCCCCCGGTGCGGCCCACGCCCAGGAACGCCCGCCGGGCCACGCGCGTGAGGTTCCGGTCCGAGAGGGGCGCGTCCGTGGCGAGCACGATCATCACCGACCCGTCCGGCGCGGCCGGGGGCGGTTGCAGATTCGCCCAGACCGGCACGCCGCACACGGTCAGGTCCCCGCCGAAGTTGCTCTGCACCAGGGCGCCCAGCGTGAACGCGCCCGCGTCCGTGACCACCACCCGGGACGCCGTGCCGATGCCGCCCTTCCAGCCGAAACACACCGTGCCGGTGCCCGCCCCGACCGCGCCCTCCGCGACCGGACCGGACCGGGCGGCCGCCAGCGCCGCCCGCACGTGCTCCGGCCGCACCACCCGCGCGCGGATGTCGTTCAGGACACCGTCGTTCGTTTCTCCCACCACGGGGTTCACGCTCTGCACGGCCTCGTTGCCCGGCTGTTCCAGGGTCCAGCCGATCACGCCGTCCAGACCCGCGGCGACACTCAGGGTGTTCGTCAGCACCAGGGGCGTTTCCAGTTCGCCCAGTTCCTGCACCTGCGTGCTGCCCGCCAGTTTCCCGTACCCGTTCCCGACCGCCAGCCCGGCCGGCACCCGCTCCCGGAACACGTTCCCGCCGTGCGGAAGGATGGCCGTGACGCCCGTGCGCACCGCGTCTCCCTCCAGCAGGGTCAGGTGGCCCACGTGCACGTCCGGCACGTCCGTGATCGCGTTCAGCGGCCCGGTGGGCAGGCGCCCCACGCTCAGGCCATGGTCCCTCAGGCGTCCGCGGCGGTTCATGCGCGCATCATGCCACCGTGCTCAGCCGCTCTCCTGCGAGGCCAGCAGCGTGCGGCCGCGCTCGGCCATGGCCCGCAGCGTGTCCAGCAGGGCCGGGGGGCTGTCCACCCGCACCGGGCAGGGCAGGGCCAGCAGGAACGACGCGAACCACTCCAGCTCCTCGCGCTGGCAGCGCACCCGGGTGCCGCCGGCCTCGGCGGTGATGTCCGTGTGCCAGGTGGTCAGGCGGCCCTGCAGGGCCTCCGGCGGGCAGGCCAGCCACACGCTGATGTCGTGCCGGGGCCGGGCGGGCAGGCTGGCGCGCGCCAGGGCCAGGGCGTCGAAGGTCGCGGGCGGCGTGAAGGTTTCGTCCAGCACCGCGAGGTCCCGCACGCGGTCCAGCCGGAAGGAGCGCAGTTCCTGCCGCAGCTGGCACAGGCCCACCGCGTACCAGCGGCCGTCCAGGTGCATCACGCGGTACACGTTCGCCCGCCGGCGTGAGGCGCGGCCGGTGAGCGAGGTGTACGCGAACTCCACCACCTGCGCGCCCCGCACCGCCCGCAGCAGCGTGGCGAGCAGGGCCGCGTCGGTGCTCACCACCCAGGGGGAGGCGTCCAGCTGCACGGCGGCCTCCAGGGCGTGCATGTCCTCCCGCAGCGGCGCCGGGAGGCTGCGGGTGAGTTTGGCGCTGGCACCCTCGGCGGCCGGCGTCAGGGTGTGCAGCCCCAGCTGTTTCAGGGCGCGCAGGCCCAGCGCGAGCGCCAGCGCCTCCTCCCCGGTGAACATCAGCGGGGGCAGCCGGAAGCCGGGCTTCAGGCGGTACGCGCCGCCCACGCCGCGGCGGCCCTCCACGGGAATGCCGAGGTCCTGCAGGCGGGTCACGTACCGCTGCACGGTGCGGGGGCTGACCTCCAGCCGCCGGGCGAGTTCCGCGCCGGTCACGGATTCGCGGGCCTGGAGCAGCTCCAGGACGGTCAGGATGCGCATGGACGGGTCGTACATGGGACCTCCGGGGGCGGGTGAGGGCAGTGTACCGGGAATTGCGTCACCTTCTGACGGGAATTGCCTTTACGCTCAGAACGTAAGGAGGACATGACATGACCCACACCATCACCACGCCCGCCCCGATCGTCACCCCCGAAGGCTTCCTCACCCACTGGCAGGGCCACCGCCGCCTCACCCGCCGCGTCATCGAGGCCTTCCCCCAAGACCAGCTGTTCACCTTCACCGCCGCGCCCCCCATGCGGCCCTTCGGGACCCTCGCCTGGGAAATCCACCAGGTCAGCGAACTCACCCTGGACGGCCTCCTCACCGGCACCTGGACCGAACCCGACTGGCGCCGCGGCACCGGCACCGACCGCGCCGAACTGCTCGCCGAATGGGACGCCCTGAGCACCCGCCTGGAGGAGAACTTCGCCGCCGTGAACCCCGCCTTCTTCGGGCAGCAGCACGCCCTGCCCTGGGGCCAGATGAGCGGCTGGGCCGCCACCATCTACACCATCGACAACGAGATCCACCACCGCGGACAGGGCTACGTGTACCTGCGCGCCCTGGGCATCGAACCCCCCGCCTTCTACGAACGGTGACCCCCGCCGCGCCCAGCCAGCTGCAGTTCACGGGCAACCTCTGGCAGTGGCGGGGCCCGGCCCCCCACTACTTCGTCCGCGTGCCGGACGACCTGTGCCCCCTCCTCAAGGACGCGGCCGCGCTCGTCACCTACGGCTGGGGCATGATTCCCGTCACCGTGGGCATCGGCGCGGCCGAGTACGACACCTCCCTTTTCCCCAAGGAGGGCGGATACCTCGTGCCTGTCCGCGCGGACGTCCGCCAGGCGCAGGCTCTCACGGAAGACCAGCCGGTGCAGGTCACCCTGACCCTGCGGTCCGGCCGGGCCTCCCGCACCGTGCGGCGCCGGGAATGACCGGCCCGGTCTCAGGAGTGGTCACGCCGGTCACGCTGGAATTCCGGGGGGAACTGTGGCGCTGGCCCGGCCACCCCGCCTGGTATTTCGTGACCGTTCCCCCGGACCTTCGGGACGACCTTCAGGCCGCCGCCCTGCGGCCGGTCCGGGCCAGCGTCCGGCGGGCCGCGCAGCTGGAGGCCGGCCATGCCGTGAAGGTGCACGTGCCGCCCCGGGCGGCCTCCGCCCCAGACCACGCACCCGGAACACACGGCCCTGGCCGTGATAGACCGGGGGCACCACTTCACCCTGTCGGACATGTGGCCGCCCGCTTCCCTGCCGGGAGGGGTCACACCAATCATCCCCACCGAAGGAGCTTCCCATGAGTGACCTGGATTTCCTGCTGGAATCGTTTCGGCGCAACGCCCGCGTGAATCAGGCCGTGCTGACCGCGCTGACCCCCGAGGACTTCGCCCTGAGTGACGGCCGCGGCGGCTGGACCATCGAGCGGCACCTGCGGCATATGGCCGGCTTCCGGGTGGGCTGGCTGTGGAACATGACGCCGGAGCACGCCCGGCCCCTGCTGGACGAGACCCGCCGGGACGCGGACGGCGACCCTCAGTGGCGCTGGCAGGACAGCCCGCCCGCAGAACTGGGCGAGGCCCTGACCGCCGGGGACGAGGCGGCCGTGCGGGCCGTGCAGGCCCACCTGGCGAGCGGCGAGCCGTTCGCCGATCCCTGGAACGAGGGCACCTACCGCTCCAGCCCGGCGCATTTCCTGATGCACACCATCGTGCACGACAGCCACCACCGGGGGCAGATCATGGCCCTGCTGCGGCTGGGAGGGCGGTCCAAGGAGCAGATGGACGCGCTGGAGGAGCACTGGGCGATCTGGCGCGAGTAAGCCGGAGGGGCGCGGCGCGTCCCTCCGGGCGGAACGGCCGCAAACGTGCGTGCGCCCCCCCATTTGGGGGTGCATGATGCACACGTGAAGAAATCTGTTCTGACGATCCTCGGCCTCAGCCTGCTCCTCGCCTCCTGCAATCAGCCCCAGGTCGTCGATCCGAACGCCGACGACAAGACGCCCTTCATCCCCCGCACCGTCAGCGGCCCCGTCACCTGCCCCGACGGCACGCAGGGGTCCACGCGCGGCATCGCCGGCCTGCTCGGCGCCGACCAGAAAGACCGCGGCAACCTCGTGACCCTCAGCGCCCTGCGGCAGCAGACTGACCTGCTCGGCACCGTGCAGGACATGCTGTACGCCAGCAAGAGCATCATCAACCCCCTGTACTTCGGGTACAGCTCCGTGGACCTGCAGAAGCTGCACGACACGACCTACACCACCTTCAAGCAGACCTACCCCAAGCACCTGGGCACCTACTACGTGGACGACACCACCGACGCCCTGATGGACGAGTACATCAACGCCATCCAGGACGGCCACACGTACTACATGGACGCCCAGATCTGGAAACTGTCCAACGACAGCAGCAGCAACGCCCCCCAGGCCACCCCCACCTTCGGGCTGCGCCAGACCACCATTCCCGGCCAGGACGGCCTGCTGGTCGTGAACGTCCGCGCCGAGGGGGCCGCCTTCGCCGCCGGCCTGCGCCGCGGCGACGTGATCCTCAGCGTGGACGGCCAGGCCCTGACCCGCACCATCCCCGCCCAGGTGGGCGCCGACGGCAGCGTGAACGACAGTGCACAGATGGCCGCGTTCGGCAAGGTCATCTCGGCCGCCGCCGCCAAGCAGGCGCCCGTGACCTTCGTGGTCCGCCGCGGCGCCGCGCAGCGCACCGCCACCCTGCAGGCCAGCGTCCTGAACGGCATGGAGTACCCCTGGGGCGAGATCCGCAACGACGCCACCGGCAGGAGCTTCTACTACCTGCGCGTGCCCACCTTCATGGGCCAGGGCGTGGCTGCGAAAGTGCATGAACTCGTCGCCGAGGCCAGGGCGCAGGGCGTCAGCGGGCTGGTCGTGGACCTGCGCAGCAACGGCGGCGGCCTCCTGACCGAGTTCGTCGGGGCTGTCGGCGCGTTCGTGCCCGACAAGGCCACCCAGCAGGTCCGCTACGTGGACGGCACCAGCACCACCTTCCGCTACAACGCCGGGAAGGTGTACTACAACTACTCCTGCTCCGCCCCGCAGGCCATCAGCGCCGTGCCCGCCGCCAGCCTCTGGACCGGCAAGGTCGCCGTGCTCCTGAACGGCGGCAGCGCCAGCGCCAGCGAGATGTTCAGCCAGAACATCAAACTCGGCGGGCAGGCCACCCTGATCGGTGAGGAAACCTACGGCGTCGGCGACACCAGCACCTTCCACCTCGAACTTCCCGGCGAGCGCGGCATCAGCGTCACCGCCGGCCGCGTGTCCGTCGGCGGGCAGGCCTCCACCCAGTTCGTCACGCCGGACATCGCCGTGCGCGACGACCTCGCCGCCCTGGCCGCCAGCGGCACCGACGCCGCCCTGCAGACCGCCTTCACCGAACTGCTCAAGTAAGCCCCCAACCTCCCCCGCCGCGCCCACACCGGGCCGGCGGGGGCCCTCATGTCCCCGACGGGCCGGGGCGCACAATGGAGGGCATGGCCCACCTCACCCTGTCCGTGCTGCCTCTGAAACTCGCGGTGTGCCGGGTCCGCCCGGACACCCCCGTGCCGGCCGCCGGCGGGGACTTCTGGAGCCTGACCCTCACCCCGGACGAGGTGTCCCTGGTGTGCGAGGAGTACCTCGTCCCGGACGGCATGACCGCCGAGGGCGGCTGGGCGGTCTTCAAACTGCATGGCCCCTTCCCGTTCGACCTGACCGGCATCCTCACCAGCGTCCTCGAACCGCTGCGGGACGCCGAGATCGGCATCTTCGCCCTGAGCACCTTCGACACCGATTACGTGCTCGTCAACCGCGCGCACCTGACCGAGGCCGTGAACGTCCTGCGCGCCGCCGGGCACACCGTCCTGGAGGCGTAGCCCCGGGGAGCAGTCAGCTTCCGGGCGCTGCCATGACTGGGGCGTGCTCCAGCCCAGGCACGTTCGCCGTATCCGCCAGGAAGATGCCCAGCAGGTACGGCTCCCCACGGCAGGTGCTGTAGCGCTCGTGCAGGGCCCGCAGGTCCGCCTGGAGGGCGAGCGCGTCCTGCGGGCTGAGGTGCACGAGGTGCCAGCCGCTCACCATCACCGGTGCCTGGGCGCCCAGGTCGGCCCACCGCAGGCCGTCGTCCCGCATGATGCGGAAGGACACGTCCCCGCCCGCGGAGCGTTCGGTCACGAACCCCCACCCCTGCGTGTCGAAGGGGGGCCGGGAGAACGTGCGGTGAATGGCCGACTCGAAGAGTTCGAGGTGCTGCGCGCGGTTCTGACGGCCGACCTGCGCGGGCGACACGACCGAGAACGGCACGAAGTAGGCGCCGGCCGTCGCGCGGTACAGGCGCACCGCCCGGCCCGCCCGGGGGCGCACCTCGACGGCCGCCAGCAGGCCGGCGCGTTCCAGGCGCCGCACCCGCGGGTACAGCCACTCGGTGCTCACCCCGAGGGACCGGGCGGCCTCGGCGATGCCCCGGGCCTCATCCATGAAGGCCCCCAGCAACCGCGTCCAGGCCCGGTCCATCAGCAGTTCGGCCTGAACGGAGCTCTCCACCCGGCAGGGCCTACTTTTCGTTTCCGATTGTATGGCAAGTAGAGGATAGGCCAGGGTGCAGGCATGTCCCAGGACTTCTTCGGTCGTGCCCTCCTCACTGGCGCCGCAGGCGTGCTGTTCGCCCTCGGCATGCCTCTGTTCTTCGCGGCCGATCACGTGGCCGCCGCGGCCGGCGCCCCGGGCCCGGCAGTCGAGGGTCTCGCGCAGGTCGCGGCCAGCGGGCTCCTCGGGCTGGGCGTCATCGACTGGTGGTGGCGCGGCAACCTGGTGGGCGGCATTGCCGGGCGGCCGCTCGGCCTGGGAAACCTGCTGTGCTTCCTGAGCCTCTCGGCCACCCTGGGCCGGGCGACCCTGGCCGGTAAGCTGCCCGCGGGCATGGGGCCGGTGGCGGCCCTGCTGTGGCTCCTGACCGTAGCCTTCGCGTGGCGGATGTTCCTCTGGCGGCCCGCGCTGCCCCCGGCCTTCCGGCCCTGACCCCGGGTCAGCGGGGTGTGAGGTCCTTGCGCATCAGGTAGTTGGTGTGGCCGGGCGGGTAGTCGTGCTCCTCGGCGTACACGGCGTACCCGTGGCGTTCGTAGAAGGGCCGGGCCTGGAACTCCCAGGTGCTCAGCTTGACGCGGGTGCAGCCCAGCGCGGCGGCCTGCGCCTCCACGTCCGCCAGCAGGCGCGCGCCCCAGCCCTGGCCGCGCAGGTCGTCCCGCAGCCACATCAGGTCAATCTCCAGCCACCCCCACAGCGGCACCGCCCGGCCGGTGCAGCCGCCCAGGACCTCCCCCGCCTCCGAGAGCACGTAACTCTCGACCGGGGTGGACCGGCGGTGTTCGGGCGTCAGGCGCTGGCGCAGCATGGCGCTGTGCCGGTCGTTGTAGGCGACCAGACCGGACGACACCACGTCTTCACGTGCCGGGTCGGCGCCGGATTCCAGATGGTAGAAGGGCATGCGTCCAGTCTGCGGCAGCGCTGCGGCCGGCCGCATCGGCCAGATCGCCCAGCACCATGAAAAACCCCCTGCGCGGGGCAGGGGGCCGGAGAGGTGCGCTGAATCTTAAGCGGTGGGCTGCGGCACGGCGTGCGTTTCGCCGCCCACGCGCGCCACGGCGTCCCGCACGACGTCCCCGGTGATGAGTTCCTGGCTCATCAGGGCGTCGGCGACCTCGTGCATGGCGGCGCTGTACTGCGTGATCAGGTCGCGGGCGCGTTCGTAGGCGCGGTTCAGGATGCGCTTGACGTCCTCGTCCACCAGCTGACTGGTGTGCTCGCTGAACATCTTGGGTTTGGCCATGTCCTCCCCCAGGAACACCGGGCCGCTGTCGGTGCTCAGGGCCATGTTCTTGAAGTTGTCGCCCATGCCCCACTCCAGCACCATCTTGCGGGCGATGTTGGTGGCCTTGCGGAAGTCGTCGGCGGCGCCGGAGGTGACGTTGCCGGTGAAGACCTCCTCCGCGGCGCGGCCGCCCAGGGCCACGACCAGCTGGTTTTCCAGGCGTTCCTTGCTCATCAGCACCTGCTCTTCCGGCAGGTAGAACGCGGCGCCCAGCGCCCGG